>Ga0316197_10001142_pt1 | contig 19027 bp, 14 predicted proteins | sample OudBiesiAoxic_MG_FD_204939 | JGI IMG/M metagenome (GOLD analysis project Ga0316197, IMG submission 204939) | Coastal sediment microbial communities from Oude Bieten Haven, Netherlands - site A oxic | ecosystem: Environmental > Aquatic > Marine > Coastal > Sediment | place: Netherlands... | reverse complement strand
AATTAATATTAAGTTAGGGGAGACTAGTCTAATTTTTCAAAGTCTCTGGACAAATATAAACACATTTTTAACTCATAAACAAATTTTTTCGTAAAATATTTTATTTTTTTTAACATTTTAATGGTTTTTTTTAACAAAAAAACCTTAGTATCTTTGTGGACTATTGATCTAACTATAGAGTTAACGATTTGAAAAACAGTAATTTAAAGGATTTTATCACCATTACGGGTGCCTCTCTTCATAATTTAAAGAATTTAGACGTAAAAATACCTAGAAATAAGCTTGTTGTGCTCACCGGGTTGTCCGGATCGGGTAAATCAAGCCTTGCTTTTGACACATTATACGCCGAAGGTCAGCGCAGATATGTTGAAAGTTTGTCCTCCTATGCGAGACAATTCCTTGGCAAACTGAACAAACCAAAAGTAACTTCCATCAAGGGAATTTCACCCGCCATAGCCATTGAACAGAAAGTAAACAGCACCAATCCCAGGTCGACGGTTGGCACCACCACTGAAATCTATGACTATTTAAAACTTTTATACGCCAGAATCGGTAAAACATATTCTCCGGTATCCGGAGAAGAAGTCAAAAAAGATACCGTATCGGATGTAATGAAAAGTATAAACAAATTTGATATGGGGAGTAAATTACTTTTACTCGCTCCTATATACATTGATCAAGACAAAAAGCTAAGCACTGTCATCAGTATTTTGAAACAACAGGGGTTTGCAAGACTAAAAGTAAAGGACAAAGTCATTAGAATAGATGATTTTGACCAGGTAAGTGCAGATAAGTTGTGGCTCGTGGTGGATAGAATAGTTGTTCAAAAAGATGAAGACTTTTTAAACAGATTGGCCGATTCTATTCAAACCGCCTTTTATGAGGGTAAAGGAGAATGTCTTATAGAAGATCTTAAGCGTCATAAACTATTTCATTTTAGTAATAAATTTGAAAAGGATGGCATTACATTTTTAGAACCCAATGTCCATTTCTTTAGCTTTAACAATCCATATGGAGCGTGTCAGCAATGTGAGGGATATGGAAATGTCATTGGGATTGATGATGATCTGGTTATACCGAATACTTCTTTATCTATATATGAAGACGCCGTATACCCATGGAAGAGTGATTCTTTTAAATCCTGGAAGGAAGACCTGATTGACCATGCCTACAAATTTAATTTTCCCATTCACAAGCCAATATTTGAATTATCTGAAGACCAGTATGAACTCTTATGGTCAGGCAATCAATTTTTTCAAGGCCTTAAAGCCTTTTTTAAACATTTAGAAGAGCAAAGCTATAAAATACAGTATCGGGTGATGCTTTCACGTTATCGTGGAAAAACTAAATGTACAAGCTGCCAGGGGAAAAGATTAAGGAAAGAAACTGATTATGTTAAAATTGAAGGTAAAGACATCAGTGATCTCGTCGATCTTCCTATCAATGAGGTATTGTCCTTTTTTAAATCCTTATCACTGAATGCTTCCGACCAAAAAATAGCTAAACGACTTTTAATCGAAATAACCAACAGGCTGCAGTTTCTAAATGATGTTGGGTTAAACTACCTGACCCTGAATCGAAATTCAAACTCCTTGTCAGGAGGTGAAAGCCAAAGAATAAACCTGGCCACTTCACTCGGGAGCAGCCTTGTAGGCTCCATGTATATTCTTGATGAACCAAGCATAGGACTTCATTCCAGAGACACCGAAAGACTGATCAAGGTGTTATTCAAATTAAGGGATCTTGGAAATACCGTTATTGTGGTGGAGCACGACGAAGACATTATAAAGGTGGCCGACCACATCATTGATATAGGGCCGGAAGCCGGCAGTTTTGGTGGTGAACTGGTTGCTGAAGGCAGTTATAAAAACATGCTTAAATCAAACAGTCTGACCGCTCAATATCTCAATGGAAAGCTTAAAATTGAAGTGCCAAAAAAGAGGCGAATAGCTAAAAAACATATTGAAATTATTGGGGCAAGGGCCAATAACCTTAAAAACATAAATGTAAAAATACCTTTGAACTCCCTAAGTGTAATTACCGGTGTATCCGGAAGCGGCAAGAGTACTTTAATAAGAAATATCCTCTACCCTGCCCTGCAAAAGATTATTCAAAAATATGGAGAAAAAGCAGGTCAGTTTTCTGAAATTCGGGGGGATATTGATGCGATTCACAATATTGAATTTATCAATCAAAACCCCATCGGAAGATCAAGCAGATCGAATCCTGTGACCTATATAAAAGCCTATGATGATATAAGAGGCTTGTTTACCGATCAAAAACTGGCCAGCGTGAGAGGCTATAAAGCAAAATTCTTCTCCTTTAATGTTGATGGCGGCCGATGTGATACCTGTAAAGGAGAGGGCGAAGTAACCATTGAAATGCAGTTTATGGCAGACGTTCACCTGGAGTGTGAAACCTGCAAAGGAAAAAGGTTTAAAAAAGAAGTGCTTGAGGTTGAATTTGAGGGAAAAAATATAAATGACATATTAGATACCACGGTTGATGAGGCCATTGCATTTTTCTCAAAATATCAACAGAAAAAGATTGTAAATAAACTGATGCCGCTTAAGGATGTTGGCCTGGGATACGTGAAATTGGGGCAAGCCTCCTCTACCCTGTCAGGTGGAGAGGCACAACGGATTAAACTCGCTTCGTTTTTAGTAAAGGGTAACCAGAGCGATAAGACCCTGTTCATTTTTGATGAGCCATCAACGGGTTTGCATTTTCACGACATCAGCAAACTACTGAGCTCATTCAATGCTTTAATTGACAAGGGTCATTCGATAATTGTTATTGAGCACAACCTTGAGTTGATAAAATGTGCTGATTATATTATCGATCTTGGCCTCGAAGGTGGAAAACTTGGAGGAGAAATCATAGCTGAAGGCGTTCCTGAAGAAATCATCAAGAACAAAGATTCTTATACGGCTAAATATTTAAGTGAAAAACTTAACTAAGCTTGTTTTTTATTTGTTAAGCCCATCGAGAACTTCTCTGGCCAAAACAAAATCTGATTGAATTTTTAAGGATTTTTCCAAACTGATTTTTGCTTCAGGTATTTTATCAAGATCAATCTCGATTAACGCTTTTAAATAAGAAATCGCTGCAAGTAATTCTACTTCCTGCGTATGATTTTGATTAATGGCAAAGTTTACTTTGTAGATCCCTTCATCATTTATAGCCTCAACTTGTTTAATAGTTGCATAAGCCTCTTCATACATCTTCATTGTAAGTTGAAGTTTGGCAAGACTATACCCGTGAAAATTGTTATTTGAAACTGCGAATAACTCCTTAAAAGCCTCCATACTTTTATCAAGAGCACCCAAAGATTCAAGCGAAAGGGCCTTGAGTTCCAGGACTGCTTTGTTTTTCGGATCTCTTTTTAATACTTCATTTGACATTAAAAAACATGAAGCATATTTCCTGGCAGAATAATAAATATAAGTCAAACTATCCTTGTAAGTACTGTTGTCTCCCTCCAAAGCAATGAGCCTGTACATACTTGAAGTAGTAACAGCTACGTCTCCCATGCTTTTGGCAAACCTGACCATTTCTTTTTCAAGAGCGATGGCATCCTGCCTATTATTCTGGGCCTGACCTGAATAAAATAGTGAACCAATTACGAGTAAAACAAAAATATTCTTCATGATAAAACTGCATTAATTTAGGACAAAAGTATCGATAATAATTTTAAATATTATCCATATTTTAAAACATTAACATGGTATTGGCAACCATAAAAAAACGCTCAATGAAATTGAACGTTTTCCTTATTTATCTGGGGTGGAAGACCGGATTCGAACCGGCGACCCTCGGTACCACAAACCGATGCTCTAACCAACTGAGCTACAACCACCATGCTTGTCAGAATTTAATTTACATAAATTCGCGTGCAAATATAATCTATTTAGACACTTGTTCAAATAAAAATTAAAATAAATTCACTTGACTAAATCAAGTCTTCCAGGCTATCCACAGCGACAAACCTTTCAACGTTAAAGCCTTCTCCGAATTCCTTACCTATGAGCCTGCCAAGGTCCTTGGCCCTATAGGTAACGCTTTCTAGAAAATTCTTGCTGGAAATGGGTGAAATCGGTTCTTTTGAATCAGGATCAAAAAACTGAGATCCATAGGCCATAACGGATGCCAATTTCAAATCCATGAACCCTGAAACATCAACAACAAAATCCGGTTCCAAATTTTCCCATTGTATATAATGATAAACGTGTTTTGGTCTCCAGGCATTTTGACTTTCGCCATTTAACGCGGTTTTAATTTTCATTAATCCAGATAAAAAACAGGCATCGGAAACCAGAGAACTGCCCTTTCCATGATCTATATGTCTATCCCTTATGGCGTTGCATAAAACTATTTCAGGTCTGAATTTTCTGATCCTTTTAATCACTTCCATTTGATGCTGTTCATCATTAACAAAAAAGCCATCCTTAAAGGCCAGGTTTTCCCGAATCTCGACCCCAAGAATTTCGGCCGCCTTTGCTGATTCTTGATCTCTGATTTCCGCAGACCCCCGCGTGCCTAATTCACCTCTGGTCAAATCCAGAATTCCAACTTTTTTACCTTTAGAAATTTCCTTTGCCAGTGTAGCGCTACAGCCTAATTCCACATCATCCGGATGGGCACCGATAGCCAAAATATCAAGTTTGAGCATTTGTTTCATGTTAAAGCTTGTTCTATATCGTTTAATATATCCTCTTTGTTTTCCAGTCCAACTGATAATCTCAACAAATTATCAGAAATACCCTGATTCTCCCTTTCTTCTGCCGACAATAAGGCATGAGATGTCAGGCTTGGCTGAATAATGGTAGATTCCACCCCAGCCAGACTCATAGAGGGTTTTATCATGAGCAATTTTTTCTGAAAAACTTGTGCATCAAATGCTGCCTTCAATTCAAAGGAGAGCATCCCTCCAAATCCATGCATTTGAGATTTTGCCAGGTCATGATTTTTATGTGTTTCCAGCCCCGGGTAAAAGACTTTAGAAATCTTTGAATTCAGACTTAACTGATCCGCAATATACTGAGCATTCTCATTGTGTTTTTCAATCCTTAAGGCCAGCGTTTTAATACTTCTTTCCAATAAAAAGCACATAAAGTCACTTAGATTTCCTCCCAGGTTTCTTCCCTGCAGCATAATTTTTTCAATATGTGCGCCGCTTCCCGCAACAACGCCGGCAGAAATATCGCTGTGGCCACTTAAATACTTGGTCGCACTGTGAATGGAAATATCAATTCCAAGATCCAAGGGTGTTTGATTCAAGGGGGAAGCAAAAGTATTGTCAATCATGGTTATAATACCACGCTTTTTTGCCATATCGGCCACGGCCCTGATATCCGTTATGCTCAACAATGGATTCGATGGTGTCTCCATATAAATCACTTTTGTATTCTCCCGGATTTCACTTTCGAAATGACTCGCATCAAGCCCTTTAGTAAAAGAATATTGAATGCCATATCGGTGGAAATCCTGTTGTATCAGGTTATATGAACCTCCATAAAGTTCGTTTTGAAAAACCACGTGATCGCCGCTTTGAAGAAAGGCGAATAAACTGGTGCTGATCGCTGCCATACCAGATGAAAAAGGCACTGCTGACTCAGCATGCTCCAGCGCGGCAACCTTACTTGAAATCACCTCTTGATTGGGTGTGTTAAAGTATCTCGGGTAACGTTTCTCCTTTACATCGAGAAATGGATAAGACGTCGCCATATATATGGGAGAGATCGCACCTCCAAACTGTTGATCTTCTATTTGACCTTCATGAATACAAACTGTGTGTTTGCCTTTTTTATGTTCCATAAAACCTATATTTAATTACTTCAAATCTGCCTTATTTGGCGTGCCCGCAACAGTACTTCACGCTTAAAAACCTACTGCACTGTCGTCCCCTCTGGGGTCTGCTCCACCTTCTAAACTTCCATCCGGTAAAACCAGAATTGCATCCACTCTTCCAATAGCACCTTTATTTTCATGATCAATTTGATATCCCTTTTGTCTCAGAGATGGAAAAGGAACTGTGTCAAAGGAATGCTCAAAATAAATCAAGTCAGGTAACCATTGATGATGAAACCTACTTCTTGATACAGATTCCTGCATCCCCATATCATATTCCACCACATTGATAATATTTTGCAGAACTGAAGTGATGATGGTTGCCCCTCCCGGAGAGCCGACAACTAATTTAAGCTTACCATCTTTCTCAACAATAGTTGGGGTCATAGAGCTCAACATTCTTTTTTCCGGAACGATCGAATTGGCTTCTGCCCCTAAAAGTCCAAACATATTAGGTGACCCAACCTTGGAACTTAAATCATCCATTTCATTATTGAGAAAGAATCCGCCTTCTTCCACATATACTTTAGACCCATATCCTCCATTGAGCGTATTGGTTACAGCCACAGCATTACCATACGTGTCTACTATAGAATAATGTGTAGTCTCATTACTTTCTACAACTTCAATATTGCCATGTGATATAACTGATGAAGGTGTAGCCTTATCCCACGAAAAATTATCCATCCGATTCTTATTATACAGATGTGACCTTAATGTGTCCATTGGAATATTGACAAAATCCGGGTCACCCAAAAAATAGGCTCTATCCGCATAAACTCTCCTTTCAGCCTCAGTGATCAACTGTATATACTTTTCAGAATTATGCGCGTATTGACCGATATCATAAGGTTCAATACTCTTTAACAATTGTTCCAAACATACCCCCCCACTTGATGGTGGTGCCATTGATATGATCTTATAATCCTTATAGTTAAACACAATCGGATCACGCCAAATTGCCTCGTATTTTTTCAGGTCCTCAGCAGTCAGAATTCCTCCAAGACTGTTCAGGGTTTTTACAATCATATCCGCTGTTTCCCCTGAATAGAATTCATCTCTCCCCTGATCTCTTATCCTTTCCAGCGTAAGCGCCATATTAGGGTTTTTTAAAGTGTCTCCTTCATTCCATTCACTGTCAAAATGAATCACCCTTTGATTTGCTTTTTTAAAATCTTCCCGATAATAATTTAAGGCTCTTGCCTGCCTTTTTGTGACAACAAATCCGTTTCTTGCCAGGTCAATAGAGGGTTGGATCAACTCAGAAAAAGGCATGGATCCAAATGCTACATGAATTTCAAACAAGCCTGCTATAGTTCCGGGAACGCCAACGGCAAATGCGCCCAGCGTACTTTTGCCAGGAACAACATCACCGTTTTCATCCAGATACATGTCTCGATGAGCCTCAATCGGAGCTTTCTCTCTATAGTCCAAGGCGCCAGTTAGCCCGTCATTGGTTCTGTAAACAGTAAATCCTCCCCCTCCAATATTTCCTGCAATGGGATAGACAACGGCCAAAGCCAAATCCGTGGCTATCATGGCATCAAATGCATTACCTCCTTTCTTCAGAATCGAAACACCAATTGCCGAAGCTTCGTTCCTCGCACTAACGATCATCGCACTATCCGCAACTACACCTCTTACAACCTCGGCGGATATCTCCGATTTTTTGCATTGGATAAACAGCAATAGAAATGCAAATAATAACACTATTTTTCTCATCATGTATTCTCTGTTGGTTATTGAAACGATTTATTGATTTCCAATAATTTATCACCGGCAAATTGACGCAATACATCAAAAAATGATATAAAATCTGCTTCAAAATCATCGTAATGATCTTCCAGGTCATGAATTGCCTGATCCATTTGAGATTTACCTCCTGTTCTTCTGTTCATTCCTGACAGCACTTGCCGAATCCCTTCTATTTGCGCATAACTTTTTAACCAGTCATCCTTTATCATATATACTGACATGTGCTTTATTTTCTCCGGAAGAATCTCATAATTTTCTTGAAGCAATGTATAAAATTCTTTTGTGTAATTCTCCAATTGGGTATCTGAGTATAAGTGCCAGTTTTTCGCCAGAAAATGGTCATATAGTATATCAATGATGATCCCCCTGTACAAACCGTATCTTTCATTCAGGCGTCTTTTACTATTTCTCGCCACTTCATTATTGTCCGTAAAAGAATCTATTTGCCGATGCAGTAAAATTCCCTTCTGAATATCCTGAGGATAGGATTTATACTTATTCCCTTTAATATGGTCAGCCATAAAATTGCCTATCTTCAACAATTCATTCTCTCCGGATAAGTAAATATGTGCAAGATAGTTCATTAGAAATTTTCGGTTAAAAATAACCTTTTAAATATAACTATTAAAAATATTTAAAGATTAATCACCAGTATATGAGAAAACAAGAGATTCATCATTTATTTTTAATATTTTTGCAATTCGCAGGATGATTTCTCTCCTAAAGAAGGAATTATACATGTATAATTCGACCTAATTAAATTTTGTTTCATTAGGTAATCAATTCTATCTATTATGTTATTAAAGGACAATAATACAACGAAAGCCTCAATTGCGCTCGAGGATAAATACGGGGCTCATAATTACCACCCGCTTCCTGTTGTGCTCAGTAAAGGAGAAGGCGTTTATCTATGGGATGTTGATGGTAAACGTTATTTCGATTTTCTTTCAGCTTATTCCGCAGTTAACCAGGGGCATTGCCACCCGAGAATCATTAATCGATTAAAGAAGCAGGCTGAAACACTCACGCTCACTTCGAGGGCATTCTACAATGATCAGTTGGGAGTGTACGAAAAATTTATAACCAGCTACTTTGGTTTCGACAAAGTATTGCCTATGAATACAGGTGCTGAGGCTGTTGAAACAGCCATCAAGTTGAGCAGAAAATTTGGTTATGAGAAAAAGGGGATTCCTGAGGAACTGGCCACTATAATCGTTTGTGAAAATAATTTTCACGGAAGAACAACCACCATTATTTCATTTTCAAATGATGCCACGGCCAAAAAGAATTTTGGCCCGTATACACCAGGGTTTGTAAGCATCCCTTATGATGATACCGAGGCTTTGGAAGCCGCGATCAAAAATAATAAAAACGTCATAGGGTTTCTCGTAGAGCCAATTCAGGGTGAAGCAGGTGTTTATGTTCCTTCTGAGGGATATTTAAAAAAAGCTAAAGAAATTTGCGAAATGAACGACATCCTTTTTATAGCGGATGAGGTCCAAACCGGAATCGCAAGAACGGGAAAATTATTAGCCGTTGATCATGAAGATGTCAAGCCCGATATTTTAATTTTGGGGAAAGCATTGTCAGGTGGAGTTTACCCCGTATCGGCCGTTCTTGCCGATGACCATATTATGGAAGTGATCAAGCCAGGGCAGCACGGATCTACTTTTGGGGGCAATCCAATTGCAGCAGCAGTAGCCACAGAGGCTCTTGAAGTTGTAAGCGATGAAAACCTGGCGGACAATGCAGAACGCCTTGGTATTATTTTTAGAAATGAATTGCAAGATTTTGCCAAAAACAATAAGTGGATTTCAAGTGTAAGAGGAAAGGGACTTTTAAATGCAGTCGTCATCAACGATTCGGAAGACAGCTCTACCGCCTGGGATATATGCATGAAATTAAAGGAAAATGGATTGCTCGCGAAACCGACACATGGGAATATCATCAGGTTTGCGCCTCCTTTGGTCATTACGGAGCCTCAGTTAAGAGAATGTGTACAAATCATTAAAGACACGATCAGTTCATTGAGCTAGAAAGAAATAATGAAGTGTAAAAAAATCCCTGTCAATTAATTGACAGGGATTTTATATTTAATATCCTTCGGTCAAATGCTGTAGCTTGACCCTGTTTTCAATTCTTATTTTCTTTCCAGACAAAGAAATATACCCTTCCTTTTTAAATTCAGATAACAATCTTATCGTTGACTCAGTTGCCGTACCAATGGCATTGGCAATTTCTTCTCTTGTAAGGGTAACCGCGATATACCCGTTGGTATCAATACCAAAAATCCTTTCAAAGAACAATAACGATTCCGCTAGTCTTTCTCTCACATTCTTTTGGGCCATATTAGCAATGGCAGAATTCGCTTCATCCAAATCTTCAGCCAACGACTTAGTGATCTCAAACGAAAATTCTGAGTTATTTTTGAAAAGATCTATGATCTCATTTTTAGGAATAAAACAAACTTCCATTTCCTCCAAGGCAGTTACGGTTAAATGCGCAACAGAATTACTGATCACTGAACGATGACCCACCAATTCACCTTTTCTGATAAACCGAACTATTTGTTCCTTCCCATTGGGCGCCAATTTAGTCAGCTTGCATTTACCGTTACGCAAACAATACACCCCTTTTAATGATGTCCCTTCACTGAAAATAACTTCTCCTTTTTGAATGTGAAGTGATGATTTTTTTCTGGCAATAGATTGAAGCTCATTTGCTGATACAGAACTTAACGAATTAAGATCCCGAATGACACATTTTTCACATTCCTCTCGCATACTTTTGATTTTTTAGTTGTGCAAATTTATATAAATTCTGATAGCATTCATTTTTTTATGTGATTTTTTTATAAGAAATTTACCCACTTTTTCAAAGATATATGCCCAAAGAGGAGTGTTACCATTGCGGTATAGAATGTGATACTGACAAAATCGATTTTGACAACAAAGCCTTTTGTTGTAATGGATGCAGAACTGTATATGAGATTCTTCACGCCAATGAATTGACCTGTTATTACGATCTTGAAAAGGCACCCGGAACGGTTCCCAGCGAAATCAAGGGAAAATTTAATTATCTTGATAATGATGACATTGCATCAACCTTAATTGAATTTGATGATCTGGAAACTTCAGTCGTAAATTTTTATGTCCCCAGTATCCATTGCAGCTCTTGCATATGGGTGCTTGAAAACCTAAATAAATTAAATAAAGGTATCAAGGTAGCCCTGGTAAATTTCCCCAAAAAAGAGGTAAGAATTACTTTTCGGAAAAGCGAAATTAGCCTTAAAGAAGTGGCCGAACTGATTACTTCCATTGGCTATGAGCCCAGCATAAGTCTTGATGATTCAGGGTCACATGAAACAAGAGTTGACCGAAAACTCATTTATCAGGTCGCCATAGCTGGCTTCGCTTTTGGGAACATCATGATGCTTTCATTTCCCGAATATTTTCAAATGGATGAATATTGGCTCAACCGGTTTAAACCGTTTTTCAGAGGGTTGATGTTCCTACTCGCCCTACCCGCATTGCTTTATTCCGGTAAAGATTATCTCATCTCCGCTTACAAAGGGTTGAAACATGGGATCCTCAATATTGACGTCCCTATATCTCTGGGTATTCTTGTCCTGTTCTTCAGAAGCACCTATGAAATAGTTTCCGGCACGGGTCAGGGCTATTTTGACAGCATGACGGGGCTCATATTCTTTTTGCTTTTAGGTAAGATTTTTCAGGCCAAGACCTATAGTTTTTTATCCTTTGAAAGAGATTACAAATCCTATTTTCCCATTGCCGTTACCAAAATTGAAATCAACAGGGAAGAAAAAAATATTGGTGTTCATGATGTTGAGAAAGGCGACAGGTTGTTGATCAGAAACCAGGAGATCATTCCGGTGGATGGTATTTTAATCAATGGCAATGCCATGATAGATTATAGTTTTGTTACCGGTGAATCCGCTCCTGTATTAAAGCAATCGGGTGACAAATTATACGCTGGTGGTAAACAAACAAACGGCGCCATTGAAATGGAAACACTTCATTCAGTAAAACAAAGTTATCTGACACAATTATGGAGTAATGATGTTTTTAAGAATAATGAAGTTAAGGATATCAAGACCCTTACAGATTCTATCTCCAAACAATTTACAATCATCATTTTAAGCATTGCCTTAATCGCCGGTATTTATTGGTATTTTAATGACCCCGGTGTAGCTTTTCAGGTCGTCTCCGCCATACTGATCATTGCATGCCCCTGCGCCCTGGCCTTGTCAGCTCCCTTTGCCTTCGGAAATATGATACGCATTTTCGGAAAAAAAGGGTTCTATCTAAAAAACACCAACATCATTGAGGGCATATCAAAAATAAACAGCCTCGTTTTTGATAAAACCGGGACAATCACGTCAAACAACAGAGCGGAAATAAACTATATTGGAGAAAAACTTTTGACCGCCGAGTCCGGAAAAATAAAATCCTTGCTTCGCTCTTCAAATCACCCTCTAAGCAGAATGCTTTATGATCAACTTTTAGAAAAAGAAGTTGGATCAGTGGAGCATTTTGAGGAAGTGCTGGGGAAAGGAATCAAAGGGGTGGTCGATGGCGTTGGTATTGTATTAGGATCAGCTGATTTTATAAGCGGTAAGAATCACAATTCAACAGACACCATGATTCATATTAAAATTGATGATGTAATCAAGGGTAAATTCGTCTTTAAAAATTTTTACAGGGAGGGTTTGAAGCATGTGTTCAATTCCCTGGCCCCTGACTATGCCTTAACTATACTATCCGGAGACAACGAAGGGGAAAGAACAAATCTGCAGGGCCTGCTGCCAGTTAAGAGTGAATTGATGTTTAACCAAAAACCTGAAGACAAGTTAAACTATATCCAAAAGAGACAAAAGGAAGGAGAAAAAATAATGATGCTGGGTGATGGTCTCAATGATGCAGGCGCTTTGGCACAGAGTAATGTCGGCATAGCCATCTCTGAAAACATAAACGTGTTCTCACCTGCCTGTGACGGGATTCTTGACGCCAGAAAATTTCATCTTCTTCCCGAATTTATCAAAATATCGCATAAAACAATTCAAGTTGTAAAAATCAGTTTTGTTATTTCCTTTATGTATAATATCGTTGGTCTGGCCTTCGCGGTTACAGGTAATTTATCGCCAATTGTAGCGGCTATCCTAATGCCAATCAGCTCAATATCAGTAGTTGTCTTTGCTACCATCAGCACTAATTTTTTAGCAAAAAAATTATTATATTAGCATACATATTTTATTGATGCATTTGTGAAACATGATTTTTATCATGTTTCAATTATTTAACTTTTTGTTAATTTGTTCAACTAAAAAAATCTGAAAATGAATATCATATTCATGCTCATCATTGCAAGTTTGTTCATTGCAATCTTTTTTTTTATTCTTTTCGTTAAATCAGTTAAGACTGGCCAGTATGATGACGTTTATACACCATCTGTAAGAATGCTGTTTGACGATGAATTGGTTGAAAAAGACAATTCGGATCAAAAAAGTAATCAAAAACAAATCAACTAATTAATATCTAAATTTTTCAAATGGAAAAAGAACAATTTTATTACGACAACAAAATAGTAAAAATGTTTCTTATTGCTACGATCCTATGGGGTGTTGTAGGAATGTTAGTGGGGCTTATTGTAGCCTTACTTTTTATTTTCCCTAATATTTTGGAAGGTATATCCTGGCTGAGTTTTGGTAGATTAAGACCACTTCATACCAATGCCGTGATATTTGCTTTTGTCGGGAATAGCATTTTTATGGGAATCTATTATTCTATGCAGCGATTGCTAAAAACAAGAATGTTCAGTGACACGCTGAGTAAAATTCATTTTTGGGGGTGGCAGCTGATCATCGTTGCTGCAGCGATTACGTTGCCCTTAGGCCTTACAAGCTCAAAGGAATACGCCGAATTGGAATGGCCCATTGACATTGCTATCACACTGATTTGGGTAGTTATGGGTATCAACATGATTGGTACAATTTTAAAAAGAAGACAACGACATATTTATGTAGCGATATGGTTTTATCTGGCAACTCTGGTTACCGTAGCCATACTTCATATTTTTAATAATTTGGAATTACCTGTATCGGCTTTTAAAAGCTATTCCATTTACGCCGGGGTTCAAGATGCACTTGTTCAGTGGTGGTATGGTCATAATGCGGTAGCTTTCTTCCTTACTACACCCGTTCTGGGACTTATGTATTACTTTGTTCCCAAGGTGGCCAACAGACCAGTTTATTCTTATAGATTATCCATTATCCACTTTTGGTCCTTGATCTTTATTTATATCTGGGCCGGACCTCACCATTTACTTTATACTGCTTTACCGGAATGGGCTCAAAATTTAGGTACCGTTTTTTCAGTGATGCTTATCTTCCCTTCTTGGGGTGGTATGATCAACGGATTACTGACCCTTAGAGGGGCATGGGACAAGGTTAGAGAAAATCCTGTTCTTAAGTTTTTCGTTGTGGCCATTACAGGTTACGGTATGTCAACCTTTGAAGGACCAATGTTGTCTTTTAAAACCTTAAATGCCATTGGGCATTATACTGACTGGATCGTGGGTCACGTGCATATTGGTGCACTGGCATGGAACGGATTTATGGCGGCAGGTATCATTTACTGGCTCGCCACCAAACTATGGAAAACAGACTTGTATTCTAAGAAACTTGCCAATATCCACTTCTGGCTGGGAACACTGGGGATACTGTTTTATGCCTTACCACTTTATGTAGCCGGATTTACACAGGCGGCCATGTGGAAACAATTTAATCCTGATGGCACACTTGTTTATGGAAACTTTTTGGAAACCGTAACCAATATCATGCCTATGTATATGATGAGAGCCTTTGGGGGTACATTGTATTTGACAGGATTTATCATATTGGCATATAACGTAATAAAAACCGCTCAGGCAGGGTCGGCTGTTGAAGATGAATTGGCTGAAGCTGCTCCGTTGAAAAAAATTACGAATAGCAGAATTTCGGGTGAACCTGTTCACTCATGGTTGGAAAGACGTACTGTGTTATTTACAGTTTTGATAGCCGTAGCAGTGCTCATTGGAGGAGCCGTGGAAATCATTCCACTGTTAACTGTTGATTCCAACATTCCGACGATCACCTCTGTTAAACCTTATACGCCTCTTGAACTTGAAGGACGCGATATCTATATCAGGGAAGGATGTAATAACTGTCATTCTCAGATGATCAGACCATTCAGATCGGAAGTTGAGCGTTATGGTGAATACTCAAAAGCGGGAGAATTTGTATATGATTTCCCATTCTTATGGGGTTCTAAACGAACCGGACCGGATGTACATCGCGTAGGCGGAAAATACAATGATAATTGGCATTTCAACCATATGCTGGATCCGAGATCTACGTCTCCTAATTCTATTATGCCTCAGTATCCATGGTTAATTGAAGATGATCTGGATATTAGTCTGACTGCAAAGAAAGTGAATGCCATGGTCACCTTAGGAGTCCCTTATTCACAATTTGAATTAGATAAGGCTGTTTATCTTTTGAAGAACCAAGCCAAGGAAGTCGAAAACAACCTGAGACAAGATCCTGAATTTGTTAAGAATTATGGCAATTCAGGCATAGAAAATAAAGAAATCGTTGCGGTAATTGCTTATTTGCAAAGATTGGGAACAGATATTAAAGCAGCTCCAGCTGAATAAAATATAGTTATGTTAAAATATATAAAACATCATTTAGACACTATTCAAGGCGTTGAAATTTATCCGATAATTTCCCTTGTACTATTCTTTCTCGTATTTACAACTATGCTCCTCATAGTTTTGAAAATGCCAAAAAGCAATATCGACGAATTAAGCAAATTACCATTAGATAATGATTTAAAAAATAATAATCATGAATGATAAAAAACAATTAAGTGTTTGGAAAAAGTTTATGAAATCCATGACCAAGGCTCATGACCTTGGTTCAGAAGATGAAATTTTAACTGATCACGATTATGACGGAATTAAAGAATTGGACAATGTCCTTCCGCCATGGTGGCTATACGGATTTTATATCACCATAGCCATTGGGATCTTCTACTATGTGCAGGTATTTACGAATTCTGAAAAATATAGTCAGGAAAAGGAGTATGCAGCTGAAGTTGAACAAGGGAAAAAGGAAGTTGAAGCCTATAAGGCCGCAAATCCGGATTTGTTCAACACTGATAATATCGAACTCTTAACCGATGCCGCAAGTTTGAATAAAGGGAAGGAATTATTTGCTTCTAAAACTTGTACGGCTTGCCATTTAGCTGATCTTGGAGGTAGTATTGGCCCTAATTTAACAGATGACCACTGGATTCTTGGCGGTGGTGTGAAAAACATTTTTAACACGCTTACAAAAGGTGGAAGACCTGGCAAAGGAATGATTGCCTGGGAGGGAACGCTAAGTGTTGAGGAAAGACAATTATTAGCAAGTTATATCATATCAATGCAAGGGACGACTCCGGCGAACCCGAAGCCTGCAGAAGGAGATATCATTTGGAGCAAGTAAACAGTAGGCTCACGTTTAGTTCTCGCTTAGGTGAACTACTGGTTTTTGATTTTTTTAGTTAGTAGTAGAAAAGGCTACCCTTGTTTTGAACAGGCAAGGTAGCCTTTTCAAATTATCGATGACATGGACAATAAAGAGCAACAAAATTTTAGGGATAGTATTGCAACAATAAATGATGAAGGAAATCGTAATTTTATATTCCCCCAGAAACCTAAAGGAAAATTCACAAATTACAGGACTTATGTAAGCTGGATCCTGCTGGCAGCACTCTTTGCCTCTCCCTTTATTAAAATCAATGGGAATCAATTTCTTTTATTCAATATCATTGACAGAAAGTTCAATCTGTTCGGACAACCCTTCTGGCCGCAGGACTTTTATCTGCTGGTATTGTCGCTTTTGGTTTCTGTCGTTTTTATCATCTTATTTACGGTGATTTTTGGTAGAATATTCTGCGGTTGGATGTGCCCACAGACTATTTTTATGGAAATGATTTTTCGTAAAATTGAGTATTGGATTGAAGGTGACAGAACCAAACAGATAAAACTTGAGAAGCAAGCCTGGGATGCAGAAAAAATTAGAAAGAAAATAATTAAATGGACGCTATTTGCCTTGGTATCCTTTTTGATTGCCAACGCATTTCTGGCCTATTTTATAGGGGGCGATATCTTGATTCAACACATCATTGACGGTCCCTTTGTCCATCTGGATACTTTTATAAAGCTGTTGGTTTTCACCATGGTCTTTTATTTTGTTTTTGCCTGGTTCAGGGAACAAGTTTGTATCATTGCCTGCCCCTATGGTAGATTGCAGGGCGTTCTGCTGGACAATCATTCCATTGTGGTGGCCTATGATCACAAACGAGGGGAAACCAGACAGAAAATAAGAAAGAATGAAGATCGAAAAGAAAAGGAATACGGAGATTGCGTTGAATGCAAACAATGTGTTGTGGTCTGTCCAACGGGTATCGACATAAGAAACGGAACGCAGCTCGAATGCGTCAACTGCACGGCATGTATTGATGCCTGCGATGCCATCATGGATAAAGTAGGGTTTGAAAGAGGCCTGATAAGATATGCATCTGAAAACAATATAGAAAATGGAGAGCAATTCAAGTTTAACTCAAGAATCTTAAGTTATACGATTGTTTTGACCCTGCTCTTTTCCTTTTTTGTAACTTTATTGTTTCTGAGGAATGATATTCAGGCGAATGTTCTTCATTTGCCGGGTCAGCTTTTTTCCACAGAAGGGAACACCGTCAGCAATGTTTATACTTTTAAATTAATAAACAAGACCAATGATTCCTATGACAATATTGAAATGAGATTAATGTCGCATGAGGGGAAAATTGAAGTGGTAGGTGGTCAGATTCTGGTCCCCGGAGGTGGCCTTAGTGAAGGAACCCTGTTCATTAAAATTGATAAAAATAATTTGGAATCCGCTAAAGAGAAAATAGAAATTGGGATATATTCCAATGGGGAGTTGATTGAAGAAACAAACACAAATTTTTCATCACCTTTACAAGTAAAATAATTATAACCTGAATAGTAGAAAATTTGAAAATAAAGCTGAACTGGCCAACGGGAATTGTGATTGCCATCATATCTTTTATGGTATTTATCCTCTCATTCGTATATAAATCGATTGCGCTTGAGGAATATCAGCACGAACTGGTCTCAGAAGACTATTATAAAGATGAACTTCATTACCAGGAGGAAATCAATAAACTAAATAAGGCTAATGGTCTCGATAAAAATATTGAAATAACAAATTCAAGTGAGGGGATCACCGTTGCATTTCCCGAGGACATTCCTCAGGATAGTATTTCAGGTATCATTACTTTTCAAAGATTATCGAATCAAAAACTCGATTTTTCTGAGGAAATTCAGTTGACGGATCACAAACAGTTGATTTCCGAAAGCAAGATTGTTCCAGGTAAATGGATTCTTCGAATTGAATGGAAGAATGGAGATGAAGAGTATCTTTATAAGGACTCATGGTTTTATTAAACATTGACAACTATTTTTTATACAGCACTCATATTAGGCCTTATTGGAAGTTTTCACTGCATTGGCATGTGTGGCCCAATCGCATTTATTTTACCCGTAGATAAATCCAGCAAACTCAAAACCTTATTGGGCACTTCACTTTATCATGTGGGACGCCTATTGGCCTACGCGCTCATTGGCTCATTATTCGGGTTGATCGGGAAAAGCCTTTATCTCGCCGGGTTTCAGCAGAGGCTATCGATTTTGATTGGGATCATCATGATATTGATCGTGATCATACCCACTAAAATGCTAAATAGATTCGCACTTTCCAGACCCCTGTATGGTATGATTGCCCATGTAAAATCTAAACTAGGCTTATATTTAAATAAGAGCTCAGGAAAATCCTTATTTATGATTGGGTTCTTCAATGGTTTTCTTCCCTGTGGACTCGTGTATATGGCGGTTCTTGGGGCCATTTCTACGGGTGAACTGATCGATGGTTCCATTTATATGATTTTCTTCGGTTTAGGAACGGTTCCTTTGATGACCGGGGCCGTGTATTTGGGTAATTTTTTAAAAGTATCTGTTCGAAATAAAATTCAAAAAGCAATCCCTATATTTGTAGTAATCATTGGTTTATTGTTTATCCTTAGAGGTATGGGATTAGGCATACCTTATGTGTCTCCGAGAGATACGCAGTTAATCATTTCCAATGATCCAAATTCATGTTTAACGGAATAAGTTATGACAAAAAATAAAGGCCCGGTGCTCACCGAAGAAGATTTTAACAGCATTACAACTCATGATGACCTTCTAAAGATTATCGAGGACAAGCATATCGATATAAGTGAGGTAATGGATACGATCCAATATGAGGCGGAGAAAG
>Ga0316197_10001141_pt1 | contig 19029 bp, 18 predicted proteins | sample OudBiesiAoxic_MG_FD_204939 | JGI IMG/M metagenome (GOLD analysis project Ga0316197, IMG submission 204939) | Coastal sediment microbial communities from Oude Bieten Haven, Netherlands - site A oxic | ecosystem: Environmental > Aquatic > Marine > Coastal > Sediment | place: Netherlands... | reverse complement strand
GTACGCCTCGCTACGCGAAGCGGACGCTGACGGCGTGCGCACCCTGATCGCCGTGCTCCCCTCACCCGACGGCTTGGGGTTCGCAGTTCGGGATCGCCTGGAGAAGGCGGCGGCGCCCCGACCCTCGAGGCCCTAGAGGCTCGACCAATCGAGTCCGTTGAGCGCCGTGATGTACGCGTTGCGCACGTCGACGAGCGGCGGCGGTCGATGGCCCTCGACCGGGGCGATCGACACGCTGACCGTCGACGCGCCGGCGTCGGGCACCACATCGAGCTGACACCAGCAGGCCAGAGGTGGCGAGAGCAGCGTCCGCAGTTCGTAGGGCGGATCGTCGTCTTCCACTTCGCCGAGCTCTGCGGTGGCGACCAGCAGCGCCTCGAACGCTTCCGCGGGGAGCGCCTCGATGGTGAACGACGGAACGTCGCGGGTCGTCCCGACCCACCCAGTGGCCGACTCGGACGGCGGTGACGATCCACCAGCGTTCTTCACCGCGTCTCCGGTTGCGTCGAGGAGGCGGAGCGCCTGGGCGGCGGCCGCATTGACCCGTTGCATGACCGCTGCATCGCCGCCTGCATCGGGATGGTGCACGCGAGCCAGCTCGCGTCGTGCAGTCCTGATCTCGTGAGCGCTTGCGCTGGTGGACACGCCGAGGATCGAGTGGGGTGTCGCCGTCATTGGTCGCGCAGCGAGGCGTATCGGTCGCGGATGTCGCCTCCGTCGGTGCCGTCGACGGTGACGCCGGCGCCCAACCCCCAACGGTCCTGGATCACGGAATGTTCCACCTGTTCGAGCACTGCTGCCGCCTGCACCGCGGCACCGGTGGCAACCGCTTCGTCGGCGTCAGACACGATGACCGGCATGCCGGCCAGGCCGGCGACGACTGCCTGCACCGCGAGCGACCGGGCCCCACCGCCCACGAGCACCAGGCGTCCGTCCACCTCAGCGTGGCGGCGGAGCGCATCGAGGCCGTCGAGCAGCCCACATGCAACGCCGTCGACGGCTGCTCGGGCGAACTGCTCGCGGGTCACGTCCGAGCGGAGGCCCGTGATCGAGCCGGTCGCTGTGGGTCGGTACGGTGTCCGCTCGCCGTCGAAGTACGGCAACAGAACTGGTCCGCCGGGGTCGGCATCGAGTGCGAGCCGGTCGAATTCGGCGTGGTCGACACCGAGCAGGTTCCGGATCGCTTCGAGCACCTTGGAGGCGTTCGACGTGCACACGAGCGGAAGGAATCGCCCGGTCGCGTCGGCGAACCCGGCGACCGCTCCCTGCGGGTCATGGGTCGGGCTCGACGAGACGGCCGACACGGTTCCGGACGTACCGATCGACATCATCGCATCGCCGGGTCGCAGGCCGACACCGAGTGCTGCCGCCATGTTGTCACCCGTTCCCGGAGCGACCACGGCGCCGGTCCAAGCTCCGGCAGCCTCCATCGGGCCGAGCACTGCGGGAACCGTCGATGTCCATTCACGCTGATCGTCGATGATTTCGAGGAGGTCGTAGCGGTACTCCCCCGTCGCCGGCGACCAGTATCCCGTCCCCGAGGCGTCACCGCGGTCGGTCGTGTGGGCGCCCGTGAGTCGGTGCGTGATGTAGTCGTGAGGGAGCAGCACGCGGGCCAGGCGACGCCAACGGTCGGGATGCGTCCGATGCAGCCACGAGAGCTTCGTGATCGTGAACGCCGCAACCGGCACGCTCCCGACCGCATCCGCCCAGGCCGCCTCCGAGCCGAGCTGGTCGATCAACCACCGGGCGTCGGCGTCCGATTCGGTGTCGTTCCACAGCTTGGCCGGGTGGACTGGCTCGTCGTCGGCGTCCAGGGCGACCATGCCGTGCTGTTGACCACCGATCGCGACGGCGGCAACCGAAGGCGATCCTGCTGCATCCCATGCCCCGTCGAACGCCCGCATCCACTCGCTCGGATCTTGTTCGCTACACGGCGGAGTGACGACCGGGTGGGTTCCGCGGCCGGACGCGACCACCTCACCGGAGGTGAGGTCGCGGATCTCGACCTTGGTGCTCTGCGTGCTGGAGTCGACGCCGGCGACGAGGGGCATGCGGCGAAACTATCGCGCCGAGCCGTCGGGACCCTCGGCCCACGCTGCCGGTTCGCCCCACCGGTCATCGAACACGACCTCGCCGAGGGGCTTGCGTCGAAGCGGTCCGTGACGTCCCTCCGGGACGCCGAGCGTGATGCATGCGGACAGGCCGACGTGCTCCGGGATCACGAGCAACCGGCGGAGTTCGTCTTCGACGCCGAGGTGCCACATCGTGAGCGCCCCGCCGTACCCGTGGGCGCGCGCGGCCAACAGCAGGTTCTGACACGCCGGATAGACCGAGGCACCCTCCATCGGGTTGGGAGCGCGGTACCGGTCGAGACAGACCAGGATGACCACCGGAATCCGTTCGAAGCGATCGACGTAGCGCTGCATCGAGTCGGCGAACCGGCTGGGGCGATACCCGTCAGCTTCTCGCTTGGCGTTCCAGCCGGCACGAAATGCCTCGCCGAGCAACGACTTCGCCTCGCGAGCGGCCGCGCCATCCCGCAACACGAGGAAGCGGAACGGTTGACGGTTCGACCCGGACGGTGCCCTCCCGGCGTGCCAGAGGATTGACCGGAGGTCGCTCACCTCGACCGGGTCGTCGGTGTAGCGACGAATCGAGCGGGTTGTTGCGAGCCCTTCGAGCAGGTCGACGGGAGCGCTCGAGTTCACGTGGATGAAACGTAGTGCAGTGCAACGCCCGCAAACGATGTCTACACTTTCCGGACCTGAACGTTCGGGCAATCCCGCCCGAATCTAAACAGGGGGAGAAAACAACATGCAGAAAGCACGCGTGAAGCGCGTCGGCGCCATGCTCGTGGGGCTCTCGCTCGTTGCAGCCGCTTGCGGCAGTGACGACGACGAGTCGACCACGACCGAAGTAGCTGAGTCCGAAACCACCGAAGCGATGGAGGAGGCCGAGACCGACACCACCGAAGCGATGGAGGAGGCCGAGACCGACACCACCGAAGCGATGGAGGAAGAGGCCGAAGCCACCACAGGCGGCTCGACCGAAGGCCAGCTCGTCATCGGCGGAATCCTGCCCGAGACCGGCGACCTTGCCTACCTCGGCCCGCCCGAGATTGCCGGTGTTGAACTGGCAGTCCAGGAGATCAACGAAGCCGGCGGCGTCCTCGGCGCTGACGTGGTGTACGAGCCCGGCGACTCCGGTGACAACGGTGACGTGGCCAACGCCACAGTCGACCGCCTCCTCGCCGAGGATGTCGACGCGTTCATCGGAGCAGCCAGCTCCGGTGTGTCGCTGACCGTGATCGACAAGATCACGCAGGCCGGCAAGATCCACTTCTCGCCCGCCAACACGTCGCCGTCGTTCACCGACTACGACGACAGCGACCTGTACTTCCGTACCGCTCCGTCCGACACGGTGCAGGGCGCAGCGCTTGCCGACCTGTTGATCCAGGACGGCAACCAGTCCGTGACGTTCCTCGTGCGTAACGACGACTACGGCCTCGGCTTGCTCGAGTACACGCAGGGCGCCTACGAGGATCAGGGCGGCACCGTCGACACGATCAACATTTACGACCCGAAGGCCGAGAACTTCGACGACGTCGTCGCCGATGCGGTTGCAGCCGACTCGGATGGCATCATCATCATCGGCTTCGACGAGACCGGCAAGATCCTTCCGGGTCTGTTCGCCGCCGGCTTCACGCCTGATCAGAAGAACATCTACGGCGTGGATGGAAACCTGGCCAACGCGCTCACCAGCCAGTTCGACGATCCGACGGTGCTCGCCGGCATCCGGGGCACCACCCCCGGCGTCGACGTCCAAGGTGAAGCGGCCGACTTCCAGGAGCGTCTCCTGAGTATCGACAGCGCGCTGGAGGACTACTCCTACTCTGCCGAGGCCTACGACGCCATCGTGCTGATGGCGCTGGCGGCAATCGTCGCCGGCTCCGACGACGGCGTTGCCGTCGGTGCGGAAATCGTCGAGCTGACCCGTGGTGGCGAGAAGTGCACCACGTTCGCCGATTGCCTGGCACTGTTGGAGGCCGACCCGGCCGCCGACATCGACTACGACGGCGTCTCCGGTCCGCTCGAATTCCGTGACGAGGGTGAGCCGACGCAGGCCTCGATCCTCATCAAGGAATACGACGCAGACGGCGTGCTCGTCACGGTCGACTCGATCCAGGGTTCGGTCGACGTCTGATCTTCGGATCGAACTGACTACCTGAACAACTGACTACCTGAACAACTGAAGGAGCCCGGGCCGAATGGCCCGGGCTCCTTCGCGTCCGGCGGGTCCTGCTCCGTCAGGTCGTTCCGGTGAGAGTTGCGACCGACAGTCGGTCTCACAACTCACTGCAGGCGGGCGCGCGAGACTCACGTGCGGCCGTCGGCCGCGAGGTGTGTGGGGTCAGTCCTGGTGGTCTTTGACCAGGGTGCCGAGATAGAGCTCGATGACCTTGGGGTCCTTCAAGAGCTCGCGCCCGGTGCCGGTGTAGGCATTGGCGCCCTGGTCGAGCACGTAGCCACGGTCACAGATCTGCAGGCACCGGCTGGCGTTCTGTTCGACCATCACGATCGAGACGCCCGCCTTGTTGATCTTGTAGCACCGTACGAACACTTCGTCCTGCAGTGCAGGTGAGAGGCCCGCTGACGGCTCGTCGAGCAGCAGCACCGACGGGTCCATCATCAGCGCGCGGCCCATGGCGAGCATCTGGCGCTCACCGCCCGACAACGAGCCGGCGCGCTGATCAGCGCGCTCCACAAGCCGTGGGAACATGTCGCCGACGACCGCGTAGCGCTCCTTGAAGATCTTCGGCTTGAGGAAGACCCCCATCTCGAGGTTCTCGAGGATGGTGAGCGCCGGAAAGACGTTGTTGTTCTGCGGGACGTAGCCGATCCCGCGTTCGACGAGCGAGTGCGCCTTCATGTTGGTGACGTCCTCGCCACGTAGACGCACCTGACCATCGCGAACGTTCACGAGGCCGAACATCGACTTGACCAGCGTCGACTTCCCGGCACCGTTCGGACCGATGATGCCGACCAGTTCCCCCTCGGCGAGCGTCAGACTGCACTCGTTGAGGATGTTGACGCCCGGGATGTAGCCGGCCGTGAGGTCGTCGGCGATCAACAGCGGTTCCGCTGCGGTGATGGCCCCGTCGGCGATCGTGGCGTCGTCGGAAGTCGTCGTGTCGTCCATCAGAGGTCCCCACTCAGATCGAGGGCCGAGTCGTGGCTGGAGCCGAGGTAGGCGTCGACGACGGCCTGGTTCTGCCCGATCGTGGCCGGCGGGCCCTCGGCGATGATCCTGCCCTCTGCCATGACGATCACCCAGTCACTGATCTCTTGCACCATGTCCATGTCGTGTTCGACGAAGAGCACCGTCATGCCTTGATCGCGAAGACCGGTGACGTGACCGAGCAGAGATTGGGTCAGTGCGGGGTTGACGCCCGCCATCGGCTCGTCGAGCATCACCATCTTCGGTTCGACCATGAGTGCCCGAGCCATCTCGAGCAACTTACGCTGGCCACCGGACAGCGTGCCGGCGAACTCCTCGCGCATGTGCTCCATCTTGAAGTGGACCAGGAGTTCATCGGCGCGTGCCTCGATTTCGTTCTCCTGCTTACGCCAGAGGAACGGGAAGACCGAGGTGATCAGCGACTCCCCCTTCTGGTCGGTCGCGCCCAGTTTCATGTTCTCGATGACCGTCATCTTCGAGAGCGCCTTCGTCAGCTGGAACGTTCGCACCATGCCGTAGTTCGCGATCTTGTGCGCCGGAACCTTGTCGATGGGCTGGTGATCGAAGACGCGGGTGCCGCTGTCGGGTGTGTCGAAGTTCGTGAGCAGGTTGAACAGCGTGGTCTTGCCGGCACCGTTCGGTCCGATCAACGCGGTGATGACACCCCGCTGCACCTCGACGTGGTCGACGTCGACGGCGGTCAGACCCCCATAGCGGCGAACGACATTGTCGGCGACGAGAATCGGATCGGGCTTGGGCACGCCGGGTTCCCACGCCACGTCGGCGAGCGCCGCCCGTGACGCTTCCACGTCGACGTCGTGCATCGGCAGGACATGCGACGGGTGCGGTGCTCCGGGCTTCGGTCCCGCATCGGGGATCAGTTCGTCATGGTCAGCGAATTCATCGGTCATCGAGGGCCATCTCTTCCTTGTTGCCGAAGATTCCTTGCGGGCGGAACGCTGCGAGGAGCGCAAGGCCCAACCCCATCAACATGAAGCGCACCTGACCGACCTGTGTGCCGCTCAGGACCGAGTCGGGCACCTTGTCGTTCGCGACGAGTTCGCGGAGAAACACGTCGGTGAAACCCAGCACCGCGTAGAGAATTGCGGCTCCCGCCACGGGGGCGAACACCTTCCCGGCACCGCCGAGGATCAACGCGACCCAGACGAAGAACGTCACGTCGGTGATGAAGTTGTCCGGCTGTGCCAGCGAGAAGCCGATGGCACGCATCATGCCGCCCACGGCCCCAAACATCCCGCCGAGGATCAACGCCTGCATCTTGTACGAGTAGGCGTTCTTGCCGAGCGAACGAGCAGCGTCCTCGTCCTCGCGCACCGCCTTGAGGACACGTCCCCAGGGGCTGCGGATCACGAGCCAGCACAGCACGACTCCCAAGGCGAGAACGGCCCACCCGACCAGGACCAGGAAGAACTGGTTGCCGATGAACAGGTTGAAGAAGTAGCGGCCACTCGGATCGAACGGGCTGAAGTCGTAGAACGTCCTCGTGAAACCGCTGAGCCCGTCCGAGGAACCGGTCAGCCAGTCGAACCGGGGCGACCGGAGCGTGAGGCGAATGATCTCGGCGACGGCGATCGTGACGATCGCCAGATAGTCCGCTCGAAGACGGAGTGTCGGGATGCCCATCAGCAGGGCGAGGACCACCGGGACGACGACCACCCCGAAGAACGCCCCCAGCACGAACATCCACCCCTCGGAGATCGACAACTTGAAGATGCCTTCGTCGTCATTGAGCCGCGGCGCGATCGACGTGACGATGATCGCCATGCCGTAGGCACCGGCGGCCATGAACGCGGCCTGACCGAAGTTGAGCAGACCCGTGTAGCCGTAGTGCAGGTTCAACCCGATGGCGGCGAGAGCGAAGTAGATGAACTGCTCCCCGATGAGCCCGCGAAACGTGGATTCGATGATTGCGACCCAATCCATGGTTGTCTCCTTATCCGATCCGCTCGGACCGACCGAGCAGACCCTGCGGGCGAATGAGCAAGACCAGCACCAGCGTCGCGAGCGCCCCGACGTTCTTCATGTCGCTCGGGAACCAGTCGAAGAGGGTGACCATCTGGATGAAGATGCCCACGATCAGGCTGCCGAGGAAGGCGCCGTAGGCGGTGCCGAGACCGCCGAGCGTCACACCGGCGAACATCAACAGCAGGAGCCGGAAACCCATCTCCCAGTTGATGTTCTCGGTCATGCCGAACAGCACACCGCCCAAACCCGCGAGCCCGGCGCCCGTGATCCAGACCCACTTGATGACGGACTCGACGTCGATGCCCGACGACTCGGCCAGGTCGCGATTGTCGGCGACAGCGCGCATCGCCTTGCCGGCACGGGTCTTCTGCAGGGCCAAGCCCACACACACGAGCACGAAGATCGAGAAGAGGATGATGAAGATGTCCTTCGGTTCCAGCGAGAACCAGCCGAGGTCGACCCTCGACTGCACCTGATAATCGCGGTAGAAGCGGGCACGTCCCTGGAACTGGAACAACAGGACATAGCGGAAGAAAATCGACAGACCGATCGACACAACGAGCGCCGAGATCAGGCTCGTCCCCTTGTGGCGGAGCGGCTTCCAGACGATCTTGTTGTAGAGCCAACCGAAGGTGCCCACCACGACCACGGACACGAGGCCCGCGAAGATCAGCGAGTTCGTGCCCGGTATGCCGAGTATTCGTCCGTTGCTCCAGATGTTGAACAACCCGAAGAACGAGAAGTCGTTGGCCCCGCCGTAGACCATGTGGAACATGTAGGCGACCATCGCACCGAGGGTCACCAGTTCACCGTGCGAGAAGTTCGTGAGCCCGGTCGTGCCGAAGATCAGCGACAGACCGATCGAGCACATCGCGATGATCAGTCCGAGCTTGACGCCATCCGCGAGGAGCTGGATCGCAACGATGGTGTTGTCGTCGGACACCTGTCGATCGCCCATGGCGAACAGCGTGTTCTTGTTCGTCCCGGGCTGGACTTCGACACCCGTCAGGATGTTGCGGTCAGGATCACGCAGCGACGTGCCGTCAGGCAGCGTGTCGACGAGCAGTTCGACGGAGTAGACACCCGAGCTCGGCAGTTCGACCAGCCAGACACCGTCGGCGTCGGTGATCCCCTCACCCACGACGTTGCCGTCAGCGTCGATCACCTGCAGGGTGACACCCTCGATCCCCACCCGCTCACCGGTGTCATCTCGGGCCACGATCGTGCCGCCGACGGTTTCAGTCGCTCCCTCACCGCCACCGTCGTCCTCTTGAGCGAACGCCGGACCACCGACTGCGACGAGCCCGAGCAGCACCACGACGGCACCGAGGACGAGGCGAAGCCAGGCGGGCTGCACCGTTGGTGTCAGGTTCGTGGAGCGCACGGGCCGGTACTCTAGACGTTCGTCACGGGGAGTCCGAATACACGCTCTGTTTCGGGGGTGTCGACCGGGGGCGGCTCAGAACCCTCTGCGACGTCGAGTCCGGACAGGCCGAGCCGCACGGTTGCGACCCACAGGAGTGTGGCGCCGGCGATGTGAAGTCCGACGAGCACTTCGGGGACCCCGTTGAAGTACTGGGCATACCCGATCACCCCTTGCACGATTGCTACGAACAGCCACGAGGACATCGATGCCTGCAGTGTCTTTGCCTGTCGGGTGACGGTCCAGGCCAGCAGCACCCCGCACGCCACGGCAAGGATGACGGTGACGCTGTGGATGCGAGCGACACTGCCGATGTCGAACCCGTAGCGGCGAACGTCCTCTTCGCCGGCATGAGGTCCTGCACCGGTGACGACCGTGCCGGTTGCGAGCGCCGCCGCGGTCATCACGACGACACCGAGAACCTGCAGGTGGATCCGGTTCGACGCGGATACCTCGCGCCAAGGAATCGGCCGCTCCGACGCAGCGCGTACGGCGACCAATCCGAACGCGATGGAGACCATCGCGAGCATGAAGTGAGACTGCACGAGGAACGGGTGCAAGTCGCCCAGGACCGCCATCCCTCCCACCACGCCGTTCGCAAGGACTGACACGAGGACACCGACTGCCGGCCACCGCAGCCCGCTCCCGCGGGGAGCGGCGCGGAACCCGGCGATGACCAGGAGCAGCGTGGGAATTCCGATCACCCCACTGAGCAGGCGATTCAGCTGCTCGATGGCGGCGTGTCCGCTCGAGACGTCGATGAAGCGCTCGTCGTTGCAGTTCGGCCAATCGTCGCAGCCGAGCCCGCTGCCGGTCAGGCGAACGACTCCCCCCGCCACGACCAGAAAACAGATCCCGAACGTGGTCACGATGGCCAGCTGCCGGTAGCGGGTGCGCGTCATCAATCCCACATGTTACGACTACCGTCGACTGGGTGCTGAGTTCGTTCGACGACTTTCCGATCCACCAGACCCCCCGACCGGTCGCGCGCACCGGCTCGAGTGACCTCAACCACTACGACCGCTACTTCTTCAACGGGTACACCCGAGACACGCGCCTCTACTTCGCGGCAGCGATGGGCCTCTATCCGAATCGCCACGTCGCCGATGCCTCCTTCAGCGTGGTGGTCGACGGCGGGACCGCCGACGCCCGCCAGATCAGCGTCCACGCGTCCCGTCGCGCGCCGACGGACCGAGCCGACGCCAACCAGGTCGGACCGATCGAGGTCGAGGTGCTCGAACCGCTGAGCGCACTACGTGTCACGGTGGAGTCACCCGAGCACGGGATCCGGTGCGATCTCACATTCGTTCGACGTTCGGCACCGATCGAAGAGCCGCACTTCTTCCACCAAGTGGGCCAACGCGTCGTGATGGACTCGACCCGGATGACCCAGTTCGGCAACTGGGAGGGTTGGATCGAGATCGACGGCGAGCTGACCGATCTCGCGCCCGGCGAGACCCTCGGATCACGCGACCGCTCGTGGGGGATCCGTCCCGTCGGCGAGCGGGCCCCCACCGGCGCTCCGGTGGCCGACCCGCAGTACTTCTGGTTGTGGGCGCCGATCAACTTCGAGGGTTTCTCCACCCATTTCGACGTGAACGAGCACTTCGACGGTCGACGCTGGCACGAGTCCGGATTCATGTCGATCGTGCCGACCGGTCCGAACGGACCTGAACCGGCCGAAGCGATGCGGGCAGTCGATTATCGGGTCGAGTGGCGTCCCGGCACCCGGGCAGCGGCCTCGTTCGAGCTCGACCTGATCCCCTGGACGGGCGAGCCCACCTCGATGGTGCTCGAACCGCTGTTCGACTTCCACATGATGGGGCTCGGCTACACCCATCCCGAATGGGGCCACGGCGTGTGGAAGGGCGAACTCGAGGTCGGCGGCGATCGCTGGGAACTCCCGGTCGCTGATCCGACCGCTCCCCACCATGTCCACATCCAGACGCTCGTCAAGGCGACGACCTCGGGAGCTGTCGGCGTCCACGAGGGCCTCGGTGTGCTCGAACAGTTCGTGGTCGGTCGTCACGATCCCAGTGGGCTCACCGGGCTCTTCGACGGGGTCTGACGCCAGGTCGCTGCGACTGATCTCTGTCAGGTGTGCCGGATCGACATGCCGCCGTCGACCGGGATGTGTGTGCCGTTGACGAAGCTCGACGCCGGGAGACACAGGTTCAGCGTCATCTGAGCGACCTCTTCAGGAATGCCGTACCGGCGGAGCGGAACCCGCCGGCGAGCGTACTTCTCCTTCGACTCCTCATCGATCCCCGCCGTCATCGCGGTCGCGATCGGACCCGGGCAGATCGCGTTGACCGTGACGCCGTGTCGCCCGAGCTCGACCGCAAGCGACTGGGTGAGCCCGATCACTCCGGCTTTCGTTGCTGCGTAGGCACCCAATCCGGCCGTACTGACCAACGCCTCGGTCGACGCGATATTCACGACGCGGGCGGCGTCGGACTCGAGGAGGTGCGGCAGCGCGAGTCGAACCAGCCGCGCGTGCGCCGTGAGGTTCACGTCGACCGTCCGAGCCCAGCTCGTCTCGAACTCTTCGGCGTCCTGGAACGGCGAGTTGATCACCGAGACGCCGGCGTTGTTGACGACGATGTCGAGCCGTTCGGCCCACTCGATCGTGGTTGCGACCAGGCGCTCGAGCTGCGCCGGATCGGCGACGTCGGTGACGACACCGAGCGCCGAATCCGCGCCGTGAACAGTACGGATCTCGTCGACGACGGCATCGACGCGATCCGACCCGAGATCGGCCACGACAACGCGGGCGCCCTCGTCGGCGAAGAGCTGCGCCGTCGCTCGGCCCATGCCGCTGGCGGCTCCGGTAACGATCGCGACGTGGCCGCGGATCGAGCGCGACAACGACGTCAGGCGCTCCAACGCTGCGACCCGCCCATGCCGTACTGCTTGAGGACCAGGGCCCGCGTCGGCGTGACCGCGAGGAACGCCGTGTCGGGCGAGTTGTCGGGTCCGCCCGGAGCGAACGCGTTCAAGTCGTAGTCGAACACGCCGCTCCAGAGCCGTCGTTTGGTTTCCAGGTCGGTGAACACCTCACCGGTCCCCCACACCTCGACGCCATCGCCGTTCTCGGTCACCTGCCAGTGCAACGCGACCTTCGGGTTGTCGGCGATGTTCCTCGCCTTGACCGACGTGGTGCCGAGCATCGTCCAGAGGGTCTCGCCGTCCCAACACGGATGGACAGGAACCACGTCCGGTTCACCGTCGGCGCCGACCGTGGCGATGTGCGCCCACGGGCTCAGTTGGGCGGCAAACGCCTTGACGTCGTCCAGTGTGCAGTCATCGCTCATGATGATGACCGTAGTCTGGGCACCAACAGCCGACGTCACCCCAGACCGAGCAGCGCCGGGAGATCGGCGAACGAGTCGATGACGACATCGGGGCATTCGTCGCTCGCGGCGAGCACGCTCTCCCGGAACTTGCCCGTGCGGACCAGGATTCCGCATAGCCCTGCGCGCTGGGCGCCGATCACGTCATTCTCGAGGTCGTCGCCGACCATCGCCACCCGGGCGGTCTCGAGTCCGAGCTCCGCAACGCCGGTCGCGAAGAAATCAGCCGACGGCTTGCCGAGCACCATCGGCTCGACCCCGGTGGCCTCGGCCAGCGCCGTGACGTAGGCCCCCGTGTCGAGCTGGAGACCCGAGGACGTCCGCCAGTAGAGATTGCGATGCATCGCGACGAACGCTGCGCCGTCCAGAATCAGGCGGAACGCCTGGTTCAACTGGGCGTGGGTGAACTCCACCCCGGCACCGCCGATCACCACGACGTCTGCCGTGTCGTCGTCGACGAGGTTGATGCCCCCGAAGTCGTCGGTGAGGTCACCCGTGTTGAGCAGGAAACAACGAGCACCCGGATGCGCCGCTCGGAGGTGGGCCGCGGTCGCTGCCGGTGCGGTGAGTACCTCGTCGACGTCGACCGCCATGCCGGCATCGCCCAGCGACCGGGCCACCTCACCGCGGGTGCGTGTTGTCGTGTTCGTGGCGAACCGCAGCGGCGTCCCCGCGGCACGGAGTATCCGGAGTGCCTCGGTCGCGCCGTCGATCGGCTCCCACGAAACGGTCAGCACGCCGTCGATGTCGATCAACAGGCCGTCGATCTCATCACCGTGGAACTCGCGTTCCTCGCGCACGCAACGACACCTCCTCCGGTTCGTCGTCCGGGTGTCAGACCCTGATCTCGTAGAAGCTGTTGACGCTGTGGTCGACGTCCATCTTGCGGAACTGGGAGAACCCGGCAGCCCCTGCCATTTCCTCGGCCTTGGACGCCGGCAGGCCGAGCGTGCCGAGGCCGGCACCGTCGGGCTCCGACAGGGCCGAACTCATGCACGACAGCACGCTGATGCCGTACATCAGCGGTGCCATCGGGTTCTTCTCGACGTTCTCCGCGAACGAGTCGCGTCCCTTGATGTCGACCAGCAGCCAGGTTCCGTCGTCGGCGATCGCCGCTCGGATCGAGTGCATCATCTCCTGAGGCCGCGTCATGTCGTGGATGCAGTCGAACGTGGTCACGAAATCGCACGAGCCGTCGTTCGGCATCGGCTCGTCTCGCGGGTCGGCGAAGCGGGCGTTCGACAGCCCCGATTCAGCGAGGCGTTCGCCAGCTCGTTCGAGTGCTCGCTCGGAGATGTCGTATCCGACGAACGTGGAGTTCGGAAAGCGCTCGGCCATCATCAGCACCGCGCCGCCCGAACCGCAACCGATGTCGATGACGCTCACGCCGCGCTCCAACCGTTCGATCACGCCGTCGAGACTCGGCAGCACCGTGTCGAGCAGGTGATGGCGCATCCACGGTTCGAAACTCTTCTCGATGCCGATTGCACCTTCACACCCGTGAGTGTCGTAGTCGTGCCCCAAGCCCGTCCGGAAGCTCTCGGGCATCTCGTCGAGCGCGCCCATCGTCTGCGGGAAGCGATGGAACATGCCCATCCCGAATGCGACGTGGTCGGGGGACGCGAGCACCGCGACCGCCTCGGGCGACAGGGAGAACCTTTCGGGCGTCGTCGTGGTGTCGACATCGATGATCCGCGCGGCCGCCTGATTGTGCGCCCATTCGCGCACCCACCGCTCCTGGAGCCCGGCGGCGTCGGCCAGCTCTGCGGTTGTCGCAGGCCGGTCCAATGCCGCAAGCGCGGTGTAGATCCCGAGCCGATCGCCGAGGTGGATCATCCCCGCGGTGACGGCACCGCTGAGCTGGCTGAACACGCCGAACGAGAACATCTTCAGGCGATCGGGATCTATCTCGGTTCGGGCGGTGTCGGGCTCGGTCATGGCGATCACCGTAATTCTTCACCGGAACGCACGAGGCGTCGGGACGTCTCAGCGCGTGCGTTGCCCGGAGGCGAGGTGCTCGACATCGCTGAGCTTCGAGAGACTGAACGTGAACCCGTCGTGCAGCTCGAGCGCCTCGAGCCGGCTGACCGACGTATGACCGATCACGAACCGGTCCCACTCCCACGGGGTCGGCTGCATTCCGAGCAGGTGCGCGATCGACACCGAATTCGTGCCCGCGTGGGCGACGAGCGCGATCCGTCGACCGGGTTCGTCGATCTGCCAGATCGGCAGGTCGTGCGCGGAGCGCTGCATGCCCCGCTCGGTGAAGAAGTCGTCGGCGCCGGCACGGATCCGCTCGGTGAATTCGCGGATCGACTCGCCACCGTGGAGCCCCTCCCACCGGTCGTCGACCGGTCGCGCCCTGAGTTCGTCGTAGGCCGCCTGCGCCTTCTCCTGCGGTGTCCCGTGCCACGCCGGATCGCGAATCTCCTCGAGCCACGGCGCGATCTGCTCCTCGCGGTCGAGCGCCTCGAAGAGCGGCGCCGCTGTCTGACGCGCCCGAAGCAGCGGCGACGCATACACCTCGTCGAAGTCCTCTGCGGCAAGCGCCTGGGCCATCGCACGCGCCTGAGCGTGACCGAGTTCGGTGAGCGGCGGGTTCTCGACGTTGAGACCGTCGCGGATCCACTCGGGTTGGCCGTGACGGATGAACACGATTTCCACGACGTCACACTAGGTTGACGCCGTGCAGGACGACCGCTCGGTTGCGTACACGGCGGGCTGGTACCCCGACCCGACGGGCGTCCACGAACTCCGCTACCACAACGGCCACGCGTGGACGGGCGACGTGTCGACCGATGGTGTCCGCCACGTCTCCCCGGTTCCGGCAGCGCCGGGCTCACAGCCGACCGGCACCGTCGCGCTGGTCCTCGGAATCGTGTCCTTGGGCCTCGGCTGGATCCCGTTCCTGAGCATCGTCGCATTCGGGACGGCCATCGCCGCTGTGGTGATCGGGCTGCGTCGCCGACGGTTCCCGAGCGCTCGTGGGGCATCGAACGCCGGAATCGTCACCGGACTGGCCGGTTTCGTGTTCGCGATCGGAGGCACCTGGCTCGCGTTCCTGATCGTCGATGCGGTCGCGCAGTACGACGATCCGGGGCCGTACGCGGTGGAACTCGTCGAATGCGCCGAAGTCGACGGTGTGACCCGTGCGAGCGGTTCCATCTCCAATCTCGACGACGGGACACGGAGCTACACGGTCGAGGTCACGTTCGACGGCGAACGCACCGACACCGTCGAGGTCGCCGACGTCGGGCCGGGCGACACCGCGTCATTCGTCGTCGAGCAGGACCTTCGCTTCGACGATCTCGAGTGCGAGGTCACCTCGGTCAAGGGGCCTCGCCCGTTCGGCCTCCAGATCGACCCCTGACCGCGCACTCCGCTTCGAGACAGTCGTGGCCGAGATCCACGCGTCATGCAAACGGCGGTAGGTCCCGTCGCCGGCGACGAGCTCGGCGTGCGTCCCGTCTTCGACCAACTCGCCGTCCGCCAACACGAGCACGCGATCCGCACGGGCGGCCGTCGACAGCCGGTGGGCGATTGCGATCGTCGTGCGTCCGGCGGCAAGCCGATCGAGTGCCCTGGCGATCCGAAGTTCGGTCAACGCGTCCACCGACGACGTGGCTTCGTCGAGGATCAGCACGTCGGGATCTGCAAGCCCGGCGCGGATGAGCGCGATCAGCTGCCGCTCCCCTGCCGACAGCGCCTCGCCTCGTTCGCCGACCTTCGTCGCCAATCCGTCGTCCAACGCGTCGATCCAGTCGGTCGCCCCGAGGTCCGCGATGACCCTCTCGATCTCGGACATCGTGCACTCCGGCCTGGCGAAGCCGATGTTCACAAGGATCGAGTCGTCGAAGAGGAACGGCTCCTGTGACACGACAACCATCCGCCGGCGCAACTCATCGGGATCGACATCGACCAGGTCGACGCCGCCGACCGAGATCCTCCCAGCAGTCGGATCGGTGAGGCGGGCGACCAGACGTCCGAGCGTGGTCTTTCCCGACCCCGTCGCACCGACCATCGCGACCTGCTGTCCCGCGGGAATCGTGACGGTGACGTCGCGAAGCACGTCGACGTCGGTGTTCGGATAGCGGAAGGTCACGCCGGCGACGGCGACGCCGAGCGACCCGGCGGGCAACGCCACAGGATCGGTCGGCGCCGGGGGCCCGACGGGCATGTCGAGCACCGTCAGTACTCGTCGCAGCCCGGCCACCGCCGTCTGCGTCTGGTCGATGATCTCCGTGAACTCGGCGATCGGTTCGAGGAATCGGTACGTGAGGAACACGAACCCCACGAGCGCACCGGCCGTCAATCCGCTCTCGGGCCCGCGCCATACTCCGACGCCGATCACCGCCGACACGGTGAACACCGAGAACACCTCCCCGGACGGGAACAGGAAGGCGCCGATCCACGCCGCCCGGATCTGCTGGCGTGCCTTTCGGGCGGTGGCGGTGCGGACGACCCCGCTGAGGTGGTCGCCGGCCTCGTACGCACGGATCGTCGTCGCTCCCGACACCACCTCGGCGATCGCACCAAGCATCTCGCCATTACGCTCACGCGCCCGACCGTGCGCCAGGACCAGCCGTTTCTGAACGGCTCGGAGGACGATGGCCAGCGGAAACGCGACGACGAACGCCACGCTGGCCAGCACGGGATCGTACGCGAGCATCACGAGCGACACGATCAGCATCAACGCGGTGTTGCGCATCCAGGCCATCCCGCCCCACTGGAAGAACTGTGCGAGCGTCTCGATGTCGCTGGTGACCCGAGCGACCAGACCACCTCGACGCTCTTCGCCGTGATCAGCGAGGCTCAGGCCGTGGATGTGGCCGATGAGTCGTTCACGCAGGTCGTACAGCGCACGCTCGCTGCGCACGCCGAGCCGCACCGCTGCCTGCCGGAAGGCGACGCCGGCGACGAGCACGGCCAGGAGGCCGATCGCTGCGAGGCGTGCGACCAGCGCGACGTCAACGGCATTCTCCCCGTCGGTACCGACGATGCCTCTGTCGATGGCCTGCTGGATCAGGATCGGAACGACGACCCTGCCACCCGATCCGAGCGCCGCCAGGAAGAAGGTGAACCAGAGCCCGTTCCGGAGAACAGGGACTTCGCGCAGGCCGCGGCGGATCGTCGTCATCGCCGTCTCGTTCGACTCGAGGCTGGAGGTGAATCCGACGCTCACGAGGCACCCGCCCGGTCGGCCTCGAATGCTTCGACGATCGACCGGTAATCGGGCTCACGTTCGAGGAGCTCGTCGTGGGTGCCGTGCGCCGCCACTCGTCCCGACGACATGAACACGACATCATCGGCCAGCGCGATCGTCGACGGTCGCGATGCGATCATCAACACGGTTGACTCCAGAGAAGTTCGCAGCCGGTCGAGGATCGCCTCCTCCGTAGCCGGGTCGAGCGCCGAGGTCGTGTCGTCGAGCACGAGGATCGACGGGTGCCGGACGAGTGCCCGGGCGAGGGCCACGCGTTGGCGTTGACCACCGCTCAGACTGACCCCGCGTTCACCGACCACGGTGTCGAGGCCGGACGGCAGCGCTTGAACGAATTCATCGGCCGCCGCAAGATGCAACGCCGCCCACACCTCGTCGTCCGGAGCGTCGTTGCCGAACACGACGTTCTCCCGCACGGTCCCAGCGATCAGGAACGCTTCCTGGAACACGATCGAGCGCGGCCCCGGCGCGAGGGCCACCCTGCCCGAGGACGCCGGGACGAGGCCGACCACCACATCGACCAACGTCGACTTGCCCGAACCCGTCGGCCCGACGAGGGCGGTGATCGTGCCCACCGGGAGTGCAAGGTCGATGCCGTGGAGCGAAGCCAGGTCGGACTGCTCGTGGGTGAATCCCACGTCCGTCAGTTGGATCCCGAGGCCGTTGTCGGCCGTGCCGATCGCCGCGGCCGGGTCGTCGAGCACCACCTCGGTCACGACCGACTGGATGCGGACCCACGCCGCCATCGAGCGGGGCAATTCGGACAGTGCGTAGCCGATGAGTCGGAGCGGAAGCACGAGCAGCGTGAAGAGGAAGATCACACTCGTGAACTGCCCGATGGTGACGTCGCCGGACTCGACACGCGACGCGCCGAGGAGCACCAGGCCGATGTTCGCGATCGCCGGGATCATGTCGGTCAGCGCATCGAACCAACTGCGGCGCTCGATCGCCTCGACCCGAGACGCCCGCACTCGATCAGCGAGTTCAGCCAGGCGAACCGTCTCGCGCTCCTCGGCGCCGTACGCCTTGACCAGCTGCACCCCCTCGAAGCTCTCGTGGACGGCTGCTGAGAAGTCGCCGAGCTGCGCCTGGGCCCGTGTGTAGTGCTGGGAAACGGACCGCTCGTAGATCACGTTCGTGGCGATCACGAGTGGGAACACGACCACGGCGACCATCCCGAGCGGGATGTCGATGATGAACAGCCAGATCGTCGAGATGACGATCATCAAGAGGGTGCTCGTCGCGAAGGGGATCGGCGCGATCACGCTCACGGTGGTCTCCGTGTCGACGCCGGCGCGGGCCACCAGATCACCATCAGGATGACGGCGGTGCCAGCTGACCGGCTGGCGCACGAGACGGTCGAGGACCTGGTTGGTGTAGCTCTCGGCGACGCGCCACATGCCCGCCGACGCGAACGCACGCCGGAACACCACCCCGACGGCACGCACCAGCCCGATCCCGATGATCATGCCGGCACCGGTGAGAAACGTCCCGAGGCCGACCTCCCCGTCCTCGAACCGCGGCAGAATCACGTTGTCGATCACCCAGCGGATCGCGAAGCTCGATGCGACCGTCGCAATCGCAAACACGGCGGCGCCGATGAACGAGAACACGAACGACCGCGGGTGCAGCGACAGCATCGACCGGATCAACGTCCAGTTTCGTCGAAGGCGATCGAAGCGCCGGGAGCCGATGGTCACGCGGCGTTTCTACCAGCGGGCCAGGGCCATAGCGTCATGACTTGTGGCGACCGACAACGACGCACCTGACGCGGACGCCGCAACGGAGCAACGAGAGACCTATGG
>Ga0316197_10001140_pt1 | contig 19031 bp, 14 predicted proteins | sample OudBiesiAoxic_MG_FD_204939 | JGI IMG/M metagenome (GOLD analysis project Ga0316197, IMG submission 204939) | Coastal sediment microbial communities from Oude Bieten Haven, Netherlands - site A oxic | ecosystem: Environmental > Aquatic > Marine > Coastal > Sediment | place: Netherlands... | reverse complement strand
CGATCACTTAAAAAACCCAACCGGCGAACCGGCTAACAGGCTAGCTGGCAAACCGAATCCATACCCTCATTAACATATGAACGCAATTGATTCTTTCCATTACCCTGGCTATCTCTTCAGCGGTACCAGTTTCCCCACGTTCAGCGTACAGACACCCCAGTCTTGTTCCACCTTCCCTTTCAGCAGATACGGCCGCCCGCTGTCAATCATGTGGCAATACCGATGGTAGGTCTTGGGGAAAAAAGTGGTTTCCATAAGACCGGTATCGTCTTCGAACGTGAGAAATTCCATGGGGTCGCCGTGTTTGGTACGAACCTGTTTGCCGGTAATCAGCCATCCGGCCATCGTTGCCTGTCGATTTAGATAACGGGAGAGGTGAACGGCCTTGACGATTCGGCGCCCGGTCAAATTCGATTGGTACAGGGTTATAGGATGTCGGTCGCACAAGAAACCGAGGGCAGCAAATTCCCGCCGAAGCCGATCAATTTCTGTTTCCGGCGGCAATGACGGCGCCGCCGGCAAAGGATCGTGACCAAACAACGAAGGCGATCGTTTTTCCTTGGCGCGTGCCTTTTTCCATCGGGCCAGGTCCCACAGCAGCATCGCCCGGGAGCTGCCTGGACACAGACGATCCAAGGCACCGGCATGGATCAACGCCCTTCCCTCCGCTTCATCCGGCCGGACACGGTCCAAAAAATCATCCATATACGTAAAGAGCCGCCGGTTTTGTTCATCCACGATGCGCGTCATCTTTCGCATGGATAGATCCTTGATACTCATCAACCCCACCTGCAATATATCTCCCTTCCCCGTCCATCGGATCCGACTGGAACGCACATCCGGCGGTTGAATCGTGAGACCCAGGCGGCGGGCTTCGGACACGTAGGCAAAGGTGCTGTAAAAACCGCCCTGGTTGCTGATCACTGCCGCCATGAATTCGGCCGGGTGGTGGACCTTCAGATAGGCCGCCTGAAAAGAGACCCGGGCGTAAGATGCGCTGTGGGGCTTGCAAAAGGAATACCCGTCAAAGCTCATCATCATGGTCCAGACCGCCTTGATGGTCTCTGCATCCACGCTGCGCCGGCGTGCCCCCCGCTGAAATCGATCGTAGTAGTCGCGCAGCTGGCGCACCTTGTCTTTTTTAGACATGATCTTCCGCAGTCCGTCGGCCTCCACGTGGGAAAATCCGGCCACAGCCACGGCCGCCCGGGAAACATCTTCCTGGTAGACCATGATGCCGAAGGTTTCGTCGAGCACATCGGTCAAACTGGGGTGAATCGGCTTCCACGCCCCTCCATGGAGCCGCCGGACGTATTCCCGGATAAAATCATTGGCCGCCGGCCGGATAATGCTGCTGTGAATCACCAGGTGCTCAAAATCACCCACGGCCGCCTTTTGCTGGAGTTGTCGCATGGCCGGGCTTTCGATGTAAAAACACCCCATGGTCCGACCGTGGGCAACTGCTTCCTGGGTGGAAAAATCGTCTTCCGGCTCCCAGGTGGTTTCATCAAAGGATACACCGTTTTGACGTACATTTTTGACAGCATCCCGGATCACTCCCAGGCTGCGATTGCCCAAAAGATCGATCTTGACCAGTCCGGCCGCTTCGGTGGCGTCCTTTTCCCACTGGATGATCGGTACCCCCTTGGTGGCTCTTTCCACGGGAACATACCGGTCAATGGGTTCGGGTGTGATGACCACACCGCCCGAATGCACCGATAAATACCTTGGGGCACCGATGATCCGCTGGGCCATCGCCATGATCTCCGGCCAGGGTGGAGCAAAGGCCAGCTGTCTCATTTCGGGCAGTTTCTTCAAGGTGTCGAGCAAATCCATATCGGCCCGTTCCCGTCGCCAAAACCAGGGCACCCGTTTGGAAACCCGACCGATTTCGGCATCAGTCAGTCCGAACACTTTGGCCACCTCCCGCACGGCCATCCGGGGTTTAAAGCAGACATGATTAGAAACCATCGCGGCGTGTCCCCGATAGTTTTCTAAAACCGCCGCCTGAACGTCATCGCGCTCGTCCCAGGCAAAATCGATATCGATATCCGGCGGGTCCGAACGGCCCGGATTTAAAAATCGCTCAAAGTAGAGGTTATGCTTCAGGGGACACACATTGGTGATCCCCAGGCAATAGGCTACCAGAGACGCGGCCCCTGATCCACGACCGCAGATACGCGGACTTTTTTGAATAATATCCCGAACGATGAGAAAATAGGCGCTAAACCCCATTTCGGCAATGATTCCCAACTCGTGTGCCAGCCGGTCCACCACCGGTTCGGGCAGTTCGACGCCATAACGCTGCTTGGCTCCCTGAAAAGATGCTATTCGCAGATGATCGGTTGCATTCCGGCCATCCGGATGCTGCCAGGGCGGCATTACCAGTCCGAATTTCGGGCCGGTAAATTCGAGCCGTTCGGCAATTACTTCGGTGGTATGCAACGCCTGGGGACATGGCGCAAACCGTCGTGTGTATGTATGCGGCCCGGCCAGCCAGGCATCGGCCGGTGCCGTATCGTCGGGTTTCAGACAAGACAGGGCCGTGTTTCGATCAATAGCCCGCAATATCCGGTGCACGGCCATCTCTCCTGGTTCGAGAAAAAAACTTCCCGGCACGGCTACTATCGGCACACCTAAATCGGTTGCCGTCCGGCGTAATCGGTGACCCGACGGCAGGGGTCGGCGGGGCATGGCAGCCGCAACTCTCACACCAGCGGAGTGCCACGCGGCCATCAAATCAGGACTACCCGTCAGTATGGTGAGCCCTTGGGACAGATGGGGAACGACTGTTTTCAGGTCGAAAGTGTCGTCCAAATGTCGACGGGTCAGCAACCGGCAGAGGTTCGCGTAGCCGGTATCGCTTTCCACCAGGCAAACAGCCCGGTTTCGATTGTTGGGATCGGTCACTTCGGCACCCACGATGGGCCGAATCCCCATTCGACGGCAGGCCGTCAAGAACGGCCACAATCCGTACAGATTATCCGTGTCAGTCAGAGCCAGGCAGTGGTAGCCCAACTCGGCTGCGTGCCGGCACAATCGTTTAACCGAGGCAGTACCCCACATGAGGGAATAATGTGATCTAACGGTTAGAGGAATCATGTAATTTCGGTTGGCCCGTTAGCCCGTTTACCCGTTGGGCGATTGGGCGTTAGGGCGGGTGACCGGGCCCGCATGAAAGCAGTATCTCTTCTCCATTGATCAGGTCTTAAGCAACCTTCCTATGGGTTAACCGGCAAACGGGAAAACCGGCTCACCGGCTAACCGGTCCGCCAAAGGCGGTATCAACGTCCTTCCCACCCGAACCGCATCATGGCCAAAACGTCCCCGGATCCGATCGACGGCATTGATCAGGTTGTGGCCCTTTTCCATCGCCTCACGTTCAACATCAAACAAGGGAATCTGCGCCGGAGGAAAGGCAAGTCGGTCACAAATCAGACGCAGATACCGGATCCGCACCCGCCGGGTCCAGGCCTGGTGAAAAACCGATCGGGCGACTTTAAAAAGAATCAGGTCATTGGCCGTGGCCGACGAAAGGATCTTTTGCCGGATGCAACGCACGCCGTCTGAATGGTCGAGCACAAGTCGGACCCGGATAGCGGCCAGTCGGCGGCAACGCAGGCTAACGGCAATCTGTTCCGTTAACGCATACAAGGCTCCCTCCAGGACGGATCGTTCGTTGGTGTCATCATCGAAAGTATGATCGGCAGTCGCCCGGAGCGACTGTTGATTCACCGATCGCACCGGCGATGGATCAATCCCGCGTACCGCCTCGTAGAGAAACCGCGCTTGCCGGCCAAAGGGCACTTCCAGTTCGTTCAAGTCCAATGCCGCCACATGACGAACTCGGGTTAGATTGAATTCCCGTAGCCGGGCCAGGTCTCCGGCTTCGATACCGGGGATCAGTCCCAGGGGCAGTGAAGCCAAAAAGGAAGCTTCGTCACCGGACCCCACGATGTATTCACCGGTGGGTTTAACCACCCGCGTGGCCACCTTGGCCACCAACTTATTGGCGGCCACCGACCAGATGGGATCCAGCCCCAGGTCGGTACGAATCTGCCTGTGCAACCGCCAGGCCACGTCCATGGATGGGCCGAAAAGCCGGCTGGTGCCGGTGACATCGACAAACAGATGGCCGTCATCTTCACCCGGCTCGATCAGGGGCGAATACGGTAACACCCGTTTTAGCAAAGCATCCATGGCTCGCTCATAACGGTCGGGATGAGGCACCAAAACCGTGGCATCGGGTATTCTTCGCACCGCTCGACGAAGGGGCATCCCCTTGCGGATTCCGCCGGCATAGGCTTCTTCACTCATGTCGTAGACAACGGCCCGTGCCACAGCCGCCCGGGCGATAATCACCGGCCGGCCTTCCAGCCGGTGGTCCATCTGCCTTTCGACGGCTACGGCAAAATCGGCGATGTTAAAATGGATAATGGAGCGAGTCATGGTTTCGGTGAGCCCGTTTACCCGTTGGCCGGTTAGCCGGTTAGACGGCTCACAGCCTTGAGCGGATTGGCTGGTTAATGTTTTTTCAGGTAGCGAATTAACCCATCAATGATTTTTCGTACTTTTTTACAATGTTGGTAAGCTGCTTCAAATTATTCTGTCGAAATGTACTTCTGATCCAAGGCTACATAAAGACAATTCTGCGTCTCTGAACACGATCGCCTCGAATAGGTTAAAAACCGGATGAACTCAGGATTGGACTTTGCATCAAAGCCCTCACAAATATTGTTCATAATGGAAAGCGAGGCACCGGTGATCTGTCCGGCCAGTCGGAAGTCTTTTTCCACCTCAGCACGTTTTGCGCAAACATATACCATCTTCGTTAATTCCCTTGCTTCCTGCCAGCACTCCAAGTCTTCAAACCGCCTGATTCTCATTTCTCTTTCCTCCCGGCATATTACCCCATCTTGAAAAATCGCCCGATTAACGGGACAACCGGCTAACCGGCTAACCGACTCAACAGTTCAACCAGTCGGGCGGCATTCCCTACCGCCTGTCCCCGCACATGGTTGTTGAAAAAAATCACGCCATTCTTCGTCTGCCCGGCCATTTTGGCGATCCGCCGCTCGCTCCATTGGGCCAATTCGTCGTCGGTATAATCGTAGTCGAACTGTTTCTGCATATTGCCCGAACGCCATCCGCGGGTATTCCGGCCGTGGAACCGGATGTAGAACAGGTCGGGATTGGTCACCACGTCCAGGGGGGGGAACAGCCCCGGCAAATCCGGTTCATCCACCGCCACCAGGGTCGTATGACGATTTTCCAATTCATGAAATACCCGGTCCACGGCCCAGGAAGCATTTCTGAATTCCACCGCCAGGGGAAGCCCGACCAGGGCATCCAGCAAGGCGGCCAGGTAGACCCGGTTTTTCCGGGATCGGTCAAAGGTGGGTGGAAATTGCATCAACACCGCCAGTAATTGCCCCGCCTGGACCAACGGCGCCACGCCGTCCCGGTAGCGGGCAACTTCCCCTCGCCATTGCTCCGCTTTGATTTCGTGGGTCAGGGTGCGGGTTAGTTTGGCGGCAAAACCGAAATCCGCCGGCACCTTCTGACGCATCCGGTCAATGGCCGGCGCCCGGGGCATCTGGTACCAAGTGTAATTCAACTCGGTGGCGGAAAAGCGCCGAGCGTACAGGGGGAGCATGTCCGCCGAACGCGTCCCCGGCGGGTAGACGCCGACATCCACCCATTCGGTGTAAGAATACCCGCTGGTGCCGATCCTGAGGCGACATTTTTGTGTGGCTATCATGGCAGCATCTTTTTTATTTCAATTTCACGTAGCCGAGCGTTCAACAACACCTGAATCTCCCAAAGGTGAGCTAGTTTCCATCCAGAAATCGTCTTTTTGCCCAATCTCGACGTCAATCGGCGGGATCACTTGTGCTTTGTTTCACGGACCGCCTCCGCGCAATCCCTTGATCTCCTTGACCTTGGACAAATATCCTCATTTCTGAATTGGAAACGTCACCAGGTGCCCATCTTTAAAAAAACAATTAATGGATGGGCATGAGCTAACGGACTAATCTTAACGGGCAAACCGGCAACCGAAATCACAATCGCGCCATCTCCTTCGTTCCCCGCTGGATGCCGATCACTTTCCCCTGAATCAGGACTTCGCCGAATCCGTATCGCATGATTTCATAGTCTGGGTTTTCCGGCCGCAGCGCTACATGATCCTTGCGGAGAAAAAACCGTTTGACAGTGGCCTCCTCGCCGTTGATGAGGGCCGCCACGATCTCACCGTTTTCAGCGTACTGGCGCGGTTCACAGACGGCCACATCTCCATCGAAAATTCCGATCCCTTGCATGGAATCGCCGTTGATCCGCAGGGCAAATAAATTCTCGCCCCGGAACAGGACCGTATCCACCACGATACCGCCGTCCCATTCCTGCTGAGCATACAGGGGCAACCCGGCCGCGATACGCCCCACCACGGGGATCTCCTGCCAGCGCTGAAAAGCCGCCGTTGCCCGGACCCGATTCAGCAGATGTATCGTGCGACTGTAGCGCCCTTCCCTCCGGACGCACCCTTTTTGTTCCAGTACCCTGAGCATCTGCGCTACTGCCACATGGCTCACCGAAAGGTCCCTGGCCGCCTGCCGCAGGCTGGGTGCCCGCCCAGAGCGAGTGATCTCGCGCGTCAAATAGTCCAGAAAGTGTTGTTGCTTGGGGGTTAACTCCGCATCCATGGGTGCCTCCACTGAGATTTAATCCAGTTCGATTATCATGTTATTACATCATAATGTAAATGTCAATGTAAATGTCAATGTAAATATTCTACCGTCTCCTGGAGATGAATTGATATATAAAGCATTGTTTTTTCATCATACGCTATATTAAATGGATCTTAGGATCTGCGATGCCAGTTACACTTGGTGGATTGAAGATTTCAGTGAGGGACTCGTGATCCCATATCAACGAACAATCTGGATAAGTTGTTCATTCCTATCCTGAGCCACCCTATTTAAAACCTCAAACAAAAAAGGGGTGCCGCCATGACTGAAGACAGTGTCAAGCGCAAACTCACCGCCATTCTGTGTGCCGATGTTAAAGGATACAGCCGGATGATGGGCGAAGATGAGGTCGGCACTTTTCACACCCTCTCGGATTACCCTGAAGTCAACTACCTTCGGCTAAAGCCGAAGGCTTGGGGCCCAAGGATCCAAGGGTTCGAGGGGTCAAGTGAAAAGACCATCCCGGCCTTTCCATGAATCCTTGAACCCTTGACCCCTTGAATCCTTGCGGTAGCATCAACAAATAAAACAAAGTCTTCGCCTAAAGGCGAGGGTTTTCTCCCAATCCCCGAGTAGAACAATAATGAGCACAATCATCGCTGCGCATCGGGAACGTGTTTTTTGGCACGAGTAAATACCTGAAACAGTCTATGACCATGTGCATGGAGTTGTTACGATAGGCAATAGAATTGGATGCTACCTATGCAGAAGCATAGGGCGCTTTGGGTTTCACATATTCAATGGTAGGGAAGCACGAGAAGGCTATTGAAATGGCGGAGTGGGGAGTCGCCCTGGACCCCAATTCAGCAAATACCCATTTGATGGTGGGTCATACCTTCAGGTTTGCCGGTAGACCGGAAGAAGCCATTCCGGAATATAAAAAAACGATACATCATAATCCTATACCGCCGAATGTATGTTTACTTGGATCAGGTATGTCCTACAGTTTGGTCGGCCAATATGAGGAAGCAATAAAGATGGTGTCAATAAGCCATTCGTCAAGAATCTGATTCTTTCATTGCCCCTTTAGCAATGACTATAGTTTATAGCATGTCGGGACGCGAGGAGGACGCTCGCGCTAAAGTTACGGAGGTGCTTAGGCTAATCTCTCGATAAGGTTGAAGATATATGGTTCCAAGCCTTACGCAGGGAAGGGCAACCAGAATAGTAACCGTAATGATATGCCTCCACTAATGAAGGCTTCTTTGCAGTTCTAAAACCTTTGACAGCTCCAAAAAAGCAGAAGGTGGAAAAAAGCTGTACCTACTTCCATCCTATCTTTGACGGATTTCTCCACCGGTCGGCACCACCTCTACGCCCTTGTCTGGATGGATTCTCTTTTTTTGATTTGATTCAGAAAGCATATGCGGCCATTTTCCGCCGAGCCTGCATTTCGTCAACTCCATGCCCTGAAAATATATTTCGTCCTCGAGACTGGCAATTTCCCGATTCTTTCTTTCGAGTTCCTCCTTCATGGTATAATGTACGGTCGACATCCACCATGTAAAATAAATCCCCAGCAAAACAGATATGGTCAGCACCATATATGCAATTTTTTTTACAGTTATCCCCCGAAATTCAACCTCTTTTTTTATGTTATTGTCAAATGGACGGAGTCTCATGATTATCGTTTGTTGATATTTATTTTGGTTTAAAGGGGAAATAAATAGTGATGAAATTGTATAAAGCCCGAATTCGTCATGCCGCACTTGATCCAGTACCCAGAAATTATTGATATAATCGAATTCCAGATCCCGAATCGAGTCTTGGATAGACTTCGCCGAAATGTCGATTGTGAAAAACAGGTAATTTTTTACATTTTCATCAACATAAGATCCAAAAGCAATAATTATGCCGGCATATAGTAAAACAAATTTATACATTTAAACAGATGGTTGAAAAATTTTTTGCTAACGGTAAAAACTTATTATATGAAAAATAAGTTATAGTTTTATGGAGATTAGGTTATAGAAATCTTGAGTCTATGCCAGATATTTTTTAGTTTTTATAGAAAGGCAAATTCGTCGATAAGACATATTGTTATTTTCACCCCAGATTCATTTGGTCCCCCACCTTTACCCTTTTTGATCTGTATATATAAACCGCACAGATCGGTCGGCCAGACATGGAGTTGGGAACAGTGACAATCAGCGTGTCCATTCTATTCTCACGATACTGGAACCCCAAATGATCGTAAACAAAATGAGAAGCTAAATTCAAGTATTTAGATTGGTGGTATAAATCTTCAATTCAGTTAAATTTCGATAATGCTTCAATGAATGATATATATAACCATAAAACAATCTCATTTTGTTGGCCTTTCGGCCCCCGCGATAGCGGTCCGGTAGGAAAGCCGATCATGCCCCACCTACGGCGTTATCAAGGATTTGCGGTAGTACACTATAGCGTCACCCTTGATGCCTTGTATCTGGGGCATCCTCGACTTTCGCTCAAATCGGGGTGGGGCATCCATTGCCGTGCCAATCGTTCATAGATGATTGCATAAGTACAGGAACTCGCCCTAGCGAATTCCTGCAAATATGCTCCTCACCAGCCAAAGCCCTCAATGCTTATGCTGCACCTATTAATTTCAGCGTATTCACTCCGTGATATTTAATTTTTTACTTTTCCTTCATACTCCGGCAGGGTTACGCTGCCATCTTTGTTGCGATCAAACCATTTAAAATCTTCAGTGCATTTTTCTTCACCGCGTTTGCAAGCCGCCATGTATTCTTGCGCGGTCATTTTGCCATCTCCATCTTTGTCCATGGCCTTAAAGACATCTGCCGATGCCTGATCGGACAGTGCGGGGTTTGCCGATACAGCCAAACAAATGGCAGCCGCCATCAGTAAAACCAGATACCATTTCATATGCGAACCTCCTTAGATTTATATTATCAAACACCTGATTAATTAGTGTACATTCATTATTTGTTTTTAAAAGATGGGCACCTTGTGACGTTTCCAATTCAGAAATGAGGATTTTTGTCAAATGTCAAGGAGATCAGGGGATTGCGCGAAGGCGGTCCGTGAAACAAAACACAAGCGATCCCGCCGATTGACACCGAGATTGGGCAAAAAGACCATTTATGGATGGAAATTAATTACATACTTCGCGCTCAACTTCTTTAATCAACTGTCCGTTTTCATAATATTTTTCAGTCACCAGTTTGCAATTGCCCTTCGGGTCGCCGGGAATTGCTTCTACCCGCTGGGTCCCCTCGGCATTGGTGTAAACCACGGGTTGCTGCCGATACGCTGCTTCCTGGATAGCCCGATTATTAATCTCGCCCACGGCCCCACCCAAGACAGCGCCAAGGCCAGCGCCGATAACACCGCCGCGCCAGTGGTTCTTTTTATCCAAAAGTGCCCCGGCTGCAGCTCCCACACCAGCGCCCACAGCGCCAGTCTGATAGGCTTGCTTAGACGGCGACTGAGGTGCCGTGGCACACCCGCTAAATGACACCACCAAGGCCAACATCGCCATAACCAAGATTAATCCTGACATTTTTGGTAACATGATAATCTCCTTTTTTTATTTGATGATTTTTTAAAATCAAACGGGTCCTGACATCATCATCGAAATATTCTCTATATTTACCCCAAGGGCATCTCCCACGGGGCACTTGCAACTATTTGTCTTACTTCAAATTGGATAAAAATTGACTTTTTCAAAGAACTATAACTTAGACGAACGGCACACCGAAATGGTTTACAACAAACTTTGAAAGATTAATGCACGGCGTGTTGTTGGCATAATCATCCCATCTGATCGTTCACATGTCTTTCTACAATTGATTCGTCCCAACTTTTTAATTGACTCATCATGATGAGATGATTATTTATTTTCGATAACCATTTGAAAAATTAGATCGTTATGCTGTAATGACCGGAAAATTCAAAGGAGGCCCATCCATGCTGCAATTATCAACAATCGACCCCATCAAATCCAAATTAACCGCCCTGGCCATACCGGTGGCAGAAGATAAAAACCTCCACCGCGATCCAAAAATCAATGCGATAGTGAAAAAATCAAAACAATTTAAGGAATTTAAGGGTGCCAAGGACGACACCATCACCCACTATGAGCCGTATGGATTGAATTCTCAACGTGTCCTTTTAATCGGGGTGGGGAAAGCCGACGAAATAACTCTTGACCAACTGCGCGTTATGGGTGGACGGATCGTGAAGGCGGCCATAGGCCGGGATCTTACTGAGATTGCCATTCTAGTCCCATCCACAAAAAATATAAAGTTTGATCCGGAAGATACCATTTCAGCTATCGGTGAAGGCGCCCGGCTGGCCAATTACCGCTTCGATAAATATAGGAAACCGAAACATCACCCCCTTAAAAGGATTAAGTTGGTACTCGGTACAACGGCCAAACCCAGGTATCGATCTCTGATCACCAAGATTAATACCATCTGCGAGGGGACGATCCAGGCCAGGAATTGGGTGAATACCCCGGCCAATGATAAAACACCGGCTGTTTTTGCCGGATCGATCAAAAAACTGGCCCAAAAAACGGGATTGAAAATCGATGTACGGGATGAGCGCTGGCTGAAAAAGGAGGGTTTCAACACCATGCTGGCCGTGGCTCAGGGGAGTCAAAACCGACCCCGTCTGTTGGTTCTAAGACATCAGCCCAAAGGCGCCAAACAAACCGTAGCCCTGATCGGTAAAGGGGTCACTTTTGATGCCGGCGGAATTAATCTCAAGCCCACCGGCTCTATTGAAACCATGAAGTGCGACATGTCTGGTGCGGCCGCCGTGGCAGCGATCCTGATCACCGCCGCCCGGTTAAAACTAAAAACCAGTCTGGTAGGCGTAATTCCTATCGTCGAGAATATGCCTTCGGGAACTGCCATCCGACCGGGGGATATCGTTAAAACCTGGGCTGGAAAAACCGTTGAAATCGGCAATACTGATGCTGAGGGCAGGTTGATATTAATCGATGCCATGGCCTGGGCCATCGACACCTTTGCACCCAAGGTGACCATCGATATGGCGACGCTGACTGGTGCCTGCGTCGTGGCCCTGGGGGAAAAGATCGCCGGTGTCTTTTCTTCCGACGACACTTTGGCCGATGACCTTATTCGCGCCGGGGATTACACCCACGAACGCTGCTGGCGAATGCCCCTGCCCGAAGATTATAAAGAGCAGCTCAAAAGCAAGGTGGCAGATACCGGAAATATTGGAACCACGAGATGGGGGGGGGCCATTACCGCGGCGTTATTCCTGTCAGAATTTGTCAAAGACACCCGCTGGGCACACATCGACATCGCCGGACCCGCTTTTTTAAATAAGGGAGGTGCCTATGGCGAATCCGGGGCCACGGGGTTCGGGGTGCGGCTAATCTATCGGTTGCTGGAAACCATCCGAGGGATTTAAAAACACAGTATTAAAGCCATGGATTCAAACAGTTAATCACATAACGACCATCATTTACAGTGGATTTCAAGCAGGTAGATATCTTTTTCTATAAAATATTGTTGTTCAACAATATAGTTGTTTTGGGGCAATAAGTCGACCACTACCCTTGTCTTCGCCTTTCCTTCACCATGAACGCCAAGGCGTATCGATTGGATAATGCCGGTGTAGACTGCCATTGTTTTTAGGAGAGCCGGGTCCGCTTCAATTCCGTGAAAATCACATGCCACCCTGGGGCGGTCCCCTTCCAGCACCAAAGTTTTCGGCAGGTGATACCCATCCAGTTCAATAAAAATCTTCCCCTTTTCCTCAGTACATTCTTCTACCCAGATGGCTTTGATCAGGGGTTTAGGCCGTTTTACCAAAAGAGGCGCATCATTTGAAAACAACTCGCCATGTGCCCACCCTTTTCGCCCGTCTTCGGCATCAATCCGGTACCAATCCATGCTGGACTCTAATACGGTCACGCGTTCACCCTTATACAGGCGCGAGATAATCTTGGCATCCAACGACGCTTCCTGCCGAATCCGGCCAACCGACACATTGACATACAGGGTCTTCTGATCCTCTTTCGATTTTATCTCGGGCTTGGCGATAGCGACTCCTTTTTTCTGATCCGGATTAGTTTTACCCGGGACAGGTAGAATCTCAATATTATCCTTGTGACCAGGGAGCGGCATCACTTTTTCTTCTGATTCAACCTCGGTCGAAGACGATTCTTTCCACTCTTTCATTAGTTGAGAAGTGAACGATTTTATCTGCCCGGCAGCCGTATGTATTCGATTATCCAAGGGTTGCCCCGCCGAATCCATCACCTCGTTTTCAAAGGATACTATGGAATGGTTTCTTGTCAGTGTGACGTGCGGAATCTTATATCCATCCATTGTGTTTGCGGCCTGAGCCGTTGATTCTTCAAGCACCACTCGGACCTTGGCATGAAGATCAACCACGCGATAAATGGATACACCGGCAAACACAATCAGGACCATTAATACCGCTAAAGGCCAAAATGATATCTTGCCTGATGTGGTTATTGGCACCACCGATTTGCTGATATTCCAATCAGGGCATATTTGCTTTTTACCAGCTGACATTTTCTCTTTCAGCGTAAATATTTTGAACGCTTTTAAAATTTGGGGTCAGGTCGGAGATCAAAGTTCGCTGCACCGCTATCGAATCTCAAACAGGGGGTTGAAATTGATCTCAAATTAATTTTTTTCCTTACTACCAAACTAGATACAAAAGAACAACCGCCAAATCGATAGGGACAATATCAAGATACCTGACGATCGTCGCAAATATCGAAATAATTAAAATATTACTGCGTCATTGGCTGGGAAAAAAATTATAAATATGATATGGATATTTGGTAAGTATTCTGTTTCGATTGATGGCATTCAAATTGTCGATGGATGTGGCATCACAACGGTCCTGAAAGGGGGTTTATATGGCGAACGCGATTGGGTACTCGGATAAACCATGGTTATCGCATTATGAAAATGGCGCACCACAATACGTTGAGTTTGAAAAAACGTGCATGCCTGAATTCTTGAATGAAACAATCACCCGATTTCCAGAGAACACGGCCCTTATTTTTCAGGGTTATAAGGTCACCTATCGTGAACTTAACCAGATGATCGACACTTTTGCCACCTCTCTGACCGAATTCGGCATGAAAAAAGGAGATAGCGTTGCCATCCTGCTGCCCAATGTGATTCCATGTGTTGTCGCTTACTACGCCGTCCTCAAAATCGGTGCAATAGTGGTAATGAACAATCCCCTTTATTCTGATCGGGAACTTAAGCATCAGTTCAACGATTCGGATTCGAAATTGCTGGTTACCCTAGATTTGCTGGGTAACCGCATGATTGATTTAAGACCACAGACCCAGATAAAACAAATTATTTACACCTCCATAGGAGATTACCTGCCGTTCCCCAAGAACATTTTATTTCCGCTGGTGGCCAAAAAAAAAGGCCTTGCGGCAGCCGTCAAACCAGCCGAGGATTTGTACCGCTGGAAAGACCTGCTCGCCAGAACATCACCGAATCCGCCTGACGTCGATATCGCTTTAGAAGATATCGCCATGTATCAGTATACCGGGGGTACGACCGGTGTCTCTAAAGGGGTGATGCTTTCGCATGCCAACCTGAGTAGCAACGTCCAGCAGGTACGCGCCTGGTTTCCGCAGTTCGAAAAAGGCGAAGGAACGATGCTGGGTGCCCTTCCCTTTTTTCATGTTTTCGGTATGACGACCGCGATGAATTTTGCTGTATATATGGGCTGGGGAGATATTCTCGTTCCCAAACCCCAACCTGAACCGTTGCTCGAAGCCATCTCAAAGTTCAAGCCAACTTTTGCACCACTGGTCCCCACCATGTATATTGGTATGCTGAATCATCCCCACATCAAAACCGCTGATCTTACCTCCATCCAAGGGTGCTTTTCGGGCAGTGCCCCTCTGCCGGTGGAAGTAATCAAAGAGTTCGAGGAAAAAACCGGGGCGGTTATTGTGGAAGGATACGGGTTGACCGAATCAACACCGGTAACCCACATAAATCCATATGCCGGTGGAAAACGAAAAATTGGCAGTATCGGGCTTCCCATCGCCGATACAGAATGTAGGATAGTGGATCTAGGCGATGGAGTAACGGATATGCCGATCGGTGAATCGGGTGAACTTATCGTCAAAGGTCCCCAGGTGATGCAAGGCTATTTAAATCGGCCCGGAGAGACAGAGAAAACCATCTCGGACGGATGGCTCCATACCGGTGATATCGCTAAAATGGACGAGGAAGGGTATTTTTACATCGTTGACCGGAAAAAGGATATGATCATATCCGGAGGGTACAATGTATATCCCCGCGATATTGAGGAAGTCCTTTTTGAACATCCCAAAATCGTAGAGGCGGCCGCCATTGGACTGCCGCATCCATCCCGCGGTGAACAGGTAAAGGTTTTCATCGTTTTAAGAGAGGGTGAGACTGAAACTCAGGAAGGAATAATAGAATACTGCGAGGGAAAACTGGCCACCTATAAAATACCTACGTTGATTGAATTCAGAGCAGAACTGCCTAAATCCAATGTAGGAAAGGTACTGAAAAAGGATTTAAGGAAAGAGGAACTTGAAAAAAGCAGCGCCGATGCTGATTGACGATAAGGAGAAATTCTTTGGTTGAATTCACTTATGAAGAAATGTTTCCCCTCAGAGCAGATGATACCTCCTACCGGCTGTTGTCCACCGAAGCGGTATCCGTCGCATCATTTGATGACGGGCCGATCCTTAAAATCGATCTGGAAGGATTGACGCTGCTGGCCGAAACCGCATTTCGGGATGTATCGCATCTGTTGAGAACTTCGCACTTAGAACTTCTGGCTAAGATTATAGACGACCCCGATGCCTCGGACAATGACCGTTACGTGGCCCTGGAGATGATTAAAAACGCGGTGATCGCCGCGGAAATGGAATATCCCATGTGCCAGGACACAGGCACAGCCATTGTCATCGGTAAAAAAGGCCAGCGGGCCTGGACGGGAGGAAACGACGCCGAAGCCATTTCCAAAGGTATTTTCAACGCCTATACCCGAGGAAATTTACGATATTCTCAGAATGCGCCTTTAACCATGTATGAGGAGAAAAACACCGGCTGCAACCTGCCGGCCCAAATCGATCTATACGCCACTGAGGGGAACACATACACGTTTTTATTCATCGCCAAGGGTGGCGGTTCGGCCAACAAGACCTACCTGTATCAGGAAACCAAGGCGGTATTGAATCCTGAAACCCTGGTCGAGTTCATGCGAACCAAAATGAAAACCCTTGGAACGGCGGCCTGCCCGCCCTATCACCTCGCTTTCGTGGTAGGGGGCACCTCGGCTGAGATGAACTTGAAAACCGTTAAGCTCGCCTCAGCAGGATATTTGGACGGATTGCCCACCCGGGGAAACGCAACCGGCCACGCTTTCCGTGACGTAGAGTTGGAGCAAACCGTACTTTCGATATCACGAGAATTGGGAATTGGCGCGCAGTTTGGCGGCAAGTATTTTTGCCATGACGTAAGGATCGTGAGATTGCCCCGCCATGGGGCCTCATGTCCCATCGGGTTGGGTGTGTCCTGCAGTGCTGACCGCAACATCAAAGCCAGGATTACTTCAGATGGTATTTTTTTAGAAAAACTGGAAACCAACCCGTCCCAGTTTCTTCCCGAGCCTGTCGGGGACGGCAAAACTGCCATCCAGGTTGATCTCAATCAACCCATGGATCAGATTCGAGCAGTTCTCAGCCAGTATCCGGTCGCCACGCGGCTATCCCTTAGCGGCAAAATTGTTGTAGCGCGGGATATCGCCCATGCCAAGCTCAAGGAGTGCCTGGACAAGGGCGAAGGCCTCCCCCAATATTTCAAGGACCACATTATTTACTACGCCGGTCCGGCCAAAACGCCACCGGGATACGCATCAGGATCCTTTGGCCCCACCACCGCCGGACGGATGGACCCCTATGTACCGCTTTTCCAGAAGAACGGTGGCTCCATGGTGATGCTGGCCAAAGGCAACCGCTCGGAAATGGTCACTAAGACCTGCCAAAAACATGGTGGCTTTTATTTGGGATCCATCGGCGGACCGGCGGCCCGCCTGGGAAAGGAATGTATAACCAGGGTCGAGACCTTGGCATACCCAGAGCTGGGAATGGAAGCGATTTTCTCAATCACGGTCAAGGATTTTCCGGCTTTTATCATCGTCGACGATAAAGGCAACGACTTTTTTGCTACCCTCTTATAGCTAAAGAGTCAATCCATTCAAATCAGATTTCTAAGGACCCTGCCCATACCAGGGATTATCGACCCATCTGCTTTTTTTCTCTTTCAATTTCCGACTGGGTTGACAATAAATGTAAACGGTCTCAAGACATTTAATAGAATTAAACCCGCATTTGCCAGTTCCCGATATCACTTCATAAGTGGATGAACAGGGACTTTCATTTATCTCTTTTTCCAACCGGCTGATTTTCGACTATTGAGTATTTATATTCGCCACAATCAAGCGTATTTTGTTGACTCCTTTTCTCAAAAATGGAGTTTGAGGCCAATGTTAGCGGTAGTCCCACTCACATCGATATTCGTATCGAATCTGGTATCAAGCGTACTGGTTCGATAAACGATTTCGCCGAATAGTTTAAGGATCGATTCCATCAGCGCCAGTTCGAGCCCTCCGCCAAAATAGGCACCAAAATCGGAATCCACACCGATTCGATTCGAATCAACATAGATATACGATACTCCCCCAAGTATATATGGATCCAGCTTGGCGGCCGGCAATATATGTACTTGCAGCCCCAGATCAAGTGGTGTAAGGGTGAGATTGTCACCAAATCCCAGGTCACTGCTTCCAAAAAAATAGGCCCTCCCATCCAGCCTCAGATGTTCAGTAAAAAGCGGTAAGCTTAGTCCAATACCACCGCCCCACGTCCCATCGACGTCATTTTTATCCCAATAACTTCCAAAGCCGTAGAGATCTATTGCCAAAGCCTGCGAGCTACAAGATAAAATAAAAAACAATAAGCCTAAAAACAATATTTTAACTCTTTTTGTTGTCATTCTTCCCCCTGACTATGTGATTATTTTTACTCTTGGAGTTATTCCCGTTCGGTCATCATTGCAGTGAAGTAAGCAAATAATGAAGGCAACACGAAAAAAAATCATGCGACTAATACTTTTTTTAAATCGATACCATATTTTTTCATGCGGTTCCAGACCGTTACCCGATTGATGTCGAGGACCTTGGCCGCCTGGGTCTGGTTACCCCCGGTTTGACGGAGGGCTTTAATCAGTTCTTCTTTTTCAGTGGTTGCCCGATCGGATATCATCTCGCTACCCGGTAAAGCAAGAGAATCAGTGGTTGTAAATTGCGGTGGAAGCTGTTCCCAACTGATCACGTTTTTTTCAGCCACCACGAAAGCGTATTCCAGCGCACTTTTTAACTCCCGGACATTTCCCGGCCATTGATGCGACATGAATCGCGCCATGGCGCCCTGGCTCAATCCGGTGATCTTTTTACCGGTGCTTTGATTAAGACGTCGAATAAACGTGTGGACTAATAGCGGAATGTCCTCCCTACGATCCCTTAACGGCGGTAGATGGATGGGAATGACATTGATTCGGTAAAATAAATCCTCTCTGAAAACTTTTTGAGCGATGAGCGCCTCAAGATTTTTATTGGTGGCCGTGATGATGCGCACACTGACAGTCATCGGTCGATGATCCCCTACCCGCTCGAACCGCCCGGTTTCCAGCACTCTTAAAAGCTTGACTTGTATGGATAGGGGTACATCTCCGATTTCATCCAAAAATAGGTCACCACCATCAGCCGCTTCGAACCGACCGATCCGATGGCGGTAAGCCCCGGTAAAGGCCCCTTTGGTGTGACCGAACAGCTCGCTTTCCAGCAAGGCTTCATTTAATGCCGCACAATTGAGCTGAACAAAAGGCCCCTGGCTGTGTTGACCACAGCGATGAATGGCATGGGCGACCATCTCCTTGCCCGTGCCGCTTTCACCATAGATGATTACTGGCGAATCACTTTGGGCCGCTTTTTTAACGACGTTGAAAACTCGCTGTATTTTCTCAGAATTACCCACCAGTCCACAAAAACCCTGGCTGGAATCAAGCTGTCGGGAAAGCTGGGTTACCCGTTGATCCAGGCGATCCAGTTCGGAGATATCCATAATGGTCTCCACAGCACCAATGGGTTGGCCATCATCGTCTCTCAAAACGGATGCGTTTTTAATCGCCGACAGGTAGGTACCGTCCTTTTTTAGGATATGGCAACGGCACTTCTTAATATCCTTCCGACCTTCTT
>Ga0316197_10001139_pt1 | contig 19032 bp, 20 predicted proteins | sample OudBiesiAoxic_MG_FD_204939 | JGI IMG/M metagenome (GOLD analysis project Ga0316197, IMG submission 204939) | Coastal sediment microbial communities from Oude Bieten Haven, Netherlands - site A oxic | ecosystem: Environmental > Aquatic > Marine > Coastal > Sediment | place: Netherlands... | reverse complement strand
CGAAATCCTCTGATTCCTCTCCACCTTCGCAATTGCCGCGTTCTTCGGCGGAACTCTCGCGACCGTGTCGCGGCTGCCGGCAGGGTAGGGTTGGAAGGTATTGATCGGCACCTGATAGGTGCCAGACCGCTGCTGGCACTGGCGGTGGGTCTTGATGAAGTGGGTCGGATCCCAGTAGTTGCCATACCCTTTCGCAAACTTCGAGCGGTGCATGCCGATGTAGAGGTTCTTGCGGATCTCGAAGTGGAGGTGCGCCAGATACATGCCACGGTTGGTGCCGATGGTGCCGATCCGCTGGCCACGCCTGACTCGCTGGTGCAAGGTCACGTAGCGTGTGTTCAGGTGGCCGTAGAGCGAGTCGATGAAATTGACTTTGCCATCCGAGTCCCGGTAGGCGTGACGGATGATGACCACATTCCCCCAGCCGACGCGGACATCGCGCGATTGCACGACGACGCCATCCCCACAGGCATAGACGGGATCACCAAGATCAGTGTTGCCTCCGCCATTGCCGTTCCAGTCTTCGCCGTGATGCCCCTTCGGGTGGTAGCCGCGGGCTTTGTAGTAACCTTCGGCATTGGGCTTGCCGACCGGGAAATCGAAGCCATCGGCAAGCGAGATTCTGGTGTAATCAACCGCCGAGACAGCCGTCGGGAAAAGCACCAGTCCCATGAGCAAAAACACCAGACAAAGACTGCGGAGCGCAGGCCAGACAGGTGAGCCAGAGGGGTGAATGGATTTAGACAAGAGACAGACGAGGGAGAGGGATGAATCGACTCGGTGCCTCAGCTTCGGACACTTTGAAAATAGATCAACCCTGTAATTCCGACGGCTAAACAGTAGTAGGCGAAGTACTCAAACTTGCCACGCCGGATCATCTCCAACACCGCGTAGACCGCGACAAGGCCAAACATGAAGGCCGCCACCGCCCCAGCCAAATACGGGCCAAATAGCTTCGCCGGGTCGATCTCCTTGTAGTGACCGACAAATTCCACCACACTGGCGCCGCTGATGGCCGGGATCGCCAGAAGGAAGGAGAATTCTGCAGCCCGCGACGGCTGCACGCCAGAGGCCATCCCCGCGACGATCGTGCTCCCCGAGCGAGAGATTCCCGGAAGGACAGCACACGCTTGCCCGCAGCCCATCGCGAGCGCCGAACCCAGGCTGATCTTGCCGTCGCTATGCCTGCGGCGATTTGCCAGCAGGCGCGGCAGGAACAGGATCAAGCCGGTGATGCACAGGAAGACACAGACCGCGGATGGGTTGTCCCCGAGCCCCTCGACCTGCTTGCGCAGTGTCAGGCCAACTAGTCCGACAGGCACCGTGGCGATCGCCAGGTAGCCGATCATCGCCCGGTCGCTCTTCATCGAAGGATCGAAAACCGCCCGGAGCAGTCGGACGAGGGTCGCGCGGAAATAGATCAGCACGCTCAGGAGCGTCCCGAGGTGAAGGAGCAGTTCGAAGGTCAGTCCGGGATCGTCGATCCCCATCAGCGCCTGCGCGAGGACGAGGTGTCCCGATGATGAGACTGGTAGGAACTCTGTTAGACCTTGGATGATACCGACGATGATCGCTTGGAAATGGCTCATGCAGGAACTGGTGACGGGCTGGGAAGGCCGGTGGAGAATCCCCCGATCCTGCCGCGGCAAAAGCGCAAATTTCCCGGCGGAAAGCGCTTGAGTCAATGATTAAGTTAGACGAAGCTTCTATGGCCGAGCCGCGGGGGTCGATCTGACAGTATGAGACGTCGCTACAACAGATTTGCGCGCAATACCTACCGCTTCCTCCGCAACCGGAAGCGCAGGCGCGAGAACCGGTTTTTCGCCTGGCTCGGCAGCCGCGTCCTGCGTCGCGGATACTGGAAGCCGGACCGCCACTCGATGGCAACCGGCGTCGCGATCGGACTAGCGGTCGCGATGTTGCCCCCAATCCCAGTGCAGATGATACTGGCGGCCGTGATCGCGGTCTTGCTGCATGCGAACCTGCCGGTCGCTGCTGCTGCTTGCTGGTTCTCCAATCCTCTTACCTGGGCTCCGATCCTCTACCTCCAGCGATCCATCGGTGATTGGATGCTCAGGCCGGGAAGTTTTGATGAGCTGCACCCTAACGTGCACACCCTCCGCTGTACCGCGCTCGGTGCGGTCGTGCTCGCGTCGATTCTCGCCCCCCTCGGATACTTTGCGGTGTATGTCATGTGGGATGCCGTCCGCTGGCTGGCGAACCGCACGCTGCCCGTGGCTGTGCGGAAGATCGAGCCGATCGTGAATGTGGCGGCGAAGGGCAGCAAGAAGCCAGCACTAAACGCTACTCCGACGGAACCGTGAATCGGATCTCCGCCTGGTGGCCACCACAGTAAGGGGCTCCGAATCTCTCCGCAGCCTTGATCTGCGGGAACGTGTAGCTCTTGCTCACCTGCATCTGCGCGCGTCTCGCGAAATGGAAGCCGAACATGCCGAGTGCCGCGAACAGAACTAGAAGTCCGAGCGCCCAGGTGAGGAATCTGCGCGCCTCTGACTCGGCGGCGATCCCGGCACTCTGCCACCGCTCGATGTCGCTCGGGAGCTCTGCCAGCAGCAGATCCACCGCAGCTCTCACGCGTCCAGCCGCCCCCTGGTGCTGCGCCGCCGCTTCATAGGCATCCGCAAAGAGGAACTCCAACTCAGGTTTCAGAATCGTGTTGAGGGGATCGCCCGTCGCGGAAAATGCCATCCGGTCGCCACCGCGCTCGTAGCCCACAACGATCCCCGAGCCATCCGCTAGCCAACTCCCTCTCAGACGCTTGGCCCGATCTTCGATGGTCTCCCCGATCAACACCGAATAGGCGACGACGAAGATCTGTATTTCGAACCTCGAGTGGAAGTCTTCGAGCCGTGCCGACAGCTGAGCGATCTCCCCCTCGTCGAACAGGCGGGCATGATCGAGAATCCACGAGCTGGGCGCAGGTTCCAGCTCTGCCAATTGGAAAATCGATCCCCCCCTTGGATCCCCAGCACCCGTTTCCTCACCGAAGCCAGGTGAAACGACGAGCCCCATGAGGAGGAACTTGAAGATTACTCGAATGGGCTTCATCATCCCGGCTACTCTCAGCACTATTCCTTGGAGTTCAAGAATATTAAGCAGTGCTTAGTAGAAGCGGTGGGGGAATCGAAATTCAGCAACCGATCCGGTAATGATGACGGTGGCAATCGGTGCATCTATGGGACATTCTTGAATTTCATATCTCATTCATATTGAAAGGATTACCGTGTTCTGTGCCGCCTGCTGTAGATTGTGCTTTCGAGTCGATAATCCGGGTTGTCCTTTCGGAAACTGACGACTAGGATAATCGTATGAAAAACAAGATCTTGGGTTTGGGGATCGCCGGTTGTTTCTTGGCAACTGCCTACGCTGCGGCGGCGAGAGATGATGAGAAGGCTGTCCCTGACCACACCCTGTCAGAATTCAAGCTCGGGGATCACGTCTCCGGGCCCGAGGTCGACCTGTCCGACCAGGAAGGAAAAGTCGTCGTCATCGAATATTGGGGAACCCGGTGAGGCCCCTGCATTAGCGCAATGCCCCATCTGGTTCAGATGGACAAGAAATATTCGAAGAAGGGGATGGTTCTAGTCGCACCGGAGGTGCAAGGGAGCACGCCCGAGTCGATCAAGGAAATGGCTGAGGAACGGAAGCTCAAGTACACCATTACCAAGAGCATCTCTGGTCCTAGCCTGAGCAGAGGTATCCCGCACATGGCGGTATTCAACACCAAGGGGAAGCTGGTCTTCACCGGGCACCCGATGGACAAGGATGCTGAGAAGGCGATCAAGACGGCTCTCAAAGATGCGAGTGCCGACGACGAATCCTCCTCTGGCAGCTCGATCTTCGACAAGCCGAAAGCGAAGACTGCTCTCGTCGGCGAGCGCACGTGGACGAACTCGGAAGGCAAGAGCATCAAGGCAACCCTGCTGTCACTCGATGCTGACACCGGCCACTTCAAGTTCCCCAACGGGAAGAAATTCGACTACGATATCACAAAGTTGTCGGACGACGACCAATCGGTTATCAAGGAGGCGGTCGCCGCTTCCGCTGAGGAAGAAGAGGAAGAGGAATAGAACTCAGCCCGCGTTCGGATTTTCCGATCGACTCCAATCTTTGGGGCACTGCAATGGCCCATTGCAGTGCCCCTTTTCCGTCTCCGTCGATCAGCACTCGGAGGGGGCGAACGGGTCGCCGTCAAACGCCTCTAGAACCGCCCCCCAACCAATCTCCCTCCTTCACACTGTCAATGTGCTGTGGTCAAGGGAGAGCGTGGATGGCTAATCCACATTGCGCAGCACGCGCAGGAACTGTTGCGGCTGATCCGGCGTCTGAGTGAAGAGTGGGTCGTCAACCGTGCCGCCGCTGCCTCCGAAGTTGATCGGCTCCGACCGCCAGCTTCTCAGATCCGGGATCCTGTTGACGCGTTAGAATACGCTGAGCTCTCTTGCTTGGTGGGTGGCCATAAAAAAAATTTCTGGGCTGGGTCACTACGGGCTGGGCCACCATTCAACCATTCAAACGTCATGGCGCCTCACCCCACGCCCGATCCGTCGCGTCAGAGAGGTCGCCGAGGGTGATTTCGATCTAGGGGAAACAGCGCTCGCCCGTGCCCGAGATTAATGCAATGGGACAGACCCCTTGAATACATTTTTGTTGACGTTTTGTGTTTGGTGGCCCATGGTTTTTGGGAGATGAGGAAGACGCGTAGATTTCAGTTGGGGATGGATCGGTCTGATGGGCGGTTGGCGCATGGGAGCCGCTGTGTGCATGTGGTGTCGCGCACGGCGGGGCAGGAGATTCTATTTGGCGACCAGGACAAGGAGACCTTCCACAAGATCCTCTTCAAGCAGCTCAAATTTAGTGGGCTGCGGGTGATTGCTTGGTGTTTTATGGGGAACCACTTCCACCTCTTGTTGGAGGTACCGGATCGGGAGGTGGCGTTGGCTGCGTTGAGTGACGAGGACATCCTCGCGCGGCTCTCGGTCTTCTCTGGAGAGATGTCGACGAAGTTCCTGCAGGAGGAGATCGACACGCGGCGGCGGCTGGAGGATGCGGAGGGCTTGCGGCAGATTGCGGAGCGGGTGTCGAAGCGGCTGTTCGACCTGTCGATGTTCATGAAGGAGCTGAAGCAGCGTATGACCCTGGCGTTCAACTACGCCCATGGCCGGACGGGGGCGCTGTGGGACGGGCGCTTTAAGAGCCTGCTGGTGCAGGGTGGCGATGCGGTGCGGGCGGTGGCCGCCTACATCGACCTGAACCCGGTGCGCGCAGGGCTGGCGACGGAACCGGAGGGGTATCGCTGGTGCAGTTATGCAGCGGCGTTGGGTGGGATGCGCTTGGCGCGTGCGGGCTTGGTGTCGGCGGTATCGTATGAGAAGGCGATCCCCTGGAACCAGGCGCTGGAGCGCTACCGGAAATTCATCTACGGGGTGGGGCAGGAGGTCGTGGGGGGCAAGACGCCGGATGGGATCCAGAAATCGAAAGGTGGCTTCAGCCAGCGTGAGATCGAGGCGGTGTGGGAGGCGGGCGGCAAGCTGACGCTGGCGCAGGCGCTGCGCTGCCGGATCCGCTACTTCACGGATGGGATGGTGTTAGGGAGCCAGGAGTTCGTGGATGGATTCTTCGAGGCGCAGCGGGACTGGTTTGGGGAAGCGCGCTCGAGCGGTGGCCGGCGGATGAAGGGGGCCGAGTGGGGGACTTTGCGCACGCTGCGGAACTTGCGTGATGGCGTGATCCGGCCGCCGGGAGCGAGGTAGCTGGTGGGGGCGTTTGGGTTGCGGCGACGATTCTAACCGATGGGTTGAAGGGCTGATCGGTTGGCAAGGAGGCGATGGCCAAGTGCTCCAAAAACAACGACATCAATAACGGCTATCGCCAGACTCCGTGTTTACCAGCATCGAGCGGGTGAGGTGGGGCAGCTCCCGCCCAAACTGGGAAGCTCTCGGCGCTGGGCCGCCCGGTCGTGCTAGGAATCTTCGTCGTCGCCGCGACCCCGGTGGACTTCGGACTCCAGGCGTTCGCTCAGCCACTGCTTCATCATGCTCTGGTAGTTCAGGTAGCGGGAACGGGCGACGCGCTTAATCCTAGCGAGCATCCGCGGGTCGAAGCGCAAGGTGATCGTCGTCGATTCGCGAGAATCCGGGCGGTGTAAGGAAGAATTCATCAGGCGTTGTTCCAGCTCGTGGATTGCCCAATAGTCGGACTCATCGCCCTCGTCATCGAATTCTGGAATGTCTTTCCAATTTGAAACTTTCTTCACTGCGATGGGGGGAATTAAAATTTTGCTACTTGATCTCGGCGAGTTTGCGTTCGTAGAACGTGTCTTCATCCGGGGTCATCTCTCTGGCGTGGATGACCCGGTAGCGTTTGCCATCGGTCCAGAAAACACTGAAAACGCCGCGGCCGGTGACCGCCTTCCCGAGGCAGAAGTAGCGTGTCTCCTCGTCACCGTAGGGAGAATCTGGCAGGATCCGTACCGCAAACGGATCCTCAAACGATTCTTCGATCTCTCTGGGCGCGACCTTGCTGAGGTCAAAGTTGACGTCTAGCCAGTCAAATTCCATGGATGGTTCGTAAGTGGATCAGCGTGAGTGGATCACCTCGCCAAGCAAAAACCGAGAATTGATCTTTGCAGGGTGCCTTAGGATGCACCATTCTATCACCCAATCAACACGATAGACCCTATTACTTCATGATTTTTATTGGCATCGATAGCGGCACGCAGAGCACCAAGGCGATCGCACTAGACCTTGAGAGTGGGGGGATCCTCGCGCAGTCCCAGCAGGCGTACGAACTGATTTCGGGGCTCGCACCAGGCCACCTCGAGCAGAACCCGATGGACTGGATCAACGCGGTCGATGCGACGGTGGGCGATTGTTTGCAACAGCTCGGCGATCGCCGGTCAGAGCTGATGGGCATTGGTGTGAGCGGCCAGCAGCACGGGCTCGTCGTGCTCGATGCGGAAGACCAGCCGGTGCGACCCGCCAAGCTCTGGTGCGATACCTCGACCGTGTCGCAGTGTGAGCAATTTGCTGAGGCCTTCGGCGGGCAGGCCGGGCTGATCGAGCTGGCGGGGAATGCCATGTTACCCGGATACACGATCCCGAAATTGCTCTGGCTGAAACAGAATGAGCCGGATCACTTCGCGGCGACGCGAACGGTGCTCCTTCCACACGACTACATCAACTTCTGGCTGACCGGCAAAAAACGGCTCGAGTTCGGTGACGCTTCGGGCATGGGGATCCTCAACATCCGCACGCGGGAGTGGTGCGGTGAGCTGATCGACTTCGTCGGCCCCGAGGTGCACGCGATGTTGCCGCCGCTGGGATCCTCGAAGTCGGCCCACGGCACGCTGCGCTCTGACCTGGCGGAGGGGTGGGGGCTCTCCAAGGATGTCGTGATCAGCGCGGGTGGTGGTGACAACATGATGGGGGCGATCGGCACCGGGAACATTCGCGACGGGGTGATCACCGCAAGTCTCGGGACCTCGGGCACCCTCTACGGGGTTTCCGATTCTCCGGTGATCGACCAGGCGGGTGAGGTGGCTGCCTTCTGTGACTCGACGGATCATTGGATGCCCTTGGTCTGCACGATGAATGTGACGGTCGTGACCGAGCAGATCCGCCAGCTCTTCGGCTTCGAACTCGCAGATCTCGAACAGGCAGTGTCCTCTGCTCATGCCGGTGCCGAGGGGATTCTGTTCCTACCGTATTTGAACGGCGAGCGAACTCCCAATCTGCCCGGAGGGAGTGGGGTTCTGCACGGGCTCCGTCCCGATAATATGACCCCTGCCAACCTAGCGAGGGCGGCGATGGAGGGGGCGACGCTCGGGCTCGCCTACGGGCTGAAGCGCTTCCGCGAGCTCGGCATGAACCCATCCGAAATCCGCCTTACCGGGGGCGGGAGCATGAGCCCCGCCTGGCGCCAGATTGCAGCCGACGCGTTCGGTGTCCCGGTCGTCACGCTCTCGACCGCAGAGGGAGCCGGGCTCGGGGCGGCAATCCAGGCTGCCTACACAGCCCTCGGGGGCGAGCGTGACTACGCCGACCTGTGCGGGCAGCTGGTAGCGGTCGATGAAGCCTCGCGCTGCACGCCGGATCAGGGGGCTGTCGCGCACTACTCCGAGCAGCTCGAGCGCCATATCAACCTCACCCGTAACCTCGCTGAAGCAGGTCAACTCTAACATTCCCACTTTCAAGCAGAGGTTTCTCGGATCGCTCATCGCGCTGTTGATCCGGGCAGTCGGCATGACGCTCCGCTTCAGGATCGATGACCGGGCTGGGATCGTCGGGAACCCTCCACAAGGATCGCTCATCTGGATTTTCTGGCACAATCGTGTTTTCACGGTGCCATACATCTACCGCAAGTTTCTCCCTGATCGCCGGGGTGCGGTACTCACTAGCCCGAGTCGGGACGGCGAGATCATCGCGCAGGTGATGAGGCGATTTGGAGCAGGTGCGGTGCGCGGTTCCAGCAACAAGCGTCCGGCTGCCGCGCTGCGCGAGCTCGTCGGCTGGGTGAAGGGCGGCAACGACATCGTGATTACGCCAGATGGCCCGCGGGGGCCAGTCTACAAGCTGCAGCCCGGTGTCATCAAGGTCGCCCAGCTGACGGCGGCGCCAGTATTTCCGGTCGGCGTCCGCTATTCCAAGTGTTTCCGCCTGAAGTCCTGGGACGGCTTCATGATCCCCTGGCCATTCACCCGTGTCGACGTCGTCTTCGGCGACTTCTACACCGTCCCGCGCACGCGCGATGATGCCTCCTTCGAGGCCGAACGCGAGAAACTTGAATCTCTCCTGAAACAAATAGCCGCTTAGAAATACCATGAAACTTATCGACGGAAAGCTGATTGCCGAACAAGTCATCGAGGAATGCCGCGCCCAAATTGCCGAGCTGAAGGGGAAGGGGGTGACGCCCGGTCTCGCGGTCGTGCTGGTCGGGGACGACCCCGCGTCGCGCGCCTATGTGCGGTCGAAGGATCGGAAGTGCCAGGAGCTGGGGCTGCATTCCGAGAAGATCGAACTCCCTGTCGATACCACCCAGCAAGAGCTGCTGGATGTCATCGCGAGGCTCAACGCCGATAGCTCGATCCACGGCATCCTCGTGCAGTCCCCGCCGCCGCCGCAGATCGATGAGGCTGGTGTGGTGCTCGCGATCGATCCGGCGAAGGACGTCGATGGCTTCCACCCGCAGAATGTCGCCAAGCTGGCACTGGAGGATCCGAGCGGCTTCGTCCCCTGCACCCCACTCGGATGCCAGCGTTTGCTCGTGGCCTCGGGGATCGAGACATCCGGGGCGAATGTGGTTGTGCTAGGGCGTAGCATGATCGTCGGGAAGCCGCTGGCATTGCTGCTGATGAAGAAGGGGGCTGGTGGGGACGCGACCGTGACGGTGGCCCACAGCCGCACCAGGGATCTGGCGGGGGTCACGCGCAATGCCGACATCCTCATCGCCGCGATCGGTCGCCCCAACTTTGTTACCGCCGAACACGTCAAGGACGGGGCTGTGGTCATTGATGTCGGCATCAATCGTGTGGAGGACAGCAGCCGCAAGTCGGGATACAGACTTGTCGGAGATGTTGATTTCGAAGACGTCGCGCCCAAGTGTTCGGCGATCACGCCGGTGCCGGGAGGTGTCGGTCCAATGACGATTGCCCTGTTGATGGCGAACACGATCCAGGCCTGCAAGCAGCAGACGGGGGGGTAAGGGGCTGTTCGGCAATCACTTGGCCGTGTCTGCGTGGCCTGGAGCCTTCCACCTGCGTTGGAGTTCTCTCCACGTAGTTCACGCTGCAAAGCAAACTCCGCCTTGGTGGAAGGCCCGAGTTGGGGCATTCTCAATGCAGCCCTATGTCACTTTGGAACGCCCTACTCCTCATTTTGCTCGCGGGGGAGCTCTACGCCCAGCCGATCGCCCGCCGCCTACCCCCGCCAGGGATCGAGCTCACCGAGGCCCAGCGGCAAGAGGTCGCTGCAGCCCGGGACCACGTGGCTGAGCGTCTCGTTGGGATATCGGCTGGCCACCCCCGTCGCACGGATCTCGAGATCTTCCACAAAGCGATTGCCTACGCGCTCGAGTTTGGCGAGTTCTATCGTGAGAAGGATCTCGATGTCGTAAGATCGATCGTGGTCGCTGCGGACCACTGTGCCGACGAACTCGAGGCTGGCACGGAGACCAGGCGAGGGCTGCGGGTTTGTGGCTACCGTTCATCGATCGATGGATCGGTTCAACCCTATGGACTGGAGGTGCCCGAGGGGCTTGATCTCGACAAGCCGGTGCCACTTTGGGTCTGGCTGCACGGTCGTGGCGACAAGGAGACCGATCTGTATTTTATCAACGGGCGCCTAAAGAAGCCCGGCCAGTTCCGCCCGCAGGATGCGATTGTCCTGCACCCCTTCGGCCGGCAGTGCCTCGGCTGGAAGTCGGCGGGAGAGATTGATGTGTTCGAGGCGATCGACGACGTGGCGAAGCGCTACAAGATCGACCGGGATCGCATCGCCCTGATGGGATTCTCGATGGGGGGCGCGGGTGCCTGGCATATCGGTGCCCACTACACTGACCGTTTCGCGATCGTCCACGCGGGTGCCGGCTTTGCCGAGACTGCCGAATACAACCTTCTGGCGCCCGATCGCTATCCGCCGGATTACGAGCAGACGCTGTGGCGGCTGTATGACGTCCCCAACTATGCCCGCAACTTTTTCAACGTCCCACTCGTCGCCTATAGCGGGGAGCTCGACAAGCAGATACAGGCGGCGCGCATCATGGAGCGGGCGCTAGCGGGGGAGGGGAGGGAACTCAAACATCTGATCGGACCCGGGATGGGGCACAAGTATGACAAGCAGTCGCGCGAGCAGATAGAAGACATCGTCCAGCAGGCAATGGCAGCCGGGCGGGAATCGGATCCGGATGATGTCTCGTTGCAGACCCGGACCCTTCGCTACGGGCGAATGCATTGGATCCGTGCGACAGGATTGGAGGAGCACTGGGCCGACAGCCGCATCGATGCCTCACGGCGCGATGGCAAGCTTGAGGTCCATACAAAGAATATTGCCGCCTTCGAGATCCAGCAGCCGGCGAAGGCACCACTGCGAACGTTGACCGTCGATGGCGATGTGCTGCTGGACCCTCCGGACCTAGGGCCGATCCAACTGGTGCGGGCGGATGGTGCATGGGGCTTCGGTGAGCCAGCGGCTCAGCAGATGCGGAAACAAGCGGCTCTCCAGGGACCGATCGACGATGTATTCCTCGCCCCGTTCCTCCTCGTTTTACCAGATTCCAAATCAAGCAATCCGATGCTTCAAGAGTGGCTCGATGCCGAGCTGGAGCACTTCGAACGACGTTGGCGAGCGACATTTCGCGGGGCGCTCCAGAAGCGGAGGGCCGGTGATCTCAGCGCCGATGACATCGAGCGCTACCACCTGATCGCGTTCGGCGATCCCTCGACGAACCCGATCATCGCCAACGCGGTGGAGACGTGGGATGATCTCAAGTGGGATGAGCGACGGCTCCAGTTTGCTGGCAGAGATCTGCCCGTAGCCCAACATCTACCAGTCATGATCCGGCCGAACCCCCAAAACCTGTCGAAGTATCTCGTGGTCAACAGCGGTCCAACCTTCCGCGAGGGACACGACCGCACAAACTCTCTGCAGAATCCAAAACTTCCCGACTGGGCGATCCTCGACCTCGAGCAGCCGCCGAGCGATATTGCCCCCGCTGGGGTCGTCGCCGCGGGATTTTTTGATGAGGGTTGGAGACTCAAATAGGGAGGCGGGATGATTTCGGCATTCGATCATATCCAGCTCGCGATGCCGCCGGGGGAGGAGGCGCGGGCGGTTGCATTCTTCTGTGGTGTGATTGGCCTCCGGGAGGAACCGAAGCCAGAGCCGCTGGCTGGGCGGGGTGGCTGTTGGTTCGCCTCCGGATGTTGCAAGCTCCACCTGGGGGTGGAGACGGACTTCGTAGCGCAGAAGAAGGCGCACCCGGCGTTTCTCAGCAGTGAGATCGATGCCCTAGCTGCGCGGCTCGAAGCGCACGGACATCCAGTGTGCTGGGCAACTGAATTCGAGTCGAGGCAGCGTTTCTATTCCGAGGATCCGTTTGGCAACCGCCTCGAATTCATTCGCGACGGTGATGGGTTCTCTCAAAAATAGTTCTGCGATCTGGTCTGAGTTCGTTATAGTTTACGGATGAGATCCGCCCGGACATCAGCTGAAGAGTCAGAGCAACCCTCCCGCCACAAGGGGGGGGCGGTGCTGCGCTGGCTTGTTCCGATCGGATTCGCACTGCTAGTCGTGGGCTGGTTAGCCCGTGGTTTTCTTTGGAGTCTTGTCGAGGGTTTCATGTTGAACGTGTTACCCATTGTTTTCACACCAGTCATCCTCGAGCTCTCAGTCGGTTTTGTCGGGCTGTTCATCGTCCTGCTATTCGCTTACATGAGGCGAAAGGAACAGGAGAGCGAGTGGGTCTATATTGCCAAGGTGGAGCCTGAAGACGAGATGGAGGCGATCCCTGAGCCACTGCGCAAACGCGTCAACGAGACGGTTCTCAAGGGGGCGAGCGCGATCGCGCCGGAGGATGAGCTCCCGTTTCAGGCGATCGAGGGAATGATCGAACTGGGCATGTTCGACGATGTGGATAAGGAACTGGCAAAAGGGACTGCCGCCGACCGTCGGCGGCTTGCCTACGCCCGTCTTCAGCTAATGCTACTGTTGCGCCGCGAGGATTGGCAGGCGGCCGAAGCGTATGCGCTCCCACCGCCGACGAGTCCAGACGGGCTGGCGGTCGCCTGTGTCGAAGTCGCCCGCTTCTTCATCAAACAGAAGCCATCGCAAAAGGAGGCTGCGCGGCAGTGCCTCGAACTTGGCAAGAAGCTTTCGGTAAACGCGGTGGTCAATGCAATCGACGCTGACGGCCGGTTGCAAAAGCTTGCCTGAGGGTCAGGACACTTTCCTCAGACGCCAGCGTATCAGTGCCGACAGGAGGTCGGCGCAGAACACGAGCCCGACGCCGAGCATCGTGAAGTAGAGCATGACATCGTAGAGGTCGCGCGGGCGAGCCTCGTTGAAGATGTAGTAACCGAGCGAGGTGACGCCGAGCATGCCGAGGATGACAGCCTCCCGCACGCAGGTCTCCCAGCGGTAGAAAAAGTAGACGATCCAGCGTGGCAGCGCGTTGGGGACGAGGTCGGTGAGGTAGATTTTGCTGCGCGAGGCGCCGAGGCCCCTGAGGGCGGCCGGTGTCTGCGGAGCCTGGTTCTCGACGGTTTCGGCCCCGAGCCTGCCGAGGATGCCTAGGTTGTGCAGCGCGAGGGCGAGCACGGCCGGCCAAGCTCCGAGTCCGAACAGGCCGATTAGCAGGAATGCCCAGATATACTCGGGGATGGCGCGTGCGATGATGAGGAAGCCTCGCGTCAGCCAAACGACTCCCCCCCACGCCAGTCGCTTGGCGGCTGTGACCGGTTTCTGGGAGGCGATGAATGGCTCCGCCGTGGCCAGGTTGCGGGCAGCGAAGGCGCTCAGAACGATGGCGCCAAGCCCGGCTAGGAACATCGCCGCGATGGAGAGCCAGAGCGTGGTCATGGTCGCATCGAGGGCGCGGCTGCGGAGATCGATTCGAATCAGGTCGCGCGGACTACCGGGTTCATCCTTCTCGCTGAGGTATTCCCAGAACGTCGCGAGCCGGCTCTGGCTCTGCTTGGAAAAAATATCTGTGAATGAGAAATCGCCCATCACCAGTGAGTAGAGCACCAGGCATGCGACAGCGATCAGGCTGCCGCGCAGGAACCGGTCGCGCGGGCGTGCCTTGCGCAGAGCTTGGATCTGTTCGCTTCGTCCTGACATATCAGTGGGCGATGCGGCGGCGGGCGGAGCCGCTCCAGAGATCGAAGATGATGACCATGGCGATGAGCATGTAGAGATAGGTCCACACTACCGGGTAGTTGAGATCCTCGAAGGCCAGCTTGATGTACTGCCCGAGGGTGGGGATACCGAAGAAGCCGATCACTGCGGAGGCGCGCAGCGCGCACTCGAAGCGGTAGAGGATGTAAGCGAGAATGTCTGGTAGCGCTAGCGGCAGCAGTCCGAAGAGGTAGACGCGCAGGGGGGAGGCGCCGCTCGCGCCGAGGGCATCGGCGGCAGCTCGAGGAGCCTCGTCGATCATCTCAGAGAAAATTTTGGCGAACGTGCCGATGAATGGGATGGCGATGGCGATGACCCCAGCGGTCGCGCTAAAGCCGATCGCTGTGAGGAACAGGACGGCCCAGAGCAGCTCGTGGACCGAGCGCATGAAGGTGATCAGGGCGCGCGTCGCAACTAGGGCGCCGAGACGCAGAGGGTTGCGCCGCGCTCCGGGGGGCCACCAGGCGGTGGAGCCAAGGAAGCCCAACACAAATCCTCCGACGACCGAGATCGCTGTCGCGAGGGCAGCGAATCGCAAGGTCGTGAGGGCCGCACGCGCAGCGATCAGCAGCGTATCGGCACCGGTCGCAGGCGTCAGGGCGGCGAGGAAGAACTTGCCGACACCAGCGCCGCTGGCGTCGGATGGGATCATTTCGCCCGGTGTGATGCCGAGTTGGACTAGGGCGAGCACTCCTGCCGCGACGATGCCGAGGAGCAGCAGACGGCGGCTGCCGAGGTTCTGATCGAGGCGCTTTGCCATCGTTGCTAGGCTTTGAGCGCCTCCCCGGGGCTGAGGTCGAAGAGCTCTCGCATGGCCGAGGGCTCGAGGGAGGCGGGGGAGCTGTCGAACAGGACTCGCCCGGCTCGCAGGCCGACAATCCGGGGAAAAAATTCGCTCGCGAGCTCGATGTTATGCAGGCTCATGCACAGCGTAAGCCCGTCTTCTTCGGAGAGTTCGGTCAACAGCGAAACGGTGTCACGTGCGCGGGCTGGGTCGACGCTCGAGACCGGTTCATCGGCTAGTAGTGCCAGCGGCTCTTGGAAAAGCGCCCGTGCGATCGCGACGCGTTGTTGCTGTCCGCCGGAAAGCCGGTCGGTCCTCTCATAGAGTTTCTCGGCGATTCCGACCCGTTCGAGTATCGCGTGGATCTGCTCCAGGTCGGCACTTCCCGGGAAAAGGAAATCGCGCATCGAGCGCAATAGTCCGCGTCGGCCGAGCTTGCCGCTGATGACATTCTGGACGACGCGGAGGTTCGGCACCAGGGCGAGGTGCTGGTGGATGAATCCGATGCGGCTGCGCACTTCCCGGAGCCGCTCGGCGGGGAGCGAGCCGAGCGCTTCGCCGAGCGCCGTTACGCTGCCAGCGCTCGGTCGGACGATGCCATTGAGCAGCCGCAGCAAGGTCGTCTTGCCCCCGCCGCTCGGTCCGACAATGGCCACGCGCTCGCCGGGATCGATCGAAATCGAGACCCGGTCGAGCGCGTCGACCTTACCGAAGCTGACGCTTGCCGCATCGAGTCGGAAATGGCTGGCGCTCTCGCCCATGGCGGGTGACCGGAAGAGTGCCGGTAGGGTTCTACTGCTTTAGGAATCCCAGTTCCTGGGCGACATCGACGATGCCTTGGAAATCGGCGTCTTTCGCCTCGATCATCGCCTTGCGCGGGAAGACCTTGAGCAGATCGTCCGGCATGCCAAGTAGCGTTGCCTTTACCTTCTCGGTAAAGCCCTTGCCAAACTTCGACTCGAGGTCCGGATGGGCCGTCCAGTTGTAGTCCGCGTAGAACGGGGTCTTCCAGATGATCTGGCAAACTTCCGGGTCGGTCTTGCCCTCCGCGACGCGCTTGTCATAGAGGGTGTAGCTGACAGCCCCGACCTGCACCTTGCCGGATTCGACTGCCTCCACTGTCTTGTCGTGGCTGCCTGAGAAACCCGGCTCCGCACCGAGGAATTCCTCGGGGGACTTGCCGGTCTCCTTGCGAATGAAATACTCCGGCATCAGGCGGCCGGAGGTCGAAGATTCGGAGCCGAAGGTAAACGATTTCCCTGCAATCTCCGTCGGGAATTCGTCGCTCCGCTCAAGGCCAGAGTCTTTGTGGGCGATGAAGTAGGAATAGTATTCTGGGTCGGTTTCCCCCTGCGCAATCGCATGGGCACCCTCGACACGGTGGCGTGCTTGGACGCCGGTGAGCCCACCGAACCAGGCGAGCTGGATGTTGCCTTGCGCGAAGGCTTCCACGGATGCCTTGTAGTCAGATGCGGGGGAGTATTCGACTGGGACTCCGAGCTCCTTCGAGAGGTACTCGGCCATCTTATCGAATTGTACCTTGAGTTCGGTCTTGTTCTGATCGGGGATAGCGGAGAACCGTAGGACGGTATCAGCACTATCTTTTTTTCCTCCACAGGATGGCAAGATTACGGCGGCTAGTGCCGACGTTAGGATCATTCTTCTGTTCATTGTATTCGACTGGTTTGTTGTGGTTAGCTCACCGCGCAAATGGAATCGGCGAGTTGAGAGTCTTGGCGAGGGAACACCGTGCGCAAATCGATTTTGAGCAGGCCCTCGGAAGTGTAGGTGATGATAGGTGTCGCGCCGAGACGCAGGCGCCGGGCGAGTTTCGTCAACGATTGGCCGACGGGTTCGAGATCGAGTGTCACCGACGGGATCGTCGACTTTGGCATCGTGCCGCCACCGATGCGGGACAGTCCATCACCGACGGTCACCCTGACGCCCTCGCGCCCGGCGAGTGCTGCGGCGAGCTTCTCCGCGCGCGCGCGGAGCTCGTCCTTCTCGACCGACAGCATGCTGAGGAGCGGGAGTTCGTCGCCTCCGTTGAGATACTGGACTGCGGTGACTTCGAGCAGTGAGAGGATGAGTTTGTCACAGCGCAGCGCGCGATAGAACGGTTCTCTCTTGATGCCCGCGACAAGATCTTGTCTCCCGGCAATGATCCCCGCCTGCGGGCCTCCGAGCAGCTTGTCGCCGCTGAAGCACAGCAGGTCGACGCCTTTCTTGAAGATCTCCTGCGGGGTGGGTTCGTGCTCCACCGGTGCGTAGTCGTCAGTATTGACGACGGCGCCACTGCCGAGGTCTTCCACGAAGGGGATGTCGTGCCGTCGCGCCATCGCCGAAATCTCCTCGGTGCTCGGGTTCTCGACGAATCCACCCATAAAGAAGTTGCTCTGGTGGACTTTGAGGATCAGGGCGGTGTCGTGCCCGATCGCGTCCTCGTAGTCAAGCAGCGTCGTCTTGTTCGTCGCGCCTACCTCGTGGAGCTTCGCCCCGCTGGCGAGCAGGATATCGGGGATCCGGAACCCACCCCCGATCTCGACCAGTTCACCGCGTGAGATGATGACTTTGTCACGCCCATTCTTGACGAAATATCGCAGTATCAACACGAGTGCGGAGGCGCAATTGTTGACCACGGTCGCCGCCTCGGCACCTGTCACCGAGGCGAGGCAGCGCTCGAGGAATCCAGCCCGCTTACCACGCTCGCCGCTCGGGATGTCAAATTCGAGGTTGTTGTAGTTCGACGCAATCTCTTGGAGATTCTCGACGGCGGGTCGCGACAGCGGGGATCGACCAAGATTGGTGTGGATGAGGACCCCGGTGCCGTTGATGACTGGCTGGAGGCGCTGCCCCCAAATCTGGGTGAGCCGATCCCGGATGTCGCGCACGACCACGTCGAACTCGGGTGCTTGGCCCGCTTCGCGTAGTTCCGAAATTGCCTCGCGCACCGTATCGACGACAAGCGGACGCGGCAGCTCGGTGGTTCCGAGCGCCTGGAGGACCTTCTCTACCGCTGGGATCTGGCGCAACTGGCTCATCGGTCTGTCGGGCTAGGAGGGATGGGGGCGCCACCACATTCCCTGGAGCCAGCGGTTTTTCTCCAGGCTATTCGGCCGGGGTAGAGGTCTTCGGCGCACCGGCGTTCAAGCTCTTGATCACCTTCTCGCTCAAGTCCGCCGAATCCTTGACGAATACCACAAATGGGAACCCGCGCTCGCTGAGGCCGCTGCGGTCGAACACTGCGTCAAAGCCATCAGCTTGTCCGATCTCGTTGATCACCTTCGAGATTTCATTGAGAATCTCAGCTTTCGATTTCTCGACCTGTTCGATGAGCTGCTTGCGGCGGCGCTCGGCATACTCTTTCATCTCTGCATCGAGGGCGCGGAGCTCTGCCCCTTTGGCCTCGGCTTTGGTCTGATGCCCCTTGCGGACTGCTTCTGAGAGTGTCGGATCCTTGACCTTCTTGACGAGGGTTTCGTATTCCTCGAGCAGCCCGGCGTGGGTCGCGCGGCGCTCCTCGACCTCGCTCTTGATGATCTCTTTGACCTTCTCGACCTCGCCTTCTGCGAGCTTTGTCTTGTAGAACTCACCGAAAATGCGCTCCATGTCGACCAGCCCGATGTTGACGGCCTTCTCCTGCGCATCGATCGACGGGGTGAGACAAACAGCCGCGAGGGCAATGGCGAGGAGGCAGGACAGGGTCTTGGTGGTTCTCATGGACTGGATCAGTGTAAAAGGAGGTTGTCTAGATACGGCAACCGCGGTCGCCTAGATGAAGTGGCCGACAGATTAGCGAAGTGTTGACGGCTTGGCAACCGAAGGATGGGCGCTGCCAGAAAAAGAATTTTTTTGAATTTGAACACGCCCGGGTGGTGGCTGTCGTGGCGGGGGGGGAGCCGACCTTACTCCAGCAGGTGGTCGAAGGTGTCGCCAGCGGGAAGCAGGGCGATCGGGGCCAGCAAGCGATTGAATTGAGTCGTGGGTGCCGCAGCGATCACCGGCAGGGTGTCGGCTTCAGAGAATGCGTCTGGGAGAGCAGAGCTACCGTCGCCACGGGCGGAGATCTCAACCCGCCAGACGAAGTCCGGGTAGTCGAATGGGGAGCGATAGATCTCTGACCAACTCGGGTTCCGATCGTCGAAGAAGCCGGCCGCCTGGGGGACGGGACGCTCGGTCCTGGTCGCCTCCGGGCTCGGCGGGGACATCCCGCGCAGGAGCAAGATCGACACCGTGATGATGGCAGCGGCTGCAGCCGCGAGTTCGATTGCGATCGCGACCGGGCGGAGCGTTCGCGCGACCCGTTTGGCGTGCTCCGATGGTTGCCGGTGCCTT
>Ga0316197_10001138_pt1 | contig 19033 bp, 16 predicted proteins | sample OudBiesiAoxic_MG_FD_204939 | JGI IMG/M metagenome (GOLD analysis project Ga0316197, IMG submission 204939) | Coastal sediment microbial communities from Oude Bieten Haven, Netherlands - site A oxic | ecosystem: Environmental > Aquatic > Marine > Coastal > Sediment | place: Netherlands... | reverse complement strand
AGATATGGTCAGGCCTTATATACTTGCGTCGGTGGCTGTTGTGGGGTAGGGGATTGGATGGCTCGATTGCGCAGGCATCTTCTCAGTCCGGGTGGCACTGGGTTCTATCATTGCATTAGCAGGGTGGTGGATCGCAACTTCGTGTTTGGGGAGTCGGAGCGGGAGGTATTCCGCAAGACGCTGCGTCAGGTGGAAGCATTCAGCGGGGTGCGTGTGGTGACCTGGACGATTCTGTCGAATCACTTTCATGTGCTGGTGGAGGTTCCAGCGGCTGAGAGCCTGGACGATCGCGAGGTCCTCCAGCGCTGCCGGGAGCTGTATTCGGAGCATGGGATGGTAGCTGTCGAGTGGGAATATGGTGAAGCGCTGCGTGTTGGCGGCGCGAGCCTGGAGCGCTGGCGGCAGAAGTATCTGCGGCGGATGTGGGACCTCAGCGAGTTCATGAAGACCTTGAAGCAGAAATTCACCAGTTGGTTCAATCGGACGCATGAGCGGGTTGGGACGCTGTGGGAATCGCGATTCAAGAGCGTGCTGGTCGAGGGGAGCTGGGGATGTCTATTGAAAGTTGCCGCCTACATCGATCTCAATGCGGTACGCGCAGGGATGGTCGAGGACCCGAAGGACTACCGCTGGTGTGGGTATGGCGAAGCGGTCGCTGGGGATCGGCGTGCGCGGCGTGGGCTAGTCACGGCGATGCGGAGCGAAGTCGCGCATGCCGACTGGCGGCACGTCAGGGCGGCGTACCGCAAGCTGATCTTCGGGATTGGCGAGGAGAATTCCGCCCGTCCGGGGATCTCGCGCGAGCAGGTGGCAAAGGTATGGGCGAGCGGGGGAGAGCTATCGATTGCGCAACTGTTGCGCTGCCGAGTGCGCTATTTGTCTGACGGGGTGGTGGTCGGGACGGCGGGTTTTGTTGAGCGTTTTTTTGAGGCGCGACGCGAGATGTTTAGCGCAGGCCGCGAAACGGGCGCCCGCAAGCTGAAGGGTGCTGGCTGGGGGGATCTGCGCTGTGTCCGGGCGCTGGGTGTCGAGCCGATCTCGCCATCTGGTGACGGGTGACGGGTGAATTCAGTGATCCGCCTGAACCGGGGCTATGGGCTATGGGCTATGGGCTTCGGCGATCTCGTGCGGCGAGCAGGCGGAGCTTTAGGAGGTTGAGGGAGCGCCGTCCGCGCGCGCCGATCGGCGATTGTTTCCATCGCCTCTATGGCGCAGAGTGACGGGTGATGAAACTGCTGCCCGCCATCTCGCTCCTATTGTTCAACACCGTCACGCTTCGAGCTGCGGAGATCCCGTTCATCGATCTCGCGTCCGAGACCGACCGTCAGGTCGTTGTCGATCGCGAAGCTGGCCAGTATCTCGGGCACCCGACCACCTGCGTGCTCGATGATGGCAAGACCGTGCTCTGCGTGTATCCAAAAGGGCATGGCAAAGGCGCGATCGTTTACAAGCGCAGCCTGGATGGAGGCAAGAGCTGGGGCGCACGCCTGCCGACGCCGGCGAGCTGGGCGAGTTCGAAGGAGGTGCCAACCTTGTTCAGGACGATTGATGCCGCCGGAAAAAAGCGCGTGATCATGTTCTCCGGTCTCTACCCGATCCGGATGGCGGTCAGCGAAGATGAGGGCGAGACTTGGGGGGAACTCGAGGCGATCGGCGAATTCGGTGGGATCGTTGCCATGTCGAGCGTCGTGCCGTTGAATTCAGGTGCGGGGCACTACCTCGCACTGTTCCACGATGACGGGCGCTTCATCTCGCGGGACTCGAAGCGGCAGGAGCCCAGCGTCATGACCCTCTACAGTTCACTCTCCACCGACGGCGGGCTCACCTGGAGTGCTCCTTCCAATATCCACGCATCCTCCGATATCCACCTCTGCGAACCCGGGGCGCTGAGGTCGCCGGATGGGAAACAGATTGCGGTGCTGCTGAGGGAGAATGCGCGGCGCAAGAATTCCTTCGTCATCTTTTCCGACGACGAGGGGAAGTCGTGGACGGCGCCGCGCGAGCTACCGGTCACCCTGACCGGCGACCGCCACACGGCCAAGTATCTCCCTGACGGCCGACTTTTTATCTCGTTCCGCGGCAAGACCGCATCCGGCACGCGGGCGGGGGTCGGCAAAAGCCGCATGCCGACCGAGGGTGATTGGGCGGCCTGGGTCGGTCGCTATGAAGACATCGTCGAGGGTCGCCCTGGCGAGTATGTCATCCGCATCGCGGATAATCACAAAGGGTGGGATACTACCTATCCCGGCGTCGAACTGCTCCCTGACGGGACGGTTCTGACCACGACCTACGGGCATTGGCAGGAGGGTGAGGCGCCGTATATCCTCAGCGTCCGGCTGCGGGCTGACGAGCTCGATGCCCGGGCTGCCGTCGCGGCTAAGCTCGAGCTTAGCAAAGACGGGCGTGAGGCAATCCGGCTAATCGATGAGGGGCAAGCCGCTCTCCTATGGGATGCTTCTCCGCACAATGCCTTCACGGACCTGGTGCGCTGGCGGGAAAAATTCTACTGTACCTTCCGCGAGTCCGATGCCCATGTGAATGGTGCCGACGGCAAGGTGCGCGTGCTGGTTTCGGAGAATGGGGAAGCGTGGGAGACCTTCGCGGTGCTCGGGCGCGATGGCGTCGACCTGCGTGATCCCAAGCTGTCGGTCGCGCCGGATGGCCGGCTGATGCTGCTGGCCGGCGGCTCGCGATATGAAGGGAAAGAACTGACCGGCCGCGAGATGCTCGTCGCGTTCGCGACTAGTGTGGGTAGCGCGAGGTTCGGCGAGATGCAGCGGGTGGAAATCGACCCGCAGATCGCGACGCCGGGCGACTGGTTGTGGCGGGTGACCTGGCACGGGGAGACGGCTTTTGGCGTCGTCTACCAAGCGGGGGCCGCGAGGAACCGTGCGCACCTGGTCGCGAGCGCTGATGGCGTGCACTACAAGCTGGTGCAGCGCTTCGACCTGCCCGGCAAACCGAGCGAGGCGACGGTCCGCTTTGGGGACGACGGGAAGATGCTGATCGTCATCCGCAATGACGGTGGTGACTATTTCGGTCGGCTCGGCAGTGCTTCCCCACCGTATACCGATTGGGATTGGCGAGCGATCGACCATCGGCTCGGTGGCCCAGACTTCTGCCAGACCCCCGACGGAAAGTGGCTACTGGGAACGCGCCGGTACAGCAACCCGCCGCGCACGGTGATCGGCACGCTCGACCCTGAGCGCGGGCACTTCGAGCCGCAGATTCTGCTCCCGGGCGCTGGCGATACCAGTTACCCCGGCATGCTGGTGCACGACGGGATTCTCTGGGTCAGCTACTATGCCAGCCACTCGGGCAAGTCCGCGATCTACCTAGCCAAGATCGGGCTACCGATCGGGGGGTGACCCCGCGGCGGCTACCGACAGGAATTTGGCTAGAGCTCGATCCCGAGCCCCTTGGCAAGTTCGCCGGTCGCCATGGTGAGTTCATCGAGGGCGTCCATGATCTCTTTGATCGCCTCGCGTGCCGGGGAGTCATCCGGTGCGAGCAGGGCGCGGTCGAAGGGCGGGCGGAACGAGGTGACGGCGAGCATCACTCGATTGATGGCGAGCTGCATGTCCCCACCCTGCTTTTCGCCGAGCGCCGATGCCAGCTTGAGCAGCCCGGTGCCTTGCACTTTGACCTCCTTGTCTCCCCCGACGTAAGCGCCCGCGACCACGTTGGCGAGGCCGGAGCATACGTAGATCAGATCGAGGTGGGTCGCATCGCTGAAATTGGAGCTCTCGTCCGCCTGGTCGCGTGATTTGTAGGGGACACCGATACGCTCTTTCCCCAACCTCGTCCCTGCGAGGTTGGAAACATTGCCGAGGATCGTTTTCAGAGACTGATCCACCGGAGCCTCCAGGAGTTTGGCGCGGGTATCGCCGGCCGGGTCGCGCCCCCATGCCGCCGCGCTGGCTGCGGTCTTCGAAACGACGAGTTCGGAGCTGGCCTTGAGCAGCCCGCTGAGCCGCACTGCGTCATCGCTCTTATCGACGAGGAAATCATCGAACGCGCGCTCGCCGGGGCCATCGACGGACCCGTCCTTGCCCCAGAGCAAGAACTCGATGACGGGGAAGCCGCCCGGCTTCTCTTGCGCCTTTGTCAGGGTCTCGACGCGTGGTGAGTCTAGCACGGCGCCATCAGGATCAGCGACGCGGAAGACCTCTGCCTGGAGGTATGGGAGTCGCGCGGCGATCCAAGCATCCTTGGCCTTATCGTGGGTCTCCTTCGACGGCGCAGCGGTAAATGCGGCGAGAGCCGTCTGCAGCTCGAGCGCCTGCGCGTGGGCGTCGGCGGTCGTCAGGGAGGCGATCGTCGCATAGTTGGCGACCACCTCTTTCTTCAAAGCATCGGCGACGTCGGCAGCGCGCGCCTGTGAGAGTAGGGGAAGGGTCACAGCGAGGGCTGCGGAGGCGAAAAATCTGGTAGTCATCGTCATGTCAGGTAGTTGGGCGGGCGTGAATTTACCCGTTTTTTCCCGCTGTGCATCCTGTTTTCCCAACCTATTCTGATTCCGATGAAAGGCGCACTGGCCGAACATATTCTCGCCCTCCGCGGGTGCCGTGCCTGCGAGAAGATGCATGCCCCGCCGATCACCGGTGTCGCGGTGGCTAGCCGCGTCATCCTGGTGGGTCAGGCTCCGGGCGTCAGGGAGCCCGCCCTCCAGCGCCCCTTCGCGTGGACGGCCGGAAAGACCCTGTTCCGCTGGTTCGAGGAGTCCTGCGGGGTCAGCGAGGAGGTATTCCGCGAGAAAATCTATATCGCGGCGGTGTGCCGCTGCTTTCCGGGAAAAGCCGCCAGCGGGGGTGGCGATCGCGTGCCCGACAAGCGCGAGATCGCCCGATGCTCGGACTGGCTCCGGTGCGAGTTTGAAATCCTGCGCCCGCAGCTGGTGCTGCCTGTCGGCAGGCTCGCGATCAGCCAGTTCCTCCCAGGGGTCGGCAAGCTAGTCGAGATCATTGGTCGGAAAGTGAGTATCGAGTTCGCCGGCGTCGCTTGCGATGTCGTCCCACTCCCCCACCCCAGTGGGGCGAGTACCTGGCACCGGAGCGATCCCGGCAAGCGCCTGACCAGCGAGGCCCTGCAGCTGGTAGCCGAGCACCCCGCATTCGCCGCCGCAGTCGCATGAGGACCTGCGCGATCATCTTGGCGGTGTGGCTATCGGCAGGCTGCTCGCCGGACCGGGCTGGCCGGGTTTCTCCTGGTCGCAGGGTGATCGCGCTATCGGATGGGGAGACGCTGGCCGGTTGGCGCAACATCGAGTTCGAGCTTGGCGGAGGCGGGGCGGCCTCGGTCGGCCCGGATGGCAGCCTCCAACTCGGTGCGGGCGAACCGATGGCTGGGCTCGTCCTCGATAATCCTAACATTTCTCTACCGACGGGAGAATACGAGATTGAGCTCGAGGCGAAGATCGTCGATGGCAGCGATTTCTTCTGCGGTCTCACCTTCCCGGTCCCGTCGCAGGGGTCGCACTGCACGTTAATCGTGGGTGGTTGGGGGGGCACGGTCGTGGGGATCTCCAATGTGAACGGGATGGACGCCTCGATCAACACGACGCGGTATGACCGCCCCTTCGAACCCGGGCGATGGTATCAGATCCGCACGCGGGTGACCGCAGATTACCTGGAGGTCTGGATCGACGGTGAGGTGGTGATCGAACTGGAGATCCGCGGGCGGAAGATCGCGATGCGCCCGGGTGCGATCGAGCAGTGCAGACCGATCGGCCTGGCGACCTGGCGGACGGCCGCCGCCTACCGCAATCTGCGGCTGCGCCTGCTGTGATCGGGACTACGCTCTGCGATGAGCAAATTCTGGAAGATCGTCATCCTCGTGCTGCTGTTCTTCGTCATCTCGATCGTCCTGAACAACTGGTTGCCGTGGCTGGGAGGCTAGGGCGAGGCGGGGTGCCATTATCAATTGTCGATCACCTGGGTGTGGGCACGCAGGAACTCGAGCGCCTCCTCGCCGATCACCGCCTTTGGGAACCCGCCGGTGGGCACGGCATCCCGCTCGTAGTAGATGAAGTAGAAGTCGCCGACTGCCACGACCCTCGAGACGCCGAGCCACTGCACGCGTTTGAAGGTATTTCCGAAGTAGCTCGAGATCCCGCCGCGATCTAGCAGCAGTCGGATCTTGCGTCCCGCGAGCGCCTCATAGGTCTCGTCGATGTGCCCCATCTGAGACAGCCACAGGGCGACGTAGGCGGCCGGGTAGGCGGCTCCGAGGATCAGGAACAGGTTCGCCTCGTAGCGGATCAACGCGATCAGGCAGCCGAGGGCAATGCTGCTGGCGATGAGGATCACTCTCTGGACGCGTCCCCACAGATAGCGCTTGTATGCCTTCGAAGCCACCTTGGCATCAAACTCGTAGACCAGCTCGAAGGCCGGCCCTCTGGCGTCCCCGGTCGAATTCTCTCCTGGCTCAACTGGCATCGGATCGGTTGCGAAATCTTGGTTCTAGCTGGGCTCCCGCCCCTCGATCTGTGCGAGCAGAATGGCGAGCGCGCCTCCGGATACGTAGATCTCTACCACCAGTGCCGCAAGCGACAAGGCCATGAGCACTAGCGCAGATAGAAAGCTGAACACCGCCAGGGTGAGCGACCCACCGGTGATCGCGACCATCGAAACGACGCACAGGAGCAGGCTGACGGCGCCGAGCAACTGCATCCAGCGGATCAGCTTGAGGCGCCAGCGGATGTTCTCGATCTGTGCCAGCAGGGCGGCCTCGTCGTGTTTCAGCCAATCGGTATGCAGGTTGCGGACGAGGGCGGCGAGGTGCAGGAAGCGGTTCGTGTAAGCGAGGAACAGCAGACTGACCGCCGGGAAGAGCAGCGCCGGTGTGGAAATGTCTAGGTTCACTGCGGCCACATTAGCACAAATCGCAGCCCGGGCGCCCGCTTTCGCGGCCTGGGGGTCGTGGCCACCGTGGGGCTAGTCTTCTGGCTCAGGCGCCGCCTCGTCTAGCAGTTGGAGCTCCTCCTCCACGACCACATTGCCAGCAGCCGCCCCGACTCCGAAGCTATTGAAAGCACCGCGATCCGGCGCGGCCGCTGGCACCTCCATCGCCTTGAGTTCATCCAGCCGTGCCGCGCTCAGGTCCAGATCTTCGATCGCGGCATTGGCTGCCGCCTCATCGTTGCTACGCCACTGGATGTAGATGTTCTGCACCGCGTCAGATCGTTTCTGATCATCTGCGATCGCATCGGCCCAGGCCATCGCGCTCTCAGGATCTTTCTGCACCACGCTGGTGGCGAACTGGCGGCGCGCCTGGTCGAGCTCCGGCCCCTGCTCCTGCTTGCCGAGCCATTCGCCGGCCGCGTTCGGATCGTTGTTGGCCCAGCTGGAGATCGTGCTGACATAGGCCTGGGAGCGCTCCTCCGGCGTTGTCGCTTCAGAGAGCATGAGTTCGCCTGAGCGCTGCGGATCAGACCATCTCAGCGATTGGGCGATCTGCTGGACGGTGGCAGAGCGGTCCCTCTCGTCCAGGCTCGCCGCCCATTCGAGCGCGCCCTCCGGATCCATCTGCGCCCACTGCGAGACCACCGAGGAGCGGATCTGCGTCTTCTCATCCCCTTCCTCCAGCGAGTTGATTTTCGCGAGGATCTCAGCGCGGCGCCCCTCGTCCCAGATCGCCTGCCCGAGTCCCTGCATGGCCATCTGCCGATCCTGCTGGCTTTCGATCGAGGCGAGGCGCTCGAAGGCGAGATCGACATCTTTGATCGCCATGCTCCCGATGATCCCCATGACTGCCATCGATCTCCCGCCGCCGAAGGGACCGCCGCCGGTCTCATCCTTCTGCTCGAGGTACCATTTCCAGGCACCCTCTGGATCATTCTGTGCCCAGGACGAGACGACGTTCGACTTCAATCCCATCATCATCGGGTTCTTCGTGGCGAAATGTTCGTCCGCGTAGGCGAGCGCCGCCGGGCCATCGCTCTCCGCCCATCGCCCTAACAGTAGCATCGCGAACATCATCTTCTGTTGAGGTTCCTTCACCGTGCGCTCGACCTCGGCGAGCGCCTCACCGATCTGCTCGTCCCCGATCCCGTCGAGCAGCGCCAGTGCGCGCATCATGCCGCTGGCGTTCATCATCCCGCCCTGCATCTTCGCCCGAGCCTGGGCGATGATCGATTTGACCGTCTTCGGCTGGTCTGTTGCGAGCTCCCTGGCACCGCCACCTGCCGCAGCTCCGCCGGTTCGATCAGCGCTGGACCCGAGACCCGACAGGGTGCCCCCCGATGTCTCCCCGTCCTGGCTCTCGCGGGCTGAGGCAGCCCCCGCTCTCTCGCCAACCCCTCTGCCGAGGAGGTAAGCACCAATCACTGCGACGACAAATACGACCGCAACCACACCACGCAAGGCATTCGGTTTCATGGAGTAAGGATCATGAATAATCGTAGCCTTGTCAATCTCTGGCTACGGCTGAGCCGGCGCCCGCCTAGCGGCCAGTGATCACCAGTTCCTCATAGACGAAGGGCGGGATCGGGCAGCCGATGGTGTCCGCGATCGCCCGGATCAGCTCGGCCTCCTCACTGACAATCTTGTCATCGGCCATGATCGCCTTGCCACAGGCGATCAGCAGCTGCTTCTTCACCAGCGGCGCAGCCTGATCGAATTTGTCGAGGGCAAGCCCGATCTGCTGCAGGCCGCAGGCGCGCCGGTCGGCCATCGGGAGCTCGCCACCGATGGCGAGCTCGATCTCCCGCGCGCCTGCCCGGAATGCCTGGTGGGCGCGGGCGGGATCACTGGAGCCGAAGAGAGCGAGGGTCGAGATCAGCACCGATGCCTCGTCCTCCAGTTGCTGCATCGATTTATAGCGAAGCTTCGGCTCTGGTCTGCGGACGAAGAATAGGTCGAGGTGGCGGTGGACGATCTTCTCCAGCATGAATTCGAAGAGGTCGATTTGCCCGTCGCTCTCGATGAGCTGGCGCATGATGCTGAGGAAGCGATCGTACTCATCCGCTTGGAGTCGTTTGAGAGCCGGGATGCTCAGGTCGATCAGCGCGATCTTCTGCGACGAGCTGAGAGCTGCGAGCCCGTCCTTAGAACCGGAGACCATCTGGTAGGTGAGCTCGTCGGTGGTCTGCTGGAGGATCTCGAGTTCGCTCGCGCGGATGGTGTCATCCTGCGAGAGGAGCATCGAGAAGATCAGCGCCTGGGCACCGCTGACATTGTGGGCCGCATTGAGCCATTCTGGGGGCAGGTTGCCGCGGATGTGCTGGGCATTGCGGACATCCTCGGGACTGACCCGGCCGACGCTCCCGATGGCGGCGGCGGCCGTGATCGCACCAACGATCGGTCCGTGCCCCTCCATCCCAGGGATTTGCAAAATCGAGTCCTGGCGGGCAGCAGCGCTCGCCGACGGCTCCATCGCTGACATCGATGATGAGACCTTCGCCATCTCGGGCTTGATGAACTTCCCATCCCAAGATGGATCGATCGCCTTGATGCGGTCCGGCAGTGGCGGGTGGGTGGCCAGCGCGGCCACGAAGCCCGAGGGCAGCGCGTTGCCAAATGTCATGTGGCTGACCTCCTCGGCGTGGGCGTTGAGGAGCTTGGAGCCGTAGCTGAGTCCGCCGATTTTCTTCAGCGCCCCGCCGATGCCATCCGGGCTGCGCGTGAACTGCACGGCTGAGGCGTCGGCGAGGAACTCGCGCTGCCGCGAGACGGCGCTCTTGATCAGGTGGCCAAAGAACACCCCGATGTAGCCGATGACGAAGAGGCCTAGGCCGAGGACCATGAAGATCATGCCAGCGCCACGGTCGTCGCGCGACGAGCGCCCGCTATAGGCGGCGCTGCGCAGGATGATCCGCCCGATGATGGTGAGGACCAGGATGCCGTGCAGGACCCCGATGAGCCGCAGGTTCAGTTTCATGTCGCCGTTGAGGATGTGGCTGAACTCGTGCGCGATGACGCCCTGGAGCTCGTCGCGGTTGAGCAATTTCATCGCCCCACGGCTGACGCCGATCGCGGCATCGCTGAAAGTTTTGCCCGCTGCGAAGGCATTGATACCAGGCTCCTGGTCCATCACGTAGACCTCGGGTACCGGCACCCCCGAGGCGATCGCCATCTCTTCGATCACGTTCATGAGTTTGCGCTCGTCCGCGTCGCCGCTATTCGGATCGACGCGCCTTCCACCGATACTGCTCGCCACGGCGTCGCCGCCGGAGCTCAGCATCAGGGTCTTGTAACCACTGCCGATCAGGATCACGCCCGAGACACCAGCCGCGATCATGAGGAACCAGTCGAGCTGGAAGAACCCGGTGCGGCGCAGCTGCTGGCTAGCGGTGGGCTGATAATCCAGAGACCGGCCGCTGCTCCTACCCTTCTGTTCGCCGTATTTGAGGACGGGGAACAGCAGGGAATAGATCGAGAGGATGATCCCGATCACCGCCATCACAAAGTAGACGACGAGAAATTTCGTCTTCTTGCGCGCCGCGTCTTGGCTCTGGAAAAAGTCCATGGGGATCCGCTACGCCCTGCGTGGGGTGTCCGTCGAATCCTGCCTACCCGGCAGGACTCTAGTCGAACTTTACGTCGACGCCTTTGCGAACCTCTTCGCGCTCCTCGTCGCTCACCTCGTACGAGGTCGCCGGGTTGAAATTCTTCATGGTGGCGATGATGCTCGCCGGGAAGGACTCGCGCTTGTTGTTGTAGCCGAGCACGGCATCGTTGTAAGCCTGGCGGGAGAACGAGACCTTGTTCTCAGTCGAGGTCAGCTCCTCCTGCAGCTGCAGCATATTCTGGTTCGACTTCAGGTCCGGGTAGTTCTCCGAGACCGCGATCAGCTTGCCGAGCGCGCCGCCGAGCCCAGCCTCTGCGCTCATCAGCTTCTGCATGCTCGAGGGGTCGGTCGGATCGGCGGACTGTGCGGCGGACTGCGCGAGGTTGCGCGCATTGGTGACCGCTTCCAGCGTCTCCCGCTCGTGGGACATGAACTTCTTCGCCACCTCGATGAGGTTGGGGATGAGGTCGTAGCGGCGCTTCAGCTGCACGTCGATCTGCGAGAACGCATTCTTGACGCGGTTGCGCAGCGCGACGAGCGAGTTGAAAGTGCCGACTGCCCACATGATGAACAGGACGACGACTAGGGCGAGGATTCCGAGGATGATCAAAAGTGGTTTCATGGATGCTTGGCCTTAATGTTTCTGGGTAAGATACGGTGCCCCCTGACGACCCCTTGCCGGTTTGGGAGACTGATTGGAATTTCGGTAGGGTGCCACATTTCGGGAATATTGACATTACAAATCGCTCCAAGTTTTATAATCTACCGCGCCTGCCACCGGGCACCCGGACATCCCCCACCCCCGAACGATCCCCCCCCCAGCCAAGAATGGTAAGCTTACGCAACGAATTCGATACCGCCCTCGGCGATGCGAATATCCTGTTACGACGCCGGCGGCCGGAGATCCTCCAGCTCAACGTCGGCAAGCTCTGCAACCTCACCTGCGTCCACTGCCACGTGAATGCCGGTCCGTCGCGCAAGGAGATGATCAGCGGCGAGACGATCGACCGGGTGATCGATTGGTTCGCCGAGACGGACATCCCGACGCTCGACCTCACCGGCGGCACGCCGGAGATGATCCCGGACTTCCGCCGACTGGTCGAGAGCGTGCGCGGATTCGATCGGCCACGACGGGTGATGGACCGGCTCAACGCGACTATCATCAACGAGCCGGGGTATGAGTGGGTGGCGGAATTCCTCGCCGAGCACAAGGTAGAGATCATCGCCTCGATGCCCTGCTACGAGCCGGCAAACGTGAACCAGCAGCGCGGAGACGGCGTCTTCGATTCGAGCATTGCGGCCTTCCAAAAACTCAATGCGCTCGGTTACGGCAGTGATCCGGAGCTGCAGTTGCAGTTCGTCTACAACCCGAACGGCGCCTTCCTGCCACCCGATCAGGCCGAGCTGGAAGCCGACTACAAGAGCGCGATGCAGAAGCACTTCGGCATCGTCTTCAACCGTCTCTACTGCATCGCCAACATGCCGATCGCACGCTTCGCGAGCTACCTGAAACGCCAGGACCAACTGGCCGACTACCAGCTGTTGCTGAAGGGCGCCTTCAACCCCGGGACGGTGGATGGCCTGATGTGCCGCAATACCATCAACGTCAGCTGGCGCGGCGAGGTGTACGATTGCGACTTCAACCAGATGATGAACCTGCCGCTCGAACCGGCGGCTGGCGGCCAGCCGATGTCCCTGTGGGACCTCGATCCCGCGACCTTCTCCGAGATCCCGATCCGGACTGGCCAGCACTGCTTCGGCTGCACGGCCGGGAGCGGCAGCAGCTGCGGTGGCTCTCTGGCCTGATGTGATCGGCGAGCTTGGATTCGCAATCCAGGTTCTGGGCGGCCGCCGGGCGAGCCGCCTCGATGCTGCGCTACCCGATGTCTTTGTAGTTCGTCAGTTTCTCCGCGCGCTCGCGCATCAGGCGCACGACCAGCGAGGTCCAGCCGGTCTGGTGGCTGGCGCCGAGCCCCTCGCCGGTCTCGGCGTGGAAATATTCGTGGTAGAGCATCAGCTTCTGCCAGGTCGGATCGTCGCTGTAGCGCAGCCCGGCTCCCTTGCCAAAGCAAGGCCGGTAACCGCTCCCGTCCTTCTGAAAAAGGCTGATGAGGCGCGCACTGACTAGGTCGGCCACCTGGTTGAGGGTGAGGGAGTTGCCCGATCCTGCGGGGGCGACGATTTTGAAACTATCGCCATAGAAGTGGTAGTAGCGCTCGAGCGCCTCGACGATGAGGTAGTTGACTGGGAACCACACCGGCCCGCGCCAGTTGGAGTTGCCACCGAACATCCAGCTATCGCTCTCCCCCGGGACGTACTTCACCTCGTAGTCCTTGCCGCCGTGAGAGAACTCGAAGGGCTTCTTCAAGTGCACCTTGCTGAGTGAGCGGATGCCGAAATCGCTGAGAAATTCCCCCTCGTCGATGAGGCGCTCGAGGCATCGGCGCAGGCGGGTCTTGGACGGGATCGCCAGCAGCCGGTAGCGCTGGTCACCGGTATCCCCCCTGCCGCGGTCGCCGTAGCTGACGTATTTGGCGAGCTCCTTGCGGTTCTCCATGAACCAGTCCATGCGACGCTTGAATCCGGGAAGCGCGTCGATGACCCGTTGGTCTAACACAGTGACAGCAATCAGCGGCAGCAGGCCGACGAGCGAGCGCACCTTGAGCGGGATCTCGTTCTCGTGGTCGATGATCAGCTGGTCGTAGTAGAAGCCGTCCTCCTCATCCCACAGGCCGTCGCCGCCCAGCGCGTTGATCGCGTCGGTGATGTTGACGAAGTGCTCGAAAAACTTCGAGGCGATGTCCTCGTAGGCGGGCCTGTGCTGGGCGAGCTCGAGTGCCATCGAGAGCATGAGCAGGCAGTAGCTCGCCATCCACGCGGTGCCATCGGCCTGGTTGAGTCGGCCGCCGCCCGGGAGCGGGCGCGAGCGGTCGAACACGCCGATGTTGTCGAGCCCGAGGAATCCACCGCCGAACACGTGGCGCCCCTCGACGTCCTTGCGGTTGACCCACCAGGTGAAGTTGAGCAAGAGCTTCTGGAACGCCCGCTCGAGGAACATCAGGTCGCGGTTGCCCTTCGGGTCGGCGATCTTGTAGACCCGCCAGACCGCCCATGCGTGCACCGGCGGGTTGACGTCGGAGAAGTTCCACTCGTAGGCAGGCAGCTGGCCGTTCGGGTGCATGTACCACTCGCGCAGCAGGGTGAGCAGCTGGCGCTTGGCGAAGTCCGGATCGATCTTCGCGAACGGCACCATGTGGAACGCGGTATCCCAGGCGGCGAACCATGGGTACTCCCACTTGTCCGGCATCGATAGGATATCGCGGGCATAGAAGTGCCCCCAGTCGGCGTTGCGACCCTGCTTGCGGGATGCCGGTGGCGCAGGCTCGTCGCTGTCACCGTCGATCCAATCGTCGACGATGAATTCATAGAACTGCTTCGACCACAGCAGGCCGGCATAACCCTGTCGGGAGATGAGGCGGTCCTCCTCGTCGACCGGCTCCGGGATGACGGCGTGATAGAATTCGTCACATTCGGCGATGCGTGCCGCCATCGTCTCGTCGAACTCGTCCAGCCCGGCCAGCAGGTTCCCCTCATCGGGCGTGTGGAGCCGGCAGCGGATCGTGACGGTGGCGCCGGCGGGCACGTCGATCTTCCAGTGGGCCGCGGCCTTGGTGCCTTCCATCTTGGGGTTCACTGCCCGCTTCTCCCCATCGACGACGTGGCGGTGGAACGCGTCCTTCGTATAGCGGGAGGCGCTCTTCGCATCGAAGATCCGCTCCATGTTGGTCTCGTTTTCGGTGAACAACCACTCGGGCTCGGCGCCGCCCTCCCCCCCGACATGGAACAGGAATTCGCCGAGCTCCTCGTGTTGCAGGTGGAGGATGCCGGACTCCTGGTCGAGCCTCATCTGCGGGCGCAACTTGCATTCGGCGGCATTGCACCCCCAGGTCCAGATGTTGCGGAACCAGATCGTCGGGAGGACATGGATCGGCGCCGCCTTCTGCCCGTGATTGGTGATCTTGATCCGCCACAGCAGATCATTCGGCGTGCGTTTGGCGACCTCCTGCAGCACATCGAAGTAGGCGTTGTCGTCGAAGAACCCGAGGTCGGCCAGCTCGATCTCGCCGAGTGTTTTGTCGCGCCCGAGGTTCTTCTTGACCAGATCGTCGTATGGGTACTTGCGCTGCGGGTATTTGTAGAGCCCCTTGGTGTATGAGTGGGTCGGTGTCGCGTCGAGGTAGTAGTAGCACTCCTTGACGTCCTCACCGTGGTTTCCCTCTTTGCCACTGAGCCCGAACAGCCGCTCCTTGAGGATCATGTCCTTGCCGTTCCACAGCGCCGGCGCGAAGCAGATCCGGCACTTGCGGTCGGTCCATCCGAGCAGCCCGTCCTCGCCCCAGCGGTACGTGCGGCTGCGCGCCTGGTCGTGGGTGAAGTACTCCCAGCTCTCCTGGTGGCCAGAGTAATCTTCGCGCACCGTCCCCCACTGGCGTTCGGAGAGGTAGGTCCCCCAGCGTTTCCAATTCTTGTCGCGCTTCCGGTCCTCCAGAAGCCGGTATTGCTCGGCATTCACTAGCAGCAATTAGAGCAGAATGCATGCGAGGGGAAGAGGAGAATCTGCCCAAGCTCAGGAATCGCCCACTTTTCTAAAGTCTCGGGCGCTTGCGTCGTGATGCGGATCATCGTCTATTACCAGCATGTCCCACGTCACCGACAGATGGCAGGTCGCATTCTTCACCTGGCTCTGGCTCGCAATGGTCGCGCCCGCTGACGAGCTGCCGCTCGGGCTCGCGCGACTGGATCCGGAGGAACCGCCGCCACCTGCTGCCGAGGTCCGGCTCGGCAAGGAATTGTTCTTCGACAAGCGGCTGTCGGTCGATGGCAGCGTCTCTTGTGCCACCTGCCACGTCCCTGCCGAGGCCTTCGCGCAGCGCGGCCGCCCGGTCTCCGAGGGCGTCGGTGGGAAGCTCGGACGGCGCAACTCGCCCTCACTTCTCAACGTCACCTTCGCCAAGCACCTGTTCCTCGACGGCCGCTCCAACTCGCTCGAGGACCAGGCGTGGCAGCCGATCCTCGCTGCCGACGAGATGGGGAACCACACGGTCGAAGAGGTGCTCGAACGGCTCGCAGGCCTCGCCTCTTATGCTACTTTGTTCCGCGACGCGTCCGGCACTGAGGTGCCCGACAAAGCCACGGTCGCGACCGCACTCGCGAGCTACCAGCGCACGCTGCTCTCCGGGAATTCCCCATTCGACCAGTGGTACTGGGGCGGCGAGAAAGAGGCGATTAGCCCGCTCGCCATCGAGGGCTTCAACCTGTTCTCCGGCCAGGCGCTGTGCTGGCAATGCCACAGCGTCGGCGGCGACCACGGGATCACCTTCACCGACCAGCAATTCCACAACACTGGCGTCGAATGGCTGAGCCGGCAAAAACGTGAGGAGGCCGAAGCCGGGAATCCCGACCAATCCCGCGCCGACGACGACGGCAGGTTCGAAGCGACCGGCAAGACGCGCGACCGCGAACACTACAAGACACCTTCGCTGCGCAACATCGCACTCACGCCACCCTACATGCACGATGGGTCGTTCGAGACGCTCGCGGAAGTCGTCGAATTCTACAACCGCGGCGGCGGCGACGGCAGCACCCAGCCGCTCTACCTGAATGAAGGGGAACAGGAGGCGATCGTCGCCTTCCTCGAATGCCTGACGGGGGATCAGAATTTTGCGCCAGCGCCAGAAACAAAACCGGCCGGCTGAAGTGAGTGCCGGAGATCCGCGCCAGCGGCACCCAGCTACACCAATTCGAGCAGCGGAAACTGCTCGCCGAGCACCTCCGCGCTCGGGAAGCCGAGCCACTTGTCCAGCAGTGTGGCGTAGACGCTACGGAAGTCGGTGTGGTGCTTCAGGTCGCCCTCCTCGTCCAGGTCGGTAAGGCTCGGGTGGGCGCCGACGAGCCCCTTCCCTGCCGTGCCGGCAAGGAACATCTGCGAGGCGGTGCCGTGGTCGGTCCCGAGGCTGCCGTTCTCTTTCGCACGACGGCCAAATTCTGAATAGGTGGCGAGCAGGACGCGCTCGCCGAGCCCGTGGCCGGCGAGATCGTGGTGGAACGCGGCGATCGCGCCCGAGAGCTCGTCGAGCAGCGCGCGGTGGCTACCCTCCTGCTGCGAATGCGTGTCGAATCCGCCGAGCGAGACGAAGAAGATACGGGTGCCGAAGTCGGCCGTGATCAGCTGCGCGACCGACTTGAGTTTGGCGGCCAGCGGGCGATCCGGGTAATCGGCGGCGGGTTTGTAAGTGGCCGTTAGTGATTCGAGCTTTTTGGCAGTCGCGAACGCGTTGCCGGCAGCAGAGCGCAGGAACTCGAGTTCCGATCCGGCGGGCGCAGCTCGGGCGATGTGCGCATCGAGCGCGGCGCGGCGTTCCTGGCGGTCGACCCGATCGCCGACGCCTGGCTGGAGTTTGAACGCGTCGATATCTCGGATCACCGGCACCTGTGTCTTCGCTGCGACCAGCGCGAGCGGCAGGTTTCCGGTGCCGATCGCGAGCGCGGGGGTCGTCCCGGAGCTGGACCCACGATGCAGATCGAGCGCGCGCCCGAGCCAGCCATCGCGCGTGAGTTCGCCACTGAGCCGCGCAGAATTCCAGATGTCCATCGAGCGGAAATGCGAGCGGTTCGGGTTTTCGTAACCGACGCCCTGGACGATGCTGAGCACGCCCTCGTCGAACATGTCCTTCATCCCGGCCATCGCCGGATGCAAGGCATGCTCGTCGTCGATGCGCAACGCTGCCCCGCTGGCGATGCCGACGCCGGGCCGGAGCTTGCCGTATTCCGGATCCGCGACGGGGATCACGGTGTTGAGCCCGTCATTGCCGCCCGCGAGTTGCACTAGCACGAGGATCTTCCCCTCCGATCCCGCCAGTGCCGGTGCTCCCTCGCCCGCAAGCGCAGCCCGATCGAGAAACCCCGGGGCGCTGGCCCCGATCGACACGACGCCGGCGCTGCTGACATTTTTGATAAAGGTGCGGCGTGAGGTTCTCATAGCAGCTGGTATTCTGGAGTGGAGAGGATGAACTGGATGTGGCCGAGCGGGTCCTTACCCGGCGGCCGGGTCTCGCCCGCTTCCCCGAGGAGCAGTTCGGTGTAGTCGGTGCCGCGCACCGGCCTGGCGACGCGCCCGTAGCGGTCGCCGGCGAGCAGCTCCGCAGCGAAGTTCGCCCTCTGCAGCATCGAGGTCGCATTGATCCACAGGCGCCCACCCTCCCAACCTTTGACCGTCGGGGGCTCGAACAGGCTCTGGCCGAGTTCCGCCATCAGCTGGACGCTCTGCGGCAGCTTGGCGCGCACACCGAGCGCCCGGTAGCTTCCGAGCACCAGCTCGGCCGGGCTCTTGATCAATGTCCGGCGCGCGCCTGCCGCGAAGAACGCCTGCGACCGCAGCAGCTCGGCCATCACTTTCCCCATGTCGAAATCGTGGGCACGGATGCTCGCGGCGAGCGCCTCCGTGGTGGCATTGTCAGGGTGCGGGGAGACGAATGCGGCGAGCAATTTCTGCGCCAGGAAGCGCGGGCAGGCATCGTGCGCCAGGCACAGCCGGAGGATGTCGCCGCCACCAAACTCCCCCGACACACCGAACACCGACTTGGTGCCGCTGTCGTGCTGGTTCTTGTTGAACCAGAACTCGTCGTTGCGCAGGTGCCAGCCCGAGAACGCGCGCGCCGCCTCTTTGATATCGTGCTCCGAGTAGTTGCCGACCCCGAGCGCAAACAACTCCATCACCTCGCGGGCGAAGTTCTCGTTCGGCTGGCGCTTCCGGTTGGCATTGGAGTCGAGCCACTTGAGCATCGCGGCATCCCGCGCCATGCCATTCAGCAGATCGCCGAAGCTCCCGAGTGCGTGCCTGCGGATCAGCTGGTTTTGTCCCGCCATGTTTCTGGCAGAGCGCACCTTCTGGTTGGAGGTCGCAAAGTGATTGTGCCAGAACAACACCATCTTCTCCGCCAGCGGGTTCGCGGTGTGCAGCATCCGGTAGAACCACCAGTTCTTGAGCGCAGCGATCGAACGGCTCGAGCGCGCGCTCTGGAACAGGACGGATTCGGTGGCGATGAACTCCTCGCTCTCCGGCCGGGTCCCTACCAGGCGCGCGACGCTAGCATCGAGGCCATCCGAGAAAACGCGATCGACCTCGTCGATCCCCGCACCCGATTGGGTTCTCCACAAGAGGTGGATGGCATCCCCTCGCGTCCAGGTTCCTGTATACGGTGCCAACATCGCTGCTATTTCAAATTCCCCCGAACGGTGAGTGTGAATCCATTCTCGTCGGTGGTGATGGTGCTACCCAATGAGCCGAGATGCCCCAGCGCGAGGAACAGGTGCTCGATGTCCTCGACCGCATGTCTGGTGTCGCGCCCCTCGTTGAGGCGGCTCGCGACCAGGTGTTGGCGGTTGAGCTCTAGTGCCGCCGCCAGCGTTGCGAACTCGAGCTGGGTGCCGCTGTCACAGCTCTCGTCCGGAGTCGCCCGCTGCA
>Ga0316197_10001137_pt1 | contig 19044 bp, 12 predicted proteins | sample OudBiesiAoxic_MG_FD_204939 | JGI IMG/M metagenome (GOLD analysis project Ga0316197, IMG submission 204939) | Coastal sediment microbial communities from Oude Bieten Haven, Netherlands - site A oxic | ecosystem: Environmental > Aquatic > Marine > Coastal > Sediment | place: Netherlands... | reverse complement strand
CAGGCTGCGGCGGGCACCCAGTGCCCGCAGGATCGCACTCTCGTGCATGCGTGAATCAACGCTGGCCTGCACCCCGGCGACCAGCACCAGAGAGCCCGCCGCGAGAATCACGGCCAACACCAGCTCTATCGCGGCCGACACCTGGTTTACGATAGTTCGGATCTGGTCGACCACCACATCCATCTCTATCACGGTCACCGTGGGAAAACGGCGAACAAAACTGTTCAGAAAGCTCTTTTCCCCAGGCGGCAGATGAAAACTGGTCATGAAGGTAGCCGGGTAGCTGGCTAACAGGCGCGGCGGGAAAATCAGGTAAAAGTTCGGGCGCATCGATTGCCAGTCCAGCTCCCGGATATTGGCAACGGTAGCCTCCAGCGGCTGTGACCCGACCATGAAGCCCATCTTGTCGCCCACATCTATTCCCAGGCGTTCAGCGAAATCCCGTTCCAGGGACACCAGCGCCTCATCAGACTGCGCCGACCACCAGGTGCCGGCGAACAGCCGGTTACCCTCGGGCAAGGTGTCCGACCAGGTGAAGTTTGTCTCGCGCTGACGCCGGGGATTTTCCCGATCGTCGGTTACCGGAAGGTCTTCATCGCCTATGGCCATGATGCGGCCACGTATCATCGGATACAGGGCCTCGCTATCTATGTCCTGGGCGCGCAGCATCTGGTCGACGCTCTGCACGTCACCGGGGCCAATGTTAATCATGAAATGGTTCGGGGTGCCCTCGGGCAGTTGGGTCTGCCACTGGTCTATCAGGGAGGTTCTCACCAGCACCAGTACCAGCAGCAACATGATAGCCATGGCGAAAATAACCACCTGCATCGCATTACTGGTACCCCGACGCTGCAAACCCGCCAGTGCAAGCCGCCAGATACTGCCAGCCCGCATGCCGACGAGTCGCCCGCCCCGAAGCAGGGTGAGAGCAAGCACCAGCCCCAGCACCACTGTTATGGCCAGCCCGGCCAACACCGCCAGGGTTAGTTGCCAGTCGCGGCTGTAGCCCCACATGAGCAGGCTTATCGCCACCAGGCCGAGCGCATAGTCGCCAAGGGTGCGTCGATTTTCCTGGGGCGCGTCCCGCCGCAATACGCGCAGGGGGCTGGCCTGGGACAAACGGCGCAGGGGTGGCCAGGCAAAACACAGAAGACAGGTCAGCGCCGTGGCGGCCCCGATTGCATAGGGGCGAATACCGCTTGGGCCGGGCTGGACAGGCAACTGGTCTGCGAAAAGTTCAAAAAAGAGGGCCTGGATCCCCCACCCCAGGGAGCAGCCAATAACGGTGGCAACACTGCCAAGCAGCAACAGGCTGCTGCCATAGAGCCGGTTCACACGGGCAGAGGTGGCACCCAGGCTTTTCATGATGGCGACGTAATCATTGTGCCGCTCACTGAAGCGTCGCGCCGCCAGTGCAATGGCCACGCCCGCCAGCACCACGCCGAGACTGCCGGCCAGCAGCAGGAACCTCTCAGCGCGGCGCAGGGCATTGCCGATACCTGGCTGGCCCTCGCTCACATCCAACAGGCGCTGGCCACTTTGCAGCTGAGGTTCCAGCCAATCCCTTAGGGCCTGCAATGCCTCGGGTGCACCCGCGTACAGCTGGCGATACTCCACGCGACTACCGGGTTGAACCACCCGGGTGGCGGGAATGTCCTCGTAGTGCATCAGCAGCCTGGGGCCGTAGCCGCCAAAGCTGGCGGCCTGGTCAGGCTCCGTACGCGCCGCTGCGGCAACCGTGAACTCTGCCTCACCTAGCGCGACGGTGTCCCCTATCTCCACATCCAGCAGGGCAAACAGGCGCGATTCCAGCCAGACCTGACCGCGCTCTGGACCTGTCGTCGCCGGCTGCACCACGCCGAAGGGCTGCTCCGAGTAGGTCAGATCTCCCCTGAGCGGATAAGCCGAGCTCACCGCTTTGACCGAGACAAGGTGCATACTGTCGTCGCCGGCGTACACCATCGATGGGAATACCAGGGTGAGCGCATTGCTTACGCCCTCCTCTTGCGCCTGCTCCAGCCACGCCTGGGGCATCTCGGTGCTGGCGCGCACCACCAGGTCGGCAGCCAGAAAGCGATGACTCTCCTGGGTCAGCGCACTTTGCAGCCGGGTGGCAAAAGCACTGATGCCCGATACCACCCCTACCGCCAGAATCAGCGCCAGCAGCAACACTCCCAGCTCTCCGCCGCGCCAGTCGCGGGCCAGCATTTTGCCTGCTGTGACGGACATCAGTCCTGCTCCACTACCAGCTCGCCAGCTTCCAGGCAAAAGCGTCTCTCACAACGATCCGCCAGTTGCGCATCGTGGGTCACCAGCACCAGGGTCGTACCCTCCTCCCGGTTCAGCTCAAACAGCAGGTCGATAATGTGAGCGCCGGTGCCAGTATCGAGGTTACCCGTGGGTTCGTCGGCGAATAAAATGGAGGGGTTGGCTGCGAACGCACGCGCCAGGGCTACCCTTTGCTGCTCTCCACCGGATAGTTGTCGCGGGTAATGGCTGATACGGGGGCCCAGGCCAACCCGTTCAAGGAATGTCTGGGCCTGTTCCCGGGCCTTGACCTGCCCCTGCAGTTCCAGCGGCAACATTACATTCTCCAGGGCAGTCAGGGCCGGTAACAGCTGGAACGACTGGAACACGAAGCCGACGTGCCTACCGCGAAACAGCGCACGGCCGTCTTCATCGAGCTCGCCCAGGTCTGTTTCACCGATAACCACCCTGCCGGCGCTGGCTTCATCCAGCCCCGCCAGCAAACCCAGCAGCGTCGACTTGCCCGAACCGGAGGCGCCAACGATCGCCACAGATTCCCCCGACTTGATTTCCAGCGTAATCCCTTTCAGTATTTCAAGTTCGGTCCCCGCTATGGGGATCCGCTTCTGGAGATTCTCGACCTTGATCATTAAACGCTTCCTTTTTCCCATTCTACGGATGGGCCTGGTGCCTGGATTGCTAGTGCTGTGCCTCAGCGTACCGGCCTGGGCGACGGGACACCGGGTGCTGGTGCTGGGCGATAGTATCAGTGCTGCCTATGGCATGTCTCTGGAACAGGGCTGGGTGCATCTGCTTGCCCAGCGTCTGGCGGACGCCGACCCCGCTCCGGAGTTTATCAATGCCAGTATCAGCGGCGAGACAACTGACGGCGGCCTGCGCCGTCTGCCCGGCCTTCTGGCGCAGCATTCCCCGAACGTGGTCGTCATCGAACTGGGCGCCAACGATGGGCTGCGAGGTTTTCCCCTCAAACTACTGCGGGAGAATCTCAGCCAGTTGGTCAATCTCTCGCAGGATGCCGGCGCCGAAGTCGTGCTGGTGGCCATGGAGATACCCCCCAACTATGGTACCCGGTATACGTCCGGCTTCCGCCAGAGCTTTGCGGACGTTGCACAAAATACCGGCAGCACCCTCAGCCCCTTCCTGCTTGATGGCGTCGCCACCAACCCGGCACTGATGCAGGATGATGGAATTCATCCACGCGCCGAGGCACAGCCTATGCTGGTGCAGACTATACTACCCACGATTGAAGCTGTGTTGGCACAAGAATGAATGACTGGTCCTGGACCGAGCTGCAGACTGCTGATCGGGCGACAATCTGGCATCCCTATGCATCGGCTACCAACGCGCAGGATGCCATTCCGGTGGTCTCAGCGGCAGGGGTACACCTGCAACTTTCCGACGGCAGACGCCTGCTGGACGGCATGTCATCCTGGTGGTGCGCTATCCACGGCTACAACCACCCCGTACTCAACCGCGCGGTGCGCGACCAGCTCGGGAAAATGTCCCATGTGATGTTTGGCGGCCTGACTCACCCTCCCGCGGTAAAGCTCGCACAGTTACTGACTAAACTGACCCCGGCAAGCCTGACGCGCGTGTTTTTCAGCGACTCTGGCTCCGTAGCGGTCGAGGTGGCTTTGAAAATGGCCATTCAGTACTGGTATTCGGTGGGCAAGCCGGGCAAGCAGAAAATGGTATCCCTGCGTCAGGGCTATCACGGTGACACTTTCGGTGCGATGTCAGTCTGTGACCCGGTGACAGGCATGCACCACCTGTTCGGCGAGGTCCTGCCGAAACACTTTTTCGTCCCCGCGCCCGAAAGCGCTTTTGGCGAGCCCTGCCCCGATAGTGAGTTGATCGAAGTCACTGACCTGCTGACCCGCAATCACAAGGAGATCGCCGCAATCATTCTGGAGCCGGTGGTGCAAGGCGCCGGCGGTATGCGATTTTACTCGGCGGACTACCTGACGAAACTGCGTGCCTTGTGCGACGCCTTTGACGTACTGCTTATCTTCGATGAGATCGCCACCGGGTTTGGTCGCACCGGCAAAATGTTCGCCCTGGAACACGCCGACGTCGAACCCGATATCCTGTGCCTGGGCAAGGCGCTCACGGGGGGTTATATGACCCTGGCGGCCACCCTGTGCAACGACAGGATCTGCGAAGGTATCAGCGAGGGTGAAGCCGGCGCCTTTATGCACGGGCCCACGTTCATGGCCAATCCACTGGCCTGTGCCACGGCGATAGCGAGTATCGAATTACTGCTGTCCCAGCCCTGGCCGCGCATCGTACAACGATTGGAAACAGAGCTCTCTGAGGGCCTGGCACCGGCGCGGAGTCTGGCCAACGTTGCGGAAGTACGCACCCTGGGTGCAATCGGCGTGATCGAACTCAAAAGTGCTGTCGATATGAAAACCATACAACCGCTGTTTGTCGAGCGCGGCGTATGGGTGCGCCCGTTTGGCAAGCTGGTCTATACCATGCCGCCCTTTATTATGGGTCGTGATGACATCGCGACACTGACCGAGGCGATGGTGGATGTCGTGTCCGGGCTGTAAACGACCAGTCCTGCCACGCCCCGACTAGAGCTCCGCAACCACTGCCCCGCGCATAAAGGTGACTGCCCGGCCGGTCATGAACACCCGGCCATCACGCAATTCACAGGCCAGTTCCCCTCCCCGGGCAGATATCTGGCGGGCCTGCAAGGTGTGCTGGCCCAGCCGCTTTGACCAGTAGGGTACCAGCGCGCAGTGCGCCGACCCGGTCACCGGGTCTTCGTTTATTCCTACCTGGGGTCCGAAGAAGCGGGACACGAAATCGCAGTCATCGCCAGGGGCGGTGGCGATAACGCTGTATTTGCTCGCGCTCAACAGCGCTGCAAAGTCGGGTTGCAGTGTGGCGACGTCCTGCTCGAATTCATACACGTATACGACAGAGTGCGGATCATCGGGAGGCAGGACGGCCTCACTCGCGATGGCGCCCAGCGCGTCGCACACTGCGAGGTCTACCTCTCCGGGCACCAGCGGTGTGACAGGGAAATCCAGGGTCAGCAGATCGCCAGACCTGCTCACGCCCAACTCGCCGCTACGCGTCTGGAAGTAAACGATATCGCCCCCATGGCCCAGGTGTTCAAACAGGGTGTGGGCCGCCGCCAGGGTGGCATGACCGCACAGGTTGACCTCGACAGTGGGAGTAAACCAGCGCAACTCATAGCCGCGATCACAGGCGACCAGGAAGGCGGTCTCCGACACATTGTTCTCCTCAGCAATAGCCTGGAGGGTGGTATCGTCAAACCAGTGCTGCAGGGGCATTACCGCCGCCGGGTTGCCGGAAAAGACCTTGGTCGCAAATGCATCCACCTGGTAGATAGGCAGTTCCATGCTGATTAACCTCCCGCGCGCTGCGCGTTGTACAAAGCTTGGGTCGTTTAATATAGTGGCTATACCGGCTTCGGGCCATGCACAGACAGAATAACAATGGCGCATCGCGAACAAACCCCCCTGCAACAGAAATTCTACCAGGTCATATTTGGTACCGAGACTTCACAGGGCAAGTGGTTTGACCTGTGCCTGATCGCCATTATCCTGGCCAGCGTTGTGGTTATCATGCTGGACTCTATCGCCAGCCTGGACGTCAAGTACGGCAACCTGTTCCTGTACATGGAATGGGTGTTCACCATCATGTTCACCCTGGAGTATGGGGCACGCATCTGGTGCGCACCCAATCGCAAGGCCTATATTTTCAGCCTGTATGGCGTGGTCGATCTGCTGGCGCTGCTGCCCACCTACCTTTCCCTGCTGGTACCACAGACAGCCCCGTTGCTCATTATTCGACTGCTGCGCATCCTGCGCATATTCCGGGTACTGCGCCTGCTCACACTGCTGAGTGAAGCCAACGAACTGGCAGGAGCACTGCAACGTTCCGGCCGAAAAATCTTCGTATTCTTTTCTCTGGTTATTATTATCGCCACGATTTTCGGCTGCCTGCTGTACGTGATCGAGGGGCCGGGAAACGGCTTTGATGACATTCCTACCAGTGTTTACTGGGCCATCGTAACCATAACCACGGTAGGCTATGGCGACGTGACACCGATGACCACCGCCGGCCGGGCGGTATCCGCCGTTGGCATGCTGGTGGGATACGCCATCATCGCAGTGCCAACCGGTATCCTCACCGCCGAAATGACCGGCGCCCAGCGCATCAGGAAAATGCGCGCCGTGCTGGAATCGCGCAATTGCACCAACTGCGCGGCGGTAGAACCGGACGCTCACGCTCACTACTGTCGATTCTGCGGCACAGGCCTGCCGCGACCGGGTCATGCTCCAGAGCCGGACTCTGACATGATCGATTAGCCTATATAATGCTTAATTTACAGTAGGTTACGTAGATATATTTATGTGTTTTATTATTGTTTTTTCTGGCTTTCCCCAACCGCATCCGCACCCGAATTGGCATTAGTGCTTAACCCAAGAGGCCCGCGCCCGGCTATAATGCTCGCCCATTTATCACCCCAGCCCACACAACCATGACTAAACCCCTGTTTTCGCACCGCAAGTTCTGGGCCGAGTGCTTCGGCCCGGCCCCGGAACTGCCCATGTCGCGTGCCGAAATGGATGCCCTTGGCTGGGACAGTTGCGACATCATTATCGTTACCGGCGATGCCTACGTGGACCACCCCAGTTTTGGCATGGCGGTGGTCGGCCGCCTGCTTGAGGCGCAGGGGTTTCGGGTCGGGATAATCGCCCAGCCGCAATGGGACAGCGCGGAACCGTTCAAGGTGTTGGGACGGCCAAACCTGTTTTTCGGGGTGGCGGCCGGCAACATGGACTCGATGATCAATCGCTATACCGCCGACCGCAAGCGACGCAACGATGATGCATACACACCCGACAACAAAGGTGATAAACGACCTGATCGGGCGGTGATTGTGTACAGTCAGCGATTGCGAGAAGCATACCGGGACGTGCCGCTGGTCATCGGAAGTATAGAGGCCAGCCTGCGTCGCATTGCGCACTATGATTACTGGAGCGACAAGATCAGACGTTCCATCCTGCTGGACAGCCGTGCCGACTTACTGCTCTACGGCAACGCCGAACGCGCTATCGTCGATGTCGCCCATCGGCTGGCAGCCGGGGAATCGATTCATAACATTCGCGATCTGCGCGGTACGGCCTTTGTGCGAAAACGTGTGCCCGATGACTGGCAGGTGGTGGATTCCACAAGCATAGACCTGGTGGGACCGGTAACAAAACCAATCAATCCCTACGTGGATACCAGCAGTGACAAGTGTGCCACGACGGCTGCAGGCGCTGAGTCTGCAGAGGCTGTCGAGGTGGCGCCGGTTACCCTGGTGGGCAGCGCCGTCGATAACAGGGAAAAATCGGTTATTCGGATTCCCGCTTACGAGCAGGTAAAAGACGATAGCGCGCTGTATGCCCATGCTTCGCGCATCCTGCACAAGGAAACCAATCCCTACAACGCCCGACCGCTGGTGCAGGCCCATGGTGATCGCGAAGTCTGGCTCAATGCGCCACCCATTCCACTGGAAACAGATGAACTGGATGCGGTATTCGAATTGCCATACACCCGGTTACCCCACAGCAGCTATGGCGAGGCGCGCATAGCTGCCTACGAGATGATCCGGCACTCAGTGAATATCATGCGGGGCTGCTTTGGCGGTTGTACCTTCTGCTCCATTACAGAGCATGAGGGCCGCATTATCCAGAACCGATCTGAAGACTCGATCATTCGCGAGGTGGAAAGAATTCGTGATACCTCCACCGCCTTTACCGGTGTCATTTCCGACCTGGGTGGTCCCACCGCCAATATGTGGAGACTGGCTTGCAAGAGCAAAGATGTTGAGGCCAAGTGCCGCAAGCTCAGCTGCGTCTTTCCCGGCATCTGTAAGAACCTCAACACAGACCAGACTCCGCTGATAAGCCTGTATCGACGGGCGCGCGAGGTTGCCGGGGTCAAAAAGGTTTTGATCGCATCCGGCTTGCGCTATGACCTGGCGGTGGAAACCCCGGCTTATGTAGAAGAACTGGTCACACACCACGTCGGTGGTTACCTGAAAATAGCACCGGAGCATACCGAGAACGGGCCGCTGGACAAAATGATGAAGCCCGGCATTGGCAGCTACGATCGCTTCCGGGCAATGTTCGAAAAATACTCCAAAGCCGCGGGTAAGGAACAGTACCTCATCCCCTATTTTATCGCCGCCCACCCGGGCACCAGCGACCGGGATATGATGAACCTGGCACTGTGGTTGAAACGCAACAAGTTCCGCGCCGACCAGGTGCAGACCTTTTATCCCTCACCGATGGCGACTGCGACGGCCATGTATCACAGCGGCAAGAATCCCCTGAAGCGAGTGACTCGTGCCAGTGACACCATGCCCACTATCAGGAAAATGTCACAGCGACAGCTGCACAAGGCGTTTCTGCGCTACCACGATCCGGACAACTGGCCTACCCTGCGCCAGGCGCTCAAAAAACTGGGCCGCGCGGATCTTATCGGAAACGGCAAATTGCACCTCGTGCCTCCCCGGCAGCCCGCCAAGCGCCACCAGGCTGTGACCGCGGGGCGGCCATCCGCGGGGCGGCCACCCGCGGGGCGGCCCTTCGCCACACAACACAACGGCCTGCCCCGCACGCCAACCCTGCGCAAGGGCAAGCGCGGCGGCAAACGCCCGAACTGATTCCGGCCCAGGCCAACCGGACTTTTCGAGCATCCTGTCATTCAACCCCGGAGAAGCGATGAACAAAAAACTGCTATACCCCATCATCGTACTGGTACTGGGAATCGGGCTGGCAGTCCTGATCGCGCTCAACAAGCCGCAGACTACTCCCGACAACTACGAACCACTGGTTGCAACCGTGCGTGTGATAGAGGTACAGCCGCGGGCGGAATACCTGACAGTAACGTCGCAAGGTACGGTCGAGCCGCGCAGCCAGAGCGAATTGATACCGGAAGTTTCGGGCCGCGCGGTGTGGATCTCCCCGGCGTTGGTCGGCGGAGGATCGTTCCGACAGGGTGACGTATTGCTGCGCATCGACGATGCTGACTACCGCTCCTCTTTACTGCGCGCAGAGGCAGCACTTAAACGCTCTGAGGTCGAGTTTGACTATGCCCGGGACGAATTGAAGCGCACCCAGAGTCTCCACACCAAGAAGCTGGCCAGCCAGCAACAACTGGATAATGTGCGCAGGGCTTCCTGGGTAGCTGAGGCCAACCTGAATGAGAATCGCGCCGCGGTGGACCAGGCCGGCCGGGACCTTGCACGCACCGAGCTGATAGCACCCTTTGACGGACTCGTGCGCAATGAGCACGTTGACCTGGGACAGTTCGTCACGCGCGGCCAGAGTATCGCCACGATCTACGCGACAGACTACGTGGAAGTACGCCTGCCCATCGCGGCCGACCAGCTGGCTTACCTGGGTTTGCCAGCATCAACCCGGGGCCAGATACCCGAAGCCATCCGCCCCCCCGTCACTCTCTCAGCCGACTTCGGTAATACCCGGGTACTGTGGGAGGGAGAACTGATACGCGGCGAGGCGGAATTCGATGCCCGCTCGCGCATGCTGTATGGCGTGGCGCGGGTACGAGCCGATACCAATGGCGACGACAGCCTGTCATTGCCGGTCGGGATGTTTGTGCAGGCGGAGATACGCGGCCGTAACGTGGAGGATATTATTCGCCTCCCCCGCTCCGCGATGCGCGACAACAACCAGGTGATCGTGATCGACCCGGATAATCGGCTGCACTTTCGCCACGTCTCCATCCTGCGTCTTGAACATGACGACATGTTAATCAATGGCGGCCTGGAGGCGGGTGAACTGGTTTGCATTTCCCCGTTGCAGACCGCGGTGGAGGGCATGAGCGTAATCCCGGTACTTGAGCGGAACAACAACCAGTGACAAAGCTGATCCACTGGTTTGGCCATAACCCGATAGCAGCCAACCTGCTGATGTGTATCCTGGTGGTCGGCGGCCTGCTGGCCCTGCCACGGACACACCAGGAGGAATTTCCGAACATCGAGGTAGATGCCGTACGCATCACCGTACCCTATCTCGGGGCCGCTCCCACCGAGGTGGAGTCAGGCGTGTGTATCCGTATTGAAGAATCCATACAGGGCACAGAAGGTATCGACAAGATCAGCTCCAGCGCTTCGGAAGGTGTTTGCACTGTCACTGCCGAGTTGGTCGAGGGTGTGGACAAGACCAAGTTGTCGAACGACATCAAGAGCAAGGTAGATGCCATCGACTCTTTCCCGGCGGAAACAGAACAGCCTGTTACGGCCGAGGTTACCTTTGTCGCCACCGTGTTGCAGGTGGCCATGTCCGGCCGTGCCGACGAACGGACCCTGAAGCTACTGGGGCAGGAATTGCGAGACGATCTCGTGGCCCTGCCGGCAGTGTCCCAGGTCGAGTTACTCTTTGCCCGGCCCTACGAGATTTCGATCGAGGTCTCCGAGCAGACCCTGCGTCGCCACGGCCTGACACTGGCGGCGGTGGGGCGTGCCATTGAGCAAAGTTCACTGGATATACCCGGAGGCTCGCTGAAGACCGCCGGGGGGGAAATTCTGCTGCGGACCCGCGGCCAGGCCTATGTCGGACCAGAGTTCGAAGACATCGTGGTGTTGACCAGGGCCGATGGTACCAGCGTCACACTGGCGGAAGTGGCAACAGTGGTGGACGGTTTTGAAGATAGCGACCTGCGGGCGCGCTTCGATGGCAAACCCGCCCTGGCGCTGAGAGTGTCAAGGGTGGGTGAAGAAGATGTGCTGGAGATAGCCCAGCAGGTTAAGGAATACCTGAAGGTTGCACAGCTCGCTTTACCCGAGGGAATCGAACTGACGATCTGGCAGGATGAATCCCAGGACCTGGTGGACCGACTGGACGCACTTGCCAAGAACGCCCGCAGCGGTTTGCTGCTGGTACTACTGGTGCTCACCCTGTTCCTGCGTTTCCGCCTCGCCCTCTGGGTCGCAGCAGGTATACCTGTTGCACTGCTGGGCACGGTCGCCCTGTTCCCGCTCACGGGGGTTTCCATCAGCACCATGTCGGTTATGGCGTTCATCCTGGTGCTGGGTATCCTGGTGGACGACGCTATCGTGGTGGCGGAGCGGGTTTACTCCTACGAACAGCAGGGTGTGGGTCAACTGGCGGCCGCCATGGCAGGCGCCAAGGATGTCGCCGTACCGGTGATGTTCGGGGTTCTCACCACCATGGCGACATTCATCCCTATCGTCAATATCCCGGGACCCTTCGGTGGCTTTTTCGCCCCCCTTGGCTGGACCGTGATGATGGCCCTGATGTTCAGCCTGGTCGAATCGCAGCTGATCCTGCCCTCCCACCTGGCACATCGCAAGGCAGAGGCGATTGCCGGTGCTGGTGGCGCCGTGCAGGACCGCTGGCTGAGCCTGCAAACAAAAATATCAGATTCCCTGCAGAACGTCGCAAGCCGCTACTATCAGCCCGCTGTCGAGCGGGCCATCGAGTGGCGCTACACGACGCTGGCAATCGGCGTGGTCGTACTCGCCATTGCGTTGTCGCTGTTCGCAAGTGGCCGCATGACCTTCCAGTTTTTTCCGGCGGTAGAGGGCACACACCTTTACGCCGCCCTGACGATGCCCGAGGGAACCCCGGTGGAGGCTACCTCCAGGGCGGCGGCTCAACTTGAAGACGCCGCGGAGCAGCTGCGATCGGAACTGGACGCAGGAACTGCCGAAGGCGAGCCCAGCATGATAAACCACGTATTCAGCAGTATCGGTTCATTCATACCCAAGGGCAGTATCGGCGGCGGTGGCAGCGCCCAGAGCAACCTTGCGGAGATCGGAATAGAGCTCAACATGGGTCCCGACTACGAGGGGCAACCGGCCAGTGAGATGGCCAATCGGTGGCGCGAGCTCACCGGTGGAATACCCGACGCCGTAGAACTCTCTTTTACCTCCCAGGCGTTCGGTGCTGGCAGCGCCATAGAGTTCGAACTCTATGGCAAGAGTTTTGACGAGTTGCGCAATGCCGCGACTGAACTTCGGCTGGCGCTGCAGGGTTATAACGGCGTCATGGATGTGAGCGACAGTTTTCGCGCGGGAAAGCAGGAGGTACAGCTCGCCCTGTTGCCGGAGGCGCGATACCTGGGACTCACCCTGGAAGACCTGGGCAGACAGGTGCGGCAGGCTTTTTACGGCTATGAGGCCCAGCGAATTCAGCGCGGCAAGGACGACATCCGGGTAATGGTAAGGTTTCCAGAGAACGAGCGACGCTCCCTGGGCGACCTGGAGTCAATGCGAATTCGCACAGCCGATGGCGCGGAAGTGCCGTTCAGCAGCGTGGCCGAGGCCAGCCTGGCTCGCGGCTATACCACCATCCGTCGGGTCGATGGTCAGCGCGTGGTGACGGTGGCGGCAGATGTCAATCGCACCATCACCCCGCCCGAGACGGTGATCAATGCCGTAATAGCAAACGAACTCTCCGAGATCCTGGCCCGCCACCCCGGCGTCAGCTACAGCCTGGCGGGCGAATCAGAAGAGCGCAGCCGATCTATGGGGTCTCTTGGCGCGACCGCCCTGCTGGCGCTATTGGTAATCTATGCCCTGCTGGCGATTCCCCTGCAGTCCTACCTGCAACCCCTGATTATCATGAGCGTCATTCCATTTGGTGCAGTGGGTGCCATCCTGGGCCACCTCATACTGGGCATGTCGCTGGTATTTTTCTCACTGCTGGGCATTGTCGCCTTGTCAGGGGTGGTGGTGAATTCCTCGCTGGTGCTGGTGGATTACATCAACCGCCAACGTCACACCGGACAGAACCTGGCCTGGGTAGTGAGTCACGCCGGCGCCGTGCGATTTCGCCCGATAGTGCTGACCAGCATCACGACCTTCGTCGGCCTGACGCCCATGATGCTCGACAATTCCATATCCACCGGCATGTTCGTGCCCATGGCGGTATCCCTGGGCTTCGGCGTACTGATGGGAACCGTAGTCACCCTGTTCCTGGTGCCCTGCCTGGTGATGATACTGGAAGACTGGCTGGTGTTTACCGGACGTCATCCAAGAGCGGGCGATAGCCCCGAAGAGGAACCGGAGAGCGCCGAGCAGCTCGCTTGAGCGGGCTCAGTTTTCACCGGCCAGCCGGCGCTTGGTATGACGCGTTGCCACCGCTTGCAGTGGATCATCCGGCCAGGGGTGCTTGGGGTAGCGCCCGCGCATTTCGCGCTTCACCTCCTGATACCCGTTGCGCCAGAAACTCGCCAGGTCAGCGGTGACCTGCAAAGGCCGCTGCGCCGGTGACAACAGGTGCAGCAAAATAGCCACTTTCCCGTCAGCAACGCTAGGTGATTCCTCGCAGCCGAACATTTCCTGCAGCTTTACCGCGAGCACCGGGGGATTTTCGCTGTAATCAATAGCCAGCACAGAACCCGATGGCACGGCCATGCGTTCCGGCGCAAGTCGCTCCAGGTCCAGAGGCAACGGCCAGGGCAAGCGCGAATAGAGGATCGCCTTGAGATCGAGTTGCTGGAAATCTTCCAGGCGCCTGACTTGTCCCAGGTAGGGTAACAACCAGTCCTCGAGGTTGGCCAGCAATGCCTCGTCCGACAGGTCCGGCCAGCGCACATCTTCCCCGCTCTCCACAGCGACATCGTGCAGTAACATAACGCGAGCGCGCCACTGGCGCAGGTGAGGACTCCAGGGCAGGATAGCCAGGCCTTTTTTTCGCACCACGCCCAACAGGGCCGTGCTGCGTGCGTGCTCAGACACCTCCACCAGGGGCTCTTTGGACAGCAGTATGCTGCCCACCTGGCTGCGCCGTTCGGCCACAAACTGGTCACTGCGGTAGTCCCACTCGACACGTTCCTCTTCGCGCACCAGGTGGGAGAGAATGGCATCGAAACTCTCTGCGCCCAGCGTACTGGCACTGTAGATACGATCGGTAGATTCACCTGTGTGACCACCGATTTCGGCAACCGCCAGCCAGGGTGAGCCGACCAGTGAGTCCTGCTCCGGCAACACTGCACTGCGGCCATTGCTGAGCAGGTAGCGGGTGCCATCACCCCCTGCGCGCAAGCGGGCAATACGATCGGGATAGGCGCTGGCAAGCAGCACGCCGACCACCTTTGACAGGGGGATACCGATGGCCACCCTGCCCGGCCTGGGCACCGGTTCGTCGTGACTGGGGCGCGACAGCTTCCTGGCCTGCTGCCAGACACGCCTGAACCAGCCCTCCAACTCAGGCGGGCACTGCGCCTCGCCCATCAGTATCGCCAGTCCCAATGCAATATCGGTATCCTGGCCCGACAGGGGATTGCGCTCGGACAGCATGGCAGCCAGCAAACAGGCCGTTTCCTGGGCATTGATGTCGCTGCCCACCAGCATCATGTGTGCCAGCCGCGGGTGCAGCGGCATCTGCGCCATGCGCACTCCCTGCGGGGTCAGTTGATACCTGCCCTCGTGATTGCAGTAGACCGCGCCGCAGGTCTCAAGCACCCCGACACCCTGCTCCAAGGCGGGGGCTGGCGGTTGATCCAGCCATGCCAGCTCCGTCGGATCGTTCACACCCCAGGCCAGCAGTTGCAGGGCCAGTGGTGCGAGGTCGGCCTGCAGCAGTTCCGGGGTGCTGTGGGCGACCAGTCGCTTATCCTGTTCCTCGCTCCACAGGCGGTAGCAAAAGCCGGGGCCCAGTCGCCCGGCCCGCCCCTCGCGTTGCCGCGCCGACGCGCGTGATACACGCCGGGTTGTAAGTCGCGTCATGCTCGTAGCGCTGTCGAACAAACCTTCTCTTACCAGGCCAGAATCCACGACCACCTGGATACCCTCGATGGTCAGGCTGGTTTCGGCAATATTGGTAGACAATACGATCTTGCGGCGGCCTTCCGGGGCCGGCTCAATCGCCTTTTGCTGGCGTTGTAGGGAGAGGCTGCCGTAAAGCGGGGCTATGATCACCTGCTTTTCACCGGCCGCCTGCAGCGCCCGCTCCAGCTCACGTGCGACCTGGATGATCTCTCGCTGACCCGGCAGGAACACCAGAATGCTACCCTCGTGTGCCGTCAGGGCATGCATCACCGCCTGCACGGTTGGCGGGGCAATCGGGTTTCGCAACTGGTAGGGCAGGCCATAGCGTGTCGTGACCGGAAACTGTCGTCCGCGTGACGCCAGCACCGGCGCATCACCCAGCAGTGCAGCTACCCCTTCACCATCAAGTGTGGCCGACATCACCAACAACTTCAGTGGCGCTGCCTCGCGGAACACCTCCCTGCCCTGCAACACGAGCGCGAGACAGAGATCCGAGTCCAGATTGCGTTCATGGAACTCATCGAATACCACCAGTGCGACATCTTCCAACCCAGGATCCCGCTGCAGTTGCCGCGTAAGGATACCCTCGGTAATCACTTCGATACGAGTGCGCTCGCCAATACAGCTGTCGAGTCGAATGCGGTAACCCACGGTTTCGCCAACGGCTTCACCCAATAAACTGGCCATTCGGGTCGCGGCCGCACGGGCAGCCATGCGGCGGGGTTCCAGCACCAGGATCTTGCGCCCCTCCAGCCATGATTCATCCAACAGGGACAGGGGCACCACGGTAGTCTTGCCGGCGCCCGGGGGCGCCTGCAGCACCAGCTCATTATGGTCGCGAAGTTGTTCCTTCATCGACGCCAGAACCTCGAAGATGGGCAGATCAGATACGTCATCGGTAAACATGCTGCCATCTTAGCCGAGGCTGGCACCGGCGACCATGAATTCCACTGCCCAAGTGGGGGCAATAGGCCCGTGAATCGGTCGATATCAGGCCCCGGGGCGCCCCACCGTGGTGCAATGACGCACTCAACTGGCGCGAGACGCCAGGGCCAGATCCCGTGGCGGGAAAGTAAAAAGATCTAATTTTTTCCCGTGGCGTCATATGAGCTTCATTTTCGGGTGTCAGCATCTGTGCTGGCAGGGAAATTGCATTGTTCTTATTGACCACACGCCCGGCCGGAGACAGTCAATGATTACCAACCTGGAGCAGCATCTGCAAACTATCAAGCGGCCGATAAACAGCGGCACCAGCGACGAGGTCACCGAAGCGGGCAGGACCGTGGTGGCGTTTTTTGACCTCGACCGAACCCTGATTGCCGGTTATTCCATTCTCGCCATTGCCAGGGAAACGATTCGTCATGCTGCGGGGCGCGGCGAATTGCGCCAGGCCAGCCGTGTGTTTTCAGATCTGCTACGACATAAGGCGGACAATTCCGGCACCAACTACCACCGGGTGGTCAGGCGAGTCACCCGCGCGTTGCAGGGAGTGTCCGAGGCTACCCTGTCGGAGTTGGGAGAGAAGGCTTACCGCAGCAGTCTCGAAAAGAGGCTGTTCAGTGAGGCTATAGCGGTCATCGAGGCGCACCGCGCCGCCGGCCACCAGCTGGTAATCGTCAGTGCAGCCAGTCGCTACCAGGTCGCGCCGATTGCAAGGGTACTGGGAATTAACGACATCTGCTGCACGCAACTCGAAGTAGATGATGGCCGCTTCACCGGTCGGCTGGTCGCTCCACTGTGTTACGGAGAAGGCAAAACCATGGCCGCAAGACGGGTCGCGCGACAATACCGCAGCACGCTTGATAACTGTTGGTTCTATTCCGACTCCAGTGATGACCTGCCCCTGCTCAGAGCCGTGGGACACCCCGTTACGGTCAACGCCTCAGACAAGCTCGGCGTACACGCCCGCACCCACCAGTGGCCACAGTTGCGATTCAAGTCGCGTGGGCTGCCAGACATGGAGAGTGTCACCCGCACGCTACTGGCGGGACAGACCTTGCTCGCTACCTCGGTAGTCGGTGTGATCGGCAATAAACTGGGTGTCGGGGCCAATCGCAACAGCAACCGCATGACCCAATTGATCGGCGACATCGGGACAGGCGTCGCCGGGCTGGAGTTTGAAATTGATGGCCGTGAGCACCTGCGGCGTCAGCGCCCCGCTGTTTTCGTGTTCAACCACCAGAGCCTGCTGGACTCCCTGGTACTGGCCCATCTGCTGCGCAAGGACGTGGTCGCCCTGTGCAAAAAGGAACTGGCCGGCAACCCACTGTTAGGACCGTTGCTGCGTCAACTGGACACCATTTTTGTTGATCGCGACAACCCTGACCAATCAGTGCTGCTAAAGCGAGCACAGGAGGTACTGGCAAGCGGTCGCTCACTGGTCATCGCCCCGGAAGGGACGCGCAGCGTTCTGGGGGAAATCCAGCCCTTCAAACACGGCGCTTTTTACCTGGCGCGCAAGGCCTCAGTGCCTGTGATTCCGATTGTTTTGCACAACGTCAAGGATGCGTTACCCAAGGGCGCCCTGTTGATTCGCCCGGCAACAATCAGGATCACGGTGTTGCCACCGATAGCACCGCAGGAGATCCGAAGCATACGCGGCGCCTGCAATGCACTGGAGGATCAATACGTGAGCCTGCTGGGAAAATCGCGCCACGCCGCCCTGCCCCACCGGGCCACTGCCTGACCCGCACCGCATCACCTGCCACTGCCGGCTGGGCGGCCGGGGCAGCAGCTGCTAAGCTGTGCCAGAACACGTGGCGGAGAAAACACGATGGCACTACTCACTTTCGGCGTACTGTTGTTCGCCTGCCTGCACCTGATCAAATCCGTAGCACCCGCTTTCAGGGCCAGCATGCAAAACCGGCTCGGGGAAAACGCCTATAAAGGTCTATTTTCCCTGCTGGTCCTGGCCGCACTGGCTCTTGTCGTGCTTGGCTGGCGAGGCGCAGTACCGCAATATATCTACGCGCCGCCGGTACCTGCGCAGCACCCGGCAATGCTTCTGTTAGTGCTTGCGATAGGACTGATGGTAGTCAGCAGCCGACCCTCTCGCCTGCGCCGTCTGATAAGACACCCCCAACTGACCGGCGTTGCACTTTGGGGAATCGCCCACCTGCTGCTCAATGGAGACAGCCGCGCACTGGTATTGTTTGGCGGCATGAGCATCTGGGCTATCGTGGAAATTGTTGCGATCAACCGGCGCGACGGCGTGTGGATCAAAGACAGTGCACCACCGGTTCAGGCCGACGTGATCAACCTGTTGATTACAGCGATCGTCGTCGCCTTGCTTATCATTACCCATCCGTGGATTGCCGGGGTATCGGTTACAGGCCTGCTACAGCAATAACACGGGCCGAGCTGCACGCCCGACGCTGGTTTTCCAGCGCCTGGTACTGCTCGCTCTCATAGAACTCGTCAATGGCGTGCAGCGAGGGAAATTCAATCACCAGAATACGTTTTGGCTGAACGTCTCCCTCATACACCTTACAGGTACCACCCCGGGCCAGATACCGGGCACCTGCCTTGAGCAGCAGCGGCCTGACCGCGCGCTGGTATTCCAGGTACCGGGCAATATCGAATACATCAAGATCCGTTATCACGTAGGCGGCCAAGGAGAATCCCCTCAGTACGTATTATCTCTGTGACAAACTAGCGCACAGGCAAAAAGATAAATTGTCCTGAGTCAATAAAAGGCCGAACTCGGCAAGCGGCTCTAGAGCTGCGGTTTGATCAGGAATTTTTCCCCCGTCGCCTGCTTGCCATAGACTGCCAGTGCCTCAAGTGACAGGACCTGCGCCAACGACACCTCGAGAGTATAGTGACTGGCAAAGGTCGTGCCGATTTCCTCAGCCACCCGGTTACGCATCTCCATCACTTTCTGGGGGCCGGCTTTTTGCAGGAATGGGAACAATAACCAGCCCCCCAGGCTCCAGCTGAAACCAAAGTTGCGTGTCAGCGTGGTGGGACCGCGATCAAGCCCG
>Ga0316197_10001136_pt1 | contig 19045 bp, 15 predicted proteins | sample OudBiesiAoxic_MG_FD_204939 | JGI IMG/M metagenome (GOLD analysis project Ga0316197, IMG submission 204939) | Coastal sediment microbial communities from Oude Bieten Haven, Netherlands - site A oxic | ecosystem: Environmental > Aquatic > Marine > Coastal > Sediment | place: Netherlands... | reverse complement strand
CACGTCGCCCGCTTTGACATCGAGGATGTCGGCCAGGACGCTGGTCAGAAGAACCCCTTCGTCCGGAATAGGAACGTGTTTGAAGTCGAGGCTGAAGAGCTGGCGGAGCCGGGCATCGTTTGAAATGCCCATCAGGACCGTGTCACGCCAGTGATGGCCCGACCGCATCCGAATGGCGGTCGAGCGTATTCCTTCGACCTCTCTGACGCCCGGAACGTGCGCGAGGTAGCCGAGGCTACGCTCTGGCATCGCGTGGGCGAAGCTCACCGTGAGGTCCTCGCGCTGCTGTTGCTCGAACTGGATCATCATCATCGGGCCGTATGCGTCGTACCCGAAGCGTCCGAGGATTACGATCGACAGCGCCAGCGCGATTCCGATGGAAGACAGCGCAGTGCGCCCGGGCCGGCGCCAGATCTCCCGAAACACCATCAGAGTCGTCTGGTTGAACCAGTGCATGATTCCCCATCGCTCAATCGCAGCCGTCTTGTACTTGGCTGGGGCGGGCGGCCGCATCGCAGCAGCGGGGGGCATGAGCACGGCAGTTCGAACTGCAAGGGATGCACCGAGAGCGCCCGCAAGAAGGCTGAAGAGGATCGCGTTCGCGCTGACCGTCAGGTCGACCCGCTGCGGCATCTGGGGAAGATGGAAGAACTCCGCATACATCGCGAGCATGCCTTTGCCCAACCAGACTCCCAGCCCGAGACCGATGAGCGCACCGACGCTCACGATGAGCGCCACCATCTTGAAGTAGTGCAGGGCGATGGTCGGGTTGCGATAGCCCATGGCTTTCAGGACTGCGATCTGCGGACGCTGCAAGGTGACCAGACGGCTGAACACGACGTTCAGCAAAAAGGCCGCTACGCCCAAAAAGACACCCGGTAGGAAGATCACGAGTGTTTCAATCCCTTGGATTTCGCTCGTGAGGATCGAATGGGAAAGCTGATGATCTCGGGCCAGTGCGCCCAGCCCCCCGTACGGTTTGAGCAGGCGATCGATCGCGCTCAGGACGGCGTCCTCGTTGGCGCCTGGTTCGAGCTTCACCGACAAGTCATTGAAGGCGCCCTCCATTTGGTAGGCGGCGGCGATCGCGTCCTCGAGCATCCATAGAGGCGTGAAGCGCGCGTCGTCGGGCATCAGCAGACCCGAGTCGACCGCAAAGACGTATTCCGGAGACAGTGCGTGCCCGACGATGAGAAGGTCCCGCAACTTCCCGTTGATCACCGCGGTCAAGTGATCGCCGGGCTCGAGTCCGTGCGCCTTGGCAAACGGTTCGTTGACGAGCACTTCGTCGTACCGCCCGGGCTCGAGGCGGCGTCCGGCTCGAAGCAGGAGCCCGTTGAGGGGAGGTTTTCCGGTAGACGGCACCGAGATCAGGTCGCCCCGAGCCGGCGAGATCAGATCGTCCATCGGCAGGCGCACCCGCTCCACGATTCGAGGATAGGCGCGAGCTACCCCCGGGAGCTCCGCAATCTGGCCCGCCACAGACTTCGGCGCCCGTTCCAGGTGCACGAACACGTCGGCGAACCGGTTCGTTTCGTAGTAGAGGTCGCGCGATTGGTAGAGCGCCCGCCACGCGCTTTGAAGCGCGATGTAGCAGGCGACTCCGGACGCAACGACGACGGCGATCGTCAGCGCCTGCCCGCGCAGTCGGACCACTTCGCGAAAAAGCTTGCGATCTAAGGCCTTCACCGTCTCGCTACTCTGGCTTCCCAGCCGCGACCGTGCCAGTGCCAGGGTTCTGTATACCGTTTGGCGTTCGCCGACTCGTCCTCATTCCTCTCGATGCAGTGCTCCTGAGTTGGACCTCTGCGGGCGACGAGGCCGAGGTTGGGCCCGTCCAGCTTGGTGTGAGCCGGTTTACTCCAACCACAGCAGTTGCAGCGCTTGCCACATTGCTGGGCTACCGGGACGCTTCGGCGAAGACCTGATCCCTATCCGGGTGCCGACATCTGGACCGCGAAACCTGGGCCGCCGCCTTTCAAGAGCGATGCCCTGGTCTCTTGCGACTGAGACAGCCTCTTCACTTGCCGTACGAGCCGCCGATGTGGTCGTAGGGGTCCTCGCCTTTGCCCAGCGCTTCCTCATAGCCGATCTTGTCGATGACCTGCTCGAGACCCTCGACGACGTAGGCCAGGAAGTCGCGGCTCGACAAAATCCCTACGGGCTTTCCGTTCTCCGTCACCGGCAGGTGTCGCACGCCCATCGCGAGCTGCAGCTCCGCGCATTTGCGTACGTGGGTGTCGACGTCCACATCGACCACAGCGGCAGTCGCAATCTCGGACACCGTCGTCGCGCTTGGGTCCTTCCCCTCCGCCACGACGCGGGTCACCACGTCACGTTCGGACAGGATGCCCTTCATTGCTCCGTCTTCGACGACCAGTACGGCTCCGACGTGGTTTTGGGCCATTAAGCCAGCGGCGTGAGCGACGAGATCGCTGGGCTTCACCGTGATCATGTCGGTCTTCATCAAGGAACGAATAATCGCCATGGGTTGCCTCCTCGTAGTGCGGGCGGAGCCTAGCCCAGGTCTCGTGGATCGGCATGCGATGCTTCGCAGCGATTGCTGATGGCGCTATAGGCCGTTCAGCGCGTCCACGACTTCGAAGACGTTGCCGATATCGTAAAAATCAACAGCGACGAAGTTCGGAAGCGCGTCGCGTTCCTCCTCGCACTGCCGCGCCCGATCGATGAACAGCGGGTTGTAGTTGACCATCTCGGCCAAATCGGGGCTTCCGCCAACCGGGCGGGTGAGGAAGTGGTTGAGTAAGAAGAGCGGATTGCCCGGGTCACCGCGATTCGGGTCGCAGTTGAGGTCCGCTGGCGCGGAAAACGAGAAATGCGTTTCACCCGCGTTATCCCAGATCCCCATCAGCCAGGGGAAGTCAGCGTCCTGTGGGAGCTTCTCTTGGAAGACCAGCAGGCGAGTGTCGGCCTCGATGAGCTCGCCGAGGGTAGGCCATGGGCCGCCGGCTTCGTGGGCATAGACGAAGTCGATCAGGCCGGTTTCTTCGAAAGCGCTGGAAGTCCGTGCGTGCGAAATGTAGTTCTCGAAGATGATCGACACCAGCTCGCCGGGGTTGGCGTCGAGAAAGGCTTTGATCTCTTCGAGGCCTTCACCGAGCGGCTGGCTGCCCAGAGCACAGAACATGTGGCAGAGGAGCAGCTTGCCGTCCTCTTCGTACGTGTCGAGCATGAGTCCGCGAATGCCGTCCTCGAGCTGGCGCGTGATGCCGAAGTTCTGGTTTGGCAAGCTCCAGCCGGCTTCGGCGTTCGACATCGCGTTATGCGTCATCGGATACGCGACCTCGTCGATACGGCGCTCGCAAAGCGCTTCAAATCCGTTGCAAGTGGGGCGGGCTGCACCGTTGCCGCTTTCCGTACCGCACGAGATGCAAATCAACCCTGCGACGAAGGCCAGCGCGGCTCTGTGTGAGGCATTCATCGAACAGCCTCAGCGCCCCGCCCGGACCAGCCGCCCCGGCCGCGCCCCCGTGAGCTTGCCGTTCTGGGCGATCACCTCGCCGTTCACCAGCGTTGCGATGTAGCCGCTGGCGTACTGCATCAGGCGTTGGCCCCCGGCGGGCAAGTCCTTGAGCATGGTCGGGTGCAGAAGCTCGAGCTTGTCGAAGTCGATGATGTTGATGTCGGCCCGTCGCCCGGGCTCGAGAAGACCGCGATCGTTCAGGCCGAGAAAGCGCGCGGTGTCGTGCGCCTGCATTTGAATGATTCGCTCGAGTGGGATACGGCCGTGCTTGCGGTCTCGAGCCCAGTGCGTCATCAGAAACGTGGTGAAGCTCGCGTCGCAAACGGTGCCCACATGTGCGCCGCCGTCGCTCAAGCCGGGGAGCGCGAGGGGGTGCGTCAGCATTTCGTGCACCGCATCGAGGTTCATCCCAGTGTAGTTGTAGACGGGGAAGTAGAGGAGAGCCTTGCCGTCCTGTTCGAGCATCGCGTCGTAGATCAGGCCCAGCACGGGCTCGCCGCGACTCATCGCGGCGGCACCAAAACTCTCGGTTGGCGACGGTTCGTAGTTGGGCCGTTCCCCAAGTCGGAACAATCGCATCGCGACCATCTCGAGGTTGGACAAGAAGAAGTCCGCAAGCGGCGGAAGCATGCTCCCGTCGCCCGCGACGGGCTCGCTCTTCTCCTGGATCATCCGGGCTTTGAGCTCCGGGTCGCGCATGGCCTTCACGCGCTCCTCGAACGGAAGCTGGCTGATCGCCTTGTAGCTCGGGAAGCCCATGAACGGGTGGAAGGTCGCTTGAAGGCCCAGCATGACGCCGATGCCGCGCGCGCCCACCTGGCAACGAATCTCGAACCCCCCTTCGTTGGCCTTGGCCGCGCGGTCCAGGATCCATTTCCACTGCTCGGGGCTGTGGTCACGCTGCATCGTCGAGACGCTCATCGGCCTTCCGCCGGCAGCGCCGAGCATTTGTTCGAGTACAGCCCACTCGGCGTCGAAGTGGTCGTCACCGTGCAAGATGTTGAAGTCGCTCACGGCCTGCAGCACGCCATGGTCCAAGCCGACGAATGCCTCGGCGATTCCGGCGAGCTCCCTGCCGTCCGCTTCGGAAGCGGGTGTCCAGTCGCCCACGGCGCTTCGGTGGTTGTCGCTTCTTCCGGTGCTGAATCCGATCGCGCCTGCTTCGAGGGCGGCGCGCAGCAGTCCCCGCATTCCAGCAATGTCTTCGGGCGTCGCCGCCTCGTCGTGCACCGCGCGTTCGCCCATCACGTAGACTCGGAGCGCGTCATGCGGGACGTGCGCGAGAAAGTCGATCGTGTGTGGCATCCGGTCGAGGACGTCCATGTATTCGGGGAAGCTCTCCCAACCCCAGCTGATCCCCTCGGACAGGGCCGTGCCAGGAATGTCTTCCACGCCCTCCATCAGCTCGATGAGCTTGGCGTGGTCCGTTGGCCGAACCGGAGCGAAACCGACTCCGCAACTACCCATCGCGCAGGTCGTGACGCCGTGGATCGACGAGGGAGCGAGCTCCTCGTCCCAGCTGATCTGCCCGTCGTAGTGCGTGTGAATGTCCACGAAGCCTGGCGCGACGATTGCGCCCGTCGCATCGATGGTTTCGGCGGCAGCGCCATCACAGTCGCCAATGCCGACGATCCGACCGTCCTTGATGCCGATGTCGCCCGAGTATCGGTCCTTGCCGGTCCCGTCTACGAGAGTTCCACCGACGATTTTCAGGTCATACATCCACGTTCTCCGGGTCTAGAGCAGCTGCGCACTATATCTCACGACAAGCGAGATTGCAGCAGCGACGAGCAGCACCAGCACGGCCATCTTGAAGCTTCGCTCGTCAACCTTGTGGTGCACCCACTCACCCAGCAGGATTCCGAGCGGAACAGTCGGAACGAGCAGCAAGACATCGAGCGCGACCTCGCGGTCATAGTCTCCGGCCAGCACGAAGCGCGTGATGAGGACCAGGTTGAGGACGATCCACACCATGCTGAGCGTGCTGCGGAATGCTTTCTTACTGAGCCCCTCGCGGCCGATGGCGTACACGAGCATCGGTCCCCCCGCGGCGTAGATCCCGTGAATGACCCCTGCCCCGAGCAATGCCGCCACCGAGGCGGGTTTCGAGATGGGCTTGTCGACCGACGCGTCTCCCAAGCGAAGCTGGCGCAGATCACGAGCCGAGAGCGCAAGAACCATCACGCCGAACGCGAGTCCGAGCCAGGGCCCTCCGATCCTCGTGAGAAGGAGGAACGCCATCGCCATCCCGACTGCCATCAGTGGCAAGACCCGCTTGAGGAGCAAGTCCCAGTCGATGCCATCTCGATGCCGAATGACGATGTAGCCGGTTTGAAAGAAGGACAGCGGGACCATCAGCCGGATGACTTCCTCGAGACCGATGAGCTGGGCCCCGAAGGTCACACAGACCAACATGGCTCCAAAGCCCGTCGCCGTCTGCACCACGTAGGCGGCGACGACGACCACGGCGAAGAGCAGGAATGCGAGCTCGATCGTCACGTAGGGGTTCCGGTGGAGAGCTTCCTACAGGGTTTGCCTGCATTCGTACAGGTTGGTGTTCGGCTGCTGTCTGTGGCACGCCTAAGGTCATGGACCTGACGTTCACTGAGGAAGAGGAGGCTTTCCGCCAGGAGGTTCGCGCCTGGATTCCGGAAGCCATGCCCGAGGACATACGCGAGAAGGCTCGCGGAGCAGGGGGGTTCACCCCGGAGGACTCGACCACCTGGCACCGCATTCTCCACGAAAAGGGCTGGGCCGCACCGCACTGGCCGAAGGAAGTAGGCGGCACGGGCTGGGACGCCGCGCGGCGTTTCATCTTCAACGAGGAGATGGAGCTCGCAGGCGCGCCGCCTCTTTCAGTCTTTGGGCTCTCGATGGTCGGTCCGCTGATCATCAGCTTCGGAACCGACGCGCAGAAGAAGCGATTCCTTCCGAAGATCCTCAGTGGAGAGGAGTTCTGGTGCCAGGGCTACTCGGAGCCGGGTTCGGGAAGTGACCTCGCCTCGCTGCGGACGACGGCCGAGGACGCGGGCGACTATTTCATCGTCAATGGGCAGAAGACCTGGACGTCCTACGCGCAGTATGCGGACTGGATTTTCTGCCTGGTCCGCACCGACCAGTCCGTGAAGAAGCAAGCGGGGATCACGTTCCTTCTCATCGACCTCAAGACTCCCGGCGTCGAAGTCAAGCCCATGCTCACGCTCGGACACACGCCTGCCTTCTGCGACACATTCTTCGACAACGTGAAAGTGCCGAAGCAGAACGTGGTCGGTGGCATCAATCAAGGCTGGACGATGGCCAAGGCACTTCTCGGTCATGAGCGAACCTTGCTCGCGATGGTCGGCCCCTGTCAAAACGTCCTCCAAAAGGTGAAGCGCATCGCTGCTGGCAAGACCGTCCACGGACGGCCGATGCTCGAGGACCCGATTTGGCGCGCGAAGATCGCGCGCTTGGAGATGCGCTTTCGCGCCCACACCATGGTCAGCTACCGCGCCTTGGCCGACCAGCAGAAGGGCAAGATGCCCGGTCCGGAGTCTTCGATTCTGAAAGTCGTCGGGACCGAGCTCATCCAAGAGCTGACCGAGCTCGCGATGGAGGTCATGGGAGAGAGCTCTCTGACTTGGTACAACGAGAGCCTCTGTCCTCCTGTCGAGGAATCGATCGGCCCGTATTTCTGCTACGAGCGAGCCGCTACGATTTACGGTGGCTCCAACGAGATTCAGCGCAACGTCATCGCGAAAATGATCCTCCAGCTGCCGAGCAGCTAAACGGCGACACGGACTTAGGAGTACTTCGACACATGGATTTCGAGCTCGATCAAGATCAGCAAATGCTCGCCAAGACGGTGGGCGATTTCGCAAGGAACGAATCACCGGTTGCACGGTTTCGCCAGCTTCGTGACGGTGACATCGGCTACGATCCCGCAGCGTGGCGCAAGATGGGCGAGCTCGGCTGGATGGGTGTTCCGTTCTCCGAGTCGGTCGGTGGTTTCGGCGGCAGCTTCATCGACTGCGCCATCATCCTCGAGAACCTCGCGACCACGCTCGTTCCGGAGCCCTATCTGGCCTCGGTCGTGCTCGGTGGGATGACCCTCGGGCGGGCCGGCAACGCTGCGCAGCATGAGGCCTATTTGACGCCGATGATCGAGGGAGAGACCAGCTTGGCGCTGGCGTACTCCGAGGCTCAGAGCCGCCACGACGTCGGCTCGGTGGAGACTACGGCAACGCCCAAGGACGGCGGCTACGAGATCTCCGGCGAGAAGGTCTGGGTACTCAACGGACATCATGCCGATCAGCTGATCGTCTCGGCGAAGGCGCCCGGCGGTGTCACGCTCTTCGTCGTACCGCGCGATGCGGAGGGGGTGAACGTCAAGGTGGCCAAGACCATCGACGGGCAGAAGGCAGCCTTCATCCGATTCGAGAACGTCGTGGTAGACGAGGATTCTCGGCTGGGCGAGGAGGGCTCAGGTGCGGCAGTCCTCGACCGTACGATGGACTACGCAGCGGCGGCGTCGGTCGCGGAGGGCGTTGGGATCTGCACGACGATGCTTCAAATGACCGTCGATTACCTCGGCACGCGCGAGCAGTTCGGCGTGAAGATCGGTTCGTTTCAGGCGCTCCAGCACCGCGCCGTCGACATGTACGCCGAAACCGAGCTCCTTCGTTCGATTTCGATGGCGGCGATGGTTCGCGCCGACGAAGACGACACGAGCGCACGCCGTAGCGATGTCTCCTCCGCGAAGTATCAGCTTGCCACGGGGGGGATATGGGTCGCGCAGCAGGCGCTGCAGCTGCACGGCGGCATCGGCGTGACCGACGAGCACGACATCGGCCTCTACTTCAAGCGCATGTATGCCCTGAACGCGCTCTTCGGCGACCAGGAGCACCACGTTGCGCGTTTCGCGAGCGACCCGTCGTTTGCCGAGCTCGCCGTCTGAGCTGATGGCGTACCGTGCCGTGCTGCCTTAGAGTCGGCGGATGGCGGATATCAACTGGAACGACCTCGAAGCGATCAAACGCCTCAAGTACAAATACCAGCGTTGTCTCGACACGAAGCACTGGGATGAGCTTCGCGATTGCTTCACCGAGGACGCCAAAGCGGCATACAGCGGCGGAAAATTCTCCTTCGACAGTCGCGACGCGATCATGAAGTTCCTTCAAGGCGCCATGGGAGCAGACAGCTTTCATTCGAGTCACGTGGTCAGCCAACCCGAAATCGACTTCGTCGATGCACAGCACGCGACCGGTCGCTGGTGCCTCCAGGACTACGTCATCGACACCAGCTTCGACATGACCATCCGCGGCGCGGCGTTCTACGAGGACGAGTACCGCAAGGGCGACGACGGAGTCTGGCGAATCTCCAAGACGGGCTACCAGCGCACCTACGAAGAGATGATTCCGCGAAAGTCGATCGCGGGCATCACGCTGACCGAGAGCCGCTGGCAGGCCAAGGGCGGCTCGAAGAGCTGAGCTCAGGCTCAGTCGGGGCAGTCGGAGGGCAATGGGCCGGTGCACTGGGTGAGTGCCTGCAAACACTGGGGATAGTCGGCGTCGTCGTCGCAAAATTGGCACTCAACTACGCAGGAGTTCTGCGCACAGGTCGTATTGCAGAGTAGTCCGCTGCACAATGCGAGCTCCGCGAAACAGGTCGCACAGTCTGTCGACAGGTTCGGGACGTCCGCTTCAACGCATGAAGTGGCACATGTGAGGAACATCGGGTCATCGAAGCTGCCGCATTTCGCAGCGATTTGGCGCGCGTTGCCAATCTGAATCGCCGCCAAGGCGCCTAGGTCACTCGCGTTGTCGCAGGCTCCCATGGGCACGGTGCCACCAGAGCCTCCGGTACCGCCTGTTCCCGCCGTACCTCCACTGCCCGCGGTTCCGCCCGACCCGGCCATGCCTCCACTGCCTGCACTTCCGCCTGAACCCGCAATCCCACCCGAGCCTGCCATGCCGGCCGCTCCAGCTGTTCCGCCGGTACCCGTGCCGCCGCTGCCCGCGCTACCGCCAGAGCCTGCGCGGCCGCCGCTGCCCGCGCGGCCGCCAGAGCCCGCGCTGCCACCGTTTCCGCTCGTTCCGCCGGTCGTAGGGGGCGGAACGAAGTTGTCGCCGCAGGCGCCCGCGAGAACCGCCGCAAAGAGCAGGACGTAGATTCTCGAGCTCATCAGCAAGCTAGTCGTGAACGGTGATTTTCACCATCTGCAGGGGCGTGACCGGTCGGTCGCCCGGGCCGGTCTGGGTGGACTCGATCTTTTTGATGACGTCCATCCCGCTCGTGACTTTGCCGAACACCGGGTGCTTCGACGCCCCAGGACTGAACCAGTCGAGGTAGGCGTTGTGCACCGTGTTGATGAAAAACTGACAGCCGCCACTGTTCGGGCGGCCGGTGTTCGCCATCGACAGTGTGCCGGGCTCGTTCGAAATCTTGGCGTTCGCCGGATGCTCGTCCTCGATGGTGCCATTCGGGCTTTCACCCGTGCCAGCGCGTGGGCTGTTCGGGTCGAGGCTGTGCGGGCAACCGAACTGGATCATGAACCCGTTGATGACTCGGTGGAAATGAAGACCATCATAGAAGCCGCTCTTGGCGAGCTCGATGAAGTTGCCTGCCGTCTTGGGCATCTGGTCGGTGAAGAGCTCGATTTCGACGTTGCCGAGCGAGGTTTCGAGGGTTGCGGTCGGGTTGGCCATGCCGAGGGCGTATCAGTTTTCCTCCCAGATGCCAGCCGCAGTGGGAACCCTGGCACGAGGGGCTATCAACCTAAAATGAGGTGACCGTCAAGCCCTGTGTCGTCGCGCAGGTGCCGGTCGTCCCACACGGAGCTCCGTCGTCCTTCCGCGTCAGCGCAACCGCAACGCCAGCTCCAACGCCAGCCGCTGCGATGACCCCGATCAGAACCCAGAATCCCGGCCGTTTCACGAAACGCTTTCGGTCGTCTTGCCCAGTCCGCGTGGTACCGGTGCCCGGCTGATCGGGTTCGAGCGCAACGCTTGGTGCAGGCGCCCCAGCCGCCCTGCGCGACGAACGGGTATGGGGCTGCAATGCGATTGTTTGCGCGAGCTGACTGCCAGGTTCGGCTTGGAGCTCGCGGACAGCGGTTTGGTATCCCGCGTGACTAATCCGAATCGCATGATTGCCGGGGTCTAGCCGGATTGCTCGGTCGGGCCCAGCGTACGCGAAGGGTTGCTCGTCGATGAATACATCCGCAGCAGCCGGGGTAATCGCCAAACGGATTTCAACCACTGCGCCTTCGAGGAGCTTTCGAAGCTTTGCGCCGCGCTCACGGGCGGCCGAGTCGATCAGCACTTCGGACATCCCTTCGTACTTGTCGAGCTCAACGAGCCCCTCGAGCGGACGGTCCAGCCGGTACAGGGCGTTGGCGATGTTGTACAGAGTGCTCGGGCGCGGAAACAGCTTGGCCGAATCGCGGAAGGCCGATAGGGCCTCAGTCCAGCGTTCCGACTTGGCCAGCGCGATACCCTCTTTGAACAGGTCGCGCGCGCGCTCGTGGCGCGTTCCTTCAATTTGCGCCGCAGCGCTGGGCAGCCAAGGAGCGGCCTGGAGGCAGCAGGCCAAGGAGAGCGCCGAGACGAAGTAGATCAGTCTCACCATTGGGTCACCAAGTCTGGAGGTCCTTGCTGCTCTGCGCCATCTGATGCAGGCGGCACCTCGCGTCGTTCAGGCCGGCTTCTGCGTCGCGGCTTCCGCGGAGCCGACTTGGCGGCCTGCGGCTCCGGCTCCGCGGCGACTTCCTCGTTGGGCTCGGCAGAGGCTGCTCCGCTGCTCTCGGCAGCGATTTGTTCGGGGAGCTCTGTCGGCAATGTGATCGGCTCCGCGATCTCGGCGAGCGCCTCGGGCTCCGCCACGGCCGGCATCCTTTCAGGCGCCGGCTCTTCCCGCGGAGCTGCGACGGACCACCAGGCGGACAGGGCAATCGCGATGGTCAAGGCAAGACCCGCGAGAAAGGCTTTGCGGCTGGAGCGGACCGGGATGGTTTGAAGCTCGGGGGCGCTTGGAGTCGTCGCGGGCGCCGGCAACAAGGCCGGCTTCTTCGCATCCCATCCGGATCGGCTCAGTCGGACTTCGCTTTCGTCCGGTCGCGGGGGCTGCGAGGACAGTGATGACGGGGCGGGAGGCAGCGAGGATATCGCGATCCCCATCTGTTCGATGCGCGCCTTGAGCTCCGAAAGTGTTCCGATTCGTCGATCCGTCGTTCGGCCGAGCGCGTCTCGAAGAAGCGGAACATAAGCTTCTGGGACTCCTGCGAAGTCGATCGGAGCTTCGCAGACCGCGGTGAGCACCTCGAGGGCGCTGTCGCCGTCGAATGGGGCGCGCCCCGTCAAGCATTCGTACCAGACCACACCCACGCCCCAGACGTCGGTGTGCGGGCCGATGAGCGTGCGCTCATCACGCGCCCGCTCTGGCGACATGTACTGTGGCGTTCCCATGATCACGTCATCGCCGCCCGAGAGGCTACGCGCTCGCGCCTCTTGAAGGATTTCGGCTACCCCGAAATCGAGCAACTTAGGGGTGACCACCCCGTACGAGTCGAGAACCAGCATGATGTTCTCGGGCTTGAAGTCGCGGTGCACGATCCCGAGCCGGTGGGCTTTCTGCAGCGCATCGATCAGGGGCAACAGGATCGCGAGCGTGTGCTCCTCGGAGAGGTGGCCGCGCTCGAGCAGCACATCGCGGAGCGTAGGACCCTCGAGGAGCTCCATCACCAAGTACGCCGTTTCCCAATCGTCCTCGCCCATGTCGAGAACGTCGACGACGTTTGGATGGTCGAGTTGAACCGTCGCGCGCGCCTCTCTCAGGAACCCTTCACGCAGCCGCTCGAAATGCGGCAGGCTGGGATTCAGCAACTTCAGCGCTACTTGGCGCTCGGTCCACAAATGTGTGGCTCGATACACAGTGGCAACCCCCCCGGCTCCGATCACCGGGCCGAGGCGGTACTTCCCGCCGATTAGCCCATCCTGCGGACTGATATCGCTCAAGCTAGTCATCGAAGATTTGAGCCCCGAATCCTTGGACACGCAGAAACCTTGTGAGATATCAGGCCTGCGCACAAGACAAAGGCGTCATCGAGCCGCTGGGGCCTCGAACACGCGCCGAGTTGCGGGTGAGCAGCCCCCGGGTATCCTTTCTGGCCTTGGTATTATCGATGCGACACCGGTTCTTGAGCGCTATTTGTCTTTCCTTGCTTGCGCTCGGCTGCGCGGAAGACTCTTCGACCCAGCTGGTCGTCCTGATGGACACCGACTACGCGGTGCCGGCGGAAGTGGACCGAATCCTAGCGCGCGTCTCCAAAATGACGGAGACCGATGAGGGGCCCAAAGAGCTCGAAACTTGGCGGAAGGAATTCCCGGTCTCCAAGGATGGACCGGTAGCCGCAGGGGCCTATCGCTTGCCTGCCAGCTTTGGCATCCTGCCCACGGGCGCCGATCTCGACAAAGAGATCGTCATCGAGCTCGAGGCCCTCGCCAGCGGCACCGGACAGGTTCTCGTCTCGCGCCGCGTCGAGACGGGCTTCGTCGCTGGGGAAGCCCGACTCGTTCGAATGCTCCTGTATCGCGCTTGCGCCGACATGGCGTGTGCGGCCGGCGAGTCCTGCGGATGCGCCGGCGCGGCGTCTTGCGCACAACCCTCCTGCGTCGACGAAACCGTGCGGCCTGAAGATCTGGAGCGCATCGACAAGCCCGGCCTCTTGCCAGCTGACGCGGGGATTCCTGTCCAGGATGCGAGCCTTCCAGCCGATGGCGGTGTCGACCCAGACGGGGGAGTGCCCGACGGCGGCATCATCAACTGCGAAGCGCCTCTCGTGCTCTGCGGTGTGGACTGCGTCAATCCGCAAGCGGATCCGCGCTACTGTGGCGACTGTGAAACCTCCTGTCCAAGCGGGAACGTCTGCGAGGCCGGAAGCTGCATCGACCCAGGCGACTGTCGCACAAACGGAGTAGGGTGTAGCGGCTTCACCTATTGCGAGGAGAGCAGTGGGGAGTGCTTGCCTGGATGCGTGGAGGCCCAGCAATGCAATGGCGAGCATGAGGTCTGCGACGCCGACGCTCACGAATGCGTTTGCACGTCGGACTTCGAGCGCTGCGAAGGGGCCTGTGTCGATACCCAAATCGATCCGGACTATTGCGGCAACTGCATGACAGCCTGCCTGCCCGGACAGGTCTGCCTGGACGGCATTTGTGCCGATCCTGGCGACTGCCGAGTCAACGGCGTCGGCTGCAGCGGCTTCACCTATTGTGACCAGGACACGGGCGAGTGCCTGCGCGGCTGCGAAGACGACGAGCAGTGTGTCGGAGAAGACGAGGTCTGCGACACCGTGGAGCACGACTGCGTTTGCGCTCCCGGATTCCACCAGTGTGGCGCGGTCTGCCTCCCTAACCTCGACGTCGATTCCTGTGGCGCGTTGTGCGTACCCTGCCAAGCGCCCGACAACGCGATTCCCCTCTGTGTTCTAGGCACCTGTGCTTTCGTCTGCGATGACACGTACGTGCGCTGCGAGCAGATGTGCTGCCCGACCAGTTGCCCACCCGGCCAAGCGCTCTACGACGGCAGCTGCGCCGAGCTGCACCTGCTGACCGTCGACTCGGATGGCGATGTAGGCGAGTACGCTTCGCTTGCTTTGGACGCGGCCGGCAGAGCACAGATCGCCTACTACGACGCTGCGGACCGCGACCTCGTGCATGCCGCGAGGCAGCAAGATTACTCCTGGATTTCGACTAGGCCCGACAGCACTGGCGAAGTAGGGGAGTACACCTCGATCGCCATCGACCCCATGGGGATCACGCGAATTGCCTACTACAGCGCCAGCGACAAGGACTTGATGTTTGCAACCTGGCGGAGCGGCGCGCCTTGGGCCGTGGAAGTCGTTGCTGACAAAGGCGACGTAGGGAAGCACGCTTCGCTAGCCTTTGATGAATCCGGCATCCCTCATATCAGCTATTACGACAAGGACGGCAAAGACCTCTTGTACGCGACTCGCGAGGCCAACGGATCCTGGAGCTCCGAAATCGTCGACGGCACGGGTGATGTCGGCGAGTACACATCCTTGGCCTTCGACCCCTCCGGAAGTGCCCACATCAGTTACTACGACGCGGACGACAAAGACCTGAAGCATGCGGTCCAGGGGACGGACGGGACCTGGCGGACTCAAACGGTTGCCAGCATCGGAAACGTCGGGGAGCACACTTCCTTGGCGATCGATGCACTCGGTCTCGCGCATATCACTTACTACGGCGAAACCAGCAAGGACCTGCTCTACGCAAGCGAGCTCGCTCCCGGGATTTGGACTTCGCAGAACATAGATGGCCTGGCGGACGTTGGGATGCACAGTTCTCTGGTCTTCGACGAGTCCGGGCAAGCCCGCATCAGTTACTACGATGAGAGCAATCGAGACTTGAAGTACGCGGTCCAACTCTCCGGCCCGCTTTGGTCGCTGCAGACGATTGACAGCCAGGGAGACGTTGGGCGCCATACGTCGATCGCGGTCGACGAGCTCGGCCATGCCCACATCAGCTACTACGACGCAAGCAACGGCAATCTCAAGTACGCCCTGATCGCCGCGCCCGAGTGAGGAGCAAAGATCTTGACCATGGAAAACATCGCAACCGATCTATGGGCAGTGGCGGCGCCACAGTCGTTTCTTGGCCTGCACGTCGGGACTCACATGACGGTCGTGCGCCTTCAGGACGGCAGCCTGATGGTCCATTCACCCATCGCACTGACACCCAGCTTGAAGCTGAAGGTCGACGCCATCGGCCCTGTCCGCCACATCGTTGCCCCAAATGTGTACCATCATCTCTACGCGGGCGAATGGCAGGACGCCTATCCTGGGGCCCTGCTTCACGCAGCCGTGGGCCTCTCCAAGCGACGCAGAGATCTGGCGATCGATCGGGAGCTCAGGGGCGAAACTCATCCCGACTGGGCCGCCGACCTCGAGACTAGCTATCTCGACGGTACGATGCTGAACGAAACGGTGTTCTTCCATCGCCGGTCGCGCTCGCTCGTCGTCGCGGACGTCATCGAGAACTTCGAAACCTCCCCGCACTGGCCGACTCGAATCTATCTCAAGTTGGGTGGCATTCACGGAACGCCGGGCCTCAGTCGCCCGCTTCGCTTGGTCTTTCGGGACAAGAAGCGCGCACGCCGCTCCATCGACGAGATCTTGAGCTGGGATTTCGAACGGATCTTGCTGGCGCACGGCGATATCATCGAGACCGGTGGCCACGATGCATTGAGGGACGCCTACACCTGGTTGAAGGGCTGAGTGGCCGGCTCAAAGCGCATTGCAGACACTCAGGAGCTCGTTCGCTGCCTCCGAGAGCCCGCCGTCCCCTAGCTCAGACTCGGCGCGGTCGAGCTGGGCGTCAAACGCCGTGGCCGCGGCTTGCGTGAGATCCCCGTCGGATACGGCCCGGTCGAGGGCTGCCCGGCTTTGCTCGATCAAGAGCTGAACCTGACGGACATCCTGCTCCGCCGAAGCAGGAGCGCTTTCGGAAACCGTTGCCGCGTTTCGGAGTCGCACCCCTGCCGCGCAAGTCGCTTCCTGCACCAGCAGGTCGTTCCGCACAGGCTTGTAACAGGAAATGCCCCCCGTGATGTCTTGGGTGAGCTCGTCGTAGAGCGCCTTCCCCGACGCCCGCCGCACCGGCGAGTTGGCGGTACAGATGCTCCCGTTCGGCGAAACCGTCGTCACCGCGATTGACTCCTCGCGACCCTCGGTGAACGACCGAAGCACACCCGTCTCGCGGTCGAGAAGCCCAACCCCGACCCGCAGCATGATCGCCCGATCGCCGAGCAGCTTTCCGCCGCCCACGCTCACCGCCACGCCGTTTGCGGTGATGGTCGGCGTCAGCGCCTGGAACACGACATCGATCTCCGGGTCTCCTTCGAAAGCTTCAAGAGTCGCGGTCCAATCGAGGGTCGCACGGTCTCCCTCGTCGATCAGCTTGAACACGTCGCGGCGGGTCACGACGTAGAGCTCGTCGTTGTCGGGTGACACCGCCACTGATGCGGCGATTTCCGACCCCAGGTCGAAGCGCCAGATCTCGTTCAGCTCGCTGTCATAGGTAATGACGTTTCCGACATTGTCCGAGACGTACACCCGCTGCCCGTCTTCGCTGACGGCCGGGGTCGAGCCCGTCCCGCCCTCGAACTGCGCGGAATCGAGCACCGAGAACTCGAGCCCGCCGGCTCCGTCGTCGAGCAGATCGAGCGCATAGATGGCCCCGAGCTCTGACAGGCCGTCCACCGTGCCGTCGTCTTCATCCGGCGCGGTCGCGGCCACGTAGATACGGCTCGTGTTCTGGTCGATCGCGAAGTAGTTCGTGACGATAGAGCCGCCGCCGAAGATCACATCCACGATGGTCTCGTAGAAGCTGGCGCCGCTCGGCGTCTTTCCGAACACCGCGTCGGTAATGGCATTGCTGGCGTTGACGACGAAGTCGGGCAGCCCGATGTCATTGCTGACGGCAGGCTCGCCCGGAACCTTGCCAAGCGGAGCCGTCACCTCGCCGGTTTTCCGGTCGAACGCGAAGATGTCTCCTGCGATCGTCACGCCGACCAGCGAGTCGGTTCGCGGATGGTAGTTGAAGCCGAACGAGTGCGCGGGCGTTCGAACGCCGGGGATCACGTCGGGCAAGATCAAGCCGGTGGGCTTCCTCCACAGGATCGTGCCGTCCGGCTTGATCGCCATCCCCTCGGTGTAGGTCGCGTGGTAGATGATCTGCTCACCGAGGTTCTCGGGGTCGTTGAGGATCAGGACGGCGCCGCTGCCGGCGTTCAGCCCGTCTCCCGGGATCTCCCAGTTCCGCGCGCCCGTCGCGTCGAGCGAGATGAGCGAAATGTCAAACGCAGGCAGCTGCGGGAACAAGGGGCTGAAGTAGAGATTGCCCTCGTTGTCGTAGGTCGGTCCCTCCGGCACGTAGAAATTGGTCTCCGAAATCCAGTCCAGCTCGACCTGCGGCGCCAGAGCGACCCAGACATTGTCTGTGTTGTTGGGGCCCGCATGCATCGTGTGGAACGCGTTGGGCTCGGGGATGACGTCGTAGTCGTAGTCGCCGACCGTTCGCGGCCCGACGGGGGCCCATTGGGTCAGGTCTTCGGGGACCTCCCGCTGCACGCTGTTCGAACTACCGTTCGCGCAGCCGACGGAAGTCAGGAAGGCAAGGGTCAGAGCAAGAGCAAGGAGTGGCGCTGATTTGGTTCGATATCGATCGATCATCTGAAATCCTTAGGTCCCCCCTGATAGCAGAATCACAACAAAAGGCCGACCCTCCGAAGAGGGCCGGCCTGTCTGCGTTTGGATTGTCCGTCTGACTAGTTGACGTTGGCGTCGACCTCGCCGCTCCAGATGGCCCGGATGGCCCCGACGACGAGGGTGACGCCGTTGAACTCGACCGCGAGCACGCCGTCGTTGAACGAGCCCTCGATCGGTACGAAGTGGACTTTGGTGTTCAGGGTGATTTCGACGTCGCCTTCGAGCGCGCCGTCTGAATCGACCTCGGCGTTCAACGCGTAGCTCAGGAAGTTCGCGTTCTGGACGAGCGAGCAGCTTCCCTCGCCGGTGATCTCGCCGTTGTCGATGAGCAGCGAGATGGTGCCCGGGCAGTCGTCCTCGTTCGGTGCTTCGTTGGAGTTCAGGTCGTCGATCGCGATGTGGATTGCGATCTGTCCCTCGGTTTCGATGGGCCCGATGACCTCTTCTTCACAGACGCTCGAGCAGCCGTCGCCGTCCTCTTCGTTACCGTCGTCGCACTGCTCGTCTGCGTCGACAAAGCCGTCGCCGCAGAAGGGCACCGGGTCCGGATCCGGCTCGCCGCCTTGGCCGCCCTGGCCCGCTTCGCCGCCCTGACCGCCTTCGCCGCCGTCGATGCCCGCGGCGCCGCCCTCTCCCTTGAAGCCTCCGCCCTCGTTACCTGCATCGCCGCAGGCGACGGCGAGCATGGAAATCAAGATAAGGGCAACTGTGTTTAGTCTATTCTTGGTCATTTGGTTTTCTCCTCGTTCGGTCAGGTTGTGTCGGTGGCCCGCAAGGCCCGCGAGTCCCAGCGGAACAAATCCGCCTTTCAACCAGCCCTACGCCTAGGACCCAGGATTGGATTAAGAGGAAAGTGATTTTTCTAGAGAACCTGGTGCAAAAGGCGCCTGGCGCGATATAAGTGCCCATGGATCTGAAAGTTGGGCTTCTTGGAGGCGGTTCCTGGGGAACCACCGTTGCCGCGCTCGTGGCCAGAAACGCACCGGTCACCCTCTGGGCCCGGAACCAGGCGACAGTCGACGAAATCAACGGTCAGCATTCGAACAGCAAGTATCTCCCGGGCGCCGCTCTCCCGGAGCGACTGCGGGCCAGCTGCGACATTCAAGAAGCCGTCGGGTCGGCCGATGTCGTCGTCATGGGGATTCCATCCCAAAACTTCCGTGGCGTGCTCGGACAGGTGAAAGAGCACATCAGGCCCTGGGTCCCGGTCGTGAGTCTCACCAAGGGGCTCGAGCTCTCAACGCGCATGCGCATGACGCAGATCATCAACCAAGTCTTGCCAGGCCATCCGT
>Ga0316197_10001135_pt1 | contig 19056 bp, 17 predicted proteins | sample OudBiesiAoxic_MG_FD_204939 | JGI IMG/M metagenome (GOLD analysis project Ga0316197, IMG submission 204939) | Coastal sediment microbial communities from Oude Bieten Haven, Netherlands - site A oxic | ecosystem: Environmental > Aquatic > Marine > Coastal > Sediment | place: Netherlands... | reverse complement strand
CGGTGGTGAGTTCGGCCCGCAATGGCATGCCGCCGCCTTAAAGGAAAACCACTACCGTTCATTTGAAGATTTTGAGGCGGTGGCAGAGGACTTGTTCAAGCGAAAAATCACCTCACCTCAACACCTCGGAATTGAAGGACGGTCCAATGGCGGATTGTTGGTGGGCGCGACCATGACCCGCAGACCAGAACTGTATGGCGCCGTTATTTGCGGTGTTCCTCTGTTAGACATGCAGCGTTACCACAAGCTACTGGCAGGGGCCAGTTGGATGGCTGAATACGGCGACCCGGACATCCCTGAGGAATGGGCCTACATCAAGGAATACTCACCCTACCAAAACCTCTCAGACGACGTGGATTACCCGGCCGTGTTTTTCTACACCTCTACACGTGACGACCGCGTACACCCGGGCCATGCCAGAAAAATGGCGGCTCGTATGAAAGAAATGGACCAGGAGATCTGGTACTACGAAAACATGGAAGGCGGGCATGGTGGCTCCACCACCAACGACCAACTGGCCTATCGCCTTGCCCTGGCCTACACTCATCTGTGGACGCAGTTGAAATAGCAGGAAAATCTGAGCACCCTGGCTGACAGGGTGTGTTGAATTCGATCAAGAAAGGACATCTGAGCAATTATTAACTTCAGTTTACGATCCGTCATTATCAAGGTACTGATAATCCTATTATCAACCACCTGCACTGTTCATGCCCGGGCGGAAGAAAGTTACCTGCAAGGCACGGGTGGCATCAATGCTACACACCAGCAATCCAAACCCTACCTGATTCTTGTCTCCATCGATGGCTTCCGTTGGGATTATATGAGTCGATACCCGACCCCGAACATGGATCGTATTGCCACCATCGGCACCAAGGCGGAGCGACTGCTGCCGGTATTCCCCACCCTGACCTTTCCTAATCATTACTCGATTGCGACCGGACTCTACCCGGAGCACCATGGGCTGGTGGCTAATAACTTCCCTGACCCGGAAAGGGACGTATGGTACTCGTTGAAAAAGCGCGAAACGGTGGAGGACCGCCAGTTTTATGCAGGGGAGCCGATCTGGGTTACCGCCGAAACCCAGGGAATGGTCGCAGCATCGTTTTTCTTTGTTGGCACCGAGGCCCCGGTTAAGGGTGTCTACCCGACTCACTGGCGTAGTTATAACAAGAAAATCAGCGGTGAGGACCGCGTTGACCAGGTACTGGCATGGCTGGCCCTAGCCGAACAAAACCGGCCACATATTTATACCCTCTATTTTGAGGATGTCGATGACTACTCCCACTGGCGTGGACCGGATTCACAAGAGAGTATCGAGGCCATCAGCCGTGTTGACGGCTATATTGGACGTCTGTTGGACGGGCTCCAAAAGTTACCTTTTGCAGGTCAGGTAAATATCATACTTCTATCAGATCATGGCCAGGGCGAATATTTGAAAGACCAGCAACCCTACTTGCTTTCCGATCATGTCAATCTCGATGGTACCGCCATTATTGAAGGCGGGTCTTACCTGTTCCTCCATCTGGACGGAGATCAACCCGGTCGCGCAGCCGAAATTGTGACCACGGTTAACAGTAGCTGGGAACATGGTCATGCGTACCTTACGCAAGATACACCTGCGCAGTGGCACGTTGAAAATAACCCGCGTTTTCCGGATGTGATCCTGATGCCGGAAGCGGGTTATGCGGTTCTTTCCAGCGAGGGAAAGGCTGGCAAAATAAACGCCGGTGACCATGGCTGGGCGCCGGAAAACCCCGCCATGCATGGGTTTTTTGTTGCCTGCGGCCCCAATATCACACCCGGTCTTAGCTTAGGCCCTGTTAACAATATCGATGTCTACCCTTTCATGTTGTCGATTCTCGGGTTGGATGCGCCGCAGATGATGGATGGTGATGCCCGCCATTTAGCTCCAGCTTTAAATACAACCAGGAGAACCCAGTCATGTTCGAAGCAGTAAAGAATCCTTACCTGGTTCCCTTTAACGATGATTTCCGGTTATCGGAAGCGGGTACGCTCGTTGAAACTGTGACAGATAAAAGAGCCTATAAAAAGCGGCTGGGTAAACTGGTGGACGAAATTGCTGACCAGCAACGTCGCCTATATGCATCAGACCAATTTTCGATTTTACTGGTGTTCCAGGCCATGGATGCGGCGGGTAAGGACAGCAAAAAGCCTGCCGCAACGTGGCAGGATCGGTATATTCAACCGCAGCTATTATGAAGAGGTACTCGTGGTTCGTGTTCACCCTGAGTACCTCGCTGGTCAAAAACTACCCTACAAAGTCGAACTGGAACAACTCTGGCAGCAGCGTTATGAATCCATCCGCGATCATGAGAAACACCTGGCGCGCAACGGCACCGTCGTACTCAAGTTCTGGTTGAATGTATCCCGGGACGAGCAGCGCAAACGTTTTCTTTCACGGCTTGATGACCATAGCAAAAACTGGAAGTTTTCATCCGGCGATGTCGATGAAAGTGCACTCTGGAAAGACTATATGAATGCCTATGAAAAGGCACTGAATGCGACCTCCCGGCCATGGGCGCCGTGGTACGCAATTCCGGCAGACGATAAGCCCTACGCGCGCTTACAGGTGGCCGAAATCATAGTTGAAGCGCTCAAAAGTCTGAACTTGCGATACCCACCAGTATCAAAACGGCAGCTTGAAGATATTGGGGCGATGCGGGAGTTGCTTGAAAAACCCTTATAGACCGGTATCAAAATTCAGACTGCAGGGCAGAATATTATCAACCTGAATAGAACCTCTTTATTTTCTAGGCTTTTCCCGGGTCATATCTTCATACGGGTTGGGTAGATCAAGATCGACGCTTTGCCCAAAACCGGGAATACGGATTTCACTTGAACTGATCGCGAGATCCTCTCTTTCAAGTACATTTTCGCCCAATTGGTAAATGGGTGGAAAATCACCCCCATCAGCACGCTCGTCATAATCAGCAGCAACGGTCGCCACCGCATCATTGCGTTTGCGCCAGGCTTGCATGTGCTTCTCGCCCCAACGTTGTGTGAGCATTTTCTCGGTACGTTTTGGCGAGATAAAAAAGCCCGTTGCATTATTGCCACCAAAACCTTTTGAGTTGATGAAAGCACCGTCCATGTCTTGTGGGTCAATTTGCAAATGCGACAATGCAAAACTGAGATTCGAATTGTGGACATCGTCGGCAATATGATCGACGGTGGTAATACCAGGCATCCAGCCATACTCCCAGGTACCCAATACCGCAGCCAGTTGATCACCACCCGCCGGGCCCAGTGAGTGACCAACATAAGCCTTAATTGCGCTAACCGGCCAACGTTCGATTTCAAATACCTTTGCCATCTCGTTGAGCACATGAGATTCGGTAATCCGGTTTTGCTGGGTGCCGGTACCGTGCGCAAATACCTGCGTGCGTTCACGCAGCCCTTTCTCTCCCAGCACTGCACGGGCCATACCCATGGCCTTGCCCATGGTGAGGTAATTTCCGATACCGGGACCGGGTATGGACTTCTTGAAGCCGTCGGCGTTGACATAGATGCCGCCGACCGAGCCAAGAATACGCGCACCTAACTCCAGTGCGAGTTCGTCGTCCATGATCACCGTGTAGACGGCCGATTCAGCGACTGTGAAACCGGTATTACTGGAAAATGGACGGCATGCACGTCTGTGATCCGCCACCTGACTTTGGTCGAGCGCCTTCAGTTGCTCGTCTTCGGCAAGCGCACCCATTGTCCGGTAACCTTCGATGACTTCCGGCACAACAGGTGCTTCGGAATTGCCGACTATGACCAGTCTCTTGCGTCCACTCTTGATCTCTTCGACCGCGTGACGGACGTTATACAGGTAAGTTGCACAGGCACCGATCATACCGCCGGTGCCGCCGACCGAGCCAAATACGTAAGCGTTCACAAAATCACCGGGCATCTCTGAGAGACCCAGAGGCACATTTTTCGACGAAGGCCGTTTGCCACACATTGGATTTTGGAACAGCGCACCATAACCCTCGCTGTCCAGTTGACCCATCGCACTGGACGAATAAACAGCGATCTGATCGGGCGGCACCACTTCTTTGAGCCGCTCGATAGGGATGCCGGTAGACCGTAATGCGTCCGATGCACCATAGACTGCCAATTGCAAGCCACGGGGATGATTTCGCGACTGGTAGAGATCACCGGGGTTGAAGCCTTTTGGCAATTGGCCGGCACTGCTGACCTTCGAGACTCTGAAATTCGGAAACAGCGCATCCAGTTCACCGGTAACCGATACACGAACCGTGCTGTCATCGAGTGAATCCACTTGCCAGCCTGGTGGAATAGACGCCGGCAACTGGCGTTTATTCAAAATAAATATCAGGGGCTCACCATCTTTCGCAGAACGCAGCCTGGCCGAGCTTTGAATAAATACGTGAGCGGGATCAAAAACATCGATACGCCGTATCAATGTGTTTTCCCTCATGAACTGACGGCTTTGTGAATCATCGGGATGATCAACACCCATCAAACCCGCGAGACTCCGATAGGTACTACCCTGTTCAGCCGGGCTCATTGCATCGATCACCAAACGTTTGTAGCCATGGTGAAATGACAAACGACCGGCGGGGTTGATCCCTCCGAATCCTGTTATTACCGGTAGTCTCATTAAATTCAGTCCTTTCCTGAGATCTTTGAGTCGCACAATATCCTATCACGCGGTAAAAGCGTAATGTCGCAGGTCGGTCATTCTACTTAGCCAAGCTTACAGAAGCGAATTTTTGTTAATACTTGAAAGTAAAAACCGGAACGATATATGGGAAGGAGGTGATGGTGATACGTTAGTAATAAATAAATCGTGGTGAGAAAATACTCAGCAAAAGGCTATGTGGAATTGCGCCAAGGCCAACTGGCCCTGGCTATAACAAAATGCTCACAAAATCTATTTCCGGGGAATAATTACCAGCCCCAGGGTTTGCCTTCACCGTCATCATTTGATGGCTGTGGGGTGACCTTACGCGTGACCTTGTAAGACTTACCGGCAGACTCAAGTTTTTCTTCACGGTGCGGCCAGACATCACCCTGGTTTGTCGGTGGTGCTGTGGGGTCTACATCATACAAGCTGCAATGCTTGGTAGTGGAGCCACCCGCAGCGTGATGCGCTTGTTGTTCGCTTACCTTGTTCTCTTTGGTCTGCCAATCCCAATCGGTGTCATCGGATGGCTTAACGGGCTTCGGCCCGGCCATACTACCCGGTGTTGCGTGAATTCGCTCGCCTGGCCAGGCTGGCGAATCTGCAACCGCGAGGGGCGTCTGATTTGTTTGAGGGTACGCGGTACTGGAAATCAGAGAAACGGGTTCTTTTGAACTTAAAATCGACCTGCTGGTACCCATTACTACTCTGTAGACCACAAGAGCTATAACCGCTACGACGATACTGCCAATAAATATTGTTGCGTAACTAAACATCCTTATCCATCCCCATTAACACCGCACATTTGTCGTTTTGCAACATACAATCGCGGTTAATTCCAATTCCCCAGAACCGGGTGCGGTAAGGATAAATTTCCGAAACGTCAGTTTAACTGCGTACAGTTTGACGATACGAGTCCTTGTAAATGATCTGAATAATCATGACCAAAGTCACCGAATGTTCAGAAATTGCCATCATGGCTCAAACTGCTTCGCACCGGATAAATCAAACCCGCGCCAAGCCTAACCAGTCTGTGCAACCCAAAATAGTTTCCAACGGAAACAACTGAGAATACACAAGCTTCACATTAAGTTTAGCACAACATTTGATTGATGCAATTAACTCGCACCATTATCGTTTGATGCTGCATTGCAGATACGATGAATAACTCAGCTAGCTGAAAAGGTATTTCGTCAGGAAAATACCCAGCATCAGAAAAGCGATCGCCAGTTTTGCAGCGGTACCCAGAACAAGCCCTACCCAGACCCCGTAACCCGAACGCCCGGCCTGATGAGCGCCACTCCCGGCAGCAAACTCGACCGCCACTGCGCCGATAAAAGGGCCGAGAACAATACCGACCAGACCGAAAAACAAACCCACTACTGCACCCAGTGTCGCACCCCAAAACGCTCTTGGACTGGCACCCTGCCGCTTTGCACCAAACGCGGCAGACAAAAAGTCAATCATCACTGACAGCACAGTAAGCGCACCCAGCACACCCAGGGTGCCCCAACCGACCGGCTCGAAATCAGTACTCCAGGCCGCCAGCAGCAAACCGGAAAACATGATCGGAATCCCGGGCAATGCCGGTAGCACAACACCTGCCAGACCGATCAAAACGATTAAAGCGGCGAGAATCCACCAAAGTATTGTCCAGTCCATCCTATCGCCTTTTATGGGTAGCGCACATTATATCAGTGCTTTATGCCGGGTTTTTCCAGTGGGCGATATAGATATTTTCAATACTCGATCGCGTTAGTGGATCAGAGAAACCGGTGCCGATGAATGCATTGCCCTTTCCCCGGTCCTGTTCATCTTCGCAACCCATCCCGATGATGCCATCGCCAAAGCCCGGGGTTTGGTCCGGACAGAAAGTTTCGCCCAGAAAGGTGTAGGCACGGGATACTTCACCGTCATCGGCCACATTTTCTTTGACCCGCCAGACACCGGCCCAGACACTGTCTCTTGAGGCGTGAACATCAATCCTGTAAATGGCATTACCCTGTAACCCGGGTAAACACTGCCCGTTGCTGAGTTGAAACTCACTGATGGGTGTTTTACCGTCATTCACGGTGAAGTCTTCAATAAAAAAAGAAGGCCCGCCCGGCGGGTCCGGACACCCTTTGAACAATGGAATCGGGTGAGCCGGATCATCGGGGTTGATGGCCTGGTTAGCCATGATACCGATGGCCAGACCACGACCGCGATGAGGATCTTCCATAACCGGCCCGCACATACCGATGGCGACATGAGGGCCGCTGTCGACTTCAAAATAGTCTTCGGTGTGCCACTCACAGAACACACCCATGGTTTCATCCTCAGCAGGACCGGGGTAAGGGTAAAACTGGTACTGGTCACGACCGTGACCAAAGCCCAGTTTAATTGACTTCTCTGCCGTAAAAGCGATTCCCCTGGACAAGAAGTAGGATGCCAGGTTTTCGGTGGGAACCAGCCGGGGTGAAATTCGGGTTTTCATCTAATGCGCCGCTTCCGGTATTTTGGTTTTGGTTTTGCTATTCTAAGCGTATGCGACAAGTAGCGCACACATTGACCAGCGAAACAAATGGACCGGGGCTTTACGAGATCACGAACCGGGTGGTGGACTGGTGTCAGCAACAGTCAATACAGGAAGGCTTGCTGACCTTATTCATCCGCCATACATCGGCATCACTGACCATCCAGGAAAACGCCGACCCCGATGTCTGCCACGATCTACAGGTTTTTTTCGATCGCATCGCACCGCAACATGGCTCGTACCGCCATAGTGCCGAGGGCCCCGACGACATGCCCGCGCATATCAAATCTGCACTGACACAGGTTCAGCTAACGATTCCGCTTCAAAACGGACGTCCGGTTCTAGGCACGTGGCAGGGAATATATGTATTTGAACACCGCCACCATCAGCACAGGCGTCAGGTGGCGTTGCATTTATTGGGCGAATAAGCGGATTTTTTCTTAAGCTGTCTGCGCCACCAAAAAATCGTCCAGCACACTCGCAAGATCCGGAAAACCAATCTCCTGCAAGTCGTAATTGACACGGGTGCTGGGCTTATTGATGTTAACGATCCTGCCCAGGTCAATCGGCGTGCCGATAACAACTGAATCACAGTCCGTATTGTTTATCGTGGCCTCAAGATCCCTGATCTGCTGTTCACCGTAACCCATGGCGGGTAACAGGGAACCAATCCCCGGATAGGTTTTGAAGGTCTCTTCCAGTTTCCCAACAATAAATGGCCTCGGATCGACACATTCCAGCGCACCGAATTTAAGTGCGGCGACGGTACCCGCGCCGATGGTCATCTGACCGTGCGTCAACGTCGGTCCATCCTCGACCACCAACACCCTTTTTCCCTTTATCACGGATGGATCATCAACCCTGATGGGAGATGCCGCATCGATGACTATGGCCTGTGGATTGACTTTCCGGATATTGTTCCTGACCTCCTGTACGCCCTCAGGGCCCGCGCTGTCCATCTTGTTGATGATCACCACATCGGCAAGTCGCAGGGTCACTTCACTCGGGTAATAGCATAACTCGTGACCGGCGCGGTGCGGGTCAACGATGGTTATATTGAGATCGGGTTTATAGAACGGAAAATCGTTATTACCACCGTCCCAGAGAACAATATCGCAACCATCAGGATCATCTTCAGCAGCCCTCAGGATAGCTTCATAATCAACCCCGGCATAGATCACATTGCCACGCACCACGTGGGGTTCATACTCTTCCATCTCCTCGATGGTGCATTCATGTTTTGCGAGGTCTTCCACAGTGGCAAAGCGCTGGACCTTCTGCTTGACGAGATCACCGTAGGGCATCGGATGACGTATGGCGACCACCTTGAGACCCTTGCTCATCAGGTGCTCAATGATTTTTCTGGATGTCTGGCTTTTGCCACAACCGGTGCGTACAGCGCCCACCGCGATAAGTGGTTTTTTTGATTTGATCATGGTGGCGTCTGGCCCCAGGAGTACAAAATTGGCTCCGGCGGCGTTGACCAGTGCACTCATACTCATCACCTTTTGATAGGTGACATCGCTGTATGAGAAGACACAATCGACCACTTGTTTTTCCCTGATCAGGCGTGTCAGGTCCTCTTCTGCATGAATGGGAATTCCGTCGGGGTATAAGTCACCAGCCAGGCCGGCAGGGTATTTTCTGCCATCGATATCAGGAATCTGCGCGGCCGTGAAGGCAACGACGTTATAGTCGTCATTGTCGCGGAAACAGGTATTAAAGTTGTGGAAATCTCTGCCCGCGGCACCAAGTATGATCACATTTTTTTTCATGACTGTGCTCTTTTTTTTGGTTAGAAATAGATACTGGGGTAACCGTGAAATTTTACCTTATTTCGCCATTCGGGTCACCGGATACCGGTCTAAAAGCTCTTGTTACTTCAGTCTGATTTTCGCAAGAACATAGGCATGGTCGCTGGGTTTGTCACTCGACTTACCGGGTTGTATACCGAGCAGTTCATTGCCGTGAATTATGTCGTACTCAGAGTCATGTTCAGCCAGCCTGTTTGGCACGATACCGTGCATTAGTACCTGCAATTTACCCCGATGGTTATAGTCATAACGTTGCTCCGGCGGTAACAGATTCACCAGGTTCACACTTTCATCACCGCTAATTGCGGCCAGTGTCTCGCTGTCTTCAGTATCGTTAAAATCGCCCGTGACGTAATAATCCAGGCCCTGCCCGCGCATGACCGCGAGTTCCCGCTCGATGATGCTGGCCTGTTCGACCCGGATTGGCAACCTGGCATCAAAACCCGGTTGTTTTGGCGCAAAAATACTTCTCTGGTGACGTTTAGAGGCCAAATGTACATTGATACATGCCAATTCATGACCGGTCGACTTTTCCCTGAAATGCACCACCAGTGGCTTCCGGGAGCCTTCAAATGCGGTCTCAGCCGATCCGATCAGACGTGCGGAATCTTTAACCAGTTCAACACGTTCAGGATGATATAAATATCCATTACGGATACTGCCCCCGGGTTGCCCCCCGTCCGCGCCGACTTCAGGCGGTATATCAACCCATTTGTATTCGACACCGCAAAGCGCCTTGATCGTTTTGACAAGACCTTGGTAGGTATCACTCGCATCAACCACGAGGGTCATTTCTGCGCCGTCATTGTCCTGTATTTCCTGCAGGGCGACGATATCGGGCACATTGGCCTGGGTAACCACCGCTCTAGCAAGCGTATGAAAACGACCGTCTCCCCAGTCATCATCAACGTCCTGTCCGGGATTTTTTACGAGGGAAGCAGATTCAACATGCATATCCAGGTTAAAGCCGTTCATGGTCATGATGGTGAGGTATCCCGCCTCGGGCTTTAAGCGACTCACACTCAGTGGTATGTCAGAAATCTCGACCTTAATCGGATCACTTACTAACATCTGGAATGCCTCAACGCGGTAATTAAGCGGACCGGTTACCCGTGACAATAGTTTTGACCCGACATTCACTCGCTCAGTATATGCATAGTTGATCAACCGGAACCCGGGATACCAGCGCAACGGGTTCTGATGATCAACCAGAACACCACCCTGCTCTGTTCTGACCACACCTTCAACGGGCTTATCAGCGTCAAGAATCAGTACATAGTCGCCAAACGGGTTACTCGGTGCGATAAAAGTATGACCAGGTCCGATACTCACCAACATACCTTCCAGGCCATTCAGAAAAATGGCCAGTTCAGCCGGGTCGGCAGGAACATTATCCGCGGTGAACTCAAACGGGGTGATTTCCGGCCCGCGTTTCTTCAGAACCCGCACATTTTCGAGTTTGATTTGAGTAACGGGCTTGCCGTTATCCTGCTTAACGAAATCAACAACCTGGCCATTGACTTCCAGTAGCGCACCCATTGGTGCAGGCCATTTCGGGCTGAACACAAAAAGCGCATCTGAAATCAGTGGGTCAGGGCCCTGGGTCACATTTTGAACAAAAAAACCACGCCTGCTCACACCCGTGACTACACCACGCACCGTGACGACCTGACCCGACATTTCTGACAAGAGCCCTTCACCCCTGATGTCGCAGATCGGTGTGATCACATCTTTTTGGTGTTTCACTTTTGCGAGCCAGGCTGACGTGTGATTAACGGGAATGTTGTCTTGTGTCGTTTCATATTGTTTTAGTGCGCCGTATAAATTGATTGAAAATTATAGATACATTAGAGTGACCGCATGAGACATTTGACACAAGAAGAACTTGCAGCCGGTCTGGACGATATCCTCAAGTCCCCCAAGGATAAAGCTGTTCTGGAACTGATCGTAAGACGACCCGAAACCGAAAAAAGAGAAGTGTTGAAAAAGGGCATGCTTGATCCGGCTTATGGTTTACAGGGAGACAATTGGCTTAGCCGGGGTAGCCGCGCAACAGCTGACGGCAGTGCGCACCCGGAGATGCAACTCAATATCATGAATTCACGCGTAGTCGCCCTGGTTGCTCAAGATCCGCAACGTTGGGCGCTGGCGGGTGATCAGCTCTTCATCGATATGGATCTGAGCCCTGAAAACCTGCCACCCGGAACTAAATTATCCATCGGCTCAGCCATCATTGAAGTAACATCGCCACCGCATACCGGCTGTAAAAAGTTTGTTGCCCGGTTTGGGCTTGATGCCATGATGTTTGTTAATTCGGGCGCTGGTAAGAAACTCAATTTGCGCGGCATCAACGCAAAGGTCATCCAGGCAGGCACCATTCGTACAAATGATATTGCGGAAAAGATAATTGACTGATATTCAGAAACAAACTTCGCGACGACCTGACGGAGTCGCGAAGTAGAGTTGACCTTAGCGTAAGCGCACTTTCTTTCTGTATTGCATAGGCTGTTTTTTGTAAATCAGGTTCAGCTCCCTGTCATAACTGAAAGTAATCATGATGCCGCCATCGCTCTTTTCCACGGTGAAATTATTCTGCATATCAGTCATATCGTTGATTTGAAGCAGCTTGATAACCTTGTTTTTGGCATCAACCAGCGTGGAAACACGCTCAGTTTTCTGTGTGTCCTCCATGGTCCTCAAAATTGAGTCTATTGATTTGGATTCGATCATCTGTGGAACATACTGAATGCCAAGAAATGCGGCAAAACCCAGTACCGCGAGAAAAATGATGGTCACAATAGCGGACGCGCCTTTTTGTTGCGCAGGTAACTTGTTCATACTGAATTCTCCCTTTTTGAAAACGCTGTCAAATTTTACGGTTTAAATAGATCAACACCCTTACCATGCGATACCGTAATCATCGCCGTAATCGCTGGCACCACCCCACATGCTGCCATTTTCCTTATCAAAATAAATCGCGGTAATCGGACTGTATGGACGTTTACCCGCCTCAACCTTATAACCCATATTACCCAATTCGCCCCGCACCCATTCCGATAGCTTTGGCGACACTGAAAGACGCCCCGGTTCGGACTCATGTGCGCCAAATGAACTTTGCATCTGGTAACTGGTGAAGTTGGGTGCCTCTGCGGCCTGCTGCACATTCATGTCAAACTCCACCATATTCAGAAAGAACTGCAGCAGGTTCTGATCCTGGGTATCTCCACCCTGAACGGAAAATGCCATCATCGGCTTGCCATCCTTGAGTGCAATACTGGGCGTTAGCGTAGCACGGGGCCGCTGACCGGGCTGAACCACGTTGTACGGGTTCATCTTATCTGTCAGCACAAAACTCTGCATACGCTGACTTAAGCCGACACCGGTTGAGCCTGCGATGAATGCCGGAATCCAGCCTCCACTTGGTGTGATCGAGACTACCCAGCCCTCGGCATCTGCTGCCTGGATCGAGGTGGTTCCGGCCAGGAAACTCTCTTCACTGCTCATCTCCATGGCCTGCTGAAAGCCTTCGGCCCCCTCGGCAGTTGCTGACGGTGGAATGGGGCTCCAGTTTTTTAGCAGTTCTTCAAACGGGTTTTTTTCACCCTGGAAGGGGTAAGGGTCGCCGGGACGGACTTCCGGGTTGTTCTGCTTCGGGTCCATCAGCACCCGTCTTTGATCCGCATACTTTTTGGAAAGTAAACCCGCAACCGGCTCTGCCGGCGGCACATAGGGGTCACCGTAGTAAAAATCCCGGTCGGCAAATGACAGGTTCATCGCCTGGTACAAGGTGTGGATATAGCGTGCACTGTTATAGCCCATGCTTTTCAAATCCATTTTTTCAAGAATATTCAATGCCTGCAGCAGAACCGGTCCCTGAACCCAGGTCGTCAGTTTATAAACGTCAATACCCTTGTAATTGGTGGAAACCGGGTCTTCGATGTGAACCTGCCATTTATCAAGGTCCTCCATCGTAAACAAGCCACCATATTCCCTGGAGCTACGAACAATCTCCCTGGCAATGTCACCCCGATAAAATCGATCGTAAGCGGCATAGATGGCCTGCTTGCGGGTTTTGCCATCGGCCAGTGCCTGTGCTTCTGTATCGACCAGTTTTTGCAGGGTATCAAGCAGGTCGGTCTGGCGGAACATTTCACCTGCCACCGGAGCCCCGCGTTGCGCTGGATCGTCGTCATTGGCATGGGGAAGGAAAACCGCTTTGGAGTACGACCATTGCGAGATCACATCACGCCGCCGTTCGATGTTATCGGCCTGGACCCCTTCAATGGGATACCCCTCAGCCATCTGCATGGATGGTGCCAGGACTTCCGCCAGGCTCAATTTGCCATATTCGGCCAACATTACCATCAGGCCACCCGGTGTACCCGGGGTGACTGCTGCCAATGGGCCATACTCGGGTGGGTAGACCATACCCTGCTCTTTAAAAAACCCGGCGGTCGCGCCAGTCGGCGCCACACCCAGGGCGTTGATACCTTTTACCTCACCGGTGTGCGGGTTGTAGATGAGCGCCTGGGTTTCACCACCCCAGCCAAGCGTATCCCACATCGTCGAGGTGGCAGCCAGCATTGCACAGGCAGCATCCACCGCATTTCCACCCCGGGTAAACGTCATGGCACCCGCGGTCGCGGCCAATGGTTTGCCCGTGACGGCAACCCAGTGCTTTCCGTGTAAAACCGGCTTTGCGGTTTTCTGAGCGATGGCATTACCAGTCAAAAATAACAGTGCTACCACACAAGCAACCGTATGGGTGACCTTGCGAAAAGCGGTGAGAGATTGGAGCGAAAGAACCATGGTTGATCCCGGTTGTATTGAAGCAGCAAGAATACCAAATGCTTTGCCCGCGGTCAGTTTCCATTTTCATTTAAAGGCTAAAACCCGGTTCGGTGAAGTCTGTACCCTATTTACTCCCAATTTACTCACCGGTTCAGCTAGAATTCACCCCAACTTCATTTTCTCCAGGGTTCATCATGGATAGCTTTCTGATTTCAATCGCGGGCAATATTGCTGCAGGGAAATCCACCCTGACAAAGGCACTCGAAAGGCGAACCGGTGGCAAAATCGTTTCGTTTCTCGAGAGGGTGGATTATGTGAAAAAGCATGGTTACCTGGAAAAATACTACAAAGCCGTAACCGCCTATGACCGCCTGAAAGGGGCAAAACTCGATGGCAAGGACCCCGACCATTTTCTCAAGGTGAAAGAAGAGGCCGAGTACTGGGGCTACAAGATCCAGGAAACCTATTTCCTGTCGAGATTGCTTGATCTTGGTGTACTGAACGAACTGCTTCGTGAGGGACAGTCGGTTGCCCAGGACCGGAGTATTTATGAGGATCAGATTTTTACCAAAAACTCCAACAACTATGAATACATCACCGACGAGGATTACAGAAAATACCAGGACCTGTTCAAGCTGGTAATGACCAACAAGCCAGAACCTGACCTAATTATCTATCTCGAAAGTGACGTCAAGGCCCTCAAATCCAGAATTGTGGAACGAAGCCGTGGTGAAGAATCCGAACTTGCCAGCGCCTCAAGCAATTACCTTTCCAACCTCAATGACCTCTACAGGCCATGGATCATGAAATGCGGACACCCGTATCTCATTATCGACACCGAAGCCATCGACTTCAGAACAAAGGCTGGTCTTGAGCAGGTCGTCACAGGGATCATAGGTGCTGTCCCTGAAACTAAAAGGCTTTTCGAATGAAGCACACCATTGGCATTATGGGAAATATTTCAGCGGGTAAAACCACCCTTTGCAAGCTGATAGAGAAGCGCTGGGATTATGTCTTCTACCCGGAAGAGGTGGATGAAATGGTGCTCAATTTCTACTACGGCGACCGCCGCGAACATGCCTACAACACCCAGGTCTTCTTTCTTTCGAGCAGGTTCAGAAACTGGTGGCATATGACCATCTCCCCTCACTCGGGTGTTACCGACCGGATCAAGGAGGAGGACATCCACATTTTCACCGAGAAAAACTACGGCGACGGTTTCCTCTCCAAATCTGAAAAAATGATACTCATCCACCAGTTCGATGCGATGAAACACAATATCCCTGATCCCGACCTGGTGATCTACCCGCATACCGAGGTCGATGAACTCAAAGCGAGAATAGAGAAAAGACTACGCAAGGAGGGCAAAGTCCGCGAGGGAGAACGGGGCCTGCTCGCAGAAGACGACACCTACATCAGAGACCTGAACACGCTCTATGAAGAATTTTATCCACGCTATGAGGGCAATAAGCTACGCATTGAGAGTAACGACTGGAAACTCGTCAATGACGATGGCTCAATCCGCTATGACAGTGAGGAAGCTGACAAGCTATTGCAGATAATTAAAACTGCCCTGCACGCTAAATAGTTAAAAAATCTCAGGCTCGTTCAAAAGTCCCGACCAATCTGTTCATACCAACCAGGTTAGGCTCAACACGTGCCAGTAATTGCCACAGTGTGAGCCCTGCTTCCAGCTCAATCGCCTCATCAAGGGCCAGTACCCAGAAATAATACCGGTGCTGACCATGACCGACCGGTGGCATCGGACCACCATAACCTACGTTGCCAAAATCATTCTTGCCAAGGGTAAAGTCAGCGCTTCCCTCACTGACAGAAGACGTGGAAGCGGGAATATTGTAGAGAACCCAGTGTACAAATCCGTACGTCCCGGCAGGGGTGACCAACGGTGCGTCCGGGTCATGACAGATCACCGCAAACGCCTTTGTCCCTGCAGGCTCATCAGTCCATGACAAGGATGGTGAAGTATCCCGGCCCACACCGGTATGGATTGGTGGAATAGCACCTTCGTTTTCAAATGCCGTACTGGTTAACCGCAAATCAGATAGCGCAAAACCCATGACAATCTCCTTTTTTCAGTCGACTTATTTCATTCCCAATAATACGCCCTTCACACAACATTTTAAATTCAGGCATTGTCCTTCAGACCATTTTCGAAGCACCCGGGTGTGGTTTTCAACACCTGGATAAGTTACATCTCAATCAAAGCTGGCAGAGCCTGTTTGCCTGGCCCGGATATCCAACAGGGTAACCTGGCATAGCTGAAAAAAGCTTTCGCAAATTTCGTTTGAGCGTCCTTGGGCTTGTTTTTTGTCGTTTTAGGCAATCTCCATATTTTCTTCAAATTGCATCCTTAATAGCAGGCCAATATGGCACTTATCGGAAACCATCGACGCTTGAACAGAAACTTGACATTACATAAAGATGACCATCATGAAAAACAGCCGGAGATCCGAAAAAGGGTCCGGCAAAATTAGCGCAAGGTCATGGGTAAAGGCAACGATGGTTCCGGGGGCGCCCAGGCTTAAACAGACCACTAACATATATGTATGAGCGTGTGGCTTTTATCCGCCCATTCTATACGACCAATTTCAACCATGGAGTCTAATATGAACAGATTACTCACCTTTTTGCTTGCAGCAATTTGCTGGGTGTTGGCGACCGGCGTCAACGCTGCTGTGGACGGTGACTCTTACATCGAAGCAGATCTCAGTGATACCGAAACTGCTCACCTGGTATTCATGCGCGAGGAGGAGAAATTGGCGCGTGATACCTACATCACGCTGAACCAGACCTGGGGATTGACGGTCTTTTCAAATATTGCCGGCTCCGAACAGACCCACATGGACGCCATATTGTCCATGCTCGATTTGTATGGCGTAGCCGACCCGGTCCATAGCGATGCGGTTGGCTCATTTACCAATACCACGCTGGCAGGTCTGTACGTTGACCTGGTTGAAAACGGCCAGGTTTCCTTACTGGATGCACTGTTCATCGGTGCGTTTATTGAGGAGGTCGATATGCGCGATATTCAGGTGGCTATCGATGAGACAACACAGGCGGACATCATTGCTGTATATGAGAATCTGTTGGCAGGTTCTATAAACCATCTGCGTGCATTTGTTAACCAGATAGAACTCCTCGACGTGGAATACGTTGCCCAGGTTCTGGACCAATCTGAAGTCGATGCCATCCTGGGTAAATCTACCACCGGAGCATTTGAAATAAATGCTGGTCTGAACGATGCCTGGTACTACCCGGAAACGACTGGACAGGGATTCTTCATCACGGTATTTCCAAATCTTGAACTCATATCCGTGGCGTGGTTCACCTACGACACGGAAAGGCCGGCAGAGGAAGTTGAAGCAATCCTTGGAGACGCAGGACACCGTTGGTTGATGGCTTTAGGACCGTATAGCGGCAGCGAGGCACAACTTGATATATCCATCACCAAGGGTGGGGTTTTCGATTCCGAAGAACCCCTACCCGTTGATGCGCCGGGCGGAACCATCCAGTTGTACTTCGACGACTGCAGTAGCGGAACTATCAACTATGATATTCCTTCGATCAACCGGACTGGATCAATACCGATCCAGCGCGTGGCGATTGACAACGTTGCCCTGTGTGAAGCGCTACGTTAGTCAAATCGTATCCCAGCGAAAGCGTTCGACTTCGAACGCGTCTTCGGCAAGCGCTTTCAATGGTTCATCGTCGTTGTTGTCAATCCGGCGGAAGTTCTGCTTCATTCTGACCCTTGCCTCACGTGTGAACATCTGCAGGATATCGATTTCCGGTGTAGCCTTTTCTACACCTTTTACATCGATTGAAGCCTGCACCCGGCTTAGCGTGCAAGCCAGTACGAACAGGTCGATCATGATCTCGGCCAGGCGTTTGGTGGCGAACTGTTTACCGATGATATTCTTGCCGTGCTTGCGAAGTATCCGGTCAGTGGCCTGGGCAAGGTAACGTGTTTCATGCTCGAAAGACTCCGCCGATGACTGAATGGCCGGATGCAGATTCTGGAATTTAGCCAAGCCACCCATTCCGGTACGCAGCTGGGCGTGTTTGCGGGCGTAATCAGAGAGCACGCCGAAACCCTTGATTGGATCATGCAGCACACCTTTCATCGAGGCGGAGAGCTCTTTTAATTGACTCGCAACATCGTTCATCGCAGTCAGGGCAACGAACAGGCGAAGGATTTCATTGGTACCCTCAAAAATCCGGTTGATGCGTGAATCTCGCACAATACGCTCATAGGGGTACTCACGCATGAAACCATTGCCACCGGCAATCTGCAGCGCCTCATCGGCAGTCCGTGTCAGGCATTCGGTGGCATAGACCTTTGAAATGGCTGCCTCGACTGCGTATTCCTCGTAACCGCCATCGATCAGGCCGCCGACCATCGTCACCACGGCTTCGGATGTATAACAATCGATAATCATGCGCCCTACTTTCTCTTTGATCAGGCCATAACTGGCTATGGGCTGGCCAAAGGTTTTGCGCTCATTGGCCTGTTTTGTGGCCAGTTCGATCAGGCGTTTCATACCTCCTACTGACCCACCCCCGAGTCCGGTACGACCACTATTTAAAATCTGCATCGCGACTTTGAAGCCCTTGCCGACTTCACCCAGAACGTTTTCGGCCGGCACGCTCACGTCGTCAAGTAATACCGTGGTTGTGGAACTTGCACGTAAGCCCATCTTGTCTTCGTGCGGACCAAAGCTGACACCATCCATATCACTGGTGACAATAAAAGCGGTCATCTTGCCATGACCGTCCTCCGGGCCAGTGCGTGCAAACACGGTATAGAAACTGGCCATACCTCCGTTGGTAATCCACAATTTGCTGCCATTGAGAACCCAGTGACCCTCCTTTTTTACGGCCGTGGTTTTAAGGGCTGCGGCATCCGAACCGGCACCGGCCTCCGTGAGACAAAAAGCAGCGATCATTTCGCCGCTCGCAAGCTCCGGCAGATAGCGGTTCTTTTGTTCCTCGCTGCCGAACAGCAATAGCCCACGCATGCCGATTGAACTATGCGCACCAATGGTCACTGCAACGGAGGCATCGTAACGGCCAACTTCCTGGAGTGTCCGGGAGTAGGCCATATTACCAAGTGCCATACCACCGTAAGATTCAGGGATGATCAAGCCAAACAGGCCAAACTCTTTCAGCTCATTGATAAACTCTTCAGGCATTTCACCCGCAACATCCCATTCGCGAAACTCTTCTGCGCGCGGGCCAAGCAGGCTATCCAATGCATCAGT
>Ga0316197_10001134_pt1 | contig 19057 bp, 18 predicted proteins | sample OudBiesiAoxic_MG_FD_204939 | JGI IMG/M metagenome (GOLD analysis project Ga0316197, IMG submission 204939) | Coastal sediment microbial communities from Oude Bieten Haven, Netherlands - site A oxic | ecosystem: Environmental > Aquatic > Marine > Coastal > Sediment | place: Netherlands... | reverse complement strand
TCGTGAACGACCTCGATGAGCCAACGGCCAAGGAGATCAACGGCCTCCTCAGCTACCCCGCAGACTCGGCGGGAGGCATGATGGATCCGCGGATCCCTATGATGGGCGCCGATCACTCGGTGTCGGAGGCCCTTGACACGCTCCGTCGGCAACGGGACCGCCGCATCGTCAGCATCTACATCGTGGATTCCGGAGGCGCTTATGTTGGACGGATCTCTCTTCAGGATCTCGCGATTGCGGAACCGACGGCTCGCCTCCGCGATTTGATAACCGATCCGCCCGTCAGTGTTCGGGCGACTGCATCCCAGACTGAGGTGGTTGAACTCTTCGAGACTCATCGAATCCTGGCCCTTCCCGTCGTCGATTTCGAGGGGCGCCTCGTGGGCTACATCCCCAACCGCTCGCTGATGGAAGCCGTCGCTGAGGAGGCGAGCGCCGATATCCAAAGCATGGTCGGCGTCAGCCGGGAAGAAAGAGCTCTGTCTCCAGTGGGCTTCGCGGTTCGCAAGAGGCTTCCCTGGCTCGAGGTTAACCTTTTGACCGCGTTTCTCGCCGCCTCGGTGGTCGGGTTGTTCGAGGGCACGATCGCCCGATTCACCGCCCTTGCCGTGCTGTTGCCCGTTGTCGCCGGCCAGTCCGGAAATACGGGAGCCCAGGCTCTGGCGGTGACTATGCGGGGCCTGGCCCTGCGTGAAGTCCGCGTTCGAAACTGGTTCCGGGTCGCGAGCAAGGAGATCAGAGTCGCATTCATCAACGGCATCGCGGTTGCAGTTTCGACGGCGGCGGCGGTGTATTTGTGGAGCCGGTCACCGGGGCTGACCCTCGTCATCGGCGCGTCGATGGTCATTTCGATGGTCGCCGCCGGCCTCTCCGGAGCGGCGATCCCGATGATCCTCACCGCGCTCCGACAGGACCCGGCACAGTCATCTTCGATCATCCTCACGACCGTCACTGACGTCGTGGGCTTCTTCAGCTTCCTCGGCATCGCGACCATGCTCTCCGGGATGCTGTAGAAATTTCTGAGATGCTCGATGCTCGATGCTCGATGCTCGATGCTCGATGCTCGATGCTCGATGCTCGATGCGGCAAATTGATGAATTCCCGTGCCGTATTGTCAAGGTGCCGGTGAGCGGAAATCCGAAATCCGAAATGGGCGGATGGATGGGCGGATCGAGTTTCCCGTATCGAGTATCGGGCGGGCGGCTACAGATACGACCTCGGATTTACCGGCGTTCCCTGCAGGCGCACCTCGTAGTGCAGGTGGGGGCCGGTGGCATTGCCGCTCTCGCCTACCGTTCCGACCACCGCACCACGTTTCAGCTTTTTGCCCTTCGCGACCTCGATTCGCTTGAGGTGGGCGTAGCGCGTCTCGTACCCGCCAGCGTGTTCGACGACGACGAGGCGGCCGAAATCTCCGGAACGGCCGGCAAAGGTCACCCGGCCGTCGGCGGTGGTCCGAACCTTGGTTCCCTTTGGCGCCGTCAGGTCAATTCCTTTGTGACGCGAGGCTCCACGGTCTACACCAAAGGACGAAGAGATCCTCGCCACATCGTAGGGAACCGGCCAACCCTTCGGGACGTCTGATGATTCGACACCGTTTCGGCCACTGGCGCAACCCGAAAAGAAGAGCAGTCCGGCGGCAACCCCGCAAACCGCCAACCACCTCCAACCAACGACCAGAACATCCATCACCTGACCATTGTACGGCGTGAAATGGCTCGTCAATCCTGCATCTGTGCCACGCTCGCCGAGGGCATTGTGTGAGGCAGAGCCGGTTTCGCTATACTCACAGATCGGTTCTCAAGAGCGGGAGGGTGAGTTCATGGTTGCCAAAACCACGAAAAAGCAAGTCGTGGCCGAATTGGAAATTCCAGAGAGTGCCACTTCGAGGATCCGTGCGGTCGTGGAACGGGTGGAGCCACTGGATGATCACGCGAGCGTCATCGAGCAGATCCATGCGGTGCAGGAGGGATTGAAGAAGAAGGATCGGAAAGAGCTCACCGATGCTGCGCTCACCAAGTACTTCCGATCCGAGGTCCTCAAGCCTTACCAGGCCGAACTGATCAAGCTCCAGCAGCACCTCGAACGTACGAACAGAAAGGCAATTATCCTCTTCGACGGTCGCGATGCATCCGGAAAAGGCGGTACCATCCGCCGAGTGGTGCGCTACATGAACGAGAAACGCTACCGGGTCATTGCGCTTGGAAAACCGACCGATATTCAGCGTACCGAACTGCACATGAAACGGTACATCGAGCATTTCCCCCACGCCGGCGAGATCGTCCTCTTCGATCGTAGCTGGTACAACCGAGCCCTTGTCGAACCCGTCATGGGTTTCTGCACGAAGGCTCAGTACAAGCGCTTTATGGACAAGGTCGTCGGTTACGAGGAAAGGATCATCGCCGACAGAATGACCAGTCTCATGAAGCTCTACTTCTCGGTTTCCAAGGATGAGCAGGCCCTTCGTTTCAAACGACGGAAGAACGACCCGTTACGGCAGTGGAAACTGAGCGAGGTCGATCTCCAGGCTCAGGAGCTGTGGGGCGATTTCACCAAGGCGAAATACCGGCTCTTGAAAAAAACACACACCAAGAGCACGCCGTGGTTCATCATCCGTTCCGACGACAAGGCCCTTGCGCGCCTCGAAACCATCAAGCTCATCCTGAACCAGATCAAGTACGCGGGACGAAGCAGAACCCTCGATTTCACGCCAAACCCGGACATCGTCATTCCGGGTGATAAAGAACTCAAGATGATGCAAAAGCAGAAAAGAAAACACGGCAAGTTCATTCGTTGAGTCGTTTGGCCGGTATAGTGGAAGGAGCGAGGCCACCATGAAAACCGCCGAGAAAAAGAAAAAAGCGCGCTCCAGCTCTGCGAAAGCCGCCTCGCGCGAACCCGACCTCGTCAAGCTCCGCGAACACACGGCCTTCAAGAACAGCGAACAAGAGGAGAAGAAGAACCGCGTCCCGGTCTGGGTCAAGGAGAAGACCCTCGACTACGAACGGCAGCTCCACGACCTCCAGATCGAGCTCATGAAGATGCAGTCCCAGGTCCGAGCCGACGGCATGCGAATTGTGATGCTTTTCGAGGGCCGCGACGCGGCCGGAAAAGGCGGCACCATCAAACGGTTCACCGAGCACATGAACCCTCGCGGCGCCCGCGTCGTCGCTCTCGAAAAACCAAGCGACAGGGAACGCACCCAGTGGTATTTCCAGCGTTACGCCGCACATCTCCCGGCGGCGGGCGAGATCGTCTTCTTCGATCGCTCCTGGTACAACCGCGCCATGGTCGAGCCCGTCATGGGTTTTTGCACTGACGAAGAGAACAAGCGCTTTCTCAAGGACGTGCCGCTCTTCGAACGGATGATCGTCAAGGGCGGGATCAAGCTATTCAAGTTCTACTTCTCGGTCTCCAAGAAGGAACAGCTGCGCAGATTCAAGTCTCGCCACGGCGATCTTCTCAAGCAATACAAGATCTCGCCCGTGGATGAACAGGCCCAGGAGTTCTGGGACCAGTACACCGTCAGAAAGTTCCAGATGCTGTCAGAGAGCAACCGCACTCTGGCGCCATGGACGATCGTTCGCGCGGACGTGAAAAAGCTGGCGCGCCTGAACTGTATCAAGTATGTGCTGTCGAATATCGATTACCGTGACAAGGCGCCGATCGAGACCTTCGAGGTGGACCCCGAGATCATCATTTCCGGAATCGACGAGCTCAAAATGATGGAAGACAACCTGATGAGTCCCAAGTCGCTGCCGGGTTGAGCCGCCCACCCACCCAAAAAACCGCAGATCACGCAGATAGGCTCGGGATCATCGAAACCAAAAAGTGGGCCCAGGCCTACCCTGCATTGAGCCCACAGCTTGCGCGGGCCGCAGGGTGGGCTTGAGTCCACCATGGATCTACAGTTTCAGCGGATGTTCAAGTCTTGGTACTTCTGCACGACCTGTGGGCAGCCCTGGGAGGGTGGACGGATCGAGAATCGAGCATCCAGTATCGAGTATCGGGCGGACGTGCCGGCGCCTCAAAGGGACGAAACGTCGGCGGCGATCTCGGCAGCGATTTCCTCGACGCAGCGGGACATCTCTTCTACCACCGATCCTGGGTTCGGGCCGGATACCGACCGAGTTGACGAATACAACTTTTCGAGCAACGGCGGCTGATACCTCGGGACCTCGGCGTCACGAACAACGATCTTCAGCTTGACACGAGCGTCGGAGCCACCTGGCCGATCCACCTGCTCGCACGCCAGGACCTTTCCAGAAACAATCAGCGTCTTCCTGCCGTCTATCGGAGGGCCGAATTCGGCCGCCAGTTTCTGTTGGACCAGCTCTCCGACCGAACCTGCCCAGTGATCGGTAGCGTAGTAATCGATCCTGGTCGGAGACGCGAGAACCATGATTTGACTTCGTCCGAGGGCCTGGGTGGTGCTCAGCCGCTCAACCGAGAGGTTTGGGCCTACGTCGACCCGGCCGGACGACTCCATACCCAGAGTGTAGTAGTCGATCTTTGGCGCCGAAGCGCAGGCGCAGAGCACGCACAACGCCACGATCAGGAATGGAGTGGTCTTCATTTCGACTCCCCGTTCTTTCGCCCCTGCTTTCCTTTGCCCCGGATAAGTGCATCGGGCTGATCGGCCAGGATACGCGAAAACTCTTTCAGGTTGCGGGTGGTTTCCTGGAGATTGAGGAGCATCTCCTCTATGGTCGGCCGCTGGGCATCCATCAGATCACTGCTGTTACCGCTGAAGTCCTGGAAGTATTGGAGGGTCATCTGGAGCGAAGCCACAAGCTCGTCGAGGCGTTGATTGAGTTCACCAGTCAGTTGCTCGAGGTTGTCGAAGGTCTGGTGGATCGAACCCCGGTTTTCAGCGAGCATTTCATTGAGTCCGGTCATCAGCTCATTTGCTGTCTCCTCGAGGGTGGCCAGCCTCGTCACTATCTGTTCGATGCCGCCTCGATTGTCTTCAATGACCGCACTCGCACCACGCGCAACCGCTCCTCCCTCGTCGAGAGTCGTCTTCAGCGACGCCAGGACGTCAGCCAGCTCCAGAGCCTCTGGATCGTCATCACCTTCTGACCCACCGACTCCGAGGAGAGCGTTGATACCGTCGAGCATCGTTTCCAGTCTCGCGGTCACACCCTCCAGATCCGGAACATCAAAGAGCCCTCCCCCGCCACTCGACGTGATGTTGTCACCACTCTCGTGAAGAGCATCGTTGGCCCCGCCGGTCGAGATCTCAAGGTGTTTTTCGGTCGTCAGGGTTACCTGTTCTATGGTCGCGATACTGCCATTGTTGACTGGAACGTTGCCATCCACAACTGCGGTCACGCGGATGCGCGTCCGATCGTCGGGATCGGGCTCGATGGCGGTCACCTTTCCGACCTGGACACCCCCAAATCGGACATCAGCACCGCGGTTGAGACCGCTGATGTCGGTGAAGACTGCGTAAAAAGTCTTTGCCGTATCGTCCGCGGGCCGGCAGCCTCTGATAGCGACCAGAAAGCCCACCAGAATGATGAGGCTGGCCAAAACCATGATGCCGGCCTTTATCTCGGTGGCGGTGAAATCGTGTTGCTTCGCTGGCATCTTCCCTCTTTTCACTCGAGCCCGGTCAGGGCCTTCGCGTATGCGGAATCCCCGGATTCGTCGTCGGGTCGGCGGGCAAAAAACTGCTGAACATAAGGATCGTCGTTCCGCTCGAGATCATCGAGTGATCCGACACCCAAAACTCGACCACCCTTCAACATACACACCGAGTCGGCGATCAGCCTGACGCTTTCCATTTCGTGGGTCACGACCACACTGGTGAGCTTGAAGGTCTCCTGCATCTTTCGGATGAGCTGATCGATGCCGGCGGCAACAATCGGGTCGAGGCCTGCCGATGGCTCATCGTAGAAAAGGAACTCGGGATCCATCGCCATTGCTCGGGCGATTCCGGCTCGCTTTTTCATACCTCCGCTCAGTTCCGACGGCAGGTAGCTCTCAAAACCACCGAGACCAACCAGTTCGAGCTTGATCCTGGTCATGATATCGATCGTCGACTCCTCGAGCGCGGTGTGCTCGCGAAGGGGAAGAGCGACGTTGTCACCGATCGAGAGCGACTGGAGAAGAGCCGATCCCTGAAATGACATACCCATCTTTTTGCGAAGCTCGATTCGCTCGTCCTCAGACATCGCCGTGAAGTCCTCACCCTTGATCAGAATCCGGCCTGAGGCGGGTCGCATGAGGCCGACCAGGTTTCGCAGCAGGGTCGTCTTGCCGGAACCGCTGCCACCGAGAATTACCAGGATCTCTCCCTGGCGGACCTCGAAAGAAACTCCGTCAAGAACAGTCCGATCGCCATACCGGACAACCAGATCCTCCACCACAATGATTGGGTCGCTGTTCACCATTTTGATCACAAGAAGTAAAACAGAACCGTGAAAAAGAGGTCAACGATGATGATCAAGAAAATCGACGTCACTACCGACGAAGTCGTCTGTCTGCCTACCCCTTCCGCACCACCTTCTACCTGAAACCCGCGATAGACGCCGACCCAGCAGATCGCTACACCGAAGAAGAAGCTCTTGACCAATCCGGTGACCAGGTCCTTTTCAATCAGCGACTGTGTCGTCATCTCGATGTAGATCGAAGGGTCCACCCCCACCACCAGGACCGACGCAAAGAAGCCACCGAAGATCATGATGAACATGGCAATGACGGTCACGCATGGCACCGCTAAAAGCATTGCCATGAACTTCGGAACAACCAGGTATTTGATTGGGTTGAGACCCATGACCTCGAGGGCGTCGATCTCGTCGCCCACCTTCATGGTGCCAATTTCGGCGGTAATTGCTGAGCCGCTGCGCCCGGTGATGAGGATTGCGGTCATCAACGGCGCCATTTCGCGCAACGCGGACACTGCCACCAGAGTTGCGATAAAGCGGTTCGCACCCCATTTCCCGAGTGTGTACGACGCCTGCAGGGCAAGGATGACGCCGACAAGAAAACAGATCATCCCGACGATCGGCAACGAGCGAACACCAAAATCGACAAAGCTCTCGACCGCGCTTTTGACCCGCAACCCCTTGCCGCGCAGAGGAGCCACGATCATCCAGGTTATGGTTTCGACCATCAACACCGAGACCCGCGCAGCAATCGCAAGCTGATTGAGCACCCACCGGCCAACGATGCCGGCGATCTTGATCATCGCACCTCAAAGACGCTGTCGAGCCGCGCCAACTCGAGCACCTGCATGACCGACTGGGAAGGTGCAATCAGTGCGAATGCCGTACCGTGTTCGCGCGCGCTGCGCAAACCCTCGACCAGCGTGGCGACCCCGGAAGAGTCAATATACGTCACGCCTGCCAGATCGAGTGCCAAACCATCTTGAGCCGACGGCATCGCCTTCAGTATCGCCTTTCGAAGCTCGGGAGAACTGTAGAGATCCACCTCTCCCACCACCCGGATCAGCAATCCATCCGACGACTGTGATTTTTCGATGGTCAGACCCATAATCTTCCCTCAGTTCGACCGTTTCAGTTTCATTGAGACGCAGTTGCCGCCATTCTCACCGGGACAGAAATCGACCTCGTCAAAAACCTTGTGAATCAGCTGGATTCCGAGACCGCCTGGCTCCAGATCATCAGCATCCGGCGGCTGCAACGGACGTCGTTCTGTGCACTCGGATGGGCACGGCACTCCCGCATCCGATACTTGAAATTCGAAGTATTCCTCCGCGGCGTGGAGAGTGAGTTCGACGGTACCGTCGCAGCGCCCCTCGTAGGCGTGGCGAATCGCATTCGTACAGGCCTCGTCGATCGCCAGCACCACTTCGTCGGCGGTCTTTTGGTCAATTTCCCAGGAACCCACCCAGCTCCGAACCAGGCTCCGGACCGAAGCGAGCAGCTTTGGATCCGAGCGGATGGTCAGGTGGAGATCACGGTTCATTGCCGTTGAACCTCAATGCGATCATCGTACAGTCATCGTGCGGCGCCATCGGGGAACAATAATCCTGCACCTCACCGACAATGGAGTCTATGAGTTCTCGCGGCGAGGTCGGGTATTGCTCGCGCACGACACGTTCGACGCGTTGCATCCCATACTCGCCCTGGGGCGCCGTCCCGGGCGATCGGGTCGCTCCCGATCGTGCTTCGACAATCCCATCCGTGTAGAAAACCAGAGTCTCCCCAGGTTCAATTGTTCCCGATTCATCCTCCCAGGAAATACCGGGCAGGACACCGATTGGCGGTCCCGATGCCTCAAGGATGTTGACGACCCGGTCTTTGGACGCAACCAGCATCGGGTGGTGGCCGGCGTTGGCGCCAAGGAGCCTGCCATCCCGGAGATCGATCGCCACCACGGCGACGGTGCAGAACATCCCGCGTTGACTCCTCTGGACCAATCCCTCGTTGAGCGTTGCGAGCAATTCGGCCGGAGACTTCACTCCCGGGGCTCTGAGACGAAACTCTGCGAGCAGCTGCGCCATCGTCAGTGCAGCCGGGACACCCTTACCGCTGACATCGCCGATCAGCAGTCCCAACCGATCTTCGTCGATCCGTGCGAAATCATAGAAGTCGCCGCCGACAACCTTGGCCGGCACCGTCGTGCCGTAGACCTCAAAGCGGGGATCGTCGGTCGGCCATTTGCTGACCAGAAAGCCCGCCTGGATATTCCAGGCCGCCTCGATATCCTGCTCCATCCTCTGTTTCTCGAGCAATAGCTTGTGATTGCGGGCGTTCTCGAGGGCCAACCCGGCACTGTTGCCGGCCGCAGCGGCCAGAAGCAGATCATCGTTGGTGTACTCGTGGTCAGCAACATCGGTATCCATGTAGAGGATTCCGAGGATATTGTCCTGGGTGCGAATCGGTACACAGAGGATCGAGGTCAGTTTGAGGGCCGCGATGCTGGCGCTCGGGTCCACCGAACCGTTCGCCCAACCCGATTTGTAGAGCACATTCTCGCCATCTCGTAATACCCGGTTGGCAACGCTCTCGGAGATGTTGATCTCGGCCACCTTCGCGGGCTGGCTTTTGCCGTGGTGAATGGTGTGCACGTTCCCACATATCCCGCACGGCTCCAGCTGACCATCCGGGCCTGCAAAGAGAACTGCACCTCGTTGGGCACGAATGGCGGTGGTGGTGGTCTCGAGGACGCGGTCCACCAGGTCGCAGGGATTGAAGTTCGAAGCGAGGGCATTCATCAGCGTGTAGGCGGCTTCCAGCAAGGCTTGCGAGCCCGAGGGTGGTAACAGTTCCTGTGCGTGGCCATCCGGATCCAGAACTGTCTGAAGAAAGACCGTCTTGCCTTGAACGGAGGTGTCAGGGGACTCGGGGCCGATCTCGAACTGGAGAACGGTCTCGCCAATCAGCACATTGTCGCCGTTGCTGAGTTCACAGATATTTGTCGGTGATCCATTGACAATCGTCCCGTTGCGGCTGCCCAGATCCCTACAAAGGTAGCCGTCGCCAGTCGAACGGATCTCGACGTGGCGCCGCGAAGCAGCGGTGTCCTTGAGCACCAGACCGCTGTCGGCAGCCCGACCCACGATGAGCGAAGCCCCCACCGGCACCTTCCGGCGCTTTGCCCCTTCTCCTGTTACAACGTAGGCACTCAACATCTTCTCGATTCCATACAGTCCATGAGCTCCCAAGACGCTATCGTGCCGAGGCCCTGCTGGCAAGTCTCTTAGCGGCGAAGTGTCGGATCCTCGCCCGGCTGCACGCTGGTGGTGACAAACCCGAGCTGCCGACAACCTCGGTTGAGAACCACCCCTTCCTGCCAACCGAGAGGGCTGATCCAGCGTTCCTCGGGCCGTTTGTATCGCCAGTATTGGTCGCCATCCCTCCACTGGTCGCGCAGCATCTCCCACCGGTCGCGAGTCGCCTCGATACCGAGGTTGCCCGTCAGTACGCGTTCGTGAGCCTTTACCGGGGTGAGATTCCGAACGTACCAGGAAGCCGGGATCTGCCACTCGGCCGTCAGTTCCTCGGAACAATCCGGCCGGTTGGAAAACGAGGCCGAGGCACAGGAGAGGCACGCCAGCAGTGGGAAAACGAACAGAACACCTCTCTTCATCCACCGAGAGTACAATGTCGATCCAGCATCCAGAACGCAAACCACCGGAGCCCTCTTACGTATGTCTCACAGTGGTTCAATTTCGACCGACAATCGCGAACCATACTGAAAGACAACAGTCGATTTTGGAGGGATCGGTAAATGACGCGTACCCGTTGTGCAGTAACGTTGGTGATCGTTCTTCTGGCTGGCAGTCAGACGGTCGCCCGCGCCGACTATTCGGTCACGGATCTGGTGGATGCCGCGAAACGTGGTGACGGCCATGCCGTTCACAAATTGGTCGAGGCTGGCGTCGATCTCGATACGCAGGGGTTAATGGGATATACCGCTCTCCATTGGGCAGGGATTCGCGGGAATTGGCGGATCTTCGCCGAATTGGTGGCCGCAGGAGCGCCGGTCAACGCAATCGGCAGCGACGGCGGCACTCCGCTCCACTGGACCTGTCACCACGACAATCCAGACGCGGTGCGCCTTCTACTCGACGCCGGCGCCGATGTCGGGATTCAAAACCGGTGGGGGCGCACGCCGCTCCACGTAGCCTCGCGCCGGGGATGCCTCGAAGTCGCCGAACTCCTCCTCGACGCGGGTGCTGATCCCAACGCAACTACTCACGAAGGCTGGACACCCATGCACGTCGCAGCCCTGAGCGGTCAGGAATTGATGTTGGATCTTCTCGAAACCCGCGCCGCAGATCCGACCCGAACGGACTCCGACGGTCTCACCGCGTGCCAACGCTGGAAACGGCGGCCACGTCCCATACCGGTGGATATCCCGCAGCTTGCCGAGTACGAAGGAATCTACGACCTCGGTAACGGTTTCACGATAAAGGTGTGGCGAGAGGAGAACGGTCTGCGACTGCGGGAATTCGCGCCTGACGATCTCATCCCGGTCGGCATCGACGTGTTTTCATGTCGTCAGGAACCGTGGAATGTGCGATTTCTCCGAAACAAAGGCGGCGAGATTGCGATGATCGAGGTAGATTTCCTCAGACGTACGATCCGCGGTCAGAAAACCGCCACAGCCAGGTATGTCGGCTCGAAGGTCTGCATGGAATGCCACATCGGAGCCGATCAGGGGCAGCAGGATGTTCTTTGGATGCGGAGCCGCCACGCCCATGCCTATTGGCGTCTCGGTTCGGATTGGTCTCTATTCCTGGCGAAGCTGCGTCCCCACTATCAGGATCTCAACGACCCGATTGCCGACGACCGCTGCCTCCTCTGCCATGTCACCGGCTCGCAGGACCCCGATTCACTTTTTGAAGCCTCGTATCGCCCGCAGGAAGGAATCGGCTGTGAGGCCTGCCACGGACCCGGGTCCCAGTACGCGACGGCGGAAGTCATGGCGAACCGCGATGCTTTTCTGGTCAACGGTGGCCGGATCCCCGACGAAGTAACCTGCAAGAGCTGCCACCGCAATTCCGAAAACTTCGACTGGGCTGAATTCTGGCCGAAAATCGCCCATCCCAGACCGCAGGTCTCAGCCGATGTCGAAGATGAGCCCAAGGGCTAATCAGAGTTCCAGGGAGACATTGCGAAGGCTCAACGCCGTCAACGTCCATTCTCTGAACTGAGCATCCGCGTCTTTGCGTTCCTTGCGGTTTTATTGGGGTAGGTTGGTCGATCTGCGTCATCTGCGTGATCTGCGGGCAAACTGGGTGGTTGGGCGGGCTCTGTGCCCTCTGTGACTCTGTGGTTCAGAACGGGGTGTTATGGATCCAGGAGGCGGGCACCGGATTCCGGTCGGCAGGCGAAGACCGTGCTCGGCAGCTTCACCTTCTCGCGGTATCGCGAGTGCGTCGTTTCCATGAAATCCCGTGTGCCTGAGGCGGAGACCAGGGCGATAGCGCATCCCCCGAAGCCGGCGCCGGTAAGGCGAGCGCCGTAGCACTCCGGGTGATTCCGGGCCAGTTCGGTGAAGAGATCCAGTTCGAAACTGGACACCTCGTAGAGATTCCGCAGACTGAAGTGCGACTCGTCCATCAGACGACCTGCATTCACCAGGTCTCCTTCAGCCAATGCATCCGCCATCTCTCTGGGTCGTTCGTTTTCTTCAACCACGTGACGAGCCCGCCGGTAGGTCGCCTCGTCCAAACGCCCACGGTTTGCCAACAGGAACTCGAGGTCGACGTCGCGGAGAGCATGAACTGCCGGGTCCACATCTTTGAGGGCCGCGACCGCCGCTCGACAGCTCGCGCTGCGTTGGTTATATGCGCTGCCCGCCAGCGTTCGGGGAGCTCCAGTGTCCATTACCACAATCGTCACTTCGTCTGGAATGTGGACCGGAGTGTACGAGAGCGACCTGCAGTCGAGGAGAAGGGCGTGGCCTTCTCTCGCCATGGCGGCGGTGAATTGATCCATCACACCGCCCTTGATCCCGACCCAGTCGCTCTCGACCCGATGTCCGAGGAGGGCCATCTCAACCGGAGACCATTGCACTCCGGAAATTTCGCACAGGGCCAGCGTCGTCGCCACGACCAACGCAGATGACGATGAGAGGCCCGATCCCAACGGCACATCACCATCAACCGCGAGATCTGCGCCGGATACCTCCAAACCAGAGGAGATCATCGCCCACGCCACACCGATCAGATAAGAGAACCACTCCGACCCTCCGGGAGGAACGAGATCGTCGAGGGAGAACTCACGGATTTCGTCGAAAATCACAGAGTGGACTCGCAACACGCGGTCGTCCCTGGGGCCAAAAGCGATTCCGATCCGTCGATCGATGGCCATCGGCAGCACCCAGCCGTCGTTGTAGTCGGTGTGCTCTCCGATCAGATTGACGCGACCAGGAGCAACCGCGATCCGGGGCGCATCTGTCCGACCGAACTCCGAACGAAATACCGGTCGGAGCCGCTCGATCCAACTCACGATGCATCAGCCTTCATGACCTCGAGCCGGCGCAGATTCCGCCACTCCCCTCGGGTGAAATCTGGGAATCGCATGGTCTCACCACCACGAGAGATCGATCGTCCGCTGAGCTCGACAACGGCGCTCAACATGGCCGCATCGTAGACATCCGAGTCCAGCGGTCGGCCGCTCCGGAGTGCGTCGACGAGACGATAGTCCTCGATGAAATCCATGCCCCCGTGCCCCGCTCCCTGGCTCTGTTCCTCGAGCTTGCGCCACAACGGATGGTCGTACTCTTCGAGGTAGGTATCGATCGGATCCCATCGGTGGGGATCGCTCCGCCCCTCGATGTAGATCCTGGGCTCCGGGTACTTGCGGGCGAGCCCCCGTGTCCCCTGGATCAGAAAGTCCCGGCTGTAGGGCCTCGGCGAACTGGTATCGTGGGTGACCAACACGGTCTCCCCCGCCGAGGTGTTCAACATCGTGGTGACGACATCCGAGAGAGCGAAAGTTTCGGCTGCCTGGGGACTGTCGGGGCCGAAGCGCTCGACGGCATAACGGTGGAGTCCACGGGTCTTGCTGCCCATCGACACCAGAGTGTCGAACGAGTTGCCGCGGTTGATCTCGAGACACTGTGCCACCGGCCCCAGACCGTGGGTCGGGTAGAGGTCGCCATCGGAGGTCATGGAGTGTTCACGACGCCACACGCCCTCCCCTTCCATATCGTGCTTGACCGCCCGCAGATCGTGTAGGTACCCGCATCGCGCGTGGAGCAACTCGCCGAAAACACCCTGCTCGACCATGTTGAGCACCATCATCTCGAAGCGGTCGTAGTTGCAGTTTTCCATCATCACGCAGTGCTTGCGGGTTTTCTCCGAGGTCTCGACAAGCCGCCAGCAGTCGTCGAGGTTGAGGGCGGCCGGGACTTCAGTGGCCGCGTGCTTACCGGCCGTCATTGCCGCCAGACACACCGGGACGTGCCACTCCCACGGCGTTGCGGTGAACACCAGATCGAGATCAGGCTGTTCGCAGAGGCGTTCGAAATCTGTCGGTCCCCGGCTGAATCCCTTCGGTCTCGGCTGTCCAGATTCAGCAATCAGGCGCTGGGCGCGCTTTACCTTTTCGGGCACGACATCGCAGACAGCCCGGATTTCAGCACCCTTGATCTTGAGGAGGTTTTCAACATGGGCAGTGCCCATCAAACCGACGCCGACGAAGCCGATTCCAACGGTGTCCGTCGGTCGGTCTCGGAACCCGATCATCGGCGCACCAACCGGTCCGGCCGCTGCAAAACTGGATGCGAGGGAATGAACTGCGAGACCACCGGCCCCGATGACCCCATACTTCAGGATGTCGCGGCGGTTGAGACTATGAAAAACCTTTGGCTGCATCATTCCCCCCCTCGCGGCCGCCGACGTCGTCTCGACCGCTTGTAGCCATTGATCATACCTACATCATTGTGCGAATTTGACGACCGATTTAGGCAAAACCACAGAGACACGGAGTACACAGAGGGAAACACAGAGAGTTTTCTCAATCTAGCGCTCGGTGAAAGGCGGATGATGCGGAGATGCATCTCGTTGAGTTCCCGATTGCCACACGAACAATTCCCTCAGTGGCTCTCTCTGTGCCCTTTGTGGCTCTGTGGTTCTGACAACGTAAACCGGCAAGCCTCGCGTACGAGGCGACAGAAGAATATCTGTCTAGGATTCCGTCTTTGCTTCACCAATGGACGCGCGAATCACCGCATAACCGTCGTTTTCAAATGTCGAGGCGACAAGTTCCTGGACCTCCTCCTCGGGAGTCAGAGCGAGCATGTAGCCTCCGCGACCGCCACCGGTGAGCTTGGCGCCAAGGGCTCCCATGACGAGCGCCCGATCGCACAGCTCGACGAGCTTCTGATGTGACAGTCCCATATCGATGAGGATGCCGTGATTGGCGGTCAAAAGACTGCCCACTGTCTCGAGGTCGTATCGTTCCAACGCCGCCCGCATGGCCAGCGACTGCTCGGTGATCAACCGGCAACGCTCCGCGAAGAGATCGGGGTCCGCGGCCTTGAGGCTCAGAACAAAGTCGTTGAGGGTCGACGTATCGGCGGTGACGCCGCTGTTCGCGAGGACAATCCGGATCGGCTCCTCGACCTCGATCTGCGCGAAGCTCTTCTCGTCGTTTTGCACTCGATAGACCAAGAGTCCGCCATAGGTCGACGCGGTGTTGTCCACTCCGGAAGGAATGCCGTGGTAGGCCAACTCGCCTTCCCAACCAATGTGGTTGATCTCCTCAATTGAAAGCCCGAGCTCGAAAGTAGCGCTTAGCGCGCGCGCCAGCGAAACGCAGCTCGCCGCGCTGGCGCCGACACCGCTGCCCGCCAGCAGAGAGCCTCCATAGGTGATCTTGATCGGAGTCTTGCGGACATCGATATCCATCACCTCGAGAATGTGACTGATGGACTCTGCCTGCTGCTCCTTTTTCTCTTCCTTATACCCGGGCACCTCACGCCGGTTGTCGACAAGCGTCCACCCCTCGCCGTCGGTCACCTCGACGGTGGCCTCCGTCTCGAAGGGCAGCGCCGAAACGATAGCCGGTACGCCGCGCAGCACGAATTGGTCGCCGATCAGGATGGTTTTACCGAAGCCTGTACCGCTTGCCATGTCTAGCCCTCCTTATTCGCCACCAAGGCACCAAAAACACCAAGAAAATCCGTTGCTTCCGGAATCGAAAGCTCTGCTCGACCAGGATTCTCGGGCGTTCCACGGGCCGGCATCGCGGAAAGCCAGGAATCGACTCGTAGGAGAGCCCTTGGAGATGCTTTGCGCTGTTGGTGTCTTGGTGGTTCCATCTGATACCTCGGACCCGCGATGTTCAGTGTTTTGACGAACCGCTGCGCGAGAGTATCGCCTCCATCTCGTCGATGAGATTCTCTTCACGTCCGACGGCAACGGTCGTAGCAGCCGTCAGACTGTGACAGGCATCAGAAAAGCCGCCGACCCGCGCGGTCGCCTCGGGCAGCAGGATATCGAGACCCAGGACTTCACCGGACCTGATGCCATCCTCCATCGGATCGGCAACTCTCATCGAGATTTTGACCTCTTCGAAATCAAAAGCGCCGATTCCCGGCACCTGGTTGGAAATCTCCTGGAACCCGGCGAGGTAACGATCGGGATTCGCGATGTCGCTGTTTCTGATCGCATCGAGGAAGGCGCCGATCATTTTCACGCCCATCGGTTCGAAACGGTCGTGAACGTGCAGCCACTGGATATGATCGGTATTGTTCCAACCATCTTGCCGGATCCTGTCGATCTCCGAAGAAAAAGCTCGCTCCTGGACGACCCGCAACTGGGCAAGCACGCCACTTGTTTCCAGGCTCATGCCCTCGAGACAAACGTTGACCCCCATCTCGGGACCTCCGCGGTGGTAACCCGCCCCCCCCAGAGTGTCCAGATTGCGCGCAAAGGCTGAACACTCCACTGGACTGTCGGAGACGAGCAGGAAGTAGCGCTCACCCTCCGGAGTGTTCTCGATTTCGAGCATTCCCTGGCTCCGGGCTGCGAGGGCGGCGTCCCGGTTGGGCCCGGCCAGGCGGCCGTCGACAAAGAACCGATCACCTACCGCCCCGATCGTAGCGATGGGAGCGAGGTCCTGGTTCGCCGAATCAAACGCACAGGCGAACAGGTAACAGGTAGTTGAAGCCGTGATCTCGCGATCACCACGCATGCCGAACACCTCGGGATCGAGCAGATGGACCCGTTCGTCGGTGGGCTGCTCGGCCTTGTGGTGGTCGAGAATCAGTACCAGGTTGCGGCCACGGTTGAGATCCGAAATCTGCGGCGCGATGCGGCCGCAAAAATCGGTGAAGACAATCAGTTGCTCCTTGCTGCGGAATACCGCCTCGAGCACCTTCGGATAGGGTTTTTCGAGACAGACCCGGTGGACATCGAAGTTCTTGCGCTCGAAGGCTCGTGTCAGAATCGCTGCCGAGCTCAGACCATCGGCATCGTTGTGATGGAGGATCTGTACCCTTTTGTCCGACCTTCGATCAATCTCAGCGATGGCGATTTCCATGGCGGCGATCAGATCGCCGAGCATCACCCGGCGCTTTCGGCGACAAACTTGTCTGCGAACCTATCGAGGATACCGAGCTCGGCCGCGACGTCGAGAGCGGTATAGCGATCGCGTATTTTGCGCCCCTGGCGAATCGCCGTATCGAGCTCGGCCGGGGAAACACCAATCTGTTCCGCCCGGGTCGGAGCGCCGGCTGCCGTCATAACGCTCCGCACCTGACGACCCACAGCCAACGTCCGTTCGATCTCGATTTTGATCAGGTTTTCCTGTTCGCGCAGGCGTCCCAGATCCAATTCTGTCCGCGCCGCGAGCTTGGCTTCCCACTGCGGCCACACTGCCGGTGCAAGGGTACCGAATCGATCCTCGACGTCACGTCGGGCCGCCTCGACTCCGGGGCCCTGGATAAACGAGGCGTCTCCAAATTCCAATTCGAAGATCTCCCGATAAAGCTGGTCGATGACCATTGACCCTACCCCAACCTGCGCACCGTGAAGATTGGGCGATTCCCCATCGCGCAGCCGCACCATGTCCCAGTAGTGGGACAGAAGGTGTTCCGCTCCCGATGCCGGGCTCGAGGTGCCACTGATTGCCATCGACAGGCCGGAAACCAGCAACAGACGGAAGAGCTCGGTGATCGCCTTCGGATCTCTTTCGGCGAGCCGAGGGAAGGTATCGAGGGCCTGAGCGAAAGGCACCGAGAGCAATCGGTCCGGCACCTTGCAGTGGTATTCGCCCCTGACCAGCGATGCAATCTTCCAATCACACCCACAGAAGGGTTTGGAAATCAGATCGCCGAGCCCGGCAAGAGTCAGTTCGGCCGGGGCTGCCGCCAGCAATAGCGGATCCGCAAACACGGCTACCGGCGGTGTCGCGACGCGAGTTGTCTTGAGACCATTTTCGAGAAGGGCGACGATGGCCGACGTGTAGCCATTCATCGAGGCAGCCGTCGCGAGCACGAAGTAAGGACGCTCGCGCCGATGGGCAACGGCCCTGGTGAGATCGTTCACAGTGCCGCTGCCGACTGCAACGAGGCCGTCGTACTCGTCTGGATAGGCGGAAAGGATCTCTTCCACGAGGTCGACCGAGGCGTGAATGTGTCCCGAAGAGTCGTCTCTGAGAAGACAGCACTCGATCGAGTGGGATGCGCCCAGAACTGCTGAGAGTCGCTCGCCCGCAGCCCGCCAGGTATTTCGGTCAGCAACCAGAAGGATCCGCTCACCCGGGATGAGAGACGGCAGGAGTCCTGGAATTTGCTCCACCACATTGGGTTCGATCTTCACTGACCGAGTCCTGACATGGTGTTTCTTGCCGCAGTCGCACTCGAAGCTGGTGCCGAGAAACCGGTCGCTCAGAATCTCGTCGACACTGGAAGGTAGGGAGTCGATTTCCACAGTCTGTCTACCCCACCAGAGTATCAGCCATCGGACGAAGTTGTGAGATGCGGGCTAACCGACCGAACCGTTGCCGATTTCTTCCGCGGTTGCCTCTCGAATCGATGCGATCGATACCTCAAAACGAAGAGTCTGGCCCGCCAGCGGGTGGTTGCCGTCCAATGTCACCGTATCGTCCTCGATCTCGGCAATCAATAAGTGCTGCTCGCGGCCATCCGGCAGCTTCGCCGAAACCACGGAGCCGACCTCGGCCTCGAAACCGAGCTGATCCCTGTTGACTTGGACCACGCGATCCGGGTCGTGCTCACCGTAGCCTTGTTCCGGGCCGACAGTGACGTCGAGTGCGTCACCGATCTCATGCCCTTCAAGCTCATTCTCGAGGCCCGGAATGATGTTCTGGTGCCCGTGAAGGTACTCCATCGGGCCTCGGTCGGCGGTCGTATCCACTTCGGTCCCGTCTGCAACCGTCAAACGGTAATCGATGCCAACCACCGTGTCCTTGGTTATGAAATCACCCACAAAAAACTCCATTCAACTGGCTGGCGCACCCTCGGGCGGCTCAACCCGGACGATGGTCGCGGCTTCGTTCAGCTTCGCGAGCAGCTCGGACAATATCTGGCCGGACCCATTTTCGATCAACAGCTGCTTGACGGGAACCCTGGCCTCCTCGAGAGACATTTTCGAAGCTGCGCG
>Ga0316197_10001133_pt1 | contig 19062 bp, 16 predicted proteins | sample OudBiesiAoxic_MG_FD_204939 | JGI IMG/M metagenome (GOLD analysis project Ga0316197, IMG submission 204939) | Coastal sediment microbial communities from Oude Bieten Haven, Netherlands - site A oxic | ecosystem: Environmental > Aquatic > Marine > Coastal > Sediment | place: Netherlands... | reverse complement strand
AAATACCGGAACTCGCCCGTTACAGGGTTAATTATTATATGCACAAAGACGGCATAGCCGCCGCTTTCAGGGAAATTCCAAGTGTCATCAAGACCGTCGAAGAGCTAGGATTGCCGCAGGTAGTTAGCAAACTGGCCGACCTTCCCAGGGGTCTGGTGCTGGTAACCGGGCCCACCGGCAGCGGTAAATCGACCTCTTTGGCCGCAATTATCGATGAGGCCAATCGTAGACGTCAGGACCATATTATCACCATCGAAGACCCCATCGAATTCGTTCATCAGAGCAAGGGGTGTTTGGTAAACCATCGTGAAGTCGGCATTCATACCCGTTCATTTTCAGCCGCGTTGCGGGGCGCCTTGCGGGAAGACCCCGATATTATCCTGGTTGGTGAAATGCGGGACTTGGAAACCATTTCATTGGCCATCGAAGCGGCCAACACCGGTCATCTGGTCTTTTCCACCGTGCATACCACCAGCGCGTCCTCAACTGTAGATCGAGTGATAGAAGTATTCCCATCCCATGAACAGGCTCAGATTCGATCCACTCTGGCTGACAGCATAAGAGCGATTATTGCCCAAACATTGTTCAAACGGATTGATATCCGGGGTCGTGTCGCCGCAATGGAAATTCTGGTAGCGACACCGGCCGTGAGGGCACTAGTCCGTGATGCCAAATCCCACCAGATCCCTTCGGCCATCCAGACCGGAAAACGATACGGCATGCAGATGCTAGACGATGCAATCATGGATCTGCTCAATAAGGGAAAAATCGATCCTGACGATGCTTATGCCAAAGCTTTTGAAAAAGCACGATTCAGGCCGATGCTCAGGAAGCCGCCGAGTGATTTTACCGAAGCATAACCTTTTTTTGACCTTCTGTTTCGACAGGGAGAATTACCATGCGCAGACACGAGATCGATTATATTCTCAACCGGATGCTCGATACCTATAAAGACGTTTCCGATTTAAATATCACCGTCGGCAAACCATTCCAGGTGGAGGTTTTTAGTCTTCTCCGTGAAGTGCCCTTGGTACCGCCCATAAAGGAACTAACCCCTTTCCAAACCGAGATATTTGCCTTGAACCTGATCAATCAGGACCGCCGTTTGACAAAAGACCTGATTGAAAAAGGTTCCTGCGACCTGTCGTATGAACTCTCGGGAAAGGCGCGCTTTCGCGTTAGTGTGTTTTCTCAGATGGGGAACATTTCGATCGTGTTGCGAAGATTGGAAACCCGAATTCCGACCCTGGCAAAACCGATGTTTGATTCACCCAAACTCCCCGATGCTTTTCACCAAATTGCCAAGGAAAAAAACGGCATCGTTCTGGTAACCGGTGCTACCGGCAGCGGTAAGACCACCTCTTTGGCCGCAGTGCTTAATGAAATCAACGAAACCCAGTCGCTGCATATCCTTACCTTGGAAGATCCGGTTGAATACAGACATACTCATAAGAAAGCAACTTTTAATCAACGTGAGATGGGGACTGATTTTTTGTCTTTTGCCCACGGACTGCGAGCCGCTTTGCGGCAAGCCCCGAAAGTCATCCTTGTCGGTGAAATGCGAGACCGGGAGACGGTCGAGATTGCCTTAAGGGCAGCGGAAACAGGACATCTGGTATTGAGCACCCTACACACGGTGGACGCCGGCCAAACGGTCAATCGTATTCTTGGCATGTTCAATATTGAAGAGGAAAATCAGATCCGGATCCGCCTGGCCGACCTGGTGCGCTGGATTGTTTCCCAGCGACTGCTGCCCAGGGTGGGTGGTGGACGGGTGGCCGCTTTTGAAATTATGGGAACGAACCTGCGCATAAAAGACGTCATACGCCACGGTGAGTCCGAAGACAAAACATTCCACAACATTATCGACCAGGGCAAAGCCTTTGGCATGACCACTTTTGATGCATTCATTGTCGATCTCTTTGAGAAAGGCATTATCACTGAAGAAACCGCCAGGGCGTATGCCACCCGAAAAGGGGTGACCGGCCGCGGCATTGACATGGTCAAGAGCCGACGCGGAGAAGCAACAACTGATATCAAGGGCTTGGAAGTGGATAAAGAGTATACTGAGGGGATGGGATCTGATCTGTTGTAGATGTAATGATTGCGTTTGAAGACGTTGCGAGCCAAGGAGAGATAAATGGATATCAAATGCCCCGCGTGTCAATCCGGATACAGGATTCCAAAGGAAAAACTGCCTGTTGATAAGGAGGTTATTGCTTTCTCTTGCCCGAACTGCGCCCATCCCCTGACGGTGGATTTAAAAGAGTTAACTAAACCGGATCATTCCGCCGAGAAAGAGATCACTTTGGAAAAACCACCCTCTGATGGCAGTAACCTGATGGATGATCTGTCACAGTCATACGACGCGTCGGAAAAACCGTTTGATTTTGTGCATGAAGGGCAGCGGACCGCCCTGATTTGTGAATCTGATCCAGGGCTAAACCAAAAGATTCGCAAGACGTTGGAAAACCTGAATTTTTTCTGCGCCGATGCGGAATCAACTCTGGCAGCGTTAAAACAGATGCGTTACCACATCTTCGACCTGGTCGTTTTGAATGAAAGCTTTGACGGGAAGGAACCGAAAGACAACCCTTTAAGAGTTTACTTGGGCCGTCTGCCCATGGCCACCAGACGAAATATATTTGTCGTTCTTTTAACCAAACGGTTCCGAACCACGGACAATATGGCCGCCTTTAACCTGAGCGTCAATCAGGTGATCCATGAGAAGAATATTGATGAAATGGAAAAAATTATCCAGAATGGTATCACCGAAAATGATACTTTTTATCAGGTTTATAAAAAGAACTTGGATTCATTGGGAGAAACCGGGGCTGGTTGATAAGGAGATCTTTAAAAGAGGAATACATTTTGAGCATGATCTATAGCAACTTTTACAAAAACGTTCCGATTGAATAAACCATCGGGATCGGGAGCCATGAATGGCCACCACTACATCCTACAAACGTTTGATACCGATTTCGATAGCAATCCCGACCCCGATATCTTACGGAACAGTTTTTTGAAAATCGGTATATTTTGGGTACGAACACCTAATAGGCATGGAAAAAAATAGCGTAAAAGGGGGTTTTTAAAAGGTAACAGAGATTTAGCGTTTGCATTTGTTCATTTCGTCACTGATGATCCGCAATCCTTCCAGGGTTAAATCGCGATTAACCGTATCAATTGAATCAGTAACACCGGCTATTAGTTCAGCCAGCCCGCCTGTGGCGACGATCTTCGGATCAGTACCCATTTCAGACCGCATCCTTGCAACCACTCCGTCCACCAGCCCGGCGTAACCGTAAATGATCCCCGATTGGATGCTATGAATGGTGGTATTACCAATGACCTTATCGGGTGGCGAGAAGATTTCCACCCGGGGCAATTTAGAGGCTTTCCGAAAAAGAGCCTCGGAAGCGATCATAATCCCGGGACTGATGATTCCGCCCAGGTATTCACCTTGAACAGAAATTGCATCGAAGGTCGTGGCCGTCCCGAAATCGATCACCACCAGGCTGGTGTGATGTCTGTGGTAGGCCGCCACCGCATTGACAATTCGATCGGCGCCCACTTCCTGGGGGTTGGGAAGGAGAATCGGCATACCGCTATAAGAAGCGGCATTGACCCAGTTGGGACAATGGCCCAGATATTTTTGGCAAAACGAATCGAGAATGGTGACCATGGGCGGGACCACGCATGAAATCACCGTTTGATCGACCTGATCCGACGAAATACCCTGGCCGGCAAACAATCCTGAGGCCAGCAAGTTAAATTCATCCTCCGTTGTATTTCGTTCCGTTCTGATCCGCCAGTCCGTTATGAGTTGATCGCCACGATATACACCCAGAACAATATTCGTGTTTCCCACATCAATAACTAATAGCATGACAATTTATCCTTCGCTTTCATTTGGGGAAGCAATATGCACGGTAAATAATTCGGGGGTTGCCATCATCAGGGTCGTATTTATGGGAAGTATAATAATGGCACGTCGGACATACACCCCTGGAGCAAGTCCCTCCAGATCAACATAAACATCAAAATCCGGATTAGCCTTCAGGTTGTTGACTGCTCGCGAAGGGCCTTTTACCGTCATTTCTATCGTCGGAGGAGATATTTGATAGGGTTTGCTTCCCCCATGTCCCTGGATGATAATGTTATCTATCTGTTTAACAACAATTTTTTCTTTAACCGTGACTTCAGCCATAAACTCATCCGGTTTGGCCGGTTTTATCCCATCCGGCAAGTCGAGAAAAACGCGTTGACGTAAGGGTTTCGAAATCCCGCTGATATCCAAAGGTTTCATCCGGATACGCGTCAATGCCGAGACGACACTCTCCGGCCCCTTTATCTGAATAAGTCCCGGTTGAATAACGGTATTGCCAACAGCAAAGCTGGAAGCTGGCGAGCCCGACAAAACGACTTCAACGGGAAGGGTTTTCTCAATGAGACGTTCAACCCGGACTGTGATCGTCAAGGGCTGGATATGGACAATGGATACATCCACCGGTAATTCGATTATACTGAAGTCAACATCGATCTTTTGGACACCGTACTTTGCTTCGGCAATCGCCAGCTGATACCGAAGCGGTTTTTGGGACAATGCGGCTATCGCTTTGGCCGGCCCCCGCAGGTGGACATCCAACCCCGTCGAGCGGGGAGCAGTAATAGTAATACTCCGTGATGAAGTATCGCTTTCGATGGGGATAAAGATGTCGATTTCCTTATAAACCGGTTTCTGAGAAACCAGGAGCCCGGTTACACCGATCACCGTTAAAATAATCACCCCGATGAAAATCTTCTTGCTACGCAATTCTCTCTCAGGGAAGCTCATGGAGCCTCACGCCGGATGGCGTCAATCATTTTTACCGTCACATGCGTTTGAGCAACATCGTGCACCCGAACCAGGTGCGCACCGTTAAGGATGGCACCGGCCACCACTGCCTGGGTACCGATGGCCACGTCGGGATGACTGGGTGCCAGGTCGTCCTGGTGAGATTTCTTTAAGGTATGCCGAATAAACGCCTTCCTGGAGGGACCGACCAGAATGGGCGCATCCAGCGTTTTTAATGTGCTCAACCGGTTAATCAGGATGAGGTTGTGTTCATAGGTTTTCCCGAAGCCGATACCCGGATCAATAATGATCCGGTCGCGGGTGACACCGGCAGCCAGCGCCCTGTCCATGGCGTCTTTTAGAAAACCAATGATCTCTTCCATCAGATCATCGTAGCAGGGGGTCTTCTGCATGGTCTTGGGGGTACCCTGCATATGCATTAGGATCATCGGCACTCCCGCTTTCGCCGCTATAGCGCCTATTGATGGATCCATCCGCATTGCACTGATATCATTCACCATACAGGCACCAGCCTTTAATGCCTGTCGGGCGACTTCGGCCTTGGTGGTATCGATGGAAATGGGTACCTGCAACCGCTCGGCTACCCTTTCGATTACCGGCACTACCCGTCGGATCTCTTCATCCGCAGAAACCGGATCGGCGAATGGCCGGGTCGATTCACCCCCGATATCGATGATATCGGCACCATCGCCAACCAGTTTTTCAGCTTGGGTCACGGCCTTTTCCACAGTGCCAAACCGGCCGCCATCCGAAAACGAATCCGGAGTGATATTGAGCACACCCATGATCAGTGTCCGCGGCCCTAAAATCAAACGATGAGACCCCCAGGTCAGGGTGAACCGTTTCATCGATTCTTTTTCCTTATCAGGATTCATCCCCGTTGGAATCTTCAATCGTCTCTTCTGATTGCTCGCCTTCATCCGATGATACGTTCGCGGATGTTTTCGGCGATCGGGTATCGGCGACATCCGGTTCATCATCGATATAAGAGTCATCGGGTGTGGACAATTCGATTCCCGGCCGCATCTCCCTGATTATCTCATCGAGTTTAGCCCCCATCACGGTCTCTTCTTCCAGCAGCAAGTCGGCCAGTTTGTGGAGTATATCCGTATTCTCCTGGAGCACCTTTCGAGCCCGCTGGTAGGCCTCATCGACTAGTCGGCTGATTTCCCCATCGATTTTGCGGGCTGTCTCTTCCGAATAGTCCCGATGCTGCGCAATCTCCCGGCCTAAAAAGATCTGCTCGTCGCCCTGATCGAAAGAAAGCAGCCCAAGGTTTTCACTCATGCCCCAGTTGCGAATCATTCGCTGAGCCAGGTCCGTGGCCTGTTTGATGTCGGCGGCGGCACCGGTGCTGACCCGGTTGAATATAATCTCTTCAGCCACCCGGCCGCCAAAGGCCACCGCCAGCTCGCTCTCCAGTTGGTCCTTGTATTTAAAATCCCGCTCCTCAGGCAAAAACCAGGTAATCCCGGCAGCCCGACCCCGCGGCACGATGGTAATTTTATTGATCGTTTCAGTGTTGGGTAAAAACCGGGCCACCAGGGCATGGCCGCCCTCATGATAGGCGGTTGTTTTGCGGTCTTCTTCCCTGACCACCTTCGACTTACGCTCAAGACCCATGTAGACCTTGTCCTTGGCGTCCTCGAAATCGTCCATCTCCAATTTTTTCTTATTGCGCTTGGCGGCCAACAGGGCGGCTTCGTTGACCAGGTTTTCCAGGTCCGCGCCGGAGAACCCCGGCGTTCCCTTGGCCAGTACTTTAACATCAACCTCTTTGTCGATGGGGCTCTTTTTCATATAAACTTCAAGAATTTTTCGGCGCCCCCTAATATCCGGCATGGGGACGACGATCTGCCGATCGAATCGACCGGGTCGCAGCAGGGCCGGGTCGAGCACATCAGGCCGGTTGGTGGCCGAGATCAGAATAACACCCTCGTTGGATTCGAATCCGTCCATTTCCACCAGTAACTGGTTCAAGGTCTGCTCGCGTTCGTCATGGCCGCCACCCAATCCCGCGCCCCGATGGCGACCGACAGCATCAATTTCGTCGATGAAAATGATGCAAGGTGCATTTTTCTTTCCTTGGACAAACAGGTCCCGAACCCGGGAAGCGCCTACACCGACAAACATTTCCACAAAATCCGACCCACTAATACTGAAAAACGGCACACCGGCTTCTCCGGCGATGGCCCGCGCCAAAAGGGTCTTGCCCGTTCCGGGCGCACCCACCAGCAGGACCCCCTTCGGAATCCGCCCGCCCAAGCGCGTGAATTTTTTCGGATCCATTAAAAATTCGACGATTTCACCCAGCTCTTCCTTGGCCTCGTCGATTCCGGCCACATCCTCAAAGGTGACCTTCTCCTGTTGATCGGATAACAATCGCGCTCGGCTTTTGCCGAAAGACAGGGCTTTTCCCCCACCGGCCTGCATCTGCCGCATAAAGAAAATCCATACGCCGATCAAAATAATCATGGGAAACCAGGAAACGAGGACGGATACGTACCAGGGGGACTCCGACGGTGGTTTGGCCTTGATGGTCACCCCTTTGTCCCGTAAAATTTTAATCATATCAAGATCCTGAGGCGTGTATACGCGGTGCCGATTGCGGTTGCTGTCGGTCACCAGAACATCCTGCCCCTGGATGATCACCTCTTCGACCCGTTCGCCTTCAACCATAGATAAAAACTCCGTGTAACTCAGGCTCGATTCGGATAGTTGCTGCTGATTGAAAAGATTATACAACATGATCATCAACAGAGTGATCACCAGCCACAATGCCAGATTTTTATAAAACGGATTCAAAGACAATTACCTCCATGAAAAATTTGGATTCTACCTTGCGCATCAGGTTCATTTATAGACTTTTAAAAAATCAATTTCAAAAAGATAGCGTAAGGCAGTTGGTAATAGGCCGACGACCGATAACGCCGTGAATTTGGTTTTTTAAGCGTCTATAGCACCCTCATATTAATCATCAATCATCTTTACGCAAGCAAAACCTGTACCTTTAACACATGACGGGTTCCGGGACCGATCTTGACTTCATTGTCTATGCGATACCCGATAACCCATACGATCCGATCTCCGCTGATCATGACGGGACACAAAGACCGTTTGCGGTGATCCTTTTCCCGGCCCGCTAAAAATTTTCGAACCGATTGAGTGCCGCCAAGGCCCAGGGGTGAAAAGCGATCACCGGCATACCCGTTTCGAATAATCACGGGAAAGGTCAGTTTTTCCAGATCCAAGTAGGCGGCGGAGTCGGTTGCATGAAATTCCAGGGGAAATTCACTGGTATCCAGGATGGAAAATACCAACCGAAGGTCCATCTCGTTGATAACCAGTTCACCGGGCGGTGTATAATAATAAATAACCGACGGTTTCATTCCGGCTGATCCGCCTGGCGGGATGTTGCGCAATGATCCTTTCTCCCGGGAAAAAACCAACGCGTTGCCTTTCCGGCTGACGCGGGTGCGGTGCGGCAGATCAAGGCTTTTCCATGATTGTCCTGTGCTTAATAAAGCCAGCACGGCCTCGATATTCCCAAAAGATATCCTTCGCAAGTCTCCGGATAGTAAATTGATGGCACGTCGAAACAACCGTCTTTGTACCGCCGGATCAAGATTGGCCACCTCCGGAATAGAAAAAATGATTTTATTACGAGTACGTTCGATCAGACAAGTATCGAAAATCGGGTCGAGGATTTGTTCGATCCATCGGTTTTCAGATCGAATAATAGCGGCCATTTTATTCAGGTTATGAGCCATCCTGGGGTTATACTCGGCAACCAGCGTCGGCAACAACTCGGATCGAATTCGGTTGCGAAGATGCTGCCGATCGGCATTGGAAGCATCAATAACGTAATCGTGTTTTTCCCTTATCAGGTAATCCATAATCTGCCGTCGGGTTAATTCGATTAACGGACGAACAATTTTATTTTCCCGGACGGGCGGGATGCCGGATAGTCCCGTCGGGCCACTGCCGCGAAACAGATTCATCAGGACCAGTTCGGCATTGTCATCCATATGGTGGCCCAATGCAATTTTATTAAACCCGTGCGTTTCCATGACCTTGGTGAAAAAAACATACCGGACATGACGGGCGGCGGTTTCCACCGACAATCGATAGCGGCGACGATATCGAAGAACATTCTTCTTTTCCGAATAGAATGCCAATCCAAGCTTTTGGGCCAATGCGGCCACAAAGTCGGCATCCTGATCCGAAGCAGCCCCCCTTAAGTCGTGATTCAGGTGGGCAATCGCCAGGGTAAGATCAAAATCAGACGCCATTTCCTTGAGCAAGTGTACCAACGCCACCGAATCCGGCCCCCCGGATACACCGACCAAGACGGTATCACCCGATTGAAACATCCGGTGAGCGGCAATTGTCCGACTGACTGTCTGACGCAATACATTCGATTGATCACCCAATAGGACCCTCCCCAAATATACTTTTTGCAATTATACCGATTTTCAAAAAACTGTTCCAAAAGATATCGGGGTCGGGATTGCTATCGAAATCAGTATCGAAACATTTGTAGGATGTGGTGGTGGCCATTCATGGCTCCCGATACCGATTTCGATCCCGATGGTTTATTCAATCGGAACGTTTTTGTGAAAGTTGCTATAACCGGCAACCAGTATCCGGTATCACAATTTCCGGGTCAAGCAATGAAAAACTTACACCAATTTTTTTCTCTTGAAAAACCGTAAAAACCGATTATATTCTTTCTTTGGTTGTGCTAGGCGGGGAGCTAGCGGTGCCCTTTTCCCGAAAACCGCTTTATGCGGGGCTGAATTCCCCCTCAAGGATCATTTTCCGAAGATCGGGTCCGGCTGACCGGTCCCTGCGCAACAGGCACCCATGAACCTCGTCAGGTCCGGAAGGAAGCAGCGATAAGTGATGGCGCCTGTGTCGCGGATCGATTCCGGTCTTGGATTGGGCTCGCTCGCTGGAAATCATTCGACAGGGGGTGCACAACCGTTTCTCCCTTTCCCCAACACTTTTCACACAACGATATTAAGGTTTTAAACCAAACCATCCCCCATATTTTTTCGCTGTGCATTTTGCTTGACAAACCTTTGGATAGCCTTATTTTTTGTCAAAAATTTATTGGATAATAACAGACCAAATAAGCATTGGAGCAAAAATATTTATGTCGACCAACGTACGGGCACGCAACCAAAGTAAAGAATCATCGCCAGGGCGGCCCTCGGATACGGGGAAAGCATCGTCCATTCCGGTCATAGATAAAAACGAAGGACGAGACATTGTCGATTCACCCGAACCGGGGGACCATGAAACACCTGAAAAATCGGCTGATCCGGTCATTGAACTGGAAGAACAACTGGCGTCAGCCCAAGAGGAGGCCAAAACCGCTTACGATCGATTTCTACGAGTAAGCGCTGAATTCGACAATTATAAAAAGCGGATCCTACGGGAAACATCCGATTCACGAAAGTATGCCAACGAAAGACTGCTAAAAGAACTCCTATCGGTTGTAGACAACCTGGAACGGGCATTGGCCGTTTCCAAGGAAAGTGGCACGGCAACCGAGAGCCTGATTGACGGGGTCGAAATGACCCTTGAAGAATTGCTGAAGATTTTTGATAAGTTCGCCGTCAAACCCATTGAGGCCAAGGGAAAACCATTTGACCCGACTTATCATCAGGCGATGGGCCAGGAAAAAACCGACAAACATCCCGAAAACATAATCACCCAGGAATTCCAAAAAGGGTATACCTACCATGACCGGCTCCTTCGTCCGGCCATGGTGATTGTGGCCAAGCCAGGCAGCGAAGACGAATAATGTTCAGATTTAACAGAAATATTATAAACAGTGATCCATCACAAACTAAGAAGAGGTAGGTTAAAAATACTTTAGGGAGGTTCAAAAAGATGAGTAAAATAATCGGAATCGATTTAGGCACCACCAATTCCTGCGTGGCGGTCATGGAGGGTGGCGATGCGAAGGTCATCACCAACCCCGAAGGTGGGCGGACGACCCCCTCTATAGTCGCCGTTTCGGATGGTGGTGAACGCATCGTTGGGCAGGTTGCCAAACGACAGGCCATTACTAATCCTGAAAATACCGTTTTCGGTGTAAAACGACTGATCGGACGCAAATTCAAGTCGGCTGAAATCCAAGGGGATATCAAGGTCCTCCCGTATCAGCTTGAGGAAGCATCCAACGGGGATGTACGCATTAAGCTGAGGGATAAAAAATACAGTCCGGCGGAAATATCCGCTTTTATCCTGGGAAATATCAAAAAGACCGCCGAAGCGTATTTGGGCGAAACCGTTACCGATGCAGTCATTACCGTTCCGGCCTATTTTAATGACAGTCAACGTCAGGCGACCAAAGATGCCGGCAAAATAGCCGGTCTCAATGTTCAGCGAATCATCAATGAGCCCACGGCCGCCTCTTTGGCATACGGCCTCGATAAAAAGAGCGAAGAAAAAATTGCTGTCTTTGATCTGGGCGGTGGTACCTTTGACATATCGATTCTCGAAATAGGGGAGGGTGTCTTCGAAGTTAAATCAACCAACGGAGATACGCACCTGGGAGGCGAGGATTTTGATTTGCGGATTATCGATTATCTGGCCGACGAATTTAAAAAGGACCAGGGAATCGATTTACGCAATGATAAGATGGCACTCCAGCGGCTGAAGGAAGCCGCTGAAAAGGCCAAAATGGAACTATCCTCCTCTATGGAGACTGATATCAACCTGCCCTTTATCACAGCTGATTCTTCCGGCCCCAAGCATTTAAATATTAAAATCGGGCGTGCCAAGCTTGAAGCGCTCGTAAATGACCTGCTCGACAAGATTGAAGGCCCCTGTAAAACCGCCTTAAAAGATGCAGGTATTCCTGCAAATGATATTAAAGAGGTCGTATTGGTGGGTGGAATGACCCGGATGCCGGCCGTCCAGGACCGGGTGAAAAAGATATTCGGCAAAGAACCCAATAAAAGCGTTAATCCCGACGAAGTCGTGGCCCTTGGGGCTGCGATTCAGGGGGGGGTTCTTCAGGGCGATGTGAAGGATGTGCTCCTGTTAGATGTCACCCCGCTCTCTCTAGGTATTGAAACGCTGGGGGGTGTCATGACACGACTCATCGATAAAAATACCACCATACCCACCAAGAAGAGCCAGATTTTTTCCACAGCAGCGGACAATCAGCCCGCCGTGTCAATCCATGTCCTCCAGGGCGAGCGTGAAATGGCCGGCTACAATAAAACTTTGGGCCGGTTTGAACTGGTGGGCATCCCGCCGGCGCCCCGGGGGATTCCCCAGATTGAGGTTGCTTTCGATATCGACGCCAATGGCATCGTGAATGTATCAGCCAAGGATATGGCTACCGGCAAGGAGCAATCAATCCAGATTACCGCTTCAAGCGGGTTATCTCAGGAAGAGATCGACAAGGCCATCCGAGATGCAGAGCAGCATGCCGAAGAAGATAAAAAGAAACGTGAATTGATCGATGCCCGCAATGCCGCCGATTCACTCATTTACACAACCGAGAAATCGATCAAGGACCTCGGGGACAAGGTGGATGACGATACCAAAGCCAAGGTCGAAACAGGCGTTGCCGATCTTAAAAAGGCCATGGAAGGCGACGATGTCGATGAGATCAAGCGTGCCAGTGAAGCCCTCAGTCAAACTTCTCATAAAATAGCTGAAGCTATGTATCAGCAGGCGGCCCAAACCGGAGAAGGTCAGCCTGGAGATGCGGGGGCAGACCCTGCCGGGAGCGGTAGTGATGCGGGTACTGGCGCCGGCGTGGATGAAGAAGTCGTCGATGCAGACTTTGAGGAAGTCAAGGACGAAAAATAACTTTAGCTTGACCGATTCCCTAGCGAACCCCGCGGTACCCTTTGAATGTGTCGCGGGGTTTTTATTTCATTTTGCACCATCCTTTCTTTTCCCTGTTTTGCACGAACATTGAGATAGGTCACATGGGGAAACAGGCAATAAAAAGCCCGCGCAGGCCATCTGGAAATACAGATAAAATTTTTGGATGGATAGCAACTATTTATACCTACGGCCGCATGATCAAGTTCACCCATACGGTCTTCGCGCTGCCTTTTGCTCTGGTCACAGTAGTTCTTGTCCAGCGACAGTATCCTATTCGGGCAATCGACATCGGCTGGGTTATATTAGCCATGATAGGTGCCCGGTCGGCGGCCATGGGGTTTAACCGGGTAATCGACGCCCCTGTGGACGATAAAAATCCCCGAACTCGAATGCGAGAAATTCCGGCCGGGAAAATTTCTGTAACTGCGGTCTGGACCTTTGTACTTCTTTCCGGGGGGCTGTTTCTAATGGCGGCCGCCATGCTCGGTTGGCGATGTTTTTTTCTGGCCCTTCCGATCCTCGCGATTCTGTTTTTCTATTCGTACACGAAGCGATTCACCTGGTTATCTCATCTATTTTTAGGGTTTGCTATTTCCCTGGCACCGTGGGGAACCTGGATTGCCCTGTCCAAAACATTTTCCGGACCTATCTGGCTGCTGTCCCTGGCCTTGCTAACCTATATCGCCGGGTTTGATATCCTCTACGCTTGCCAGGATATCGCCTTCGATCGCAAGGAAGGCCTCTATTCCGTACCGACACGATTTGGTGTCCGGCGCGCGCTTAAAATTTCCACCATTTTACACTTGATCGCCTTTGCCGCTTTTGCGGCTATCCATCCGGTGTTCCAGATGAATGCAGCCTATCTGGTCACCCTCATGATTATTGGATTATTGCTGGTAATCGAACATCGAATCGTAAATCCCGATGATCTCTCCAGGGTCAATGTGGCCTTTTTTTACATGAATAGCCTGGTTTCGGTTGTCTTGTTTCTTGGGGTCACCATGGACGAAATAGTCAGACGGTTAACGTGAAAGTAAAGTCCCTTTGTCAATTAAAAGAGGGGGCCTATCCAATCACCAAAAACGACAGGAACCTGAAAATGGTTAACAACTTAAGACAATTTATCGATGTGCTTGATGCGGCTGGGGAGTTAACGCATGTGGCCAAAGAAGTCGATCCGGTGTTGGAAATCAGCCGTTTGACCGATCGTGAATCCAAAAAACCCCAGGGAGGAAAAGCGCTATTTTTTGCCCATGTACAAGGATCTGAATTTCCTGTGGCCACCAACCTTTTCGGCAGTCCCCAGCGAATCCGAATGGCCCTCAACGTGGATGAACTGGATGATCTCGGCCGTCGGGTCCAGCGGTATATTGATTTACACCCGCCGCGGTCATTTAGGGATATCCTGGGCCTTATCCCCTTGGTCACCGATGTTGTCAAATTTTTTCCGCGCTCACATCGAGGCAAATATCCACCCTGTCAGGAAGTGGTCTACATCCACGGAGAGGTAGACCTTGGTCGTCTGCCTGTGCTCAAGTGCTGGCCTAAGGACGCTGGCCGGTTCATAACTTTGCCACTGGTGTTCACCCGAAGCCTGGTAACCGGTAAACGAAATGTGGGTATGTACCGGATGCAAATATTCAATAAAAATACCACCGGCATGCACTGGCACATCCACAAGGACGGGGCTCATTATTACGATGAGTATGAGCGTGCCGGCCGACGGATGCCAGTGGCTGTCGCCATCGGTGCGGACCCGGCCACCGTCTACACGGCCACGGCACCCTTGCCACGGGGTATGGACGAAATGGTTTTGGCCGGTTTTATCCGGCGCAAACCGGTGCGGATGGCCAAATGCCTTACCGTCGATCTGGCCGTCCCGGCCGAAGCCGAGTTTATTCTGGAAGGGTATGTTCAGCCAGGCGAGCTGCGCCGGGAAGGACCCTTCGGTGACCACACCGGTTATTATTCCCTGGCCGATAATTATCCGATTTTTCACGTCACCGCCTTAACCCACCGTAAAAATCCAATCTATCAAACCACGCTGGTAGGGCGCCCTCCAATGGAGGACTGCTATCTGGCCAAGGCTACCGAACGGCTCTTTTTGCCTATGCTGCGGACAGTCATGCCGGAGGTTAGGGATTACTATTTTCCCTGGGAAGGTGTGTTTCATAACATCGTAATAGTCTCCATCGACAAAGCCTACGCCGGGCACGCCCAAAAAGTGATAAGCGGTCTATGGGGTCAGGGACAAATGAGCTTTTGCAAGGCCATCGTGGTGGTGGATACCGATATCGACCCTCAAGATCCTGGCCAGGTTCTTCAGGCCCTGATCCGTCGACTTGACACCAGATCCGATCTGACCCGAACGACTGGTGTTCTCGATGTTCTGGATCATAGTTCACCATCTCAGAATTTTGGCCACAAGATCGGCATTGATCTCACTGCAAGAGTAACTGCTGAGCCGCCTCGCTCTGAACCCAAATCACAAACCCTTCCACCCTTTTCCGACTTGTCCGCCGAATCGTTAAAGCAACAAGTGGATGGCGTCGTCAATCTTCGGGAATTACTGAACGAACCGACCAGTGATCAGAACCGGCGGATTCGATTGATTGCCATAACCATCATCAAATCCGACCAACGGGGCGGGCGGGTGTTTGCCGAAGAAATTCTCAATAGCAACGTGCTGGATCCCTTTGATATCGTTATTTTATTCGACGCACCCATCGACCTTAATGATGAAGCCCAACTTTTGTGGAAACTGTTCAATAATGTCGATCCCGGAAGGGATCTGTTCATCCGGAAGTCTCAAATGGTCATTGACGCCTGCAATAAGGGGCCTATGGATGGCCATCACCGCCAATGGCCCGATGAGCTGACGTTTGATTGACGATTGACGCGTGACCAGATAATGAAAACGGCGAAATTACTGGTTGAAGCAAAGCAAGCAACTATCATTCATGATCAATAAGGAAATACAAAATGCCGCCGATCATATCGATTGTAGGTAAATCGAAGTCCGGAAAAACCACCCTGGTAGAAAAATTAATTCCTGAATTGAAGCGCCGTGGATATCGAATTGGCACCATCAAGCATGCCCATCATGGGTTTACCCTTGATCGCAAAGGAAAGGACAGTGCCCGTCACCGTGCTGCCGGGGCCGATGCAGTTATCGTGTCTGCACCGGATACCATGGCCATGATCAAGGGCCATTCCAATCCATCCCTAACCAGTCTGGCGATGTTTTTAGAGGACATGGACCTTATAATCGCCGAAGGCTTCAAAAGCGATTGTCAACTCAAAATTGAAGTATGTCGAGCGGATAATCACAAAGCGCCGATCCATCCCATAGTCAGCCGGTTGACTGCATTTGTTTCCGACACGGACATTGATATGGGCGTGCCCAAATTCGGGTTGGAGGATATTGAGCGCCTGGCGGACTTGATTGAAGGGCAGATTCTATGACTATCTTTATTTGACTATTAGGAAATGATTAACTGGTGCCACCCATTAATGGTTTTTTTAAAGATGGGCACCTGGTGACGTTTCCAATTCAGAATTGAGGATTTTTGTCCAAGGTCAAGGAAGTCAAGAGATTACGCCGAGGTGGTCCTTGGTAAGCCGTACAAGCGATCCTGCCGATTGACTCCGAGATTGGGCCAAAAGACCATTAATGGATGGAAACTAGCTGGATCGTGAGCGGCTCTTATGCAGATGCCGATAATATATTTGTAACCAAAACCTGAAATCGGGCTCAATATTCCCCAGAACATGAGAATATGACAATCCCTGCTTAATGCCGGGGAATATATACTTATACCTAAATTGAGCGCTAAGGCTCACAAAAATACTCACCATATCCACTGGGTATGACTGCGTTTTTTGAAAGCCTGATCATCTCAATATCTCGGCACATAGCTTCATAAAAAATCGCTCAATTTAGGTTATAAAAACATGGACAAGCGTTTAGTACTCACGTATACAAAGGAAAAAAGAAATGAAAGAGATTCTAACGTTACTACTTTTTATCGGGGTCTGGGTATTTCTTCAGGCCTATCTGTTGCCCAAGCTGGGCGTCTCAACGTGAATGCGGGAATCCTGTCAGTTGACAGCAAAGACGGAGAATGGCGACGAGTCCAAGGAAATCGTCAACCGAGAACAACATCAATGATACTGAACTGGTCCAGGCCATCCAAGTCGGCCGAATTGACCTTTATCAAGAGCTGGTCTCACGCTACGAACGCAAATTGTATAATTTCGGGCTTCGAATGTGCCGCAATACCAGCGATGCCGAGGACCTGGTCCAAGATACTTTTCTAAATGTATTTAAGTATTTAAAGAGTTTTCGGCACGAAGCCAAATTTAAAAATTGGTTGTACAAAATCGCTGCCAGCATTTGTATAAAAAAAAGGCGACAACGGAAATACGCGCCGGAACAGACCCTATCATTAGCCGATTTTTCATCGAGAGATGAAACGGAAATGGCCAAAGGCCCCCCCCGATGGACCAACATTCCGCTAGACCAACTTTTAAATGAGGAATTGGCGGAGATGCTTAGCGATACGATCCACGCGTTACCTGAAAAATATCGCATTGTGGCGGTATTGAGGGACGTTGAAGGTTTTACAACCACTGAAACGGCAAAAATCCTCGACATTACCCCGGCCAATGTGAAAGTCCGGCTCCACCGGGCCCGTCTTTTCCTTAGAGATAAATTGAAGGATTATTTTGAACACGACCACAGCTACCCATCAACATGACAGCCGTTGCCTTGATCTGTTTAAAAAACTCTCGGAATATATCGATCAAGAGCTGGATGAAGTGACCTGCAAACAAATCGAGCAACATCTTGAGAATTGTTCACCATGCCGGGCCTGTCTTGAAACATTGAAAACGACCGCCGGCTTATGCCATCGGATAGAAGAGGCATCGGTACCAACATCACTCTCCAACCGTTTAAAAAAGATGATTTTTGAATTGACATATTAGATTACAATTCGGTCTGACGATTTGCCCCCATCGATTTAAAACCCTTATCCTCCCATTTTAATCTGATCCAAATTTGACACATTGCACTGGTTCCAATATAAATAGCTTGTGTTAGAGGTTCACGAAAAAAAATATCAGGTCATATTCCGAATTTAGGCAACACCACCAGCCAGGATGTGTTGGTGCTAAAATATGAAATTATTGTTACGTGGGTTCGGAAGGATTGGTTGCCTCTTGTGATCAATTTGGCCGATAACACCCCTTGAAACAGGAAGGATATTAAATGTCCGATGTTGCAACCGTAACCTATAATGGAAAGACATACGAATTTCCCGTCATCATGGGTACCGAGGGAGAAAAAGCCATCGATATTTCGACCTTACGGGCCAGATCGGGATTAATCACCATGGATTACGGATTTTCCAGTACCGGCAGTTGTTATAGTGAGATCACCTTCATGGATGGCGAAAAAGGGATCCTTCGCTATCGGGGTATCCCGGTAGAGCAACTGGCCAAACATGCGACTTATAAAGAAACCGCCTATTTGCTCATTAACGGTCGTCTCCCCAATCGAGAAGAATTGACCCGTTTCTCCGTCATGTTGAATGACAACTCCCTCGTTCATGAAGATATGCAGGAGTTTTATAAAAGTTTCCCACGCAGCTCGCACCCCATGGGAATTTTGTCGTCCATGGTAAACGCGCTGAGAAGCTTTTATCCCGAACTGGAAAAAACCCAGGAAGAGATCAACATCACCATGACCCGGCTGCTGTCAAAGATCCGTACCATGGCGGCCATGTCATACAAGATCTCCAGGGGACACAAGGTCATCTATCCCCGCCCGGACCTGAACTACTGCGCCAATTTTTTAAATATGATGTTCGATTCACCGGTAAGACCTTACGACATTGACGAAGACCTGGTTCAAGCTTTACGCGTTTTCTGGATCCTCCATGCCGACCATGAACAAAACTGCTCCACCACGGCTGTCCGCGTCGTCGGGAGCGGTCGGGTCAATCTTTACGCTGCTATTTCGGCCGGTATTGCGGCCTTGTGGGGACCACTGCACGGCGGCGCCAACCAGGCCGTTATTGAAATGCTCAGCGAGATTGTAAGGGATGGTGGAAAAATCAGTAAAGTAATTGAACGGGCCAAGGATCGCAACGATCCGTTTCGGTTATACGGTTTTGGTCACCGCGTGTATAAAACCGACGATCCGCGCGGCAAAATTATCAAGAAGATGGCCGATCGGCTGCTGGAAAAAAGTCAAGTCTCCGACCCGTTGCTGGACACCGCCAAAGAGCTGGAAATTGCCGCTCGAAAAGACGACTATTTTATCGAACACCACCTCTATC
>Ga0316197_10001132_pt1 | contig 19068 bp, 19 predicted proteins | sample OudBiesiAoxic_MG_FD_204939 | JGI IMG/M metagenome (GOLD analysis project Ga0316197, IMG submission 204939) | Coastal sediment microbial communities from Oude Bieten Haven, Netherlands - site A oxic | ecosystem: Environmental > Aquatic > Marine > Coastal > Sediment | place: Netherlands... | reverse complement strand
TCCCGGCCGGACACCGGTATCACCGCCCCGAATGGGACGCCGCCCGCAACCTGGCGACCTTCGGGCCCTGCTCCGGGGCGCCGGGTCACGGCCACAACTATCGCGTCGAGGTCACCGTCCGGGGTGAAATCAATCCGGAAACCGGCATGATCGTGGACCTGGCGGTTCTCGACCGGCTTCTCCGGGAAAAAGTCCGGGAGCCGATGGACCACGCGTTCCTCAACGAGCTGCCCGAGTTTTCCACCGGGGCGATCCCGACGACGGAAAACCTGGCCCGGGTCGTGTGGGAGCGAGTCTCGCCGGCTCTTCCTTCTTCCTGCGCTCTGACGCTCGTCAGGGTGCTGGAGGATCGCAACCTGTGGGCCGACTACCGGGGTGACTGATTGCGCCGAGCCCCGGCCTTCATGCCCGGACTCGTTCAGTCAAGCAGCCGCAGCGGCATTACCAGGCACAGGTAGTCCAATTCCCCGCCGGCCGGCCTGAACGTCGCCGCTCGCTCGGGGGCTTTGAATTCAATCAGCACGTCATCACCAGGCATGTACCGGAGCACTTCCAAGAGGTAGTTCGCGTTGAATCCGATCTCCAGGGCTTCACCGCCGTAGTCCACCTGCATTTCCTCTTCCGCCTCACCCAGGTCCGGCGTCTGGACGCGGAAGGAGAGTGTTCCTTCGCTGAAGCTCATGCGCACACGGTGGGTCTGGTCACTGGCCACGACAGCCATCCGCCGAATCGCCGCGGCAAGGTTGGCTGTGTTGGCCGTGGCCTTCTTGTCGTTGTCGGTGGGAATTACCTGTTCGTAGTTCGGATACGGCCCCTCGATCAGGCGCGTATATACGGACCGTAGAGGCGTTCGGAACGCCAGGTGGTTCTTCGAACGCGAAACTGAGATCTCGCCTTCCTTTTCGAACAGACGCCCCACCTGTTGCAGCGCCTTCGGCGGTACGATCAGGGAAGCTTCCGGCGCGCCTCCACCCTCGAGGGGAACCGTCAACCTGGCGAGGCGGTGTCCGTTCGTGGCGACCATCGAAGCCGTTCCATCACCCAACTGCCACAACACGCCATTGAGAATCGGCCGACTCTCTTCGCTCGATACGGCGAAGGACGTCTTGCTGATCAACTCAAGCAGATCGGAGGCCAGCATCGACCACGAATCTCCAGAATCGACTTCCGGAAAACTCGGGAATTCCTCGGTTGGCAGTCCGAACAACTTGAAGCGGCTCTTTCCGCTTTCAATTCGGATCTCCACACCTTCTGCCGTGATATGAACCGGAGCCGCCGGTAGCTCGCGAGCGATCTCGGCAAACTTCTTCGCCGGAACCGTCACGGATCCTTCCGTCTCAATCTCCGCCTCGATCGAGACCGACACAGAAATATCCAGGTCGGTTCCACTCAAGATCAGCTTTCCATCCTTCGCTTCGAGAAGGATGTTTGAAAGCACAGGAAGAGTCGTCTTCGTTGGAATGGTGGCTGAAACAGCTCCCATTCCCGAGTGCAGGCTGTCGCGCGTTACTGAAAGCTTCATGGAGATCCTCTTTCGCTCCTTCGTCCGGTTCTGTACCGGGGAAAGCTGTTCTCTCCTACTGTTCTAATATCATTCTTAGTAGTAATAGTAGGGACCGTGGAAACGTGGAGAACCCGGCTCAATATCCCTGATCATTGCTTCAGGACTGGCAGCCGCGTCGCCCGCCTCGTGTGCATCATCCGGGAAAAGTAGCTGCGGCGTCCACATCTATCCACCGTCCGGTCGGTTTCCACTGATGGAATGCCCACGAGTCAACGTCTTTTCAACGTGCCCCTGGTGAAAACATCCCGCCCGATCTCAGTGACTGAGCTCATCCTGCAGACGATGCACTCGAGTACGGAATTCCGCGCTAGAGGCCATATCAGCTTCGACCTTGTTCACCGAGTGGATCACCGTCGAGTGATCGCGGCCGCCGAACATTGCGCCGATCTCGGTATACGGAAGATCGAGCGTCGTCTTGATCAGGTACATGGCGACCTGCCGTGGCACGGTCAGGGGCTTCGTTCGACGCTTGGAAACCAGGTTCTCGACCGACACCCCCCAGGCATCAGCCGTCTTCTGGCGAATCTCGACCGGCGTGACTCGGGCCCCCATCTCTTCTTCGAGTCGAGGACCGAGCGCTTCACGGGCCAGGTCCAGAGAAATCTCTCGCCGCGTCAACGAGCTGTAGGCAAGGAGCTTGATCACGGCTCCCTCCAGCTGCCGGACCGATGCCTTGCGGTTGCGGGCGATGAACTCGATGACGCCCTCGTCGAGGGTCAGCCGATCCTCGGCGGCCTTCTTCTGAAGGATCGCGACCCGCGTCTCGAAGTCCGGTGGTTTGATGTCCGTGACCAGGCCCCACTCGAACCGGGACACCAGACGTTCCTGAAGCCCGGGGATCTCCTGGGGGGGTCGATCACTGGTAATGACGATCTGTCGATGGGCATCGTACAGCGAGTTGAACGTGTGGAAGAACTCCTCCTGCGTCCCCTCCTTGTTTCCAAGGAAGTGCACGTCATCCACGAGAAGAACATCGATCCGCCGGTAGCGCTGGCGGAAGTCGGCCGTGCGCCCACTCTGGATGGCGGAGATCATCTCGTTGGTGAACTGTTCGGACGGGACGTACGCGATCTGGGTCTCGGGGGAACGCTGAAGGATCTCGTGTCCGATCGCGTGCATGAGGTGCGTCTTGCCGAGGCCCGTGTCCCCGTAGATGAAGAGCGGGTTGTAGAGCTGGGCCGGCGAGTCGGCCACCCCCCGGCATGCCGCGGCGGCCAGCTGGCTGTTTCCGCCGATCACGAACCGCTCGAACGTATAGCGCTGGTTCAGACCCGCCTGGCGCGCGCCCTCGCCTGCGGTACGCGTGGGCGCGGCCGTAGCGGCTGGCTCCGGCACGAGGTCGACGTTGGTCATCGACTCGTCCGTGCCGATCTCGGGGAACACAAGTCGCTCTCCTGCCCCGTGGTGTTCAAAGCGCAGATCGAGGGGTCGACCGAGGGTCTTCCCCGCCAGGTCCCTGAGCAGGTCACCGTACTTGTCCTCGATCCACTCCACGGCGAAGCGGGTGGGCGCAGCGACGACGAGGGTGTCGTCAACCAGGCCCACGGCCTCGGTGGAGGCTAGCCACGTGCGGAACGTCTGCTCGGGCAGCACGTCCCGCGCGGCGGTAATGATCGAAGTCCAGACTTCGGCGGCCGTCAGCTCCATGGGTGCCCAATTGATTGGGAAGGTACACGGGGCCGTCCATTGTAGAGAGCGGGCCAGACAGTGTCAATTTTCCGGGAGACGCCTCGAAAGCACCGGAGCGGAGGCGGTGAATATGATTGACAGCGCTGCGGATTGACCCTACTTTTCGAGGCTCTCTGTCAAATGAGCGGGGCGTGGCCCCGATGCACGAGTGAGAAGATAATGCAGCCGACGTTCAGAAATCCAAGCAGACGCAAGAGGCTGAAGGACCATGGCTTCCGGGCCCGTATGAAGTCCAAGGCCGGTCGCAAGGTGCTCGCCCGCCGTCGCCGTAAGGGACGCCATTCCCTGACGGTGAGCGACGAAATCAGCCCGAAGCACCGCCGGTAACCCCCCGCTAGCGATCGCCCGACCCTTGGGTGACGGCCTCCGTTTCCGGTACCCCAGATCGGCCCGGCTACGTCGCGGGCCGGAAATCCGAACCCTTCTTCGAAAGGGTTCGAGGCGTCGGTGCGGACCGCTCGAGGTCTTTCGAGGCGACTCCCCGACCGAATCGGCACGGGCCGGAATCGTCGTTCCCCGCTACGGACATACGATCGTGCAGCGCAACCGATTGAAACGCAGGTTGCGTGAGTTCGTACGTACCGAGTGGCTGGTTGAGGCGCGGAACGTGAAGCCGGCGCCGGAGATCCTCGTGCGAGCCCGACCCGCTGCGTACGAGGTAGACGGGCGTGCTCTGCGTGAGGCGTTCGGTCGATGTCTGGGGGGCGGATGAAGAGCTTTCTCCTTTTCTGGATTCGGGCCTACCAGGCAGGCCTGTCCCCGATACTACCGGCGAGTTGCCGCTATACGCCGACCTGTTCCGAGTACGCCCGAGAGGCCGTGGAACGACACGGGGCGGTGCGGGGGTCGTGGTTGGCCATGAAACGCCTGGGTCGGTGTCATCCGTTCGGAGGACACGGCCACGACCCGGTGCCCGAGGCAAGAGAGAACGCCGAGTGGTCGAGCGACGAAACCATACCGGATAGAGGATAGATGGAGAAGCGAGTAGTAATGGCCGTCGTGCTCACGATCGGCGTGATCTTCTTGAGCAACTTCCTGTTTCCGTCCCCGGAGCCACCGCCGGGCCAGGTGGCGGCGGATTCGGCGCTCGTGGAGGGCGGAGACACGCCCGGCGAGCTCGATACGGAGACAGCAGCCGGGCGTGATACGGCCAACCGCACGGAGGTCGCCGCCGCGGTACCGGAACCGGACCGCGAGAGTGGGGTGGAGCGGGCGGTGGAACCCGCCGGCCTGTCCGAACTGCCGGCCGACACGGTCACGGTGACGACCGACCTCGTGAGGATGCAGTTCTCGACGCGCGGAGCCTCGCTGATGTCCGCGGAACTGCTGGAGTACGAGTCATATACGCCCAACGGCACGGAGGACCATCCCGCGCAACTGGTGCGCGATGGAGATCGCGTGTTCGGGTATCGGGTTGTCATCGCGGGCGACACGATTCGCCTCGATGGACAGTCGTTCACCGTCGATCGATTCGAGCTTACCCTCACGGAAGACCACCCCAGGGACTCTCTCGTCTTCCGGTATCCGTTCCCATCCGGCGCCGCTGAGTTCGTGGTCACGTACGGGTTCGAGATGGACAGCTACCTCGTCGACGTCTCCGGCAGGGTGGAGGGCATCGGCGATCGCGGCTACTCGATCCTCACATCTCTGGGCCTGGGCCTGAGGACAAACGAGAAGAGCCCGCAGGACGACTTCCGACAGCTGGCGTATGTCGTACGCGGCCAGGGCGGGGGAATCGAGTCGGTCAACCTGGACAAGGTCGACGCCGGCACCCTGCGGACAGCGGACGGCGGCCCGTTCGACTGGGTCGCGGTGAAGAACAAGTACTTCGTGATCGCACTGGTGTCGCGGGAAGCAGGCCCGGCGTTCGGCGGCCTGCTCGTGATGGGGGAACCCGCCGAGCACACGGCGCGCATGGTGGCCTCGCAACCGGCTCCCGCCGGCAGCGGCTTCGGCTTCCAGGCCTACATGGGGCCGCAGGAGTATGGACGCCTCGAAGCCGTCGGTCGATCGCGCGACCTCGAGCACGTGAATCCGTATGGCTGGCGCTGGATGCGCCCGATCATCCGACCGCTGGTCGGGATCGTGATGGTCATCCTGGAGTGGATGCACAACTTCCTCGGGCTTGCGTACGGGTGGGTGCTGATCGTGTTCGGTATCGCGATGCGGGTAGTGCTCTTCCCTCTGTACCAGAAGTCCATGCGGTCGCAGATGGCCCAGATGCAGGTGCAGCCTCTCATGAAGGAGCTGCAGGCCAAGTACAAGGACGAGCCGCAGAAGCTGCAGTCGGAGATGATGAAGTTGTACAAGGAGCACAACGTGAACCCGCTGGGAGGGTGCCTCCCGATGCTCCTGCCGATGCCGATTCTGTTCGCGCTGTTCTTCGTCTTCCAGAGCACCATCGAATTCAGGGGTGTCCCGTTCCTGTGGCTTCCTGATCTGTCCCTGAAGGATCCGTATTACATCATCCCACTTCTGATGGGCGGTTCGATGTTCCTGCTGTCGTGGATCGGGCAGCGCGGAATGGAGGCGAACGCGCAGATGAAGATGATGACCTACATGATGCCGGCCGTGTTCACCGTGATGTTCGCGAACTTCCCGTCTGGCCTGAACCTTTACTACGCCACGAGCAACCTGGCTTCGCTCCCACAGCAGCTGTACCTGTCGAAAGAGCGGAAGGCGGCGAAGCAAAAAGCCGACCAGTACAAGGCGACGAAGGCACGCAAGGACGATGGGGGTGGTGGAGGGGGCGGCTAGCGCCCGCCCTTAGCAACACGTGATTCGCGTACCGGCACCTCAAACGAACTGACACATGGCCAGCCTCTCCACGATTGCGGCCATATCGACGGCTCCCGGACGCGGCGCCCTGGCCGTGGTTCGGGTGAGTGGCCCTGACACGGCCCTCATCGCCACGCGGCTGGGACTGCCCGGGGAAGAGGCGCGAGTCGCCCGGCACGCAACCCTCCGACACCCCGCTACGGACGAGCCGGTTGACGACGTGGTGGCGGTTCGCTTCAATGGCCCCGCCTCCTACACCGGCGAGGACATGCTGGAGATCAGCTGCCACGGCGGCTCCCTGGCTCCGCAGCTCGTGCTCGAGGCGGTATGCGCGGCAGGGGCCCGCCTGGCCGAACCCGGCGAATTCACACGTAAAGCCTTCCTGAACGGTAAGATGGACCTGATGCAGGCCGAGGCCACGCTCGACCTGATCGAAGCGCGCTCACCCGCCATGCACCGGGCTGCACTGTTTCAACTCGACCGGGGTTTGTCCCGCCGCATAGAGGAATTGCGAGAAGAGCTACTGGACCTTCAGGGTCTGATCGCTTACGACATCGACTTCCCGGAGGAAGACGAAGGCCCCGTGCCTGCCGCACGCATAGACGAGGCAGCGTGTCGACTGGTCAGCGGTCTGGAGCGAATGCTGGAGTTGGCGCCGGAGGGGGAGCTGCTGCGGGACGGAGCCCTCACCGTGATAGCGGGACGGCCAAATGCCGGTAAGTCCAGTGTTTTCAACGCGTTACTTGGTTTCGAGCGCGCGATAGTCACCGAGGAGCCGGGGACGACACGGGACGCGATCGAAGCCCTGATCAGCATCGATGGGTACCCGTTTCGGCTGGTGGACACGGCGGGCCTGCGGGAGGGAGCCGGACGGATCGAGGGAATGGGGATCGAGGTGGCCCGGGGCTACCTGCAGCGCGCGGACCTGGTGCTGCTCTGCGTTGAGGCGGACCGAGTGCCGGGGTCCGACGAAACGAAATTCGTGCACGAAATCACGGAAGAGGACAGTTCGCGCGTCGTGATCCTGCGTACGAAAGCAGACGTATGCCAGGGAGAGGTGAGCGGCCTCGTGAGCGGGCCGGTACCGGGGCTACCCGTCTCCGCAGTCACCGGAGACGGACTGCCTGAAGTGCGAGCGGCTATGCTCGAGCGTGTGTACGCGGGCATCCGGGGCGACGAAGAGACTCCGGTGGTCACCCGAGCGCGACAGATCGAGTGTCTGTCACGAGCTCGGGGAGACGCCGCGGCGTTTCAGATAGCCAGGCAGCGAGGTCTTCCGGCGGAGATAGCGGGCACGCACGTCCAGGACGCAACCCTTGCGCTGGAGGATCTCCTCGGCGCGGTGAGCACCGAGGACATCCTGGACAGGGTTTTCAGCGCGTTCTGTGTGGGCAAGTAGCGCCAGGGCTCAGGCCGCGCGCTGACACCTCGGACAGAGATAAGTTCGCTTCCCCACCAGGCTCAAGGATTCGAGCTCCGTCATACAACGCGGGCACGTGTGTCCCGGTCGCCGCCGGTTGATCAGCCAGCCGGGGTCCGAATGAGCCGCCTGCCAATGGAGGGTCGCACGGCGCAAGACACGCCGCAGGTACTTGTGAACCAGAGTCAGTTGCTCATCCGTGAGATCCGCGATCTTACAATCCGGACGGATGCTCGCCTGGAAGCAGATTTCGTCCGCGTACTCGTTCCCGATACCCGCCACGACTTCCTCGTTCATCAGGAACCCCTTCAGAGAGGTCCTGCCGCGCGAGCCGGCGAGCTGGATGAAGCGTGGAGCGGTGAGTTCCTCGCTGAGGGGATCGAGACCCAGATTGTTCAGGACCCCGAGGCCGCTAAAGTCATCGCCTTCAACGAGATAGACGTCACTTTCCGAGGCCGTTGAGGCGAAGCGAAGCTCCCGACCGGCCGCGAACTGAAGGCGAATCTTGCTGGTTTCTCGTGGTGGCGCAGTCTGGGACTCGAGGTACACTTCACCGTCGGTGCCCATGTCGAATACGAGGCTGACCTCAGAACGAAAGCGCAGGACCACGTACTTCCCGTGCCTCTCGACGGTGTCGATGGCGTGGCCCTGGATCTGCTCCGCGGCTCGATCGCCGTCGAGGTCCACGGTCTTTGCATCGTCGATCAGGACCACGGAAACGGTCTTTCCAGTCGCGTATCCGGCAAAGGCGTCGATCATTCGCTCGACGTCTGGCAGTTCTATCATCACGTGTTCTTCCTCGCGGCGCAGGTGAGAGAATCTACGGGGATACACCTGGAAAACTGGAAAGTGCCATCAGCGAATAACGCGAAAGTCCGGCGGCAAATCAACTGCTGGTTCCACGGAGGACACGCGCGAGACGCGCGACCCCTGCGGTCCACGCCGGAGGCTCAGCAGGAAGTCGGCGACAGTATCGGTGGGTCCAGCCACATGAACCTCCACCGCGCCGTCATCGAGATTGCGAACGGTTCCTCGCAAACCGAGGCCGATAGCCTGGCGCCTCGTCCACCAGCGAAAGCCCACACCCTGCACCCGACCTTCAAGGATGACTCCGACGCGCGCTTCGGCGATACTTGGCTGCATTGCCTGTAAGATCCTAGTTTGGCGCCCCCTGCTACGTTGGTACACCTCGTAGCGCCTCGGAAGGCACCATGCGAACGACGACGCGCCACGAAGGTACGCAGCGACAGCTCAGGAGAAGAATGTACTACGACGTGATCGTGATCGGCGGAGGACACGCTGGAACTGAGGCGGCGAACGCCTCGGCCCGGCTGGGAGCCCGTACGCTGCTCGTGACGTCGTTTCTGGCCCGGGTTGGGCAGATGTCCTGCAACCCGGCGATCGGGGGCGTGGCCAAAGGCACGGTGGCGCGCGAAGTCGATGCAATGGGTGGACTTATGGGCCTCGCCGCTGACCGAACAACGATTCACTTCCGCATGCTCAATCAGAGCAAAGGCCCGGCCGTGTGGGCGCCACGGGCCCAATGCGACCGCGGGGGCTACTCGAGGGAAATCCGCGGACTTCTGGAGGAGCAGCCGGGTCTGGAGCTGTACCAGGGAACCGTGGCGTCGCTGAAGATCGAGGGTGAGAGAGTGACGGGCGTATGCTGCTCAGATGGCAGTGCGTTCGCCGCCGGGTGCGTCATTCTCACCGCCGGGACGTTCCTCCGAGGGAGCATACGTATTGGGGTCGGGCGGGAACTGGCAGCCGGCAGGGCCGGAGACGCTCCGACGGTAGACCTCGCGGACCAGTTGCGGGACCTGGGCCTGGAGGCCCGGCGATTCAAGACGGGCACCCCGCCACGAGTCGACGGTCGAACGGTGAACTTCGACCGCCTGGAACGACAGGATGGAGAAGATGAGGGGTATCGGTTCTCGCACTGGGAGGCAGGCGAGGGACTTCCGCGCCGGCCATGCTGGATATCCCGTGCGGGCAGGGAGGTCAAACGGATCGTCGAGGACAATCTGGGTCGGTCGGCCCTGTACGGGGGAATGATCGCTTCACAGGGACCGCGATACTGTCCATCCATCGAAGACAAGATCGTCAAGTTCCCCGACGCGACCGGGCACCAGGTATTCCTCGAGCCCGAGGGGTTGGAGACGAGCGAGCTATACGTCAACGGGCTTTCGACATCGCTCCCGCCCGATGTGCAGCGCCAGTTTCTGTCCGTGGTGCCGGGACTGGAGAACGCCCGCATGACACAAGCGGGATATGCCATTGAGTACGACTACTTCCCTCCCCTTCAACTCAGTAACACCCTCGAGCTGAAGAACATAGGTGGCCTGTTTCTGGCGGGTCAGGTGAACGGGACCACGGGCTATGAAGAGGCCGCCGGCCAGGGTGTCGTGGCCGGCGTGAACGCCGCACACGCGGCCCTGGAGCGGGAACCGTGGACGCCGGGTCGCGACGAGGCCTACATGGGAGTCCTCGTGGATGACCTCGTCACGCGGGGAGTCGACGAACCCTATCGCCTGTTCACGTCGCGCGCCGAATTTCGCCTCCTGCTGCGACAGGACAACGCCCTCTCTCGAATGGGTCCGACGGCTGCCCGGCTCGGACTCCTGTCCGATGGCCAGCTCCGGCGCCTGGATTCACACCTGACGGACCTGGATCGGGCTCGCCGCTGGGTGCGGGAGGAGCGAGTGGATCCGAGTAACGCCAACGAATGGCTGGTCGAACACGGAACGAGCCCGCTTACGGAACGCCAGCCGTTGGATCGCCTGGCGCGACGCCCACAGGTCACACTCCTCGGCCTTGTCGCTGACGATGGTCCAGTGCGGAATCCCGACCTGGGGCACGACGCTCTTACCGTGGTGGAGATGGAAATCAAGTACGAGGGGTACATTCGGCGCGAAGAGGAACGGGCACGCGCGCTGGCCGAGCGGGAAGACCAGCCACTTCCAGAGAACGCCCCCTACCTGGAGTTCCAGAGCCTGTCGTACGAGGCCCGCCAGAAACTGGAGTCCGTAAGGCCGAAGACGATCGGGCAGGCGGGTCGCATTCCGGGGGTGTCTCCTTCCGATCTTCAGAACCTCCTGGTGGAAGTGCGGAAGCGCTCGTTTGGGAGGGAGGGGTCCTGAGACGGGCGGTCCGACTGCGAGCGAACTTCGGCGGGCCCGAGGACTTCCAGGAGATGTTTCACGTGCAACACCAGGCCCCCAAATCCCACCGATGTTTCACGTGCAACACCCCTTCCTTGGAGTTCGCACGCCCCCAGCGTATATTCTCCGCCCCCTGCAAAAAAGAGCGTATGGCCGAACGGGGACAGAGGTCTACGAGGCGACAGTTCTTCGACAACGGCGGCCGTAACATGTTGCACCACAATAACTTGTCACCGGAGAACGAATGTCCCGTGTCATCGCCATAGCCAACCAGAAGGGTGGCGTCGGGAAAACTACAACCGCCATCAACCTGGGCGCATCCCTGGCGATCGCGGAGCGGCGAACCCTGGTCATCGACTGCGATCCACAGGGGAACGCCTCGAGTGGTCTCGGAATCGCCCGCGAGACGGAATCGCCGGACGTGTACGACTGCCTGGTAAACGGCACAGCGGTCGAGGAAGCGATTCGGCCCGCCGTTCACTTCCCCATGCTGGATGTGGTGCCGGCGAGCCGGGACCTGGCGGGTGCGGAAGTGGAGTTGATCGAGAGGCCGCGTCGCGAAAGGATCCTGCGGGACATCGTGGAGCCGATTCGCGATCGATACGAATATGTCCTGATCGACTCGCCACCCTCCCTCGGCCTGTTGACCCTGAACGCGCTCGTCGCCGCAGACACCGTGTTAATCCCTATCCAGTGCGAGTTCTACGCCCTGGAGGGCCTGAGCCAACTTCTCAACACCGTCCGTATCGTGCAGCGGAGCATCAACCCTGAACTGGGGATCGAGGGGGTGCTTCTCACGATGTTCGACTCGAGACTCAACCTCTCGAAGCAGGTCAAGGGAGAGGCGGAGGAGTACTTCGGGGCGAAGGTCTTCAAGACATGGATACCGCGAAACGTACGGCTGGCGGAGGCACCCAGTTTCGGCCAACCCATTGCGCTGTATGACGTTCTATCCACCGGGGCACGGGGGTACCTTAGCCTTGCCTCAGAAATCGTTCGCAGGGACGAAGAGCGGAAGGGGGCCGTCGTTGGCCAAGCCTGAGTCACGACGCCTGGGCAAGGGCCTGGGAGCGCTGCTCGGAGAGTATCTCGAAGAACCGATTTCGGGAGAGATACCCATCCGGGAGCTGGATGTCGGGCGTATTCGTCCGAACCCCTTCCAGCCCCGACGCCAGTTCCAGGACGAGTCGCTCGACGAGCTCGAAGCCTCCATCCGAGAGAACGGGTTGTTGCAGCCCCTGGTGGTCCGTCCATCCGGGCCCGACTTCGAGCTGGTCGCCGGGGAGCGGCGCTGGCGGGTGCTGACACGGCTGGGCTGGGAGAAGGTGCCCGCGGTGGTGCGCCCTCTCAGCGACGAGCAGATGCTGGTTATGGCCCTTGTAGAGAACCTCCAGCGTGAAGACCTGGGGCCGCTGGAAGAAGCCGTCGGATACCAGCAACTGGTTGATGGTTTTGGACTTACGCAGAAAGCAGTGGCTCGCCGCGTAGGTCGTGACAGGTCAACGGTGGCGAACGCGCTCAGGCTGCTCACGCTTCCAGCAGCGGTCAGGGACCTGCTCAGCGAAGGGTCGCTGACGGCGGGCCACGCTCGCGCGGTGCTCTCGGTCGAGGGAGAAGCGGAACAGGTCGCACTGGCTCGCGAAGTCGTGTCCAGGAGTCTCTCGGTCCGTGAGGCGGAAGCGCTGGCGCGCCGTGGCAGGAAGCGAGACAAGCCGGGCGGTAAGCGGGACAAGCCCAACGAAGACCCGGTCGCCCGTAAGGCGGCGGTACTGCTGTCCAGGGTTTACGGCACGGATGTGAAGGTCAGTCTGAAGTCAAAGACGAGCGGTGAGATCCGGATTCCGTTCAGGGACCCTGACGACTTTGAGCGGATTGCGAGCGAGCTGCTCGGAGAACCAGGGTCCGCGGACCTGTTCGGGGCGAAATGAGCCACGAGGGCAAGCAGCGCTGGACTCTGATCCTCATGAGAGAGGGCCAGGTGAATTCTCGTACCCTGGCCCTGTCGCGCGGAAAAGCGGTGGCGTTCGGCGGTGTAGCGCTGGTAGCGTTGGCGGCGACCTTTTTCGTCGCCGGAAGGTGGGCAGGAGACCTCGCTTCCCGGGGCCGCGTGGAGGCGCTTGAAGCCGAGGTCCTGGACTTGCGGGAAGAAAACGCGTCGATGACGGTCGTCGCTGAGCGTGTCGAACGGCTGGAGGCCGAGTACAGGCAGCTCAGGGGTGTCATGGGTGGCGACCTGGGAGCGTCCAGACGTGACATTCTGCTGCCACCGCTGTCAGAGGAGGATGCGACGGCGCGGCGCGTGACCGAAGAGCAGGACGCGGCACGTTTCGTGTGGCCAGTCGTGGAACCGGGTTTCGTCACGAGGACATTCGGCGACACCACGCTGACTCCAGGTGAGGACCACCTGGGAGTCGACATCGCAGTGCCGGCCGGATCCTACGTCCGTACGACGAGGGGTGGCGCGGTGGAGGAAACGGGAGACGACGTGGCGTATGGGCTCTTCGTCAAGGTGTCGCACGATGACGAGATCAGCAGTCTGTATGCTCATAACTCCTGGTTGTTCGTGTCCGCGGGTGACTCGGTGGAGATGGGAGAGGTTATAGCCCTGTCAGGGAATAGCGGCAGGTCGACCGCGCCGCATCTGCACGTGGAAATCGAGCGGGAAGGCACGCTCGTGGACCCGCTCGACTATCTTGCGGAGGGGACCTGAGGCTGGGCCACTCGGGAATCGGGCCCGGAAGGGATGGTGAAAGGAATGAGCGAGATGTCTAAGACAAGAAACCGAACAGACGGCGCGCCCCGTGATGTGGGAGACGTCGTGTCGATCGTCGGGCCCGGCATGAAGGTGGTCGGTGATTGCTCGAGCGACGGCACGATCCGGATCGAGGGGCAGGTCGAAGGTTCGGTGAAGGCGGCGAAGAGCGTAGTGATCGGCAAGGAAGGTGTGGTCGTGGGGGACGTCGTGACACAGGACGCCATCGTTGCCGGACGCGTAAATGGCAGCGTCAGTGCGGAGAGCCGGGTCGAACTGCAGACGACCTGCCGAGTCCAGGGCGACATTCGGAGCCGGCGGATCAAGCTTGACGAAGGTGGGCAGGTAGACGGACAACTCCACATGGGCGGGGGCGGCGCTGAGAAGCCGGCCGACGTCACAAAACATGGGGAGAAACCGGCCCACAAAGCTCCCGAGGCAGTCCAGGTCAACTGACCTGAGCGCGTAACTGCTGCCTTGACTGATAGTTGCTCCATCGTACTTCGAGTGGCGACTTATCCACAGTTGTCCACAAAGACGTGCGCGGACCTTCGTGGAACCGTGCGGTTTTCCACATCCCGTGATGTGAGGAACCCGTGGTCCTGATTGACGCGCTCCTGTTCCTCGTTGGACTGACCGCACTTACGCTCGGGGCGGATTGGTTGGTCACGGGAGCCTCGCGGGTCGCCGAGCACCGTGGAGTGAGCCCGCTCCTCGTGGGTCTCACCATCGTGGCCTTCGGCACCTCCGCTCCGGAACTGGTCGTGTCGATAGGTGCTGTTCTGCGCGGCCAGCATGGGATTGCGGTCGGAAACGTCATGGGCTCGACGGTAGCAAATGTCGGGCTGATCGTGGGTCTCGGGGCGATGGTGCGTCCGATCTTCGTGCACCGGAAGCTGCTGCAACGCGAAGCGCCCCTCATGGTCCTGGTCCTGGCTGCCGTGATGGTGTTTGCTTCGAATGGCGTGATCGGTACCCTCGACGCGCTGATCCTCGTAGGAGGCTTCACGCTCTACATGCTGTACCTGGTTCGCTGGGGGAAGTCGGAGACGGAAACGGGGCAATTCCAGGCGGCTCGCATCGAAGCTCACATGAAGGATATGGGGTTGAGCCGCCGTCCCTTCGTGAATTGGCTCCGCGTGGCGTTCGGGACAGCCCTGCTGCTTGCCGGGGCTTCATGGATGATTCAATCGGCCGGCGAGATCGCCATCGCGTATCAGATTCCCGAAGAGGTCGTGGGTGCGACGATGGTAGCCGTCGGAACCTCTTTGCCCGAATTGGCTTCCACGATTGCCGCAGCGGCGCGAGGCCTGGGCGACATCGCCATCGGCAACGTGATCGGGTCGAACATCTTCAACCTGGGGCTCGTCCTCGGGACGGCGGCTCTCATCAGTCCGCTGGAGCTGACGCCGGACACCGTGGCGAGGCAGGTGGTCCCCGCGATGATCTTCTGCCTGGCCCTCATTCCCCTGGCCTACACGGGGCAAAAGGTGACCCGGTGGGAGGGAGCCCTCCTCCTCCTGGGCTACTCGTTCTTCCTCTACCAGGTCCTCTAGAAGCCTGTTGAAGAACTGTAGCGGACCGCGTTACGAGCGCCACAGGGCCAGATCCAAGGTGGTGCGCCGAAGGCATAGCCCAAGCTACGTCGAGGCGTACCCTACGAAGGAGATGGCCCTGTGCCGCCGTAACCCTCCGGGCGAGAGGCGGTTGCGCGCCTGATCGTTCGTCTCTCCTCCTCGCCGTAGTGCTGCTACGACTCGTCGTCATCCCTGCTCTGAGACGCGTAAACATTACTCGCGCGGCCCACTCCAGTTCTTCAACAGGCTTCTAGTCCACCACGACGGGCCCTTTCGCTGCGCCCGGCCCTGCGTAAAGTTAGTTCGTAAAGGGACCACAGCGGAGGTCGGGATGTCCTCGTCGGTCAAAATGAGCAGCAAGCACCAGATCGTGGTGCCGCGTGAAGCCCGGGAAGCCCTGGGCCTGCGGCCCGGAGACAGGCTTCTCGTAACCGTCGCCGGAGACGTCATCGAGATGCGGCCGGAACCACACGACGTGGTGGCCGCACTCGAGGGCCTTCTGTCCGATTCGACGGGCGCCGAGGGCGACCTGTGGCCGGAGGCGCACGGTGAATGAAGTTGTCGCCTTCCGGAAGGTCCTGGCTGAAGCGGGTATCGTATATGTAGATGCCGGAGTTCTGGCGCTCCACCTGGTCGGCGACCCCAGGTATCTTCCTCTCACGCGGGCGATTCTCGGCGGTTTGCGGGACCGCGAATTCACGGCGCTCACCTCGGCCATCACGATTTACCAGCTTCTGGTTGAACCCTACCGCTCCGGAAACGAGGCGACGGCAGAACGGGTGGAGGTGCTGGTGGCCGCCCTTCAGGGCCTGGAGATCGTACCGGTATCAGCGACCATCGCCCGGCAGGCAGCCCAGGTGAAGGCCCAGATCGGGGGTGGACTTCCGCGTGCCATCCAGATCGCTACGGCGTTGGCGGGTGACTCGGAGATCTACGTGACCCGACGCTCGACGCTTCGCCGGATCGCAGGGCTCGGCGTGGCCCAACTGGATGCGTATCGGCAGGGTGAGAGCGCCGGGCTACCGGCCGCGGAGACCTAGTCGGCGAACTCCACCTGTACGGGCCCCGGCAGGATTCCCGCTTCTACACCCCGCTGCAGGAACAGGTGCACGGCCTCGCGTCCGTCAGGGCCGTAATCCAACGTGCGCTGGTTCACGTACATTCCCACGAACTCATCCGCCGTTCCTCGATCGAGACCCCGGGCAAAGCCCATAGCGTAGTCCATGGCCTGCTCGCGGTGGTCCAGCGAGAACGCGATGCTGCGGCGAAGGTAGTCGGAGACCCGCGGGATGAGCTCGGCACCCAGGTCCCGTCGAATGACGTTGCCGCCCAGGGGAAGGGGAAGACCCGTTTCTTCTTTCCACCATCGACCCAGGTCTTCAAGGAGGACCAGGTCCTCGTCGGCGTACGTCAGCTGGCCCTCGTGAATGATGAGCCCCACGTCTATCTGCCCATCGCGGACCGCCTCCAGGATCTCGTCGAAGGGCATGACTACGGTCTCCGCGGCCGGCTCCCACAATTTCAGCGCGAGATAGGCGGACGTGAGCTCTCCAGGGATCGCGATGGTGCACGAGCGGATCACGTCGCGGTCCATGGGTGCCCGGCTGACGAGCCTCGGGCCGTAGCCCTCCCCCATACTGGCTCCGTGGGGAAGCAGGATGTAGCGGTCGGTCAGGTAGGCATAGGCATGAATGGACACCGCGGTGACTTCGAGCTCGCCCCGCATGGCCCGCTCGTTCAGTTCCTGGATCCCCTGGAGCTCGTGCTCAAAGCCCAGCTCGGCCGTGTCGATCTCGCCGGAAGCCAGTCCATAGAACATGAAAGCATCGTCCGAATCGGGACTATGCGCGACGCGTATCACCCTCCGGGAAACCCGGCCAGACTCAGTCGTATTCATGGCGCCCGAAGGTATGCCGCTTCGTGGGTCGCGGCAAACGCCGCCGCCCGATCGGCGACCCGAGTCGCCACCCCGACTCAAAGAGGACGAAACAGCAGCCCTGACGGCATCTTCGGCTCAAAATACGTTGACTTGGGAGGGAGTCGGCCTCCCCGACCGGCCGTCGCCCACACGTCCTCGAGCGACACCGGGGGCAGGACGAAGCCGCACCCACCGTCCGGCACTGCGGTCGCCCCTTCAGGGCTGCGCGAGTATGAGAGAATGCCCTCATGCGCCGCCTCGTCGGCCTCGAGCCCGCAAAGAGTCCCCAGGATCAGCTCATCGAACACCACGGGGGAGATACGGGCGCGTTCGGCGGGAATGCCCGCTCGTACAAGTGCATCGGGTCGGGCCGAAGCCAGCCTGTAGCCGGCCCCGTCCGGCAGAGCGACGATGATCGAACCGGGCGGGGCCGAAGCGACCGTCTCTTCCGCTTCGGCGGGAGACAGGTCGGGCAACTCCTCGAGGTGGAAGGACTCTGCCAGCGTCGAGATCCACTCGGACCTTCCGTCGCCGGCCTGCGGCGGTCGCGAGAGGACCCGATGCGTGGGGCGAACAACCAGCCCTGGATCCAGCTGGCTCACTATACAAACCAGCAAATAGGCCGCCTTTACGTTGTCACCAAGCGTTTCGGCCGCCACCAGCGCCGTCTCGTACCGGTGATGCCCGTCCGCGATCAGAAGCGGGTGGGACGCCGCGGCCGACAGCAGGTTCGCGCTTCGGTCACCCGACACCACCCACATCGCGTGCCGGATTCCATCCGGAGTGGCCGCTACCGCATCGGGGGCCTTGTCGACGAGTTCGCGCTCGAGGTCGTAGAGCCGTCCGTCCCCGTCTCGCGCGACCATGAAAATGGGTGAGAGCTGCGTGCGCGTTGCCAGCGTGAGCGCCAGGCGGTCCTTCTTGGGGCCGGAGTGAGTCCGTTCGTGCGGCAGAACCTCGCCATCGCTGAACGGCGTCAACCGTACGGCCGCAAAGACGGCCATCCTGTCACGTGCCTGCCCGTCAGCTTCGAAGCGTTGGCGGTACACGTACACGGACGGATTCGGATCAACGTCGAGAACTCCCTCGAGAATCCACTGCCGAAGTGTATCAGCGGCATTGACATAGCGGTCGCCCGGCGAACCGTCCGGGAGAATCAGGCGGACACAATTGTGCGGGCTTCTGCTCTTGAGTTCCTCGGCGTCCGCTTCGTCGATGACGTCGTAAGGAGGAGCGAGGAGGAGTGACAGGTCACCCGCGGAGGGGCTGAAGCGGAGCGCGCAAAACGGAGCGAGTTCGGGCACGGTTTCCCTCCGGGTTTCTCGGGTCGGTTGCGGTGAAAACTGTAGTGTCTCAATAGTACCGATGTCGGTCGCGCAATCGTCAGGGTCGTGGTTCGCGTCGCAAGCATCGCTGGCTGTACGCCGGGGTGCAAGTAAGCTAGCGCGGACGAGAGCGCGGACCGCGACGGACAAAGTGAAGCGAACGGACGGGAGACGTCGCAGTATGCGGCCAATCGACGGCCTGTTGATCGACCTGGATGGAACGGTCTACCTCGGACGGGAGTTGATTCCCGGCTCCGCGCGGGCCATTGATCGGGTGCGCGAGAAGGGCGTTCCGTTTCTGTTCACGACCAACACGAGCCGCATGTCTCGGTCGGACATCGCTCTCTCGTTGGGCTCGATGGGACTCAAGGTGGACCCGACGGAGATCTTCAGCGCACCCGTTGCCGCAGCCCGATGGCTGAAAGACGAGGGCGTGCGCCGGATTCACCTGCTGGTGGCTGACTCGACCCGGGAGGACTTCGAGGGCTTCGAGATCACGGGTGATCGGCCAGACGCGGTTCTGGTGGGTGATCTTGGTGCCGATTTCACGTTCGAGCGTCTCAATTCGGCGTTTCGCAGCCTGCGCGAAGGCGCCCGCCTGGTGGCCATTCACCGAAACCGATTCTGGCTGACCGACCAGGGGCCCACGCTGGATGCGGGCCCGTTCGTTGCCGGGCTGGAGTATGCCAGCCGCCAGCAGGCCACACTCGTCGGCAAACCGTCGCCCGCCTTCTTCGACGCGGCGTCCTCACTGCTAGGCATCCGCAGGAACGGGTTGGCCGTGGTGGGCGACGACCTGGAAACGGATGTCAGGGGTGGACGGGCAGCGGACCTGGTGACGATCCAGGTTCGCACAGGCAAGTTCGACCAGGCCCTGCTCGATG
>Ga0316197_10001131_pt1 | contig 19076 bp, 19 predicted proteins | sample OudBiesiAoxic_MG_FD_204939 | JGI IMG/M metagenome (GOLD analysis project Ga0316197, IMG submission 204939) | Coastal sediment microbial communities from Oude Bieten Haven, Netherlands - site A oxic | ecosystem: Environmental > Aquatic > Marine > Coastal > Sediment | place: Netherlands... | reverse complement strand
GCAACTTGACCACGACAAACAGGACCTTTTATAAACCCGCTAATCGTGAAGTGAGCTTCTTTAAGCATAAATTCATAACGCGCGCTAACAGGGATATCTTTAAAAACTAAAAATGGATTAAAGTCTTTATAGTCAGGTAAAGTTTTCACCGTAAATTTCGCGTTATAGAATAATTTATCCCATTGTTTTTCTAGCTTTTGATTAAAAACATAGGGTAAATTAGTTTTAGCTAATGTGGTTGCTCTATCCAATACTAAGCGATAATAAACACGTTCAACTTTTGGATCGTCATAGGGACGTCGTGTGGGAATAATTTTTACCGGTTCACCAGAAGGCGTGTATGAACGAATTAATTTAAAGAAACGTGGCGGGCTTTGTACACTAATCGATTGTGCATCAAAATAAACATGTGCTAAAAACAGATGTTCATAAATATAACGCGCGACTAACTGTTCTTTCAACGAGTTACCATTTAACTTTCTCTCCCAATGCTCAACTAACGCAAGATGCTGTGCTGACAGCGGTAATGGGGCTGACATTGGAGCACCTCGCCCAATCCACTGTTCCAGTGTTTTAAATTCATCATTACTTAGATTAGGTAAGCCATAGGGCATGCCTGCTAATGGAAAGTCTTCTTTATAGTCCTCTACTTGATTGATATCGGGACACTGGTCTTGACGATTTAATGCGTAATTAAATTCTGCGGGTAGAATACCTTGAGGCTGTGGGTGCTGCTCTTTTTGTAATAATAATTTGTACATTACACTACCTTGCAAGTTGGCAAGTAGTGTTTGATCTCGTTCATTTAATACAGAACTAAAACCTTGTTTTCTCCATTCATCTGTTTCATGGGCATCTACAAATAAACGCGAAGGTTGTGCTCCCAATAGGCGTTCCCCATTGTATACCTTATGCTTACTGGCTCCGCGATCAATACCTTCAGGCGATGACAACTTTAATTGGCAAGGAGCATCATAACAACCATGGCAAACAACACATCGACTTTCAAGAATAGGCATGACTTGTTCACGATATTGCTGGGCTAAAGCATCCTCTACGGGTAATTGTCTTGGTCTTGTTTCATCACTACCGTAATCTTTTTCAAGTTGATCCGAAGCATCGGAACAAGCACTCACAAGAACACTAGTTAGTAGGATAATTAATACTTTAAAAGTCATGAATACGTTCTCTAAAATTGTTAGTATGTGCCATTGATTGATCAAAACAGATGTTAGCAATTATCCGACCGACTAGACAGATCGGTAGATTATTAATGCTAAATAGCCTCAGTTGCGGATAAGCAGAATAGTATAGCACAGCGATTTCCGCGAATATCTAGGTTAAACCATCTACCAATAGCTAGAGACAGGATACATAGAATGAAATTTAGCCCATGCACCAGCGACTGCACTACTGACGAAGACAAATGCTACGGATGTGGTAGAAGCCGCGATGAAATACGTGAAACACAAGCAATCACAAAATTATTAGTCGAGCACTTAGTCAAATACGACTATGACGATCCTGAAAATTTTTTAGAGAATATTAAAAATAAAGCAATCAAACGCTCTGCAAAAATCAAAGAAGAAAATAATGGTTAAAAAGCATAAACATCAGGTGTCGCCAGAAACCCAAGATGAAGCGCTTGCAATGGCAAAAAAAGTACAGAAGCCAGGACAAACTAAAGAGCAAACTAAATTAATTGCTCTTGGGATCCAAAAAGGCATCGCTGAATATAAAAAGCTTGCCAAAAGTAAACAACGTGAAGCAGATAAAGCTAAAAAGAAAAAAATCTCCAGCAATGAGACAGAGTCTGATATCGATAGCAATGATGATAGACCTGCCACCTCTTGGCTACCTTGGGCTTTATTAGCACTAAGTTGGGTTGGGTTTGTTAGTTATCATTTTTTAAAACTATAAATGTAGTAAAGGAAGAATCATGGTTAAAGTAATTGTAAACGGCGCAAAAGGTCGTATGGGTGGGGAAGCAGTTAAAGCCGTTAATAATGACAGCGAATTAGAATTAGTCGCTTCGTGTGACTTTGGTGATGACTTAGCAGCATTGATTAAACAAACAGGCGCACAGGTTGTTGTTGATTTAACAGCAGCTTCTGCAGGGTTTAATAATACCCAAACGATTCTTAATGCTGGTGCTTGTCCAGTTATCGGTACCAGTGGTTTCCTTGAGCATCAAGTAGCAGAGTTACAAGCACTTGCAAAAGAAAAGCAACTAGGAGGCTTGATTGCACCTAATTTTTCACTAGGTGCCGTCTTAATGATGAAGTTTGCTGTACAAGCCGCTAAGTATTTACCTGATGTAGAAGTCATTGAAGCGCATAGCCCACAAAAAGAAGAAAGCCCGTCTGGCACAGGTATTCGTACTGCAGAATTAATTGCAGCCGCGCGCACTAAAGCGGCGACACCTTGTAGTGATAAAGAGTTAATTGAAGGCGCACGTGGAGCTGAATTAAATGGCGTTAAATTACATTCAATTCGGTTACCAGGTGTGGTAGCACAACAAACCGTCTTTTTTGGTGGATTAAGCGAAACACTAAAAATTGAACATAACTCTCAACACCGTGAATCTTTTATGCCAGGTATTTGTTTAGCCTGTAAAGAAGTCGTTAAACGTTCAGAGTTGGTATATGGCTTAGAATATTTAATGGATTAAAGATACTAGATTACACAGTCTGACTTTTGCTGCTCGAATGTGATGAAATAGCTAAAGCAAGTGAGATAAGTAATAGTAAAATGCCCTTTAATCTACATGTTTAAAGGGCATTTTTTATGTTTCAAAGTAATGCATACTTGATTGCAGGAACCGCATATTAAAGCTGCTAATGTTGAAATACCGATAACGTTTGATCAACGCGTTTTGCGGTTGCTAATAACTCATCACTCTTGGTCATTAGGCGATCACTCGCAAGTTCGTTCTGACGTGCAATATTCATAATCTCGGTAGCATTGTTAGCAACCAAATCACTCTCCTGTGACTGATGGATAGTTAGGTCTGCTAAAGAGCGTAAACTTTGCTTAGACTGTTCAGCTTCTTGCTGCATATTTTTTAAAGGCACGATAATGCTTTCAATTAATAACACACCTTTTTCAATCCGCATTTCACTCTCAGTGATTTCAGTTTCTACTTGGTTGGTTTGTTTCTGCATGGTACTGATCACTTCATCAATATTCATCGTCACTTCAGCGGTACGGCTAGCTAATACACGCACTTCATCAGCTACAACTGAGAAACCTCGACCAAATTCTCCCGCACGTGCAGCTTCAATTGAAGCATTTAGCGCGAGCAGGTTGGTTTGATCGGCAATTTCTCGAATATGATTAATTGCATTAGAAACTTCAAGTGAACTCTCACTAAGTCGAGCAACTGAAGCGGTAGACTGAGAAATAGAAACTGCAATATCTTTGATAGAATGACTCGCCTCAGTGATCGATTTCACTCCTTGCTCAGAAAGTTGCTGCGTTTTCACTGCTTGAGATTCGATCTGTTTTACATCTTCTGAGGTTTGTTTAATGCCTATGGATAGAGAAACAATACTATCGTTGATGTGGCCTGAACGCTGACATTGTTCAGTCAGTGCACCTTTCATATCGGCAGCCTGTAACAAAATGTCGTTAGCATTGTCATGCACCGATTTTGCATCACTATCAACATTAGATATCATTGATTTGAGTTGACTTTGCATATGCGACATACTTGATAATAAACGACCAAATTCATTGTTATTTCCCCGTGGGATTGACTTTGAAAGGTCTCCAGCAGCAATACTGGCAATAGCGCTTACCGATTGATTTAAAGGTAAGGTAACGCTGCTGATAATTTTGTAGGTCATCAACACTCCAACCAATAATGCAGCACCACCTAGAAGCAACATAATAAACAGCGCATTCTCAGTCATTGTTAAGATGATCTCTTGACGATCATTCATCGAATGTTGTTGTTTTTGTTTAAACAATGACATCGCAGATAATAAGGCATTAAGAGCATCACGTGTTGACCCTGCCATCATTGAACGGGCTTGTTCAGGATCGCCAAACTCAATTTCATCTACCGTGGCAAAAAACTGATCATGGTATTCTTTTCTCAGTTTCATAATGGTGCTGAGCGAGGTTTTATCGGCTTCTGAAATTAATAATGTTTCAATTTTTTGTATTACTTCATCTATTTGTTTATTTTTTCTATCAATCTCTTTATATACTTCTGTTCGCTGTACTTGTTCTTCTAATATAAACAATAATAGCAAACTGCCTGCAACGCTCTCAGCCTGTATATTAACTTCTCCAGCCAACTCGGCACGTAACACATCACCTTCTACAATATTGCGCACTTGAGAAGCCGTATGGTCAAAACGTAAACCAGAAAAAACCAACATGCCTAACATAAAAATAAGAATCATTGAGTGGCTTAATATCAGTCGATATTTAATAGGCATATTCATTCCTTAAAAAGATAAAAATAATTTCCAACTATCAGGATAGTCTATTTAAATCAAAATGCTGAAAATTAATCATTGCTTGAGCAATAGCTATTCAGATTTTTATTTTATTGAATATTTAAACCTGATATGGCTTTATGGCGACCATATACAAAATAGACAAAGACCAGAGGAATAGACAGGTAATAAAGTATTTGTAATTGATTTACAGCGCTATTTTCAAGAGGAACGAATAATGCAATTAAGCTGAAAAACAAGATCAACATAAATTGTGAATAATAACTTTTGCAAATGATGTAACGAGTGGGTTGATGTTGACGAGCAATATCATAAAAGCGTTTATTAAACGCAAGACGGAAAAAGTTACTCAAAAAGGCCACTAATAATAAGCCTATATATAACATAACACTATTTATATCTTGGCTTAGCTCCGCTCTAATAAGCCAAGAACTAGCATAACCAATAACGGCAAAACTATAGATTAGCTGGGCATTCACACGATCAATATGTTTTTTGATAAAGAAAAAAATGAGTGCTAATAATAAACTCAGCGCGACAATAATTAAACCTAATCGCATCACATTAGCTTGCGTCAGCAAATAAATCGTTAACACCCAAAAATAACTTTCTAAAAATAGAAACAAACCATCAACGATAAAAATAAGTGTCGATTTATTATTGTCTTTGAATTGAATTATTTGTTTCAACGTAAATGCGGGCACTTGCTTTAAGGCATATAACTGACGGTTACTTTGTAAACTTTTATTAACCCAATAAAAACCTATTAATGACAACACAAAAGACAAAATAAGCAAACCACCAAAATAAGCCATGCCGAGCAAATAACTTCCCACTAACACGCCAATTTTTAATGCAAAAACGACAAGTATTTGAAAATTACCAAACGTATTACCTGTATTCTTCTCTTCTGTAATAGCTTGAAACAAAAGACGCTGAGTGGACCAATAAAAGCAACCTGCCATTCCATTAATAAGTGCCCCCAGTGTCACTAGTAGGTGTTGTTGATCCCAAACCAGTAGTGCAACAAATACCCCCTGAAAAATAAACGAGCAGCTTATTAACTTACGCCATTGGTGGTGTGCACGTAACCTATCCCAGTAATACAATGCGCCTAAAAAGCCCACCGAAGTCAGCACCACAAAATACGCAATATCACGAATGGTTAAGCCTTTATCCCATAAAATAACAGGGATAAACAAGGGTAATAACCCTAATAGAAAAGAGTGAAACCCAGTAAATAGATAAAATGTGCGTGCTAAAGGCGACATCTAAAAAGTATCAGACTGTTTAATCTCTAGTGCATCTAATTGAGAGAAATATTCACTTAAGTCTTCGGCCTTGCCATAACGAGGATATGCATGCATTTTTAAATAAGGGCGCGAATTGACTTCAAGGAAAATACACTTTTGTTGGCGATAATCATATTCAATTCCCTTTTCTAAAATCACATCAATCCCTAAAATATTGGCATCAAACAAAGTCAGTACTTGTTTAAATAACTGATTATTCGCTTCAGGTAGTAACTGTTTATTAATGACTTCCACCACCCCACCAGGCGCTAAGGAAATACGGTAAAATAAAGTAATACGTTGCTCGGCAGCAGGTACAAAATCAAAGTCTAGACCTTGTTTAGCTAAAAATGACTGAGTTTGTGCGCTCTCTTTTAGTGGATAGATAACAGGGTATAACTTCATTTCCTCGCGAATCGCATTTTCTTTTTGCATCAATTCACGAATAGTTAAAATACCATCTCCTTTTACGCTTGGAGCATAACGTTGCAGTACTGATACTATTTCACCATTAGCGACAACAACTCGATAATTATTACCTTCAAGAAACTGCTCTACAACAGTAAATGGCCACCAGCATTTAGCGAAAAAAATAGCTTTCCATAACTCTTTATAGTTGCGAATAGGGAAGTGACTACCACGCGAAAAACCACTCACATTAGGTTTGATAACGAGTGGGAAACCATGTTGCTTAGCAAAACGTATCGCGCGGAAAGGATTAAAAAAGATCAAACCTTGCGCATGTGGAATATTACCTTGTTTGAATTTATCGCGTGCCTGCTCTTTACTGCGACAGCTTCTGCGCACTTCTAAGCTATTATAATTACTGCAACCGCCCATGAATTTTTTGCTGATCCATGCATATATCATTTTTTTAAATTTCATTAAGAAAGCTCTTTTTTTGTGATTGATTTTAATAATCGTGCACAGTGTAATTTTTGAAAAAAAACAGATTTAACCGCTTGAGAAGCAGGAATATCTTTAGTCACTAAAGCCAATTGTTTCATGCTTGAAAATACAAACTTTAACTGTGATTTAAAACTCATGTCTGGTGTCAACAATATAAGTGGCATCGGCACATAGATATTAATTTCGACAATAGAAAACTGCTCTTCAAGTAATGCTTCAAGCGAGTCTGCTCGAGCACAATAGCGGGCAATTCTAAAGGGGCCAATTGATGCAAACATCGCTTCTATTTTTTGAATTTGATCTGTACTTAGTAACGACATACAAGACTGATAATAAGTATTTTGGTTATAAATACCATTTACTGGCATCTCGTCATCACTATTATTGCAGGTTTCTGTCACCGAGATAATCGCGGATGATTGATTGCTTTTAGCACCAGGTATATAAAATATCTCAAACTCACGCTTAGCTTTTGCAGCCGCTTGGATTAAATAACGCGGGCCATTAGCTGCTCGCTGCTTACGGTGTTCTTGCAAGGCCTGTAGATTATCAATACGACAAACTCCCTGAGAGTTCTGCCCCCACTCAGGTTTAAGAAATACAGGATACTGTTCGGGCTGTTTATGCCCACCTTGGTCAACAAACTGCGCTAGACGCCATTTTTCAGGTATCAGCAGATCCATATCTAATTTAGAAAAGAGATGGCGATGCTCATTAAAATAATTTGCATTGAGTTGAAAATACTTCCATGGTGCGATCAAAAATCGACAACACCATACAATATAAGAAAGTACCAGCAGTATACGTATTAACAATGTAAGCCCTTATTGAGTTACTGTGCTTTTGTAAGCTCGGTAGTTAACAATGAACAGAACAAAACCCAATATAGCAATTGAGACAGCAGCATAAAATAAACTTCCACCATCACTTTTTCCTTCATGAATAACTTCAATACCTAACGGTGTGGCAAGGTGAAAGAAAGCAGCACCAACCATTACACCTGAAGCCATTAATCCACCAATGGCATGCATTACACTTCGACTTGGAGCAGATTGTAATAGGTTCATTTTTTTAAGTAACCAAAAGGCTACCGGTGACAACAAAATAAGGGAAGTGACTAGTTCCACACTACCTACAGCGTAAGAACCATAATTAGCAAACCACGATCCTATTGAATCACCTAAAATACCTTTCATCCATTCGCCAATCATACCAAATATATGCTGCGTATCAGGGTGTAGTGTAAATTTATAAGGTAATGATAGTAAAAAAACTTTTGCAATCCACAGCACCACTATCCAGCTAAAAATAGGTAATATTCTCATGGTTATTCCTTGTCCAATTTAGCCCAGTTAAGATCGGCTTGTTTAATAAATTTGTCTTTATCAGCAGCCCAAGTATCTTGCACAGACTGATCATAGTTTAAGTAAAGTTTATCATTATAAACTGTCCAAAATGGCGGATTACCAGGTGCAGTTTCATTGCCTGCTATCGCCCATGCACAGTAACCACCATATTGTGGCGCATACTTTTCCGGATCACCTTTGAACAAAGCTAAATTTTCTTGGCTTGAAAAATACCAATCGGCACCTTTATATTCAAGCTGGTACTTACTGTTGCCTTGTACTGGTTTTTGCTCAGTAAAATAAGCAACAACATCGTATCCTGAGACCGCTTTATTACTAAAGAAGCTTGTATGAATTGCATCCGCGGCATTCGCACTTTGAAAAAGTGCAAAGCTCATTAATGCAACGACTTGTAGGATTGAGAGTATTTTTTTCATGTTCAGTTCCACCCATTTAAAAATAATATAATCTACAAGACCTGAAAGACCCTAATTTTATTGCTTCTTTTATTAAAAAAAAACAAATTTTATGAATGACATGTATGTATAGGTAAAAATTTATGGTTTTTGAAAACACTCATTTAATTAACTCTTCGTATTTAAAGATCAAATAATCAATATGTTAACATCCAAAAGTACAATCAATAACTTTCATAAAAGTAACAGATAAGAAAAAGCCCACTTAATTGCTTAAGTGGGCTTTTGAATCATAAACGTTATGCTATGCGTAAATTAACCTTACACTTATAACACTGATAATTTATCCTTCATTTCTTGGTGTTTAGCTAACATAGTTGTGCTTGGTGCTGCTGTCATTAAACTCACTACCACAATTGAAACAGTAGCGAAAATAATACCAGGGACAATCTCGTAAACGTCAAACCAACCGCCACTTAATTGTTTCCAGACCACAATTGTTACGCCACCTACAACAATACCTGCTAGCGCACCCAAACGATTCATGCGAGACCAGAATAAACTTAACACAATCACAGGACCAAATGCGGCACCAAAACCAGCCCATGCATATGATACTAAACCAAGTACTGAACTTTCAGGATTAAATGCTAAAGCTAATGCAATAAGTGATAAACCAACTACACCTAAGCGCCCAACTAATACTATTTTTTCAGAGCTAGCTTCAGGATTAATATGTTGCTTATAGAAATCCTCGGCCAATGCAGAAGAAGAAACAAGTAACTGTGAATCCGCTGTACTCATGATAGCGGCTAGGATTGCTGCTAATAAAATACCTGCGATCACAGGGTGGAACATACCATTTACTAGAATCATAAAGATAGTTTCGCTATCTTCCAATACACCGCCTAAATTAGCGTCCACATAAGTGATACCAATCAGACCAACAGCAATAGCTCCCATAATTGAAAGCGCAGTCCAGATCACTGAAATACGACGAGCGGTAGTTAACGATTTATTACTACTCGCAGCTTGGAAACGCGCTAAAATATGCGGTTGTCCAAAGTAACCTAAGCCCCATGCTACCAATGAAATGATAGCGATTGCACTCATAGGGGTACCATCATTGTTAGTAAAGGCATCTAACAATTCAGGGTTTTTAGCCGTCAATGTTGCCGCTAAATCACTTACAGAGCCATCAAGTGCAAGAATAGGCACCAGTAGTAATGCTGCAGCCATCAATAGACCTTGCACTAAATCAGTCCAAGATACCGCTAAGAAACCACCAAACAAGGTATAAGAAACAACACATACCGTACCGATAATCACAGCGAGTTGATAGTTGAGGTCAAAAACAGTTTGGAATAATTTACCGCCAGCTACTAACCCCGCACTGGTGTAAAAAAGGAAAAATAGCAGAATAAAGAACGCAGACATAGTTTGCAATAGTTTACTTTTATCTTCAAAACGACGCGCGAAATAATCTGGCAAGGTTAATGAATCATTAGTAATAATGGTGTAGGTACGTAAACGCTTTGAACAAATAAGCCAATTTAACCAGCTACCCACTAATAACCCACCAGCTAACCAAAGAGAGCCGTAACCAGCAACTAATGCATACCCAGGTAAACCTAACAACAACCAACCACTCATGTCAGATGCACCAGCAGATATAGCCGTTGGCCAAGGTCCAAGTTGGCGTCCGCCTAAGAAATAATCCGAAGAATTAACTGTTTTTCGAAAAGCCCAATAACCAATCCCCATCATCATCGCTAAATAGAGGATGAAGGTTCCAATCACTGCAAAATTTTGTTCTATCATAAGATTTAAACTCCTTAACACTTCCTGTGATAATTTGTATTTCCAAACAACAATCATTCCTTAAATGTTGTTTATAACAATACCTTAACAAATTAGCCTGTGAATAATTTACTTTAGCGAATTTAAACTCAGATTTAAGTGAAAAGCAGCTTATTGAAAGGTTTTTTTGCGATCAACCGCACACTATGTAAAAATATTTATTAAAAAATATCTTTAGTAAATTAAAAAACATGCTTGAAAAATCAGCATATTAATAGCGATAAACCATTCCCGTTGAAATAATAATGCCTTTGCTATCATAGAAAGCTATATCTGAATTTTCTTGGTTATATCCAAGCATCATGGTCCAGCTCCAATGCTGCCAATCAAATGGGCGTTGATAGGAATAAATACTGAAAATGCCTGCATGCGTTAGATCTTGCTTGTCATCAAAAATAGGGTTTTCTTGTTTATAAAGGCGCACACCGGCATTAATAGTGGTGATTAAACTATGTCTTTGTTTGAATAGTAACAGCGACAATTGCCCCGTATATTGATCATAACTATTTGCATCACCATCGGCGTTTCGATTGGTATATTGAAAAGCTGGCTTCAATAGCACACCTTGAGATATAGGAAATGTGCTTCCAACTTCGACACGTTGATACAAACTATCACGCTTTAACAATGCTATTTCAGAGGCATCGCTTAATTGGCTCTGACCACTTAATTCATCGTCGACACTACTGCTGGCAATCGCGTATTTAAAAGTTAATCCTGTACCTAAAATATTATCGACAGCAATTCGAGCGCCACCGGTTTTCTGATCAGTGGTTTGCCTTTTTGTATTAGTAACAAAAGGGTCTTTCCAAGTTTCATTAAATAAAGATATGTTAGGAAAAACGGCAACCGTTAATTTACTTTGATCTTCAAACTGATGGATCATACCAAGTTCATATTGGAATTTTGCGGTACTAACTTGCTCGCGGCTATTACCTAAATAGAATTGTGTTTTAAGGTTATCTAAAGTGTATTGGATCCGCCCTAATGGGTACACAAGTACTGATGAATTAGATTGACCACTATTATTTAAATCATTAGTGATTTGATTGTCGTGATCCGTATCAAACTGTGACTCTCCTCCGCTGTAGCCAGCATTAACGCTTAATGTAAACTCCCAGCCCGCTTCTTTAGTGAGTGGTTGAGCGACAACAGAATAACTTATAAAAATACCTGCGGTTAAACCGCCTACTGCTTTTAACATCATCTTTATCCCTATTGAAGTTTTTGCTTAATGTACTGTTTTATTAGTACGTGTACCTATTGCAAGAACGCTAATACGTAACATTTTTTAAATTCGCTATCTTTTCTACTTTAAAGAAACAAAATAAGATCATGACAAAGTTATTTGATTAATGGAGCAAGCATTTTTTCTAATCCATTTAATTTGACTTCGTACATTAACGCCAACTGTTCACCTAATTTACCCTCTGGAAAGCCTTTACCGTGAAACCACACTAAATAAGGTTCAGGCAAATGGATTAACTTACGACCTGCGTATTTACCAAATGGCATGGTTTGATTAATTGCATCACTTAATGCACTAGGGTTATCTAACATATTATTCCTCTGAGCAGATATTGACCAAGGTAATGAGTTGTTTTAATTTTAATTCAATCTCTGAAGCATTGATCTTAAAGCCGATATTTAGGCGAAAGCAATGCTTATATAAACCCAACGTACTAAAGCTTTCACCAATGCGAACATCTAATTGCTTTTCAATCGCTAACTTTCTTAATCTAAACGTATTTAAATTGCCAACTTCAATCCATAAAACAAACCCACCAGCCGGTTGGCTTATCTTACTATTAAGCGGTAAATTTTGTTGTAAATAGGTAGTAAACTGTAATCTTTGCTGATCTAGGTGCAAGCGTATTTTTTTGAGATGATTAAGGTAATCTCCACGTTGAATAAAATCTGCAATTGCAAGTTGTAAAGGTGAAGTAATTCCTTGATTAGCAAATAACCGTTGTTGTAAATAAGCTTGTAAATAACGGCCGGGTAGGCACCACCCTAACCGGTAACCAGCTGCAATAGTTTTAGAAATGGATCCACACCATACAATATATCCCTCTGTGTCCCAATGCTTTGCAGGTAAAGGAAGGACTTTTTTATAGCCTAATTCAAGATACACATCGTCTTCAATAATAGGGATTTTATAATAAGTCGCCAGCTCAACTAACCTTTGCTTTTGCAATGGCGTCATTGAGGTTCCCTGTGGATTCATATGTGAGGTACAAAACAAACCCGCCTTTATTGACCCTAAGTGCATTTGCTTCTGTAACTGATCAAGGTCAATTCCCTCTTGCACAGAAGGTATCTCAACAACTCGACGCTTCATAACGCCTAATAATTCCAGTAAACCAGAGAAACAAGGAGAACTAATTGCAACGGCATCTCCCTCTTCAGTGGTTATTGCAATTGCACTGCGTATTGCATCCAAGCAACCGTGAGTGATCACACAATCTTCAGCAGAGAAATGAAAATCGATTCTTTTGAAATGTTCACTTAAGGTTTCTCGCAATGCAGGCTCTCCCTGCGGAGCAGGATAGTGACTGATATGATTACCTTGATGTTTCATCGCTCGCCGAAAAGAGCCCTGTAATTTATCGACTGGAATTAACACAGGATCGTAACGTGCAATACCTAAAGGACAAGGATCAACAAAAGGATTATAGACAGCAGGTAACTGTGGTTTAGTAATGCTACTGGTAAAAGACACAAAACTCGGCCTAGACAACTGGTTCATTAATGGAGATTGCTGCGCTACATAATATCCTGACTGAGGTTTAGCAACCAACCATCCTAATGATTCAAGATGTTGGTAACAATTTAAAGCCGTCGTCATACTGACATTGTGCAACTGTTTAAATTTACGTAATGACGGCATTTTAGCATGTAATGCTAATTGCCCAGATTCGATCTGCTGCATGCACTGTGTCGCTAATTGTATATAACGCATAAAACTGTACCGCCTATAAAGTTAAAATTTGTATCTGTTATCTTTTTCAGTTTGTTTGATAATACTAACAAGCGCAAGCACAGCACATTTAAAATAAAGGATCGGTAATGAAAAAAAATGATTTGATACTAGGCATCATAGTGATGATTGTCTGGGGATTAAACTTCTCTGTCATCAAATTGGGTGTCAGCGAAATTGATCCTTTATTGTTAACTGCACTAAGATTCACGCTAGCAACATTACCAGCTATATTTTTTGTTAAAAAACCAAATGTTTCATGGTGGTACCTGGTCATCTATGGGTGGTTATTCGCAATTGGTATTTGGGGGATGGCGACATGGTCCATCGAAGCGGGTTTAAGTGCTGGTATGGCATCTGTGTTGCTACAAATGAATGTGGTATTCGGTTTATTCCTAGGTTATTTTTTACTAAAAGAACCGCTGCCAATTAATAAGGTCATTGGCAGTAGTATTGCTTTAGCAGGTTTATTATTAAGCTTAACCGTGGCTGACGGTTCAGTAACTCAACTAGGATTAATGTTAATATTATTCGCTGCTATATCCTGGAGTTTAGCGAGCATCACAGTCAAGAAAGCAGCAACCAAAAAAATCTTTGCATTTAGTTTATGGGCAATGGCTTTTGCACCTGTTCCTTTATTTCTTATCGTCTATTTACAATCTGGTAGTGAGGTTTTTGTACAACTGCCAGAACAACTCAATGGTCGGGTCATTTTCTCTGTGCTATTTCAAGCGTATCCGGTTACTTTATTAGGGTATTGGATTTGGAATCGTTTATTAGTGACTTACCCATTAACAACAGTTGCTCCTCTCACTTTATTAGTGCCTGTGTTTGGATTATTAGGAGGTGTATTGTTTTACCAAGAAACGGTTGGTCTGATTAAGTTGATTGCTTGTTTATGTGTGATCAGCGGGATTTTAATTGGTTTTATTAATACTAAAATGCTCTCTAAACTGAAATCTCGATACATTTAAGCGACTTATTGAAGTAGTCAGCTAGCAGTATATTGAAGTATTTCACTAGCTAAAGTAAACGGCTAACGAGATAATATTTTTATCAAAGTCTCAAGCATAAAGAATTAAAGAATTAGCGGATTTACTATAAAAAACAGGTAAACTAGTTCCGCTTTATCACCTTAATAATATGACAGAGATACTTTATGCCCTACCAAGCTGCTATTTTCGACATGGATGGTCTATTACTGGATACTGAACGAGTTTGCATGCAAGCCTTCGAAAAAGCCTGCCAACAGTTAGCACTTCCTTTTGTAAAAAGCGCTTACTTAAAAATTATTGGTCGTAATGCCCAAGGTATTGAAGAAGCGATCATGTCGCATTATGCACAGTATATTGATTATGCACCATTACGTAAGGCTTGGATGGATGGTTATTGGCCGATTGTTGAGAACCAAGCTATTCCTGTTAAATCTGGTGTTATCAATTTACTTGAATGGTTTAAATCACAACATATCCCCGTTGCCGTCGCCACATCAACACATAATAAATTAGCGGCAACAAAATTAAAGTTGGCGGGACTTGATCATTATTTTCAACATATCAGTAGTGGTTGCGAAGTTACTCGTGGTAAACCTGACCCCGAGATATTTTTACTCGCTGCACAACGCTTAAATGTTGCACCTGAGCAATGCTTGGCCTTTGAAGATTCAAGCAATGGTGTTATCTCAGCAATGGCCGCACAAATGCAAGTATTTCAAGTGCCTGATCTGGTTATTCCAGATCAACAAGTGATTGCATTAGGCCACCATATAGAACCTTCATTAGATCATGTGTTAACGCATCTTAAACAACAAAAAGCTGAAGTAAATACTTAACCTTTTTGTTCACGCACATCAAGATTCATTGATGTGCCATTGTCTTTTATCTACATCAATCTTTTAATCTATAGCTATTTTTTGATCTACAAAGATAAGCTCTTGAGTGGCAAAACCATACTTAGCTGCTGTGTTAATAAAATCCTGCTTCACGGCATCACTGACCTGCGGAGTTCGTGACAACAGCCATAAGTAATCATGGTTATAACTACTAATAAAAGCATATTGATAGTCCACTTGATCCATCTTAAAAATAATATAAGACCCGTAAAATGGACCAAAAAAAGAAACTTTTAAATGCCCTGTATTTTTATCATCAACAAAATAAGCCTTTCCAACCGCTTCTTGCCATTCCTTATCTTCTTTGGAGTAGCCTCTATTAATGACTTTAATACCACCATCTTCACGCATTGAATAAGTCGCAGAGACTTGATCCAGACCGCGTTCAAAAGAATGGTCTAAACGAGCAATTTCATACCAAGTACCTAAATAACGATCGCTTTCGAAGTGTTTAACTGCCTGCATACCTTCGGGAACGCCAGTACACGCAGTTTGCAACAGGATGGCTGTCAGTAATAATAAAATTTTCATTTTGATCCCTCGTTTACTCTCGTTGTTATAGGTCTTGTTCAGGCACATAAAACAGTCTGGTGTTATACGCCATTAAAGTAAACAAAGATCATCCATTATTTTAGTGTTTGAATTTCCGAACCTAGCTATCTGAGCTCACGATTACGAAGACGAATAAATTCACGTGGCGTAATGCCACTCCAACGCTTAAAAGCACGTACAAAGTTATTAGGGTGCGTATACATCAGCTTTTCTGCTAATATTTCATATTCATGCACATTTTGATCAATAAGTTCACAGGCCTGTTGAAAACGGACTTCATCGAAGACCTGACGCAAAGACGTGCCCTGCCCGTGCAGTTTTCTTTTTAAAGTACGAACACTTATCTCTAATGAAGCAGCAATGTTCTCTGCTAACCAATCCTGACCAAAATACCCCTGTTGTAATAAAAGCTTGAAGCCTTGTAAAAAATCATTGGGTATAGGGTCCATCTCCGCGAACTGCGGTAAATCGATAACAGCTCCCCGCTTGCTTAGTAAACTTCGATCAATCGCAATTGCCGAATAGCTGTGTCCTAATTTGATATCGGTATCTTTAAAGAATCGAGAGTGTTCTATACCAACAGCCTCTGCATCTTTTAATTTAATCTGTTTAGGTTGCCAGCCATGCCCTAAATAATGTTCAATTAACATACAGATAAAAGTTATTACATGCTGCTCAACTTGCCAAGCCCCTTCTTTGACATGTCGAGAATGCGACTGACAGATCCAAATATTTTGCTTGTCTGCCTTTAATAAAAAAATGTTATTGCTATTGTGAATACTAATATGACCAGTTAACAGCAGTAAAGCTTGATCAAGATTATCAGCATTCACCAAACGTTTAGTAAATTCGCCATATTGTGATAAATCACTTTGCTCGGTTAACCATGTGGCTAAATGCGGCATATTGCTATAATCAGCAGCAAGCTTTAAAAAGTGCCAAATTTTCTTTTCTATAATAAGTTGATTAGGTTGCACTGGGATAGCAAAATATAATCCTGCTTTTTCCAATAAAGACTCAATGGGAAGCGATAATGCACGAAGGTTTTGAATCACTGCATTTAAGTGACTTGCTCTGATTAAATGTAAGGTTGTGGGCATATATAACACCTCATATTGATAAAATAATGTATTTACTTTTAATAACTAAACCTAAAGTAATCAAAATAGTATATGCACAGATAAAATTTTTGCGCTAAAAAATACCTCAAAAAGAGTATTTAATTCGAAATTTTTACAAACTCAATGAGACCGATTGGTCTTCATGTATGATAATTTGTATTTTTGTAGGGGTGTGTAAGAAGATGAGCAATATCAAACAACAACAAATAATAGAAGCTGCCTTTGCACTTTTTTATCAAAAGGGTTTTCATGCCGTTGGTATCAATGAAATTATCAAGCAATCACAAGTTGCAAAAAAAACTCTCTATAATCATTTTAAAAATAAAGATGCACTGATCCTTGCTACGTTAGAATGGCATCATCAACAAATCATAGAGCACATCCAACAAAGTATTACTTTAGCAGTACCGGGCAAAGATACTATCCTGGTTATTTTTGAGCAGTTAGATGCGTGGCTTAATGGGAAAGTGACACAATTACCGACCTGCAATGGTTGTTACTTCACCCAAGCACATAAAGAATTTTCTATGCTAAATCCTGAAATAACTGCACTTTGCTTACATCATAAACAAACCTTTCAGACTATTTTTAAAATACAGGTTAATGATTTCGAAAAAGATCCTCAAAAAAGTCGCTTGATTGTTGATTTATTAACCTTGTTAAAAGAAGGTGTCATCGCAAACGAACAAATATTCCAACAAAAATTTAGTGCTCAACAGGCCACCTTTTACATTGAAAATATCTTACGTTTCAAGCGTTAATATAAGTAAGCTACAGACAACAAGCTTACAGAGTGTAGTAATTGCTAACTATTAAGGAATATAAAAATTGCTTAAATGATTTCTATTCGTATAATGCCCCGCACAATTAATGCGCTGAATTTACGTTTCAGTTAGCAAACAGAGGAATAAAAATATGCAAAATACAGTGGTTTGTGCGCTATACCGATTTGTTGATCTAGTTAATTATGAAGAGATTCAAACACCTTTACTTAACATCATGAATGCCAATCAAGTAAAAGGTACTTTGTTATTAGCAAGCGAAGGTATCAACGGTACTATTGCAGGTGATCAAGAGGGCATTGATAATGTACTTAATTGGTTAAAGTCAAATCCTTGTTTAACCGATTTAACAGCAAAATTTTCATTTGACACAGAAAACCCATTTTACCGAACAAAAGTAAAACTAAAAAAAGAAATTGTGACTTTGGGTGTTGAAGGTATTGATCCAAACCGTGTTGTAGGAACTTACGTTAAGCCTAAAGATTGGAATGCCCTGATCAGTGATCCAGAGGTGTTATTGGTCGATACTCGAAATGATTATGAAATTAGTATTGGTACTTTTAAAAATGCTATCGATCCAAAAACAACTAATTTCCGTGAATTTCCACAATACGTTAAAGAAAATTTAGACCCTAAAAAGCATAAAAAAGTAGCAATGTTTTGTACCGGTGGAATTCGTTGTGAAAAATCAACTGCTTACTTAAAAGAGCAAGGTTTTGGTGAAGTTTATCACCTTGAAGGTGGCGTACTTAAATACCTTGAAGAAGTGCCTGAATCAGAAACCATGTGGGAAGGTGAATGCTTTGTCTTTGATAATCGCGTATCAGTTAACCACCAACTTGAAAAAGGTCAATATGACCAATGCCATGGTTGTCGTTTACCGATCACGGAAGAAGACAAAAAATCAGATAAATATATGCAAGGCGTAAGTTGTCATCAATGTCATGATAGTTTATCTGAACAACAAAAATTGCGTTTTTTAGAGCGTGAAAAGCAAATACGTCTTTCACAGGAACGTGGTCAAGCGCATATTGGCTCCGATGCTTTAACACAGTTAGAAGAAAATAGAGCAAAAAAACAAGCAGTAAAAATGCAGCAACGCAGCAGCGTATAATATATACGATCAAAAATATCAACAGCGAGTATTCGCTGTTGATATCAACTTATATAAAGTTCATCAACTCTTGCCGCAATAACTCAATCACTTTTTTAAAAGTGCCTCATTTAAAAACTACGTTTTATTTGAATAGCCATAAAAAAAGAGCTTCCTTCCACGACACAAACTTGATCTTTTAGTTAATACCACTCGTACTCTTTGATTAAATATCACTCATTTTTCCACTAACACTAAACACACATTGTAATAAACAAGCAATAATAGTGTTATCTGAACCTAACAATTAGTTGCACCACTTCAATTAATACCGATTACATTAAATAAGTGATCTAAATTTTGCG
>Ga0316197_10001130_pt1 | contig 19089 bp, 14 predicted proteins | sample OudBiesiAoxic_MG_FD_204939 | JGI IMG/M metagenome (GOLD analysis project Ga0316197, IMG submission 204939) | Coastal sediment microbial communities from Oude Bieten Haven, Netherlands - site A oxic | ecosystem: Environmental > Aquatic > Marine > Coastal > Sediment | place: Netherlands... | reverse complement strand
CCGTCCGAGGAGACCCCGGGCGACCGGGTCCGCGTCCATGTTGGCGACGGCGACCGCCAATACCTGACCGGGCTCAAGGTTGGCGGCAACCGGATTTTGTTTCTCGTCGACTCTTCGGCCAGCATGCTCGGGAGCACCATCGTCAACGTCATCCGACGCCGCAACCTTCTGGAGAGGGACAAAGTTCGTGCGGCCAAGTGGCAACAGGCACTGGCCACCGTGGACTGGCTGACGACCCAGATCCCACGCGACAGTCGCTTCCAGATCTACGAGTTCAACACCGCCGCACGGCCGGTAACGCCTGACACGGCGGGGCAATGGCTCGATGGCTCGGATCGCGAAGTACTCGAGGGTGCGGTGCGTGGAATGCAATCCATCGTGCCCGCCGAAGGCACAAGCCTCTATCACGCGTTGGCGGTTGCATCCCAGCTCAACCCGAGGCCTGACAACATCATCCTCTTGACCGATGGTCTGCCGACGGTCGGCAAGAACCCCACCAGTGCCTCCACTGTGTCAGCCCGGCAGCGAACAAAGCTCTTCAACCGCGCCGTCGAACAGCTTCCGACCGGGATCCCGGTCAATGTCGTTCTCTTCCCGATGGAGGGCGATCCACTCGCCGCCAGTGCCTTCTGGAAGCTGGCCATCGGCACCCGAGGGTCTTTCATGAGTCTGGCTGAGGACTGGCCATGAGAAAGCCCCGCCGCGATTTCGAGGTCTTCTCACTGTCGTTCCTCGACGTCATCTGCTGCGGCTTCGGCGCCATCATCCTGCTACTGGTGCTGACCAAGTTCGGCGAACCGCTGGCCATTGAAGAGGCCCGCCGCGATCTCGACCGTCTCCTGATCGAACTCGAAGAAGAGCTTTACGAGATTCGGGGCGAAACTGCGATCCTCGACCGCCGCCTGACCGGCAAGATCCAACAGCTATCCGAAGAACAACGCCACATCGCGCGGCTGCGCGGCGATCTCTCCGAGATTCGGGGTGAGTACGCCGCCAGCGCGGAGCTTTCCGAGGTTCAGGACATCCTCGAAGGCCGGATGCTGGCCGCTCAGCAGAATCTCACCGACGAGATGCGCCGGCTCCTCGAGCAAAACCGGCAGCGTCGAGAGCCCGACGCAATGGTCGGAGGTATCCCGGTGGACAGTGAGTACATTATCTTTGTCATTGACACATCCGGATCCATGTTCCACTACGCGTGGCCGGCCGTCGTTGAAAAAATGACGCAGGTCCTCGACACCTATCCAAAGGTCAAGGGCATGCAGATCATGAACGACATGGGCCAGTACATGTACTCGCAGTACGCCGGCAAGTGGATCCCGGACACGCCCGGACGGCGCAAGGCGGTGATTGCACGACTGCGGTCGTGGAGCGTGTTTTCCAACTCGAGCCCTGTAGAGGGCATCACCCGAGCCATCCGCACCTTTGCCAGCCCGAACCACAGGATCTCGATCTACGTCTTTGGCGATGAATTCACCGGACCCTCTATCGACGAGGTCGTGCGTGATGTCGACAGGCTCAACACCAGGAGCAGCGACGGCGAGAGGCGGGTGCGGATCCATGCGATCGGTTTTCCAACCGTGTTTTCGGTCGCCGGCGCCGGAGAACACACCGGCGTCCGCTTCGCCACCCTGATGCGGATCCTCTGCCGGCGGAACGACGGGACGTTTGTAGGCCTCAACTCGACATCGCCGTAGTCGGAATCCTCGCTCGATTTCTACGTGTTGGTATGGATGCAGGATGCAGGTCCCAACCACCCAACCCTGGAGCTGAGCTTGGCCCTGAATCCTGAACCCTGGACCCTGTATCCGGGCGGTGGGGGGCGTTTGGGGGGTTACAATTGTATGAGTGAACGAGTCCCTTACTACTTCTGAACCGATCAGGCTGCTGGTTTGCGAGGATGACGAGCCGCTCGCTGACGGTCTTTGCCGGAATCTCGAGTTGGAGGGATTCTCGGTACGCAGAGTGGGCACTGGGGAAGATGCGCTTGACGAGCTCGCCCAACGTTCATCTTATTTCGAACTCTTGATCCTCGACATCATGCTCCCCGGAATCGACGGATTCGAGGTCTGCCGCCGCTTGCGAAGCGAAGGCAATATGATACCGATCCTTTTCCTCACCGCCCGCGGCAGCGACGCGGACCGAATCCTCGGGCTCCAGCTCGGCGCCGATGACTACCTGACCAAGCCGTTTCTGGTCGAGGAACTCGTCCTGCGGGTGCGTGGCATCATGCGGCGAGCAGAGTGGTCACAGACACCTGCACGAACCGGGCCAGTGATTCAGCTCGGCGAGAGTAAAGTCGATATGGATACGATGCGGGCCAGCACACCGGAGGGCGCGGTCGCGCTCACCGAGCGTGAGGTGATGCTGGTCCGTTTCTTCTCCGAAAACGAAGGCCGTGTCTTGACCCGCGGCGAGCTGCTCGAGCGGGTTTGGGGCTACACCTTTGACACCTCGACCCGGACTCTCGATACCTTTATCCACCGCCTCCGCAAACACTTCGAGGAAGACCCCCGGAATCCACTCCATTTTCACACCGTTCGCGGCGTCGGCTACCGGTTCACCTCGGAACCCGAAGAGTGAAATCCCATAATTTTCAATTTTGAGTTCTTAATTTTGAATTCCATCCACCCATTCAATTGGGGGCGGGGCGTGTGGAAATTTTGAATTAAAAATTGAGAACTAAGAATTCCTCTCGATGCCAAGGTCCTTCATCTTGCGCCATAGGGTGACGCGGGAAATCCCAACCCGTTCGGCTGCATCCTGCATCCGCCATCCGCAGCGTTCCAGTACCTCGCGGAGCAACCGCTCCTCGAGGGCGGCGAGAGGTTTTGGCGCCTTGAGCAGTTCATCTACAAATGCCGTGTGATATCCGTCGACCGGGAGATGTCCCTCTTCAACGCAGTCCCCAGCCACAGCCAGCGCGGCCGTCAATATACTTTCCAGCTCTTCAAAGCCGCGGTCGGGCGCCACACGTGTAAGGCGCTCGAGTGCCTGCCGGGAAACCCTGGTGCGCGGTGAGAGTTCCTCGATCCAGGCCGCGATCATCATCGAAAGATCCTCTTCCCGCTCCTCGGCTGAGGGCAATTCAAGTATTTCGAGGGATGAAGCCTCTGCAGAGCCCGGCCCGCCAATGACGACCCGCCACCCATCTGGTCGAGTCCCGTCAAACAGGCCACCGACCGCGTCACCGGAGGCATACATTGTTCCGGGCGGCCACGGACCGATCCCATCCCAGCTCCCATCCCAGGTTTGGAACAGGTTGTCCGGCATACCTGAATAGCGGTGTAGGGCACGAGCCACATCTCGACAAACCGGTGCCTCGCCAACAACGCAGAGGTCTGCCCGTTCCCGCGAGAGCGCTGCGACACGCTCTCTGAGAGCGTCGGCCACAACTGAAGATCCTGTCAGATAGAAGCCGGGATTCGGATCAGTAGGCCGCAGGATTTCGACCGCCCCCCGGAACCCGCCTTCTTCGTCAGTCAGCGGAATGACAGTGATCCTGAGGGCCAGCGCGCGCCCGTCAATCGTGTGATAGACGGTCGCAAAGTCCTCGACCCGCTCAAGCCCAGTTTCCAGTGCAAAGGTCAAGGGACAGGAATCTTCGCAGTCGACGCCGCGAGTCGTGAGCTTGCACCTCCCACCAACTCGCTGCCCGTGTTCATAGCCCAACAGGCGCCGCGCAGCGTCATTGACATGTTGAAGGGTGCGCTGATGATCGAGAACGATGACCGCCTCGCCAAGCTGATCGAGGACCTCGACCCATGCCCAACCAATGAGATCTTTTTTGCTATCGGCCACGCTTCTATAACAGCGCGGGTGGCGGAGTTATTCACAAATTCTGCTTTGCGCGAGGATCCGCCCTAGCGCTCGATCTCAAAACCCTCCTCGGCCTCGGGTTCGGGGTCAGCAAAATAAAGCGCAGTGTGGGCGACGGGCAGCAGCATGACGTGTGTGCGTCCCTTGATTGGAACTTCGACATGGTAGTAGCCGTGATCGGAAACTGAAACCAGCGTCCCGACAGTCCCTTTGACGTCGATCAGGGGGCAGTACAGTGCAACCTTGCCCGGTATTTCCATCACGCACTCCTTTCCAATCTTTCAATTTTAACACCGGAACCTGGACTCCGGCCTCGTGAATCCGACGTCGGCGCGCGCTTCTCAGCAGAGCGCTTCCCGAGAGGATGCCAGGCACGCCGACCTGACGATGAGGACATCGTCACATCGGGAGCGAGGCACCTCCGGCGACCGCGCAGTTCTGTGAACACACCTGCAACGCGCCGGCTCATCGGTAAAGGGCGCGCCGCAGTACGTGCCGCCTCTGACGATTTTGGGACCACAGACTCATCATTCGAACATCGCGTCGGGGCCCAAACATCGTCAGAGGGGGCACTCTTCGGAACCGCGCTCAGAGAAGCGGGCGTCGAATTCTGAAGCGCTTCGCCGGTGAACCGGTTGGAAATTGCTACTCCTCGCCCTCCGGCTCCCCGTTCTCTCTCGGAGCAATTTCGCCATATTCCTTCAGCTTCCGCTGCAACGTCCTGAGCCCGATCTCGAGGAGGTCCGCCGCGCGTGCCCTGTGGCCTCCGGTGTGAGCAACCGTACGAAGTATGGCTTCCTTTTCGATCTCGTCCATCGGTCGCGGCTGCCACACGGCAGGATCCACCGACTCGGTCTGTTGAGTTGGCGTCCGGTACTCGGCAGGAAGATCTTCAAGCCCGATTTCTCCGGAGCGCGCAAAAAGCACCATCGTCTCGATCAGATTTCGGAGCTCGCGAACGTTCCCAGGCCACGGCTGGCGTTTGAGAGCTGTCAATACGGCCGGGTGAACACCACCGACACTGCTTTCGAGCTCCTCGTTGAAATACTCGAGAAAGTGCTGAACAAAGAGTGGAATATCGCCGGCCCGTTCGCGCAAGGGCGGAATGCTGAGTTCGACGACCTTGAGTCGATAAAAGAGATCCTGACGAAAACGGCCCGACTCGACCCATTCGGCGAGATGACGATTGGTCGCCGCGACGAGCCTGAAATCGACCGCAATCTGCGTCGCCCCACCGACCCGCATAATGTGACGCTCCTCGAGCACTCGGAGCAACTTGACCTGTAAATCGGCGGACAGCTCCGAGATTTCATCGAGAAACAGTGTCCCACCGGCGGCGCGTTCGATCAGACCTATACGGCGCTGGTGCGCGCCGGTGAAGGCTCCCTTTTCGTGACCAAAGAGCTCAGACTCGAGGATCTCGCCAGGAATGGCACCGCAGTTGATGGCCACGAATGGTCCGTGAGATCGTGGCGAGTTCTGGTGGAGAGCGTTGGCAACCAACTCCTTGCCAGTGCCTGACTCGCCAACGATAAGGACCGTCGATCGCGTTGGTGCCACGACCCGGAGCCGCTCCAGAAGTTCCTCCATGGCGATGGAGTGGCCGACGATGCCCTCGAAACCGAAACTCTTTTCGAGTCGCTGGCGCAGACGACGGTTCTCATCCGACAACACCCGTCGTTCGAGTTGAAGTTGCACCCGCTGGCGCAGTTCCTGCACCTTCACCGGTTTGGTGAGGTAGTCATCAGCTCCCTCTTGCAGCGCCGCCACGGCGTCCTTCACATCAGCGTAAGCGGTGACGAGAAGGAACGGCAGACTTGGGTACTCAGCACGAACCTCGCGCAAGAACTCATAGCCGTCCATGCCCGGCATTCGCACATCGGAAACTACCGCGTCTACCTGCTCACCATCGCGCAGCTTTTCGAGAGCCTCTTCAGCGGATGCAAACGCTCGCAGGGAATATCCCACCCGTTCCAGGGTGCGGGTCATTGCATCGCGCGACCCATCATCATCGTCCACGAGAAAGATCACAGGCTCCACGTCGCCAACTCCCTTACAAATCCAACATCTTTGCCAGCTCGGTTTCGTCAATGACTTCTACGCCGAGTTCGCGCGCCTTGGCCAGCTTGCTGCCGGAGTTCTCTCCTGCCACCAGAAAAGAGGTCTTCCCTGATACGGAGCCCACAACGGACGCCCCCAGTTTCTCCAACGTTTCCTTCAGCTCGCGCCGTGGCCGGCTGAGGCTGCCGGTGATGACGAATACAAGACCAGCAAGTGAGGTGTTCCTTTCATCGTCGATCTCCACGCGAGGATCGACTCCCCGCTCGGTGAGACGCGTCCAGAGTGATTGATGACGGGGTTTCGCAAACCACTCAACGACCGCAGCAGCGATCACTGGACCGATACCATCAACCTCTTCTAACGCCTCAGGCTTGGCTGCGGCAAGCGCCTCGAGGCTGCCGAAGCGACCTGCCAGGAGCTTTGCCGCCCGCTCACCGACGTGAGGTATGCCGAGTGCGAAGAGTAGGCGGTGAAGAGGCCGATCACGCGCCTCCTCGAGCTCACCGAGGAGATTTGTTGCCGAGAGCTCACCCCAACCGGGCAGCTCGGCCAGATCATCGACCTCGAGGTCCCAAAGGGAAGCTTCGTCGGTCACAAAACCAGCGACGACCAATTGCTCAAGCAGCCTACCCCCGAGGCCTTCGATTTCCATCGCTCCTCGAGCAACGAAGTGGCGAAGCCGCGCCCGTGTCACAGCGGGACACTCTGGGTTGGGGCAGCGCAGAGCGACCTCTTCCATTTCGCGCACAACCGGTGTGCCACACTCGGGGCATTTATCCGGCACTGCATAGGGGCGCGCCTCAGGTTCTCGATCGGCGGTCACAACTCCAACCACTTTCGGAATGACCTCTCCACCCTTGGCGACCCACACGGTGTCGCCGACACGAACATCAATACGCACGACTTCGTCAAAGTTATGGAGGGTCGCTCGCGAGATTGTGGAGCCCGCAACCTCCACCGGATGCAACACCGCAACCGGCGTCAACACTCCGGTACGACCGACCTGCACGACGATGTCGAGGAGTTTCGTCGTCCGTCCTTCGGGTGGAAATTTATAGGCAACCGCCCACCGCACCGAGCGTGACGTGCTGCCGAGAGCGGCGCGTTCGGCAGCGCTATCGACCTTGACCACGATGCCATCGGTATCGTAGTCGAGATCATGTCGTCGCTGCTCCCAGCGGTCAATGAAGGTCTCTACCTCGGTAAGTCCCGAACACCGTTCGAGGCCCGGACTGACGGGAAATCCAATCCCGTGGAGCCATTCGAGCGAGGCGACGTGGCTGTCTTCGTGGCGGCCTTCTGCGCGAGCCATCTGGTAGCACCACAGTCCGAGACGTCGCCGCGACGCCTGCCTCGGATCGAGCAAACGAATTGCACCGGCCGCGGCGTTGCGTGGATTCGCGAACTCGCGCTTGCCCTCCTGGCGACGTTCGAAATTGAGTTCTTCCAGGGTGCTTCTCGCCATGTAGACCTCTCCCCTGATTTCAATCAGGGGCGGCAGTCCTTCCACTTCGAGTGGAAGCTGCCGGATCGTGCGGGCATTGGAAGTGACATCGTCGCCCACCGCTCCGTCGCCGCGAGTCACCGCTCGCTCGAGCATTCCGGCGACGTACACAAGAGAAATTGAAACACCGTCGATTTTGAGCTCTGCGGCGAGACCTCCAGGGTCGTGCCCGAGCTCACGGCCAAGCCGCGCGTGCCAGGCCCCCAGCTCATCCCGCGAATAGCTGTTATCGAGCGAGAGCATGGGAACCGTATGCTCGACCTGGTCCAGCTCCGGCAACGGTTCTCCGGCGACGCGCTGAGTCGGTGAGGTTGGAGTCCGAAGGTCTGGGAATCTCTCCTCGAGCTCCTGCAACTCGGAAAAGAGTTGATCGTACTCGTAGTCTGAAATCTCGGGATCAGCGAGGACGTAGTAGTGGTGGTCGTGGCGGCGTACCAAATCCCGCAGCTCGTCGACCCGACGTGCGGCCTTTTTCAGATCCTGAGGCCCCATATCTCACCGCCTCTTTCGCGGGCGACGGCGCGGACGCGGACGCTCGGTCGCGCTCCTCCGGGGAACACGGCTTCGGTCTTTGGATCCAACCTTGCGCAAAGCGCGTTTCCAGCCTTGGAATGCCTCTGGAGAAATGTAGCCCAGGGCGACCGCAAAGCCGAACAGTTCCCACGCGACGTTGAAATACTCCTGACGCGCCAGCTTGAGAACCTGGCGCCCACGTTCCGGTGGCCGCCGCATCTTGGTCAAGGCGAAAAGGCCCTGGTGTAACAGGTGCAAGGTTTGATTCGAGAGATGCATGCTCGTCGAAGCCGGCTCGAGTGACTCTCTGAGCCGTCCCAGGACCTGGGGGTTGTCGACCCGACCGGTGTCAGAGGTCTCCTCTTCCGCAATCGCGAGGAACCGGCCGAGAAAATAGCTTCCGATCAAACCCGGGTCCGAGAGTTCGCGCCCCGAATTAATCTCCCGATCTACCATCTCGAGGACGCGCATGCTCTCATCGGTATCGATCGGGATATCCGGGAATGCCCGTGTGAAAACGCCCGAGCGGCGCCAGGCTTCGTGAATACCGGCGGCATGCCCCGACCGTAACGACTCCAAGAGCTCGTACGTCAGGCGCGGCGCCGAGGCCTCCGCGATCATGTCTCGCTGAGCAATGATCGCCTCACTGGTTCGCGAATCGATCTCGAACCCGAGGCGAACGCTGTACTCCAACGCACGCATCATTCGCACCGGGTCCTCGATGAAGCGCTGGTCCGGGTCACCGATGGTGCGAATCAAACCCCGCTCGAGGTCCTTGATTCCGCCGACATGGTCGATGATCGAGAAATCCGCGATGTTGTAAAAGAGCGCGTTGACCGTGAAGTCTCGACGGCGAGCATCCTCCGCCGGCGTGCCGAAAACAACATCCTCGGTCGCCGGTTGTGGGCGATCAGTGGTTGTATTTTCCTCCGCCTCTTCGGCGGCCGCCTCTTCCCAGTCATTTGGAGATTCCGGCGGTTCCGGGCTGGCACGAAAGGTGGCGACTTCGACGATACCGGCTCGGAAGAACACATGCACGAGTCGGAACCGCCGCCCGATGACGCGGGAATTGCGAAACAGTCGCCTGATTTCCTGCGGCCGCGCATTGGTCGCTACATCAAAATCTTTGGGTCGATGGCCGAGCAGGAGATCACGTACGCTACCACCAACCAGGTAGGCCGCATATCCGGACCGGTGAAGCCGATAGAGGACCTTCAGCGCTTCTGACGACAGGCTTCCCCTCGAAAGCTGGTGTTCGGGACGAGCCAGTACTTTCGGTGAGAGGTATTCGGTCGTCGGCATCCCTATGGCTTCAGTCAAACTGACTCACTTCGATGTGTCGAATCGGATGTCTTTGGCGAGCCTTCCGTTGAGGATGCCGGCTCAGCCATCGATGGACAGCACGATCTTAGCAAATTGGCCCGCCCGCTCCATCCGTTCGTAAGCCGTCCGCCCCTCGGCCAAAGGGAGAACCGTATCGATCACAGGTTTGAGCCGGTGCATCTCGACCGTCGCCACGAGCTGCCGCCAGTCTTCGCGCGAGCCCATCGTCGAGCCGATGATACTGAGCTGATTCCAGAAGATCAGCCGGATCTCCTCAGCCGGGTTGGGCCCCGACGTGGCGCCACAGGTCAGGATTCGACCGCCCTTTGCCGCCGCCTTCAATGACTGCATCCAGGTTGCCTCACCTACCGAGTCGACAACTACGTCTGCTCCGCGTTTATCGGTCAGCCCACGAACGCCGCGGGCGACCTGATCATCGGCGGGCAGTGTTTCGTCGGCGCCCAACTCGACAGCACGGCGGAGCTTCTCATCGCTCCGCGAGGTCGCGATCACACGTGCCCCAACGAGCTTCGCGAGCTGAAGACAGGCCGTTGAAACTCCGCCGCCGATGCCGTGGATGAGTACCGTCTCGCCAGAACGCAACCTTCCTCGATTGATCAGCATTCGCCAAGCGGTGAGATGGGCGAGACCAAAGGCCGCCGACTCCTCCCACGACAGGTGGGTCGGACGCGGTGCGAGTGACTGAGCTGAAACCACGACGGCTTCGGCAAAGGTGCCGTTCGAGTGCTCTCCCAGCACGCCGAATTGCACGCAGAGGCTCTGCTCACCGCCGCGGCAATACTCGCACCGCCCACAGGACAACCCTGGGTCAAAAACTACCTCGGCACCGACCTCGACATCACCGACCCCGTCGCCGACTGCGTCAACAACTCCAGCTCCGTCCGCTCCGCCGATGTGGGGCAATTCGATCGGGATGCCGGGTATACCCTCGAGGACGAAGAGATCGAGGTGGTTGAGAGCAGCGGTTTTCAACCGCACCCTCACCTCACCGGGCCCAGGTTGGGGTTCCGGCCGGTCACCGAAACGCAAATTGTCGGTCCCGCCATGTTTTTCGAAGTACAGAGCTCTCACAAGCACCTCCGTGACTGGGACATTGTAACTGCGTCCATGCCACATTGGCATGGTGCGAATGGCTTGAGGCTGGTGGCTTGGCCTGACCAGCGCACTGCCGACTTCTGAGTGCCAATGGACTCGGTCTCAGGGTCCCTTGTCTCAAGTCTCAGGTCCCAAGCCCCAAGCCTTCTTCATCAACAACAAAACCCCGCCGAAGCGGGGTTTTGCGGTTCCACGGGCTGATGGGGGTCAGGGACTCTGATTGTCGAGAACGAAACGGCGTTCGCCGATGATTGTGCGGCCGCCACGGTTGTCTTCCGTCCAAACAACAATGCTGTGCTCACCGTCTGCGAGCGAGGCAGCAATCGTGTCGAGATCGTAACTGTAGCCCGCGTTGTTGGAGACATAGTACGGCATCCAAGGATAGAGCTCATCGATATCAGGCGACGGGAGAGGGTAGTCGGCATTGCCGATGTACACCCCATCGACCCAGATCTCGACGTAATTGATCCTGTGGAAGCCCATGACGAACCCGTTGACCCCAACAACTCCAGCCGTCAGTTCCATATGTTCCGGTGTCCAAATATCTCCCCACGTGGGTTCATCCGGGTCGTCGTTGCAGTCGAAGATAACCGGCAGCTGGGCGATATCGGTGACATTGTTCTCGCGATCACCCGCCCGCACCTTGAGCAAGTGCAGGCCCTCGCTGTATCCGCGGTTGAGGATCAGGTAGGAGATGTCCAGGAGGAACGAAAATCCACTGTGCTTCGAGGCCGGCACGTCGACGTAGAGATTGTGGATGTCCATCCGTTCGTGCCCGTAGTAGTTAAAGTCCCAATCTGCCCAAGTCGGTCGTGGGCGTATGCTGCCTTCGTTGGTGTCGGCAATAATGTTGCCGTCAAGGAGTAGCTGCACATAGGCCACCCCGCCCATGTCGGTGCGAGATCCCACATCAAGAGCCCAGCCGACGACAAACTCCCTGTTGTCTGGATTTTCGTAGATGTCGCCAGACCAGGGCGGCTCAACACCGCCGATTGGAGCGCAACCCGTCGCGAACATCACGTGGTTGTCGATCGGCCAGTTGATTTGTCCAAACGGCGGCAGGTTGGAGCCAGTATTGAATGTCTGGACGAAACGCCTCCCGATAACCCGCGAGGCACCTTCGTTATCAACCACGCGCACTGCGAGCACATGGATCCCGTTGTTGAGCGCGGTGGTGTTGAGCATGCGTACGAAACCGGAGAACTCGGCGTCCGGATCACTCGGGAATCGGTTGCCGATGTCGGGCCGGTGGACTCCGGTCACGGCGTTGCCCATCGCCAGACCGTCGACCATGATCTCGACATAGGCGATCTCTTCGTCATCGAGGGCCCAACCGGTCACTGGAAACACGCCGTTCATTGGCTGCAAGGATCCCGGAAGCTCGATTTCACCCAATGGAGCCTGATTGAGATCGTTGTTGACGGTCACGGAACGCAGCCCGTAGTCCTCGCTTGACGAGTCGCTGAAGGTGACCCGCATGAACAGCGTGTGCACTCCGTCGGAATACGCCTCAGAGTCAAATGAGGTGGTGAAGCCGGGGCGCGCGTAAGGCGTTCCTGCATACCATGGGTAGGCCTGGAGGATGTCGTAGCGCGGCTGATTCATATCGGCCGTGGACACAAACTCGTCATCGACGTAAAGGTCGATCTTGCTCACCAATGCGTCGTCCCACAGACAGGAGTGCCACGTCCACTGGGGGCCGCACTGCTCGCCGTTGTCAACGACAAAACCGTTGACCTCCACGAGACCGAAAACCGTCGCTCCATCTGCCGGCGTATCAAGCCAGAAAATAGTCTCGGCAACTGCGCTGATCGGCAGCAGGAGAGTCAGCAGAACAAGCGCTCCGGCGATTCCTTTATAACGCATTGCGAGTCCTCCTCTGGACCGAAGTTCCAGGCGATTTACGATCGTAATAATGATATACCAAGGCATATCTACGGTCAAATAAAAGATGGTAAATGAAGGGTTTTGGGCACGCTTTTGTGCCAAAGTCTCGCGCGAAAAGCGTTCTCCGTGATACAGATCACCAAAAATATTCGAATCTCAAGAAAATTTAACGATTGAGGTTTTCGCCAATTCCTCGACATGAATGCGCGCGGATTTCGCAAGCGCTTCGAGTTCGAAACCCCCCTCGAGAAAGGACAAAATTCGTCCTTCAGACCAACGATTCGCTGCCTTAACTACGGTAGCGGTCAGACGTCCAAATCCTGATTCGGTCACTTTCATACCGCCAATTGGATCTTCACGATGTGCGTCAAATCCGGCCGACAGAATGATGGCCGCCGGCTGCATGCGGGCACATATCTCGTCCAATGCACCAGAAAAGGCGGTGCAAAAAATATCGTTTTCAGCGCCTCCCGCCAACGGCACATTGCGGGTTGTTCCGAGCCCCTCTCCCTCCCCGACCTCGTCCCCACCACCACCGCCGGGAAACGCAGGGTAGTGGTGGGCAGAAACGTAACCGACCTCGCCGCTCGAGAAAAAATGTTGCTGCGTCCCATCTCCGTGCAAGGCCCCAAAATCGGCAATGACCACCGGCCGATTCCAGCTTCGGACGACAACTTCCGCGGCCAGGGCCACCGAATTGAAGAAGCAGTAGCCAGATGCACGAGCTCGACCCGCGTGGTGGGAGGGTGGTCGAGAGACGATGAAGGCTCGCTGGATGCGACGGTTGACCAGATCGAGGGCCGCCTGCATGGCGAGGCCGGCTGCCGCCACCGATGCGTCGAAGGTGCCGGTCGAAACGCCACAATCCTGCGAATCCAGCCATCCGCTGCCGGTTTCCGAAGCCTCCCGGACTCGCTCGATGTAACCCGGATCATGAATCCAGGCAAGTGCGCCGATCGTGTCCTCGTCCGGAGGCAGCGGGCTTTCGCGATCCACCACCCAACGACCCTCGGCCAGAGCGGACAACGCGTCGAGCACCACCTGGACTCGCTGCGGTGTCTCGGGATGACCGAGCCCCGGTTGGTGAACCAAACATCTCGGGTGTGACCTCACGCTCAGCGGCAAATGAATAATTGGTTCGATCATGGAGACATCATAGCGAAGGCTGGTGTTGAATTAGGAATTAGGAATTACGAATTTTCACTCCTCCCCTTACGTCGGATCATTCCGGGTGGATGGGCGGCATTCATAATTCCTCGTTCATAATTCCTCATTCGGTCGAGGGCGCTCGTGTTGTGAAGCCCGAGACAAGCAGTTACCCTAGGGCAGATGGCAAAGAAAGCAATTCGAATCGGTGTCTCGCTTGCCCTGATGGTCGTGCTGCTGGCGGTCTTTCTGTGGAACGTGGATTTCCAAGAGGTCGGCCGGTCGCTTGCGGGCGCAGATATTACGATGCTCATCGCAGCCTCCCTGGTTGCGCTCTTCTCATACGGGTTGCGCGCTCTCCGCTGGCAGTTCATTCTCCGGCCCGTTGGTCGCGTTCGTCTCTCCAGCGTGCTCATGACAACCGCGGTCGGCTACGCTGCGTTGTCCCTGCTGCCGGCGCGGATGGGTGATCTGATCCGTCCACTCCTGCTCGCTCGAAGGGAGAAGATCCCGGCCTCAGCAAGTCTCGCCTCGATCCTCACCGAGCGGGTTTTCGACCTCTGGTCGGTTGTCCTCTTCTTCTTGGTCTTCATCGTCTGGCCACCCCATATGCCAAACCTCGACGAGCAGGCCCAACACAGCCTCGAGGTGCTTTCGTTCAGCGGTTATGTTGTTGGAGGCGGGCTCCTGGTCGGCACCGGCATCCTGCTCGGACTCTTCCGATACCAGGAGAGATTCGTCGAGCTGTTGACGCGACCGATCGGATGGATCAAAGAATCGTGGCGGCAACCCGCAACGAACTTCTTCAATCATTTCCTCGACGGTCTGCGCGTACTGCAAAGGCCCCGCGATCTCATCATCACCACCGTTGCATCAATCTTCATGTGGTACGTCATCTGCTGGCAGGTCCGTTTCACCCTGCTCGCCTTCGACGTCGACCTCCCGCTAAGAGCTGCCTATCTCATCGTCACCATGGCCGTGATCGGTCTCGCGGTTCCAACTCCGGGCGGCGTCGGCGGATTTCACAAGGCCACTCAGGTCGCGATGACCCTGTTCTTCGGCATCGGTCTCAACGAAGCGACCGGCATCGCCATCGCGTATCACGCTATCTGCTTCGTCCCCATCACCATCATCGGCCTGTTCTGTGTGCCCCTCCTCGGAGTCAACCTGCGTGAGGTTGATTCCGTAGAGCCCGAGGCGACCGGAGAATGAACTGTCCCTTTTGCGGTGACCCTGACAACCGGGTGGTGGATTCCCGCGACGTCCGTTCGGGCCTTGAGGTCCGGCGTCGACGCGAGTGTTCAGACTGTGGCAAACGATTCACAACCTATGAGCGGGTAGACGAGCTCCCGACAACCGTCGTGAAACGCGACGGAAGGCGGGAGAGCTTCGATCGGGAAAAACTTCTCACCGGTCTACTCCGTGCTTGCGAGAAGCGCCCGGTTCCCCGGCGCGATCTCGTGACAATCGTTGACGCCGTCGAATCGACACTCGCAGCCCGCGATGTTCGAGAAATGTCGACCGAAGAAATCGGCAACATGGTCATCGAGGAGCTACGCCGTCTTGACCAGGTTGCCTATGTTCGTTTTGCCAGCGTCTATCGACGATTCGAGGACGTGAACCAGTTTATGGATGAGCTCAGACACCTCCTGATCAAGGAACAGAAAACGGACTAAGACCGGTGGCCAAACTGCCTGATATCCCCGACCACGAGCTTCCACCTCAGGATGCCATCAGCATTCCTGACGTGCTGCCGGTGATGGCACTGAGGGACTCTGTCCTCTTCCCTTTCGCCATCATTCCATTGACTGTTGGCCGAGACATTTCGGTCCGGGCGGTCGACGACGCACTCTCCGGAAATCGACTCGTCCTGGTCCTGACGCAAAAGGATCCACGGTCCGAAAACCCGCAACCCGAAGAGCTGTATCAGACTGGGTGCGTTGCGCACATCATGCGCATGCTCAAGCTACCCGACGGCACTGTTCGCATCCTCATCCAGGGATTGTCCCGGGCAAGAGTCGACTATTTCACACGAACCGAACCATCCTTCGAGGCCCGCCTGACACCCCTCGAGGAACCCGATCCGGACGAGAGTGAGCTCGAGGCGAAAGCTTTTGTTCGTTCGATCAAACAGGGACTCGAACGAGTCAGCACTCTCGGAAGGCCAATCTCGCCTGAGGTCATACTCATCACCTCGGGTCTTGAAGACCCACTTCGACTTGCTGACCTCGCGGCTTCGAACCTCGATCTCGATGCGGCAGATGCCCAAAATGTCCTCGAAACCATTGACGCGATGCCGAGATTGCGGCGCGTCCACGAACTTCTCGAGCGGGAGCTTGCCCTGGCTGAAATGCAGGAGCAGATTTCATCTCAGGTCAGGGGCGAAATCGATCGCAACCAACGCGAATTCATGCTGCGCCAGCAGTTGCGCACGATCCAGCAGGAGCTTGGAGAGATTGACGACGTCGAATTGGAGATTGCTGAGTACCGAGAGAAGGCGGCTGCGCTAGGTCTCAGCCAGGAAGCAAGCGAGGCGGTGGACCGGCAGCTGCGACGGCTCGGGACCATGCACCCCGAGAGCGCCGAGTCATCGGTGGCCAGGACCTGGCTCGACTGGATGACCTCTCTGCCCTGGGCAACGAACAGCACCGACAATCTCGAAATTGCAGCCGCACGCTCCATCCTCGACGAGGACCACTTCGACCTCGAGAAGGTCAAAGAGCGTATCCTCGAGTTCCTCGCCGTTCGACAGCTTCGACCACAAAGCAAGGGCCCGATTCTGTGCTTTGTCGGCCCACCTGGTGTCGGAAAAACGTCGCTCGGCCGATCGATCGCACGAGCCCTGGGTCGCGAGTTTGTTCGCTCGTCGCTGGGTGGGGTGCGCGATGAGGCTGAAATACGCGGTCACCGGAGAACCTATGTTGGCGCACTCCCTGGACGAATCATCCAGGGACTCTCTCAGGCCGGCACCTCCAATCCAGTCTTTATGCTCGATGAGGTCGACAAGCTCGGTGCCGATGTTCGCGGAGACCCATCGTCCGCCCTCCTCGAGGTCCTCGATCCGGAGCAGAATGACTCCTTCCGAGATCATTACCTCGGGGTCGTCTATGACCTTTCGAAGGTGCTCTTCATCGCCACCGGCAACGTCACCGATACCATTCAACCGGCCTTCCTGGATCGAATGGAAGTCATCCGTCTTTCGGGTTACACCGAGGAGGAGAAGCTGGAAATCGCTCGTCGCCACCTCATCCCGCGTCAGGTCGAAGAAAACGGTCTCTCGGTCCGGGGACTCGAGTTCACCACAGCCGCTATCGCTCGGCTGATCTCTGACTACACTCGCGAAGCAGGGCTGCGAAACCTCGAACGCGAGATTGGTTCGGTGTGCAGAAAGGTGGCGGTGCAGGTCGCTGAGGGACGGCGATCGATCCGTCGCGTCAGTCCGCCCGCCGTGGAACGTTTGCTCGGCCCGCCACGACACCTGATAGATCGCCCGCTGGAAACAGACCGGATAGGTGTCGCCACCGGCCTCGCCTACACGCCCGTCGGAGGCGAGGTACTGCTGGTAGAGGCCATACCACTGAAAGGTAAGGGGAGCCTGGAGCTCACCGGATCTCTGGGCGACGTGATGAAGGAGTCCGCCACGGCAGCTCTTTCTCTTGCTAGAGCCCGCTCCGAGGAGTTTGGCATCGCAGAAGGCTGGTTTGCAGAACACTCCCTGCACATTCACGTGCCGGCCGGCGGAGTTCCCAAGGATGGCCCCTCGGCCGGAGCAACCATCCTTTCAGCCATCATTTCGGCCGCATCAGGGCGCTTAGTCCGCCATGATCTCGCGATGACCGGAGAGATCACACTCCGCGGCGACGTTCTTGCGGTAGGCGGGATCAAGGAGAAGGTCCTCGCCGCCCTCCGCGCCGGCATTACCGAGGTCCTGCTGCCCGCGGAGAACGAGAGAGACATCATCGACCTCCCTCCGACAGCCCGCAGGAAGCTGAAGTTCATTTTTATCAGCACCGTGGATGAGGTGCTGAAAGCAGCGGTTCGCTGACAGAGGGGCGTGTGGCTTGGGGCTTGGGACCTGACGGCCAACCCATATAGATTGCAGTCGGCAAGCTCGGGCAAGCCTCATGCCCCAGGCCTCAAGCCCCGGGCAGCACGGCGACGGCTATACTTGGTTGCTAAGACGGAGGTGTCATGAGTCAAGCCAAACGAGCTCTGGTGACCGGTGGTGCGGGTTTTCTCGGTTCCCATCTGTGCGGACGTTTGATGGACGAGGGCCTCGAGGTTGTCTGCATGGACAATCTCATCACCGGGTCGCTCGACAACATCGAAAGCTACTTCGGTCGGGATGGGTTTACCTTCGTCCAACACGACGTCACCAATTTCATCCACGTCCCGGGGAAGCTTGACTACATCCTCCACTTTGCATCGCCGGCGTCACCCATCGATTACCTCAAGCTGCCCATCCAGACCCTTAAGGTAGGATCTCTGGGCACCCTCAAGGCCATTGGCCTCGCCAAGTCGAAGGGTGCTCGTTTCCTCCTGGCATCGACCTCAGAAACCTACGGTGACCCGCTTGTCCATCCGCAGCCGGAGGACTATTGGGGAAACGTCAATCCAGTTGGCCCGCGCGGTGTCTATGACGAGGCCAAACGCTTTGCCGAGGCTGCCACCATGGCCTACCACCGACACCATGGCGTCGACACCCGCATTGTCCGCATTTTCAACACCTATGGACCACGGATGCGAGCAGGTGACGGCCGCGTCGTGCCGGCCTTCATCTGCCAGGCTTTGGCGGGCAAACCGCTGACCGCCTTTGGTGACGGATCGCAGACACGGTCCTTCTGCTATGTCGCCGACTTGATCGAAGGCATCTGGCGGCTGCTCAACTCGGATTACGTTGATCCTATGAATATCGGCAATCCGGCCGAAATGACGGTCCTCGAGTTCGCCAAGGAGATCATCCGGATCACAGGCTCAGCCTCGGAAATCGCCTTCGAACCGCTGCCCGAGGATGACCCAAAGGTACGCCAGCCAGATATAGCTTTGGCGCGAAAGGTCCTCGGGTGGGAACCTCAGGTCCTGCTGGCCGACGGGCTCAAGGACACCATTGAGTTCTTTGCCAATGGACCGAAGCCAGCAGAGTAACCAGTAACCAGTAATCAGCGTCCCACTCCCGTTTCCTTGGGAGACAGCGAGGAAAACTTTGATCAGTTCCTTAGGAGTAATCCAGTAACCACCCACTCCACGGGCTTTGGGGCTGGTTGCTCGTCACTGATTACTGATACCTGGATACTCTGGTTACTGGGCGGGCGGGACTGGTTACTCTGCAATGTCCTCGGCGGTGCCTAGAAACAGCTCCGGCGGATCGACACGCTCGGGGCCAATATCAAAAGCCACGCGGATACGGTCCGTGAGGTGCTCCTGATCGACCTCGCGCTCTCCGATCAGCAGAGTCGCCACCGGTTGGTCGACTTCGATTCGATCGCCGATGCGAGCATGGACGAGCACACCCGCACCGTGGGCCAGTTCTTCGTCCATCCTCCGCCTTCCGGCGCCGACCTCAGCCGCCACCCGTCCAAGATCCTCACCATCGCAGGCGGTCACAAAACCCTCTGTCAAAGCGAGTACCTCGACCGTCGACCGTGGGCGAGCCAACAGCTCGGGATCGGGATCAGCGCCGTGCGCGACAGCGATCCGCTCCCAAGCGGCCAGGGCCGATCCGT
>Ga0316197_10001129_pt1 | contig 19094 bp, 20 predicted proteins | sample OudBiesiAoxic_MG_FD_204939 | JGI IMG/M metagenome (GOLD analysis project Ga0316197, IMG submission 204939) | Coastal sediment microbial communities from Oude Bieten Haven, Netherlands - site A oxic | ecosystem: Environmental > Aquatic > Marine > Coastal > Sediment | place: Netherlands... | reverse complement strand
AAATTCGTCCAGGCCAGCATTTACAGCGATCGCGGCGTCGCCAAATGGCGGATGAAGAAGACGCGGGAGGCGATCGACGATTTCAACGAGTCGATCCAGCTCGCGCCCGACAACGCCATTGTCTACAACAACCGTGGCAACGCGCTGATGGATCTCGGCCACCCGGCCGAAGCCATAAAGGATTTCGATCGCGCGATCGCGCTGGAGCCGGCCTATGGCGCGGCCTTCAACAATCGCGGCAACGCTTATGCCTCGTTGCAGAATTACGATGCGGCGTTTCAATCCTTCCGCAAAGCTACAGCGCTGCTGTCTAGCACCGCGGCACCCTACAATGGGCGAGGGCGAGCCCATGTCGAGCGCGAGCGCTACCACGCCGCGGTCCGGGACATCAGCCGTGCCATCAAGCTCGATCCCAAGTTTGCGGCCGCCTATCGCAATCGCGCCGCAGCCAATTTCGCTTTGGGGCACTACGCGGAGGCGGCCGACGATGCCACGCAAGCCCTCGACCTAGAGCCGGAAACCGACAAGTCCGCGCTACTCATGCTCCGGGCGCGCTCCAATTCGGCGCAGAACAGGTTTCGCGAGGGCGTGGCCGACTTCGACAAAGTCCTCGACATCGAGCCGAAGAATGTCGCCGCTTTCATGGAGCGGGGCGAACTGCTGGCCAAGAACAAGCGCCACGACGCGGCCATCAAGGACTTCAACAAGGTTCTGGAGCTGCAGCCGAAGAACCCCACAGCCTATGCGCGGCGCGGCGAGACCAAGCTGTATGACCGCAAGGCCGATCAGGGCTATATCGACGTCAATATCGCGCTCATCGTAAAGCCGGACGATCCGCTCGCCTTGCGGGTTCGGGGCGATATCTATCAGGCTCAGAAGCGCACTGAGAATGCGATCGCCGATTATCAGAAGGCCGTGACCTTGGATCCCTTCCAGGATGAGGCGCGGGCCGCTTTGGAGCGTCTTCGCGCACCCGTTCCGGTCGACAGCCGCAAGCCGTTAGGGCCTCCGGTGGCAGGCTGGGTCATCAATGAAAAGACCCCGGGGCGCTACGTCGCAACCAATCCGGACTATCGCGGTGTCGCGATCGCCATGGAGATGTTCGGTGCGGGAAAGCCGAAAATTTTGGCCTGGGACAAGCTTAAGGGCGCCCAGTCCCGGATCGGTCTGTTGAGGTACTATGCCGGGACGGCCGAGGGCGAAGGCGCATTCGAGTATGTCGCCGTTATCGACACCAAGAAGCGCTCGGTGCTGTCGATCGAGCCCGAGCGTTGGGGCGATAAGGCCGCGACATGGACTTGGCAGACGGCTGCGCTTTCCGTCGCGGACCCCGACGGGAATATCAGCGAAGTGGCGTTGCAGCCGCAGCGGACCCGCAGAGCGCCCTCAGCCCGGGGCCGCCGCAAAGACGGCCGAGGCTTCCGCGGGTTTGCACAACAGCAGCCGCAGCGTAAAGCACCCCGCAAGAAGCGCTCACGTCGCAGGGGAGGGGGACAGAACAGCAATCCCCTGGGTTGGCTCTTCCGCTAATGGGGTACGCATGCGCCGCTGGCCGGGCGGCGGTTTCCGGGATAACACGACACGCATGACTCATTTTCTCGCGAGCGTTCGGAGCCGGGCGGAGGCCGAACTCGTTCTAGCTTCGGGAGCAGATATCGTCGACCTTAAAGACCCAGGCCAAGGGGCGCTCGGGGCCGTGGCGCCCGGCGTGATCCGCGATTGCCTTGCCGCGATCGGCGGACGGAAAGCGGTTAGCGCTACCGTGGGCGACGTGCCGATGCATCCGGACACCGTTGCGGGCGCGGTCGCTGCGACCGCAGATCTCGGCGTCGACATCGTGAAGCTTGGGATCATGCCGGGGGGCGATCCCTTAGGCTGCTTCGAGCTCCTTGCCGGACTGAACTTGCGCGCTGGTCTTGTGCTCGTCTTCTTCGCCGATTCCTTGCCGGACTTCGATCCCGTGAAGGCGGCTGCGGGAAGCGGGGCGAGCGGCGTGATGCTGGACACGATGGGCAAGAAAACCGGCTCGCTTCCCGACCATATGCCCCTGCCGGCAATTGCGCGCTTTGTGGATCGGACGCGCGATGCTGGATTGCAGGCGGGCGTCGCGGGATCCCTTCGCGCCGATCACCTGCAGCCGCTTCTTGCGCTCAGCCCCGACGTGATCGGATTTCGCGGCGCGCTATGTGAACAAGGCGTCCGGGGCCGTGAGCTCGATCCGAAGGCTTGCGCAGAAATCGGTGCGCTGATCGCCGCAAACCGCTCCCTGCCGGAGGCGCGTTTCGAGGCGCGCGCGAGCTCCGCGATGTGCTAGAGCATTTGCTCAGCTTGGCGTGAAACGGGCGGCCGGACGGAAGAGCCGGGCCGAGGAGGGGGAGACCGAAGCGAGAGATGGGGCAACGACTGGGACACATCAGCACGACGAGCGGAACGGGTGAAATCTTGGACCGCATCTTCGTGCACGACTATGTGCTCGAAGTGGAAATCGGCGTTCACCACAATGAGAAAGGCGTCACCCAGCGGGTCCGCTTCTCTGTCGATATCGATATACTGCCTAATCCCGAAGAGCTTGACGACGATATCGACCGCACCCTGGACTACGACTACGTGATCAACGGGATCAAAGCGATCATCTCTCACGGTCACATTAATCTTGTCGAGACTCTCGCCGAGGAGGTCGCGCAGCACTGCATCGCCCATCCGCGTGCGGAGCGCGTCGAAGTCGTCATCGAAAAACTCGACAAGGACCCCGGCGCCGTAGGCGTTCAGATCGTCCGGAGGAAGCAGGAGAGCTGATATGGACGCCGCGTTGCAGCCCTCTGCGGCGGACCAGCACGCGACCGTCGCGCAGCCAGCCGTGGTGAAGCTCGGCGGCAGTGTCGTGCGGGGAGGCACGCTCAAGGGCTGGCTCGACGTCATTGCGGATGCGAAGCGTCCAGTCGTCCTCGTGCCCGGGGGCGGGGCCCTCGCCGACGAAGTCCGCGACTGCCAGCGTCAACTCGGTTTCGGCGATGTCACAGCCCATCGCATGGCGCTGCTCGCCATGGATCAGCTTGCCTGGGCCATCGCCGGCATGCGGCCGGGCTACGAGGTCGGCACAGCCGTCGAGGATTTGCGCGGTATACTGCAACGTGGGCTCGTCGCCGTCTGGGCTCCCTCAAGTTTGGTCGCGGACCACTCGGACATTGAAGCGACTTGGCGGCTGACCTCCGACAGTCTGGCTCTATGGCTTGCGAACAAGCTTGGCGCGGAAACCTGCTGCGTCGTTAAATCGGCGACGCTGCCGCGCGGGCAGCAATCCGCCAACGCGCTCATGCAGGATGGCATTGTCGACGAGGCCTTCCCGGCCATGCTTGCAGAGACGGGCATTCCCACAACGATCTTCGGACAGGGCGATCACGCGGCGCTTGCGGCCCAGCTTGCGGGCAAAGTCTCTGCGCCAAGTCCGGTCGTCGTGTGAGCGGGGAACACATGGCTGAGAAGATCCTGTTCCTCACTGGGCATCTGGCGGAACCGCGCCTGGAAGCGGTGCTCAAGAGCATGGATCCCGAGTTCGAATGGCGTGTGGTCGATATCGGCGTCAAGGTTGCGGCGCTGATGACCGAAGACATCATCATGCGGCGCCTGCCCGACGCTGGCGGTGCCGATAAGATCCTGTTGCCGGGCCGCTGTCGTGGAGACCTCGACCGACTCTCCGCCCATTATGGCGTGCCGGTCGAGAGCGGACCCGACGAGGTGAAAGACATACCGGTGTTCTTCGGCCGGGCGCGCAGGCCATCGGACATGTCGAAGTACGACATCAACATTTTCGCGGAGATTATCGACGCGACGGGCTTGAGCGTCGAGGACATCCTGGCGCGCGCGGAGGAATACTCTCACCGGGGCGCCGATGTCATCGACCTCGGCTGCCTTCCGGATACGCCGTTTCCGCACCTGGAAGATGCAGTGCGGGCGCTCAAGATCCATGGCTACAAGGTTAGCGTCGATTCCGCCGATTCCGACGAACTCCTGCGCGGCGGAAAGGCGGGGGCCGACTACCTCCTCAGTCTCGATGAGACGCGGCTGCACATCGCCGATGAGGTATCCTCCGTACCCGTCCTGATCCCCGCGATACATGGTGACCTGGACTCTCTGCGCCGGGCCATGACGGTTCTGGACGAGAAGGGGCTGCCCTATCTCGCCGATCCCGTTCTTGATCCTATCAATTTCGGCTTTATGGCGTCGCTTGAACGCTATGCGGAGCTGCGCCGGACGCGCCCCGATGTGGACATCTTGCTCGGCACCGGCAATCTCACCGAACTCACGGAGGCCGATACCACGGGGATCACCGCGGCGCTGATCGGAATTGCCTCGGAATTGAACATCAAGAATGTGCTCGTCGTGCAGGTCAGCCCCCATACGCACCGAACCTATGAGGAGCACGATGCGGCACGGCGTCTAATGTTCGCCTCGCGCGCCGATGGGGAATTGCCGAAAGGCTATACGGATGAGCTCCTGGGTCTGCACTCGAAGCGACCGTTTCCGCTGACTCCGGATGAGGTCGCCGAAAACGCGGCCGCCGTGCGCGACAAGAATTTCCGCATCGAGGTCGCCGATGACGGCGTGCACATCTACAACCGCGACGGCCATCACGTCGCCCAAGACATCTTCGAACTTTACCCTAAGCTTGACGTCGACGGCGACACTGGGCACGCCTTTTACCTTGCCGCTGAACTGGCCAAGGCGGAGATCGCCTGGCGCCTCGGCAAGCGCTATGCCCAGGACGAGCCGCTCTATTGGGGGGTCGCCGCAGACAAGCCGCGTGAAGACCGGACACGGCTCAAAGAGGCGGGCCATACGCTTGCCATGAAGAAAAAGCGAGAGCGGACATGATGTCGTTGGAGTTGTTGCGATGCCTATGATCCGCGAATGCATCGTTACCACACAGAATGACGAGGGCCGCCTGCATATCGCCCCGTTGGGTCTCATCGAAGACGGTGCGGGCTGGGTAATCGCGCCGTTCCGGCCATCGGCGACTCTCGACAATCTCAGAGCCACGCCCTTCGCGGTCGCCAGCTTTACTGACGATGTGCTGGTCTTTGCCGGCTGCCTTACGGGCAACAAGCATTGGCCGACCCGCCCGGCCGAGCAGGTTCCGGGCGCGTTTCTAGGGGGCGCGCTGGCACATCTGGAGCTCGCGGTCGAGCATGTGGACGAAGACGAGCTCCGTCCGCGCTTCCACTGCCGCATTGTCCATGAGGGCAATCACGCCCCGTTCAAGGGCTTCAATCGGGCCCAAGCCGCGGTGATCGAAACGGCTATCCTGGCGACCCGTCTCAAGATGCTCCCGCGCGAAAAGGTCGAGACGGAGTTGGCTTATCATCAGATCGCCGTCGAGAAGACGGCCGGTCCGCGCGAGCACGAAGCCTGGCGCATCCTCGTCGAGAAAATCGAGGACTTCTACAAACACGCGCCGGCCGGCAAATGAGGCGTTCAGGCGTCGGCGGGAAGCGGTAACGACTTACCGGCAAGATCTGACGCGCGGTCTGGCTCGATAAACGGCAGGAACATGCGGCGATAGGCGCCCGGCGTCAGCCCCGTGGAACGCTTGAAAAGCCGCCGAAAGAAGGCGTGGTTTTCGTACCCGAGATCGGCAGCAATTTGCTCGAACGAGATGCGTTCCGTTTCTAGCCGCCGCTTGGCCTCTTCTACACGCAGATTCTGCACGTGCCCTATCAGCGTTGTGCCAGTGGCAATCTTGAAACGCCGCTTGAGACTGCGCTCAGGAATGCCGGCGAAAGCAGCGACGTTCACGACTGCATCGCCGTCTCTATAGTGCTCCGCGAGCCAGTCTTCGCATTTACGCACGACTGAGTCCGCATGCGACTGCTCGCGGATGAGCGATGCGTAAGGGAGCTGACCTTCGCCGTGCCATTTCAGCAAGTACACTTTGGCGATGCGCATGGCCTCGCCTGGGCTGCAATGGCGCGCGATAATGTGGATAGCCAGATCGTGCCAGGAGGTCGTCCCACCGGCAGTCACGATTCGGCCTGCTGCATCGGCGAAGCACAAGTTCGGCTCCGGACGAAATTTGACTTTGGGATAGTGCGTGCGGAAGAGGTCCTGGTATCCCCAATGAGACGTTGCTTCCTTCGCGTCGAGCAGGCCGGTGGCGGCGAGCATAATCGAGCCGGAACAGGCGGAGTAAATCGTGCTGCCGGCACGGTAGCGTCTGCGGATCCAGTCCAAGAGCTCAGGATAGCGGTCTTTGAAATCGTCGTCGGGCGCCAGCCATAGTTCCGGAAGAATGACAATGTCCGCCGACGGATCGTCGTCGAGTTCTAGTTCGGGCTCGACAGGTACCCGGTTCCCGCATGAAAACGGGGATCTGGTGAGCGAAACGATGCGTGGCCGAATAGGGTGTCGTTGCTCGCCACCCGTGAGCTGCTGCCAGAGATTGCCGGCGGATGTCAGAACATCGACCATGCCGTAAAGGGCTGAACCGGCGGTCTCCGGAACAGCCACGATCAGCGCCTCTAAAGGCTCGTTTTCACGGTTCATCCGCCGATTTTGGCACGAATGGATCCTTTTTGACAAAAACCGATCTGAGCTGACCCATTTGGCGTCTCTACCTTCTGTCTCATAAGCCCGGCCAAAAGATTGGCCCGAGCACGAAAAGCGGAGGATGAGATCATGACTATGTATCAAACCATCACAATGAACGGCCTGGATGTGAAAGCTGCACAGGAGACGATCGAAGCCCTCAAGGCCGATTCTGGCCTTGCGAAGTTTCAGTTCCGCGCACGCAACAAATGGATCGACGGCGGCGAAAACCGCTCCACGATCCGCGATTTCTACGGTGCGGGCGAGGAAGATACTTCCCGTACGGAGGACTTCGAGTTTGTGAACGGCGAGCCTCCGGTTTTGCTTGGCCGGAATGAAGGGGCCAACCCTGTCGAGTTCCTTCTGCACGGGCTGGCAGGCTGCGTGACGACGACGCTTATCCTGCACGCGACCATGCGGGGCATCGTCATTCGCGAACTCTCGACGGAGCTGGAAGGCGATATCGACCTTTACGGTCTTCTGGGGCTCAACCCGAATGTCTCGCCTGGTTACCAAGAGATTCGGATCCGCATGCATATTGAAGCGGACTGCTCCGACAACGAGGTCGAAGAACTCTTGGCCTGCGCGAAGGCGCATTCGCCCGTCTGCAACACCTTGTGCCGGCCAGTGCCCGTCGTGCTTGAAAGGGTCCGTGGCTAGCGATCAAGAGGCGCGGTCCAGTGCCAGTGAACGCGGGCCGCGCCTCAAATCTCGGACGCCATCGCCACGAGCTTCGCGATGGTGTTGATGTTGCGGGCCGTCCCGTAAGAGGCTGCGGGAACCTTGAGTGTGGATCGGCCCATACCCTCGGGATAGTGAACGTAAAGCTCGCGGGTCCCAAGTTTCAGGGCCTCGTTCGCCTGGCCGGAGACGGTCTCGATCTCCTTTGCGTCCGGCGTTTGGTCGAGAAAGAGTGTCATGACCTTGCTGGGTGGCGCACCAGGGAAGGGGTTGTCCGTCAGGACAGCGGACAGCTCGTCCACTGTGCGAACCAAAACGGCGACGGGCTTGCCCGCATAGGCGTGCAGCACCTCTTCGAGGTCCGCCTTCACCGCCGCCTCGGTTGCATCGCTCGAGAAAACTACATTTCCGGACGCGATATAGGTGCGGACTGACGCAAATCCTGCGCGCTCGCACATCGTCACAAGGTCGCGCATGGGAAGCCGGCCGGTGCCGCCTAAGTTGACGGCGCGTAGCAGCGCCACGTACGCTGTCATTTGGGTTCCGTGCGGGTGAGTGTCACCTGCGCCAAGCTCTCCGCGCTAAGCCCGCGCCTTGGGACGTTCGTCGAGATAGGAATCGACTGACGACAGCAGGAGCTGATAGGCGCGGTCGACAATTTCCTCGAGCGATTGGGTGCGCGCGAAGATAGCGTTGGCCTTGGCCATCAGCTCCTCGCGCGTCGGCAATTGCGGGACGTGCACGCTGGCCAAGGCGTCGGCGGTCCGGTCTTGAGCGCTCGCCAGGCTATCACGCAATGCGGCCAGTTCCGGCCCGTTGAGGGTGGCGGAAATCGTGCTGGCGATCCTGGCGGAATTGAAATGGCCGGCGAGCTGCTCGGCCGCACGATTGATAACACCGACGCCAAGACCATGCTCGTTACGCACGATCTTCTTCGGCGGCATCCGCAAATCCCATACAAGGCCAGTCCAGGACAGGACCTTCAGGATGTAATAGGTCGGATCCCACTCATACCAGCGGAAGCCCTGGCGCACACTGCTTTGGAAGGCGTGGTGATTGTTGTGCCAGCCTTCGCCCATGGTGAAGATCGCCAGGAGCCAGTTGTTGCGGGAATCGTCGCCGGTCACATAGCGCTTCTTGCCGTGCACATGGGCTAGCGAGTTGATGCAGAACGTGCCGTGATAGACCGCCACGGTGCTCCAGAAGAAGCCGACGAACAGCCCGGGCCAGCCAGCCACGAGGTAGCAGATCGCGGCAAGGCCGTAAGCCGGCACGAGCGGGTATTTGTCAAGCCAGCGAAGCTCCGGATAGCGCATCAGATCGGCGACTTTCTCCTCGTCGAAATCGTCATGCCGCTTGGAGAAGATCCAGCCGACATGGCTATAGAGGAAGCCGTGCTGGCGCGGGGAGTGGGTGTCGAGTTCGGTGTCCGAATGCAGATGGTGATGCCGGTGCTTGGCGGCCCACCACAGCACGCTCTTCTGTGCGGTGCTTTGACACAGAACGGCCAGGACGAACTGAAAGGCCCGGCTTGTGGCGTACGCGCGGTGGGAGAATAGGCGGTGATATCCGGCCCCGATCGCAAAGATCCGCAGCCAATACAGCGAGATACCAAGGATGACCGCTTCCCAGGTTACGCCGGACCAGATGGCGCCGAAACAGGCAAGATGAACCAATAAAAAGGGAATCGCCGAGGGGTAGACAATATCGTCATGTACGTTAGCGGATTGAGTTTCGCTTGCCATGGTCGTCGTAAATCCTTTGCAGTTCAATTGCATAGCCTATCGCAGCGGGATAGGGGATTTTGAGAATCAATACTTTGAGTCAACTCAATGTGGGATTAGTCGCGCCGCTAGGCAAGCCGTGCCACGGCGGCGGCGGGCGCGCAACGGGCGACCATCCCGTGCACGTCGTCCGCGCAAGGTGTTAGATCGGCAAAATCGTGGTAGGGGCGCTCCAGACGGTCGGCGATTGCCACGGCCAAAAAGCGCCCGCAGCCGGCGCCGACAATGGGCGCTTTGGGCGGCAGGTCTTCCCGTTCGATGACCTCGCGGGCATCGGCCTCGATCTGGTCCAGCAGACGGCGCGCCAGGAAATGGGCCAGCGCCTTCCAGGCGACGAAGTCGACATCCTCGGTGTCGCGACCCAGCATCCGGGCAAGTCTGGTGGCGCTGTCTCCGAGGCTTTTGCCGCGGCCGTCGGCGGACGGGAAGGGGTCTGCGTCGCCCGGCAACTCCCCGGTCAGGCGATACACATCGGCCATGGTGGCGAAGCGCTCCGCCGCCAGACCCTGCATCCGGCCTTTGAAAGGCGCCTGGCCCGCGATCGCCATCACGGGCGTGCGGACGACACCGCGATAGAGGAGTTCCCCCTCCGTTAGGCGGTCCCCGTCGTTACGGCCGAGCGCGCAAGGGCGTCCGTCCTTGAACGGAATGAGGTCCGTGGTCGTGGTTCCGACATCGACCAGGAGGCCGCAGTCTTCGACGGTTGCGGCGAACGCGGCACTCGCGTGCCAATTGGCCGAGGCAACCGTTTCCCATTCAGCGATAGCCTGGTGGGCATCGACGAAACCGTTGAGACCGTAGAAGCGGGCCGCCGCGCCCACCGTCTTGCGCATCAAGGCGACCAGATAGGCGACGCCCTCATAGCGGCTGGCAAAGACATCGGAGAGTTCCCCGGTCATGGTGATGGCGTGGGTGGCCTCTGCATCGCCGACGATCCGCATTGCGTCTTCCACGGCGAGGTCAAATCTCCGGGGTTCGGCGAGGGCCGGGCAGGGGCTCTGCAGGACCGCCTCGATCTGCCCGTCTTCGACGCGGGCCAGTTTCAAATTGACGCCGCCTAAATCCCACCCAAAACACATGTCCATTGAGACCTCATTTCCCAAGCGCGCATTTTAAATGACGCCATTCCGCGTCATGATAGCTACGAGATTCGAAAGGCACGTTCGACATGGCGCCGACCTCCGAGGTTTCCGGAAACCTGACTTTCACGTCCTTCGACGTCGTCCCTGTGCTTGATCTGCAGGACGGCGGTGTGGTTCACGCTCGTGCGGGTAAACAGGCGAGGGCGGGAAAACGTGCTGACTACCGCCCCATTGCGACACCGTTCGGCCCGCCTCACGACCCACCGGCCATCGCCAGAGCGCTTCTCGGTATCACTTTCTCGCCGGCGATGTACATCGCCGATCTTGACGCGATTCTGGGGCGTGGCCACAATTTCGACCTCTGCCAGGCGCTGGCGGACGCGCTTCCTGGCACGGATCTTTGGATCGACGCGGGCTTCGCCAACCTCGACGACTGCGCGTTTTGGCTCCCCTTAGGGGCGACGCTGGTCATCGGCAGCGAAACAATTGCGAGCCTTGAGGACTGGAAAGCCATCTGCGGGAGCCTTGGCCGAAATCTGGTGCTCTCGCTCGACTTCGACGAGCAAGGCCTGCGCGGCCCAACAGAGCTGATGAGCGAACCGGACCTTTGGCCCGACCGAGTCATTCTCATGAGTCTTGGCCGGGTCGGCACCGAGACGGGCCCCGACCTTGACCTGTTGGGGAAGGTCGTTGCGAGCGCCGGCGACCGCCATGTCTATGTCGCCGGTGGGGTAGCCACCCGAGACGATGTTGCGACGGTTCAAGAGGCCGGCGCGCGCGGTGTCCTTGTGGCGACGGCCCTGCATTCCGGCGCGATCGGACAAAAAGAAATCGCCGCCCTCCGGGGAGGGCGGCGACCTTAAATCTGACCTGCGGTCAACCCCGCGAATTAGAAACCAAGCTTTTTGAGCCACCGACGTATCGGGCCCGGCTCGTCTTCTCCACCGGAGGTCGCCCGATCCGCAGCTTCGCCAGTTCAGCCAGCGGCGAACGGATGAGCGGCAGAATCCTTCTTGGCGGTGACTTCGGCAGCCTTCGGCTCGCCAGCGATGGCGCGGGCGATGGCTTCCTTGGTCGCCTGATAGTTGAAGTCCTGGATCTTCTTGTCGTCCGCAGCTTCCCAATGGATGAAGACGCCAACGCAGACGTAAAGATCGTCGGCCTGGTCAGCGGGGATAACACCCTCGGCGACGGAGTCAGCAACGGCCTTAGCAACAGCGTACTGAGCGGGCCCAAACATCTGAACGGCCTGACGGGCGTCCTTGATGGTGACCTTGTTGTAAAGGATCGTAGCCGGCTTGCAGAGCAGGTTCGGAGCAACAACGGCGAGCAGCGTGGTGAAGCCGTCCTTGTTGTTCGTCAGCGCGTTGCAGAAGGCCGACTCGGCGGCGCTTCCGCGCGGGCCGAGAATGAGATCGATATGAGCAACTTCGTTGCCATCGCCGACGAGCGACTCGCCGATGCATACACCAGTGATTTTGGCCATGAGGCCCCCTCCCTAGTACGTGAGACGTGATAAAAACAAAAACAATGGCATCACCGGATTGGACCGCTGACACCAACGGAAGAGCACAGGATGCGCTCCAGCGTTCGCAGCCCCAATCGAGGCTCCTCGTGGTGAACATAAGGCCGAGCTTGAAGGATGCAAGCCGATTATTAGCCGTCCCGTTCGATTTGGGGCAATTTCTTTAGGGGAAGTTACCCGGCGACTAGGGCGCTCGCGAACAATGTTGCGACCGTGAGATCAGCAGATGTCCCCGGATTTAGGCCCCGGTTTTTGAGCGAGGCGTCGAACGAGGCCAGGGGACCGGCCATTTCCTTCGGGTTGTGGCTCTGTGTAAGCCCCGCTTCGATAGGCCGGGCCTCATCGAGGACCTCCCCAGCCATATGCGCGCCGAACTTGCGTTCGATGAGCGTGTCCGGGATATGCGCCAGGAACCCGAGATAGACATAGGTCGTGACCCAGGGCACGTCGCCCCAGCGCGCCTTGCCTCCGTTGCGCCATTTCAGGCCCAAGTCGAAAATATCGACGAATTCGTGCGCATAATTCCAGGCAACGCGGTCATGGGCCCGGGCGGCGCGCATGGCTTCGAGCAGCGTTGCGGTGGGTTCGGCCGCCACATCGTGCTCCGGCGCACTTCCAAGCCCGCCGGGCTCCGCTAAACGGATTGCACGATAGGCAGACTTGGCATCCTCGACCGTCAACGACTGGAGAACCTCCGTCAGGGTCGGCCGCAAATCCTTACCTGCCGAAATCAGTGCTGCCTGGGCGAGGGGCGCGGCAAGCAGAACAATGCCGAGATTGGTGTTATGGCTTACGACACCGCGCGTGGCCCGCACCGCCGCTTCGATGCGCTCGCCGACCGTGAGACCCGCAGCCCCGATTGCCGGAGCTGCGGCGGCAGCGCTCTTCTCGAAGTCGGCCACGTCCATGCCATGGCCGTCGGTGTATCGATGGACATTGCCCGGCTTCAGCGCGTCGAGTTCGGCAAGGCAGGCGTCATGGAAGGCGGAGGCAACAGCATCGCTGGTCAGCGGCGCGCTCACGCTTCCTCCTGGACGGTCCGCGCGTTCTCGGGCAGAGCCTCGGCGAGGAACGCATCAACGACATAATCGGAGAGGCGAAGGCTTGTGACCTTCTGCAGACCGTTCCAGGCGGGCATGGAATTGACCTCCAGCACGAGAAAGCGCCCATCGCGCCCCTGGATGATATCCACACCAGCATAGTCCGCGCCAACGCAGGCCGCCGCGCTGACCGCCAGATCGGCGAGTTCTTGACTGGGAATCGCCGCCTCGGCCCGTGCACCCAGCTTGATATTGGTGATCCAGTTCGCGCCGTGTCGGATCATGGAGGCGACGACGCGCTCGCCGCAGACGAATAAGCGCCAGTCTTTGTGGTGCTCTTGGGCGGGCGGCACGAACTCCTGCAGGTAATAGACACCATCGACCGCCTCCGGCGGCGACAGCTCGCTCGCCGCCTCGACAAGGCGGACGCCTTTGCCTTGGGCGCCGAAAAGCGGTTTCTCGACGACTTTGTGGCCTTCCGAAGCGAGGCGTGACACGACGGCCTCCGCGGTGCTGTGATCGACGCCGGCAAAGGTGCGCGGAGTCGGCAATCCGGCCTTCTGCAGGAAGAATGTGGTCGTGGATTTATCGACGCAGCGCTCGATGCCGCGGGCATCGTTCCAGACCGTAACGCCGAGTTCCCGCAACGCATGCAGAAGACCGAGATAGAGTGTCACCTGCTCGAAGCTACCGCCGGGAATGAAGCGCACGAACGCCCCGTGCGGGCAGTGGTCCCCAAGGCCCGGGATAGCAAGGCCGGTAGCCGTCTCCGTAGAGAAACCGCAACTGGCCAGAGGCGCGACCACGGGTTTTATGCCCCGCCGCTCGAAGGCCCGCCTGAGGCTTCTGCCGTGCCAGTCGCGTCCATCGCCAAACAGTATGATGGACGGTGCTATGGCCGTTTCGCTGGTCATCGACCTAAAAGCGCCCCCTAGGAGAACGAGCGATTGAGAACGGCGTCGTCGATGGCGCCGCCTTCGAAGCTCTTGCCCGTGGAAAGGGAAGTCACCGTGACCTTCGCCGGGCTGAACAGCATCGGGTCGATCTGATAGAAATCGCCATTGACCGCAGCGAAGATTTCGGCGAACGGCTTGCCGTAGTCCTTCGAGTTTGCGCTCGGGAGTTCCTCGGCGAGTTTCCTCGCCGTGGCTTCGTCACCCTGCACATAGAGGTGGGCGCGACCGCCATAGATGATGGCGTCGTTGGTGCGGCCCATGGCTTCCACGAAGCCGGGGATCGGCGGCGGAATCGGCACCGTGGCCAGGCCGTCGACGATTTGCTCCAGCGGGAAGTCCAACTCATGCGCCTTGTGCAGCGCGACCTCCAGGCTCCGGCCGGCAACCTGTACGGTGCCTGCGAGGCTCCATGTCGGCGCGTAAAGAAAGACGAGTCCTTTTGGCGACAGGCCGCATGCCTTGGCGACCTCCTTGACCAGCACGGCGGGCGGGGCCTTGTCGGATTCGATCACGAGCGTGGCGCTCTCGGCCTTGTCGCGATAGTCCAGCTCTTTGAACAGCGGCTCCGACGAGCCCATGGCCCGTGCCGGGCCCGATCCCAAGAAGTAGAAGTCGTTGCCATCGCCGTCCTTGCCAGAGAGGCTCCAGCCCGCATATTGGGATCCGAGGCAGGCCAGAACCGGCTGGCTCGTATGCACCGTCACAAGGAACGGCCACTGATCGGTTGTGCTGGCGGTCTCGAAGGTCACGACGCCGAGTCCGCCCAGGCAGATTTCCGCGAGGCGGCGTCCCGCTTCAAGGCCACCTATGGCGTCGACACCGCAGTCAATCAGTGTTTCCCCCAAAGACCCTTTGGACACGCCAACGCGCAAGGCGTCGGCATTGTCGATAAGATCGTGCACCAGGGGTGCAACCTGTGCATTCAAGCTTGGTTTTGTCATCTGTTCCTTCGCATTCGCGCGGTGTTTTTCTTGGGCAACTCACTCGTGGGCGTGTGACTTAGCGGCATGCGCGGAATGCTCGAACATTTTCAACGCTGTCAGCATGTCTCCGACGCGTGTTTGCACGAGGCGCCGCGCATCGGCCGCTGATCCCGCCCGCGCCAGTAAAGTACATATCGGACGCTCTTTGTCGATCCGTTGTCCGATCGTCGGTAGATCGGCGGCCCACGAGGGCCACACCATCTCGGTTGGTATTGTGAGCGTCTCCGGGGCGAAGACGATCGCCGATGCCGTCGCGTCGTCATAGACGGGCACATGGGACGGCACAGCCCCGTGCCGCACGGCATCGAGATGGATCGCGAGAAGCGGCGTGGAAGTGCTCGCGAAGATATCGAGCGTTGCACCTGGCCGCGGATTGATCTCCAGCAGCAATGGATCGTCGCCTTGCAGCACGAAGTCGGCGGCGTTCAAACCCATCAGTTGGAAGTCGGCGGCGACGCGCGAAACGATCCCGGTAATCCGCTCGGTGGCTGCCCGCGAGATGTCCGCCGGCTGAGACGCGCCACCATAGCGCCAAGGCTTACCGGGGGCCGGAGCCGTCCATTGTTCGCTGAAGCCGAGTACGATCGTTTCGCCGCCGCTTGCGGCAAAGAGCGCAGAGATCGAACGCCCGGAAACCAGCTCTTGGTAGTAGAGATCGGCCCGGTCCGTCCACGTGACCGCCGGCCTGATATGGCTTCCGCCGGCGCCGCCTAGCCGCTTCGCGACCCAGCCGTCCGGTTTGGGCGGCGGCTCTCGCCGCGTTTTGGGGTGCGCGATGGCCAGTTGTTCCAGCGCGCGGAAGAAATGCACCGGGTCGTTGATCCGCGCCACGGTCGCGGCGTCGTTACCGAGTAGCCGCCAGCGTTCTGCTATCTGACCGAGGAGCTGGGGCCGGTCCTCGAACCCCGACCCGTAAATTAGGCCGAGAAGCGGGGAGGGCGCATTGGCGGCGAGCGTTTCCAGCGCGGCTTCAAGCGCCGCACGCTGAAAGCCGCGTGCGATGCCGCCTGGCACTTTGCAGACTCTATGGGCAATGGGTTCGGTATCCCGGTCGGCGAAGAAGTCCGCGACGAGGGGCGTGCAGCCGGCATCCGTTGCGGCGCGAGCCAGCGCCCGGCCAGAGACCGCGGCGATCAGGACCGAACCGCGCGGATGTCCCGCCAACTTAGGACGTGAGGTCTTGGGCGAGTTTGTAGGCGGCGCGGAAGTCGAGATAGACCGGCTCCTCGGCGTTGATCATCTGTTTGAACATGCCGATCTCAGTCTTGTACTTGATGTCGCCGATGGCCAGCGCGCCGATGCCGACAGCGCCACCAGCCCCTTCTACTGGGACGCCGTTGTCCTGAATGCCGACGCCCTCGATCCCAAGGGGCGGCACGGCGTTCACGTCGGCGACCACATTGAGGTTCTTGGCCGGCTTGTATTGGGCAAGGCTCAGGATTTGGCGCCCCGCGGGACCTGCGGAAAAGATCACGTCGGCGCCTTGGGCCAGCTCGACCTTCTGCTCCTCGGTCGTGCCGTCCGCATAGTTGAGATCGACGCCGAAACGGTCGTTGGCTTCCATGGTAAGGCGGCGCACGCGTTCGGGGCCGTCATAGCCCACCAGGAACGCCTTGGCCCCATCCATTGAGGCGATCACGGCGGAGGCGAATGCCACGACGCCCGTGCCCCCATAAACGATGACCCGCTTGTCCTTGAAATCTGTGTTGAACTGGGTCTTCAAGGCGGTCTTGGCGCAAGCCACCATCGCCGCGGCCGTGGTGAAGGAACCGGCGGGATCGGCGAACACCGACACCTCGAACGGCGGCACCATCGCTTTCCTGGCCTTGTCCATCATGTCGAGAGCCTCGATGGCGCGGTTGCCGCCAATAAACATGGCCTGACGTTTGATGCCGTCGGGGCTGCGGGAGAAGATGGCGTCCTGCACGAGACCGTAAATGTCCTCGATCGTCGCGTTCGTGTAGGGAATGGCGTGATCGTAGCCGGCGTCGATCCCCATATTGATGTCGAACGGGCTCATATATTTTAGCGGCGTCACCATGTGCAGAATACGCGGCGGGGCCATCGTGTGCTTCTCCCCAGAATTTGCGGCCTCGGCGCGTCAGCGCGCGGCTGGCCGTGGGTTGCTCTTATGGGCTCCGCTTTAGCACATTGGGCGCGGCTGCAAAGGATCTCAAACGCTCAAAGACTGTCAAATGCCAGACGAATCCAAGTTTTTCGCGTCCCGGCCACGCAAGCGTGTGATCTCCGCCCCTTCGTTGCGGCCCCCGGCCAAGACCAGCCGCAGCGACGCGCTCGTGTCCGCCTCGGACGCGATCTCGAAGAGCCTCTTTGCTTCGCTCTCCGACTCGGCAAATGCGAACCCCGTCGGACCCCAGGAACTCTGCCCGAGCCCTGTCACGCCCGCTGCGCGCAAGACCTCCAGGACCACGCCGACGCGCGGGCTGGTGAAAATGCCCCCCTGGCGCGCCGCGAAATAGTCGCCCATGCGCGCCTGGAGGTGACCCACCTCTTCGCAGAAGACGCCGAAATCTTGATCCTTGAGCGCCGGTAGCGCGCGCTTGACGATGAGCGCCTCCAGCGCGGCCCGGGCGTCTTCGGAATAGGCCGGCGGTGACTCGAAGGCCGCAATTTCGTCCGCGCCGTCGAGGCCCTTGGTCTCGGGATCGAAGATCAGCAGCGTCCGCCAGCTTCTCGGGAAAGGGACGCGCGCCACGAGCTGAGGCAGCGTGCCATAGCGCGGCCCGCTGTCCAGCACGGCGCCCCCGGTTTCGAACGTGGCGATGCCGATGCCGGACCGGGCGCCGCGTCCGAGCAGGGCGGCGATATCGGGTGGCGACAGGTCGAGACCTTCGAGCGCGGCAAAGGCGGCGCCGACAGCGAGGGCGAGCTGCGTGCCCGAGCCGAGCCCGGCATGGGATGGGATCGCCTCGGAGATATCGAGCCAATACGCGTTGTCGACCCCGCGTGCCTCGGCGATCGCCCGGAGATAGCGCGCGGCACGTCTCGCCTCGGGACCGCTGAAAGCTTCCTCGCGTGCGTGCCGCAAGGTGAGCCGGGTCCATGGCCGGTCGAGCGAGAGTCCGAAACTGCCAAAGGGACATGACGTCCGGCCGCTGGGGTCTAGGAAGCCGAAATGCAGACGCGCCGTCGTGGCGACGGTCACGGCTGGTTCGAGATCATCTGTGTGGGACTGGGACAAGTCAGTGAACGTTGTTTCCGTTGGCATCAGAACATGCCGTTCGAGTTCGCCGAACTCTCCGGTGCAACTTGCAGGACGTCCCAGTGCTCGACAACCTTTCCCGCGTCGTCCAGGCGAAAAATGTCGATCCCGATCCAATCCTCATCGCCTGGCCACTCCTGGAAACAATGCAGAACCACGAAATTACCCTCGGCCAAGATGCGCTTGAAGATCACACGCTTGCCGGGATAGCGGCGGTGCATCTCTTCGAAATACGCGATAAAGCCCTCCTTCCCGTCGTTCACGTGCGGATTATGCTGAATATAGGTGTCACCAGAATAGCGTGCGATCGCCTCGCGCGGCCGCGATTCATTGAAGGCCAGGTCGTAGAAGGCCACCGCAGTCTCCTTATTGCGCTCAAGGTCCGGCATTGACATTCCCCTCGAACGGGCTCCATTGATCGGTCCGAAGCGCGCCGATATGCTTCACGAAGCGATAGCGGAAAATGCGGCGCATGGTTCGAAGATGTTGCGGCGCACTGTTTCAAAAGAAGAGAGCAATGGCAACGAAAGAGCGCACCTATAGCGACGCGGAAGTCGAGGAGCGTCTGCAAAAAGAGCTCCCGCACTGGTATCTCGAAGACGGCTGGATTCGCCGCAAATTCAAGACGAATAGCTGGAAGGGGACGCTGATGGTGATCAACACCGTCGGCCATCTCTCCGAGGCTGCCTGGCACCATCCCGATATCACCGCCTCCTATGCCTGGGTCGAGGTGCGGCTGATGAACCATGCGGCAAAAGGAATCAGCGACAAGGACTTCGAGCTAGCAAAGAAGATCGAGGACGTCGTGCACTGGCAACCGGGCGCCGAGACGGGCGCGTTGGAAGGGACGCCTGAGGACGACATGCGGTTCTCATACATCAAGTACGACAAGCCCAAGGGTTAGCCGCCACAATGGCTATCCGCGACAAGGGTTAGCTACATCGAGGGCAGCCGCTCGGGCGCACGTGCTCAGTTGGTGAGCACGTTTGTCTCGGTCCGCTGATCCATCTCCGTTCCATGACGCATGTATACAATTTTGTCCGTGAACGCAGCGGGCCGCGCTTGCGCCCGCCAAGCCACCTGTTTATCTGTGTAGCGAGTTCAAGAAGAAGACGCCGGGGAGGACGACGAGTTTGGACAGAACGCTCCAACGTGCAGCGGATTTACTTGCGCAAGCACGTCTCCCAGTCATTGGCGGTCTCTTTACCGATGTGAATGGTGCCGCTGCGGCCTTGGCC
>Ga0316197_10001128_pt1 | contig 19099 bp, 17 predicted proteins | sample OudBiesiAoxic_MG_FD_204939 | JGI IMG/M metagenome (GOLD analysis project Ga0316197, IMG submission 204939) | Coastal sediment microbial communities from Oude Bieten Haven, Netherlands - site A oxic | ecosystem: Environmental > Aquatic > Marine > Coastal > Sediment | place: Netherlands... | reverse complement strand
GGGTCGCAACGCGGTTGCCCTGATCCCGCTGGTTTGGATCGGCTCTACCTTCTATGGCGCGCCCGGTGTGCTGATCGGGCAATCGCTGGCTGGTGTGGTCTTTGGCATCATTGCATGGGTCATGGCACTGCGCGTCATCGCGCGGGGCGGCAAGCCTGAGCATGCCAAGCAGGACATCTTTGGCCGTGAAGGCCGTCTGATGGCCCTATTTCAGGCGCGCAGATAGCCGCTTGAGGTGGTGGTCGACCAGCGCGGTTTCATCCGAGGTGAGCTTTTGATGGCGTGGATAACGAGGATCTTCACGGTCGTGCAGGATGGGCGTGTCCCAGCCATCCGTCGTATCAAAGAAACGCTGCACGCCGTCCTCTCCGAAAACCCGCAGATAGCCTTGGACGACCACATCCAAGTAGCTGAGCAGGATCACGTGATCGCCATCGTCGCGCACATGTTCGGGCGGGATGGCGTAGTGTTCAACTTCGGGGGCTGGATCAATCGGATGATGAACGGACCCGCCTGATGACAGTCTTGCATAGCCTGCCTCGCGCAGATCAAGCGCTGCCCAATCGGCATCCGGCACAGCGGCGATAAGCCCCTCAATGGTGCTGTGGCCGTCCATGTGCACGGTCAAAAACACCGTCTCGCGCCCCTCGGTACGGACCCACGCCCGCCGCCAGCCGCGCAAATGCGCCGGGTGCGTTTTGTCGTAGATATGGGTGTCGGTATTCACAAGGCTGCCGTAGCCAAAGAAGTAGGGTGTCATGTTGCCTGGTTTTGCTGTGCACTCTGCTGCTAGAAAGCATTCTTCGGCTCCGGGTACAAGCGCGCTTGACGCAAGGCGTCTGCAGGGCCTACCAAGGCACCCAGATCATGGGAGAATCGGCCTAGCCGATGCCGAAGGAGCAACCGCCCCGGAAACTCTCAGGCCCAAGGACCGTGATCTGTGACGACACTCTGGAGAGTGGTGCGTGACGCACCCGCCGAAGGGATAACGATCTCAGGCGAAAGGACAGAGGGGGCATCTTGGGCCGCAGTGGTGCGGCGCAACGGTGCCGGTCTGAACCCATCGCGGGAACCGGTTTGAAGGGGAGAACCGTACCGGATGGCTGAACTGAAACGCACACCGCTTTACGACCTGCACGTGGAATTGGGGGCCAAGATAGTGCCTTTCGCCGGCTACGAAATGCCGGTGCAGTATCCCCTTGGCGTCATGAAAGAGCACCTGCATACCCGAGAGGACGCCGGTCTTTTTGACGTCAGCCACATGGGGCAGGTGATCGTGTCGGGCAGCTCTTGGGAGCAGGTTGCCACCGCGTTTGAGCGGCTGGTGCCGATGGATGTGCTGGGGCTGGACGACAGGCGGCAGCGCTACGGTTTCTTCACAAACGATGCAGGTGGGATCGAGGATGATCTGATGTTTGCGCGGAAGGGCGACGATTTGTTCGTTGTGGTAAACGCTGCCTGCAAGGATGCAGATATTGCACGAATGAAAGACGCGCTTGAGCCAGAGGTCACGGTGACGCCAGCAATGGATCGCGCGTTGATCGCGGTTCAGGGGCCGGGCGCGGAAGCGGCCGTCTCGGCGATGGACGCGCGTGCGGCGGAAATGACTTTCATGGATGTTGCTGATCTGGAACTGGGCGGGATCGCCGTTTGGGCATCGCGGTCAGGCTATACCGGCGAAGACGGATATGAAATTTCCGTGCCAGCGGCGCAAGCCGAGGCGCTGACGCGGGCGCTTTTGGCGCAGGATGGTGTGGAGGCGATCGGGCTTGGCGCACGGGATTCGCTGCGGCTTGAAGCGGGTTTGTGCCTTTATGGGCATGACATTGATAGCGACACCAATCCGGTTGAGGCTGCGCTGACCTGGGCCATTCAGCAGGTGCGTCGCGCAGGGGGCGATCGGGCTGGCGGATTTCCCGGTGCCGACGTGGTGATGGCGGCACTTCAGGACGGCGTGACGCGCAAGCGGGTCGGCCTGCTGCCGGAAGGGCGTGCGCCGATGCGGGAAGGCGTTGTGATTTTCGATGCGCCTGAGGGCGGCAACGAAATTGGTGTTGTGACATCAGGGGGTTTCGGCCCAACTGTCGGCGGGCCGGTGGCGATGGGCTATGTCGCGACGGCGCACAGCAAGATCGGAACACCGCTTTGGGGCGAAGTGCGCGGCAAGCGTCTGCCCCTGAGCGTGGCAAAGCTGCCCTTCGTGGCGGCAAACTTTAAACGATAACCAACGGGGAAAGACCAAGATGAAATTTACCGAAGAGCACGAATGGCTGCGCGAGGAAGACGGCGAAATGGTGGTGGGCATCACCATTCATGCAGCGGAACAGCTGGGCGACGTGGTGTTCGTGGAACTGCCGGACGAGGGCACCACGGTCAGCAAGGACGACGAGGTCGTCGTGATTGAATCCGTCAAGGCCGCATCAGACATTCTGGCCCCTGTTGACGGTGAGATCACGGAAGTAAACAGCGCGCTGGCCGACAATCCCGGCATGGTGAACGAAGACCCGCAAGGCGATGCATGGTTTTTCAAGATGAAGATCAGCGATCCAAGCCAGATGGACGAGTTCATGGATGAAGCGGGCTATCAGAAATTTATCGGATAGCGCCAGTTCCCCGTCAGAGCCTCCGGCGGGGAAATGACTGATCAAAAAGAATGGGACATGTGATGACCTTCAAGCCGACCGAATACCTACCCTATGACTTCGCCAACCGCCGTCACATCGGACCGTCTCCGGCAGAGATGTCGGACATGCTCAAGGTGGTTGGAGCGAAATCGCTCGCCGATCTGATCGCCGATACGGTGCCCAAAGGCATCCGCATGGAAGGTGAGCTTGATTTTGGAAAGCCGATGAGCGAGCGCGAAGTGCTGGAGCACATGCGCATCACCGCGTCCAAGAACAAGGTGCTGACCAGCCTGATCGGGCAGGGGTATCACGGAACGGTCACACCGCCCGCGATCCAGCGGAACATTCTTGAGAACCCGGCATGGTACACGGCCTATACGCCTTATCAGCCCGAGATCAGTCAGGGGCGGCTCGAAGCATTGCTGAACTTCCAGACGATGGTTTCGGACCTCACGGGCCTTGAGGTTGCCAATGCGTCTTTGCTGGACGAGGCGACGGCCTGCGCCGAGGCCATGACCATGGCGCAGCGCGTTTCAAAGTCGAAGGTCACCGCTTTCTTTGTCGATCAGGATTGCCATCCTCAGAACATCGCGGTGATGAAAACCCGGGCGGCACCGCTGGGGATCGAGGTCATCGTCGGTGATCCCAACGATATGGAGGCCGACAAGGTCTTTGGTGCGATTTTTCAGTATCCGGGCACCTACGGGCATGTGCGTGACTTCACGCCGCTGATTACTGCGCTGCACGACCACAAGGGCATCGCGATCATGTCTGCCGATCCGCTGGCGCTGACCCTGCTGAAAGAACCCGGCGAAATGGGTGCGGATATCGCCGTCGGATCGACGCAGCGGTTTGGCGTGCCCGAAGGATATGGCGGTCCGCATGCGGCCTACATGGCCTGCAAGGACGCCTACAAACGGGCGATGCCGGGGCGGATTGTCGGCGTGTCGATTGATGCGCACGGGAACCGCGCCTATCGGCTGAGCCTGCAGACAAGAGAGCAGCATATCCGGCGGGAAAAGGCGACGTCGAACGTTTGCACCGCGCAGGCGCTGCTGGCGGTGATGGCGTCGATGTACGCGGTGTTCCACGGGCCAGAGGGGCTCAAGGCCATTGCGCAGCGCATCCACCGCAAGACCGTTCGGCTGGCCGAAGGGCTGAAGCAGGCGGGCTTCGACGTGCGCCCGGCGACCTATTTTGACACGATCACGGTCGAGGTCGGGCCGCTGCAATCTGCGGTGATGAAATCTGCTGTTGAGGAAGGCATCAACCTGCGCCGCGTCGGCGACAGGAAGGTGGGCATCACGCTGGACGAGCGCAGCAAGCCGGCAACCATCGAAGCCGTCTGGCGCGCCTTCGGGATCGAGCGGAAAGACAAGGATTACACCCCACATTACCACATGCCGGAAAAACTGATCCGCACAAGCGCCTATCTGACCCATCCCATTTTCCACATGAACCGGGCCGAGACCGAGATGATGCGTTACATGCGCCGTCTTGCGGACCGCGATCTGGCCTTGGACCGGGCGATGATCCCGCTGGGGTCCTGTACGATGAAGTTGAATTCGGCCGCTGAAATGATGCCGGTGAGCTGGCGGGAATTCTCCCTGATCCATCCTTTCGTGCCTGACGATCAGGCGGAAGGATACCGCGAGATGATTGACGATCTGTCGGCAAAACTGTGCGATATCACCGGCTATGACGCGATTTCCATGCAACCCAATTCCGGGGCGCAGGGCGAATACGCGGGCCTTCTTTCTATCGCGGGCTATCACCGGGCCAATGGGGAAGATCACCGCAATATCTGTCTGATCCCAATGTCGGCGCATGGTACAAACCCCGCCAGCGCGCATATGGTGGGCTGGGATGTCGTTGTGGTGAAATCGGCAGACAATGGAGACATCGATCTGGATGACTTCCGCACCAAAGCCGAAGCGGCGGGTGAGAACCTGGCAGGTTGCATGATCACCTATCCTTCCACGCATGGGGTGTTTGAAGAGACGGTGACCGAGGTGACAAAGATCACCCATCAGTTTGGCGGGCAGGTTTACATCGACGGTGCCAATATGAACGCGATGGTCGGCATCAGCCGTCCCGGCGATCTGGGTGGGGATGTGAGCCACCTGAACCTGCACAAGACGTTCTGCATCCCGCATGGCGGCGGCGGACCCGGCATGGGGCCTATCGGGGTGAAGGAACACCTGATCCCGCATCTGCCCGGACATCCGAACGCGGGCGGCGATGCCGTATCTGCTGCACCTTATGGCTCGCCGTCCTTGCTGCCAATTTCCTGGGCCTATTGCCTGATGATGGGCGGTGAAGGTCTGACCCAGGCAACGCGGGTGGCGATCCTGAATGCCAACTACATCGCAAAGCGGCTCGAGGGGGCCTACAACGTGCTCTACAAGGGGCCGACAGGCCGGGTGGCGCATGAGTGCATCATTGATGTGCGGCCCTTTGAAGAGAGTGCGGGTGTGACGGTTGAGGATGTGGCCAAGCGTCTGATCGACTGTGGCTTTCATGCGCCGACGATGTCCTGGCCGGTGGCCGGCACGCTGATGGTTGAGCCTACGGAGAGTGAAACAAAGGCAGAGCTGGATCGGTTCTGTGACGCGATGCTGGCGATCCGTGAAGAGATCGACGCGATTGCCAAAGGCGAGATGGACCGCGAGAACAATCCGCTAAAGAACGCGCCGCACACGGTTGAGGATCTTGTGCTTCAGTGGGGGGAACGGCCCTATACACGCGAGCAGGGCTGTTTTCCTCCGGGGGCCTTCCGGGTGGACAAGTACTGGCCGCCGGTGAACCGGGTGGACAATGTCTTCGGGGACCGGAATCTGGTTTGCACCTGTCCGCCGTTGGAGGACTATGCGGAGGCAGCGGAATAAACCAGCGTAGGTTGCCGGCTTGCATTCCATTGGGGTTTTTCAGGTGGGCGCACTGCCCGCCGCCCCCTGACCCACGAGAAACCCGAACACCTTTGCCAGCCGGTTCCATGTTGTCCGGTCCGGGGCGACCAGCAGATGTCCCTCGTGCCGGGCGGCTGAATAGGGGCCACCTTCGAGCATTTCGACATGACATCCCGCCTGTTCGCAGATCAAAGCGCCAGCCGCGTGATCCCATGGGTGCAGAGAGGCGGTCAGCAGGAAATCTGTATAGCCCTGTGCGATCATCCGGTATTCGTGCGCTGAACACCGCAGCGGGTGGGTGCGTTTGAAGCTGGGAAGAACGGCGGCGATTTCGGCCTGTCTTGCCTTGCTGAACATATGGAGTGGAACAAACCCGGAGAGCGCTTCGATGGGTTTGCCCATGGCCGCCTTGAGGGGGCGGGACGTGCCGTTGGCGCGTTCCAAAACCGCCGGGTTTTCATCATCTGCCACGGCCCAGTCATCGGCGATGGGATCATAGATCAGGCCAAAGGCGGGGCGCCCGAACTGCGTGACGGCAAGGATCACGCCAAAGACGGCTACGCCATGGGTGTAATTCCAGGTGCCGTCAATGGGGTCGAAGATGAAGGCAAGCGGCGCATCCGCGATCTGGTCGAGCAGGGCGGGATCGCTGGCAACGGCCTCTTCGCCGATGATCAGCGCAGAGGGGAAGGCCATCTGAAGCGCACGTGTGATCATGGCCTCAGCCGCGAGGTCAGCGGTCGTGACCAGATCATCGGCGTGTGATTTCGTGCGCACGTCACTGGCCGCAAGGCTGCGGAAGCGCGACAGGATCTCGGTCCGGGCGGCGCGGCGGATGATGTTGAGGATATGCTGCTGCTGCGCAGGGGTGACCGGAGCGGGGAGCGTGGCGGGAAGGGTCTCGGACATGGGGCCTCTCAGCTTTACTCGCGGGATCGCAGCACCTGCGCGGGACGTGCATTGAGGGACTTAAGCGCAAAGCCGAGACCTGCCAAGACCGTGGCAACGATGCCACCGGCAATAATCATCAGCGCGGATGACCAGATCAGCGTGAAATCGGTCTCCATCACATAATGGCTTACCGCCCAGCCACCCAATGCCCCGGCAAACAATGCGACGGTGCCAGCGAAAAGGCCCAGAAGCGCTGCGCGGAGCATGAAGCTCAGGGCGATCTGGCGGCGAGGCGCGCCGAGGGTCTTGAGGATTGCGGCCTCAAAGGTGCGGGCCTCGGCGCCAGCGGCGGCGGCACCGATCAGAACGATGAACCCCGTCAGCAAGGTTGCCAGGGCGCCATAGGAGGTCGCGGCGGCAAGGCTGGCCAAGACGGATGACACCCTGTCGATGGCATCGCGGACGCGGATGGCGGTGATGTTGGGATAGGCACTGGCAAGATCGCGGAGAATGGCAGCCTCTGCCCTATCTTCGGCGTAAACGGTTGAGATGAAGGTATGCGGCGCACCTTGCAGGGCAGCGGGGTTCATGGCGAGGATAAAGCCAATCCCCGCGGTGGAAAAATCGACCTCACGGAATGAGCTGACGGTGCCGGTAATGTCGCGCCCCAGAATGTTCACGGTCATCGTATCGCCAAGGGAGAGGTTCATCTCTTCGGCCTCCTCCGCGGCAAAGCTGATGAGCGGTGGCCCGGTGTAGTCTTCGGGCCACCATTCGCCTGCGGTGATCTTCGTGTCGGCGTCGGGCGCGGCGGCATAGGTCACACCCCTGTCGCCACGCAGGACCCAGTGATCGCCCGCCGTCTCGGCTGCCGGTCTGCCGTTGATCTGGGTGATCACACCGCGCAGCATCGGGGCGCTGTCGATGCGGCTGACGGCAGGGTCATTTTCCAGCCGCTCGGTGTAGCCGGGCATCTGGTCCTTCTGAATGTCGACGAAGAAATAGGAGGGGGCGACATCGGGAAGGTTTCCGGAAATCGCCTGGCGCAGGTTACCGTCGATCTGGCCGACAGCTGCAAGGACAGACAGGCCCAGACCCAGGGAAAGCACAACGGCCCCCGCGCCTTCGCCCGTGCCGGAGATTGCGGCCAAGGCCCATCGCAGGCGCGGATAGCCGCGTGCGACATGTGACGCACGACGGGCGATAAAGCGGATGAGCGCTGCCGCGAGGGCGAGGATGAGGAGGGCTCCGGCAATGCCGCCAAGGGTCCAGAGGGTCAGCCGCCATGAGCCGTTGAACCAGCCCGCGATGCTGACAAGGGCAATGGCCAGAAGCGTGATTGCGATCAGATAGTGGGGCGCGGGCAGGCGGCGTGCACCGGACCATGCGTCACGGAACAGTGTCGCTGCGCGGACGTTCTCGCTGCGGGCGAGGGGCCAAAGCGTGAAGGCAAGAGCGGTGAGAATGCCATAGATCGCGGCCTCTATCAGTGGCGCGGGATAGATGGCGAAGGTCGCTGGAACAGGCAGGCGCGCTTCAATGAGGGGGGAAAGCAGAAGGGGGACAATCGCCCCGAGGGCAAGACCAATGGCGATGCCAAGCAGAGACAGCGTGCCGATCTGGATGAAATAGGTTTGGAAAATGGTAGCGCGGTTCGCTCCGAGGGCGCGGAGAGTGGCGATGACTTCGGTCTTGCCATGCAGATATGCACGCACCGCGGCTGAGACCCCGACACCGCCCACCGCAAGGCCGGACAGGCCAACAAGGACCAGAAACGCGCTCAGACGGCGGACAAACTGCGCCACGCCCGGCGCACCGTTACGCGCGTCTGTCCAGCGCATGCCCGCGTTCTCAAAGTCTGTTTCTGCGGCCGTTTCAAGCTGGGCGAGATCTGTGTCAGGCGGCAGATCAAGGCGGTACTTGCTGTTGTATAGGGTGCCTGGTGCCAGGAGGCCGGAGCCTTCGAGCGCGTCGAGCCGCAGCAGTGTGCGGGGGCCAAGGGCGAAACCGCTGGCGGCCGAGTCCGGCTCGCGTAGAATGAGTGCTGACAGGCGGAAGGACTTGGTCCCGAGCGTGAAACTGTCACCGGGTGACAGGCCAAGCCGGTCGGACAGGGCGCGTTCCATCACGGCGCCCGGCACGCCATTCACTGTCGCCAGCGCCTGATCCAGCGGGATCGCCGGATCGAGCACCATATTTCCCACAAGGGGATATGCGTCATCGACGCCCTTGATCTGGGTCAGCGCACGGTCTTCGCCCACCACAGCCATGGAGCGGAATTCGACGATCTCGGATACTTTCGCAGCGCGCTCTTCCATCCAAGCCCGTTCCTCGGCGCTGGCAAAGCGGTAGGTGAAGTCCAGTTCAGCATCCCCGCCCAGCAGGGCCGCCCCCTCGCGCGTCAGCCCCGCTTCGATCGCGGATCGGACAGAGCCAACGGCGGCAATGGCGGCGACGCCGAGCGCAAGGCAAGCCAGCAGCAGGCGAAAGCCACGCAAACCGCCCCGCATCTCGCGCTGGGCAAAGCGGGTGGCGAGCCGAAAGCTCATGCAACCTGTCCGTCAGCAAGTTCCACGGAACGGTCGCAGCGTACCGCGAGGGCGGGGTCATGTGTGACCAGCACCAGTGTCGCGCCGTACTGGTCTCGCAGATCGAAAAGCAGGTCCATGATCGCAGCGCCGTTGACGCTGTCGAGATTGCCGGTGGGTTCATCCGCAAGCAGGATCGCGGGCCGCGGTGCGCAGGCCCGTGCGAGAGCGACGCGCTGTTGCTCACCGCCAGACATCTGCGACGGGTAATGGCCGGTCCGGTGGCCAAGCCCCACGGTCTTCAGCGCCGCTTCTGCCTGTTCAAAGGCATCGTGAACGCCTGCCAACTCAAGCGGTGTGGCGACGTTTTCAAGCGCGGTCATTGTCGGAATAAGGTGGAAGGACTGAAAAACGATGCCCATGCGCCCCAGCCGAAACCGCGCCAAGGCGTCTTCGTTCATATCTGTCAGGTTTTGTCCCAGCGCGGTGACCGTCCCACCTGTGGCCTCCTCTAGCCCGCCCATGACCATCAGCAGCGAGGACTTGCCAGATCCGGATGGCCCGGTCAGCGCAATCGTCTCTCCGGGTTGGACATCAAAGGAGATGCCCCGCAGAATATCGACCGGCCCGGCATTGCCCTTGAGCGAAAGCATCACATTTGAAAGGTGAAAGACGGGATCGGACATGAACGGGCCTCGAGCGTTGGTTCAACTGGATATGGAGTGTTACGCAACATGCGCAAGGCGGTGATTGGCATTGTTCTGGGTTTGGCCGGAACGGCGCAGGCAGACGAAGTGGTGATTGCAGCCCTTGGGGACAGCCTGACGCAGGGGTATGGGCTGCCCGCAGATCAGGGGTTTGTCCCGCAATTGCAGCGCTGGCTTGACGCCCAGGGGGCGGAGGCCCGCCTCATAAACGCAGGCGTGTCCGGAGATACGACAGCGGGCGGTTTGGCTCGTGTAGACTGGACTTTGACACCCGAAGTCGACGCGATGATCGTAACTCTGGGCGGAAATGATCTGTTGCGAGGGTTGATCCCGGCGCAGGCGCGGGAAAACCTTCAGGGAATTCTGAAAGCCGCTGACAGCTCAGAGGTTGACGTGCTTTTGGTCGGTATGGAAGCGCCGGGAAATTATGGACCGGATTACAAAACGCAATTTGATGCGATTTATCCTGAGTTGGCGGCAGAGTTCGGCAGTTTGTATCTGGAGACCTTTTTCGCGGGGCTGCGGGACGGGGGCGTGTTGCCTGACCCGGTGACGCTGCGGCCTTACTTTCAAAGCGACGGGATACATCCCAATGCAGAAGGTGTGTCGCGTATCGTCGAAGGGATTGGTCCGAAGGTGCTGGAACTGATTGCACGGACCGAGGACTAGGCGGATGCCGGGACGGCTCTTTCTTGATCTGACCGGAGCAGAACTTGCCGCCGCGTTGGGGATGGATCAGACGGGCATTGAGGATGAGCCCAGACGCCAGAATATTGCACCGGGACAGCAAATCATCGTGCAGACAGCGGAGGGTCTGGGCCAGATGCGTTGGGGCATCATTCCGGTAGGCCGGGTTAATGCGCGCGGCAGACCCGTGATGGAAACGCTGATCAATGCGCGGTCCGAAACGGTCTTTGACAAATCTGCTTACGAAGGTGTCGGACGGGCGGTTGTGCCGGTCAGCGGGTGGTACGAATGTACCGGCGAGAAGCGGCGCAAGACAGCGTGGCGGATCAAATCAAAAGACAAGGGTTTGCTGTTCTTCGCGGCAATCACGGATGTCTGGGAAGCGCCCGGCGGTATCACTGTTCCACAAGTTGCCACGGTAACCTGTCCACCGAACCAAGACGTAGCGCCGATCCATCATCGCATGGGTGTTCTGCTGCAGAAGGAAGACGTTCCGACTTGGCTGCATGGTACAAAAAAAGACGTCGTCCCTTTGATGGTGCCATGGCCGAATGGTTTGCTGAAGATCGAAGAGGGCAGGGACGTCGACTGGGATGCACCATGAAAAACGGGCGCCGAAGCGCCCGTTCAACTGTGATTAATGATGTGGCTCAGGCCAGCGCGATGTTACCCGCGCTTTCGCGACCGTCGCGGCCAGCCTCAACATCAAATGTCACTTTCTGATTGTCGGCAAGGCCGGTCAGCCCCGCACGCTCAACGGCAGAAATGTGCACAAAAATGTCTTTGCCGCCCCCATCAGGGGCAATAAAGCCGTAGCCTTTGGTGGTGTTGAACCACTTTACTGTTCCAGATGCCATGACCCGGGTCTCCTTGGTTTACCTGCCCGCAGAATGCGGCAGCGCGGCTCGGACGAAGTCGTGATCGTTCCTAAGCCGAAGAGGCAGATCGGGTCGAGAGTCGTTCGCTTTGCACCCTCGATATTGGAAGGAATCAGTAAAAAATCAAGAAATTTGGCCGCGACCAGCCTAATTGGCGGTTGTTTGCGCACAAAATTTCACACGTTTGAAATAATTTTACCAGTTGATAAAAAAATCATTCCGTGAGAGCGTTTTTTAAAATCGAACGCACAAGGGATGGGCCAGATGGGATCAGACGTCTTTCAACCGGGGATTACGGCAGGTCGACTTGACCCGGATAGTTATGCCGAACACTTCTCTGATTTGCATCCCCGGCTGGATGCGCATGAGGCGTTGGTCGCCGCGGATCGGTGTTATTTTTGTCATGACGCGCCCTGCATCACTGCCTGTCCCACGGACATCGATATCCCGCTGTTCATTCGTCAGATCGCGACCGGCACGCCGGATGCTGCGGCCAAGACCATCCTGACGCAAAACATCATGGGCGGCATGTGCGCACGTGTCTGTCCGACAGAGGCATTGTGCGAGGAAGCCTGCGTGCGTGAGGCGGCAGAGGGAAAGCCGGTGCTGATCGGCCAATTGCAACGCTATGCGACTGACCATCTGCAGGAACAGGGCATACATCCGTTCTCCCGTGCTGCGGCCACTGGTAAAAAGGTGGCCGTGGTGGGGGCGGGACCTGCGGGTCTGTCCTGCGCGCACCGGCTGGCGATGCTGGGCCATGATGTCGTTGTCATGGATGCGCGCGCCAAGCCGGGCGGACTGAATGAATACGGGATCGCGACCTATAAGACACCCGGCGGATATGCGCAGACAGAGGTTGATTGGCTGCTGCAGATCGGTGGCATCACGCTCCAATGCGGAACCGCGCTGGGCGACGGTTTCACATTGGATGACCTGAGGGAGGGGTACGACGCCGTGTTCCTTGCCATGGGCCTTGGCGGCGTGAACGCGCTGGACGCCGAAGGCTCCGACAAGGACGGTGTGCGCGACGCGGTGGATTTCATAGCGGACCTGCGGCAGGCCTCCGACGTGGCGCAGGTGCCGATTGGGCGGGATGTGGTCGTGATCGGTGGCGGCATGACGGCAGTGGATGCCGCTGTGCAGGCCAAGCTTCTTGGGGCGCTGAATGTCACGCTGGTCTATCGTCGCGGGCGCGACCGGATGAACGCGAGCGTGTTTGAGCAGGATCTGGCGGCCTCCAAAGGAGTGCGGATCGTGACCCATGCGGTGCCGGTGGCTGTCCACGGCAACGGATCGGTGCGCGAGATCGAGTTCGAGTATGTTGATGACGCGATGAAGGGAACCGGTCAGACACTGCGCTTGCCAGCCGACCAGGTGTTCAAGGCGATTGGTCAGACGTTGATCGGCGATGGCATCCCGGAGCTGGACGGGCGCAAGATCAAAGTGTCTGAGACCGGGCGGACAAGCGTTGCAGGCGTTTGGGCCGGGGGCGACTGTGCCAGCGGCGGGGATGATCTGACCGTGACGGCCGTGGCCGAAGGCCGCGACGCCGCGATGGATATTCATAAGGTTTTGGTCGGCTAGGGCCACCCAGCGGGAGAACGAGAAATGGCAGATCTGAGAAGCGAATTCATCGGGATCAAATCCCCCAACCCGTTCTGGCTGGCCTCGGCCCCGCCAACGGACAAGGAATACAACGTCCGCCGTGCCTTTGATGCAGGCTGGGGAGGGGTCGTGTGGAAGACGCTCGGCTTTGACCCCCACGTGGTCAATGTGAACGGGCCGCGTTATGGCGCGGTTTTCGGGGCGGACCGGCGGCTGCTGGGTCTGAACAACATTGAATTGATAACCGATCGCCCGTTGCAGACCAACCTTGATGAGATCAAGGCGGTCAAGCGCGACTACCCGGATCAGGCGATGATCGTTTCACTGATGGTTCCCTGCGAGGAAGAGCCATGGAAGAAGATCCTGCCGATGGTAGAGGAGACCGGTGCCGACGGGGTTGAGCTGAACTTCGGCTGTCCGCACGGCATGAGCGAGCGCGGCATGGGCAGCGCTGTGGGGCAGGTGCCCGAATACATTGAAATGGTCACGCGCTGGGTCAAGGCCAACACGCGGATGCCGGTGATCGTCAAGCTGACGCCGAACATCACAGATATCCGCAAACCTGCGGGGGCGGCAAAATCGGGTGGGGCCGACGCGGTGAGCCTGATTAATACCATCAACTCGATCACCAGCGTCGATCTTGATCTTTTTGCACCGGAGCCAACGATTGACGGTAAGGGCGCCCACGGCGGCTATTGCGGGCCAGCGGTGAAGCCGATTGCGCTGAATATGGTTGCCGAAATTGCGCGCGATCCGGAATTGCACGGGCTGCCGATCAGTGGCATCGGGGGCGTGACGACATGGCGTGATGCGGCGGAGTTCCTCGCGCTTGGCGCAGGAAACGTGCAGGTCTGTACGGCGGCGATGACCTATGGCTTCAAGATCGTGCAGGAAATGATCAGCGGTCTGAGTGATTACATGGACAGCAAGGGAATTGCTTCTGTGGACGAGATCGTGGGCCGCGCTGTGCCAAACGTCACCGACTGGAACCAGTTGAACCTGAACTATGTTGCCAAGGCCAAGATCAATCAGGATCTGTGCATCTCATGTGGACGCTGCTTTGCTGCCTGTGAAGACACCTCGCATCAGGCGATAGCCATGTCCGAGGATCGCACATTCACCGTGATCGACGAAGAATGCGTCGCCTGTAATCTTTGCGTGAATGTCTGCCCGGTAGAGGAATGTATCACCATGGAGGCGATGACGCCTGGCTCGACCGATCCTCGTACAGGCCGCGTTGTCCAGCCGGACTATGCCAACTGGACCACGCACCCGAACAATCCCAGCGCAAAAGCGGCGGAGTAAGATTACGCGTCGCCTTGCGCGCCTTTGAGAAACGGGGAGGTTGGCAGGGGGTCCGGCATGTCCACTTCTGGCAGGTCCACCCCGAACGGCGTCTCTGATGTGTATTCCTGCGCCTGTGCACCAATGACCGAACCGCCCGTCGCGTCCGTCGGGCGGCCCCAGTTGGCGCGGTCGCGGCTTTGGAAAAGTGCAACCGTGTTGCCCTGATTGCTTGTACCCGTGCCGCTGCCGGATCCGGCGAAAGAGGAGGCATCGCCAGTGTCAGAAGTGCTCGACGTGGCTTGGGTTGGCGCGACCGAAATCGTGGCAGCTACGTCTTGCGGCATGTTCGCGGCAGGCTGCGGGGCCGTGAAAGGGTTGCTCAGTAAGATCGAACTCATGTTATGCTCCAATCTGAGAGTATGGAGCCCACCACCCACGAGGACATTCCGCGATTTCTTTGAAAGAAGTCTTAACGGCGGATGTGAATTTCACATCAGGTTAATAAAACGATCCGCTCGGTACCTGCTGACTGATATGAGGCACCTTGTTTGGGCCACCGGTTTTGGATGAGACCATTTGCGGCATGGGCCAGCGATCAAATCGTTCATCGTGTGAGCAATTTGCGGAACATGGCATCAAGATGTGCCGACGCGTTGGCGTACGGGTCTTCCCCTTCAAACAAAAGCAGACTGACCTGGCTTTCGAAATCGGCGTAGTGTTGTGTCGTGGCCCATATCGAAAAGATCAGGTGCCGGGGATCGAGTGGCGGCAGCCGGTCCTGCGCGATCCAAGCTGAGATCAGCGCGCATTTTTCGTCAAACAAAGGTTTCAGACTGTTTTTCAGTTCTGGCTCGATACGTGGTGCCCCTTGCAGAATTTCACCGGCGAAAAGCCTGCTTTCCCGCGGCAGTTCCTTGGCCATCGCCAACTTGCGCTGCACATAGGCCAAGATTTCCTCGACCGGATCGCCGTCCGGGTTCATTTCTACCAGTGGGTCCAGCCATGTTTCCATCAACTGGCTTAGCAAAGTGACGTGGATGTCTTCTTTGCCATCAAAATAATACAGGATGTTGGGTTTGCTCAGCCCGGCCTCGCTTGCGATCTGATCCAGCGTGGCACCCCGGTATCCATGACGCGAAAACACGTTCAGGGCGGCATCCAGAATGGCGCTCCTGTTGCGCCTTTGGATGCGGCTTGGTTTTTTGACAGACCCGTCTGGCAATGGCGTTCTCCGAAGTTTGCATCAAAAACAGGCGTGTGGGCATCGCCCGCCCCCTGTCTTCCAAAGCAGTCCTTGACAGACACCAGCCTAACCGCAATCGTGGATTTACCAAATGGTAAAAATTTCTGACTGACTGCCCAAGGAGCCAAGCAATGCCTGCACCCGGAGAGAATCTCAAGATCAACCCGGATCGACTTTGGGACAGTCTCATGGAGATGGCCAAGATCGGTCCCGGCGTGGCAGGCGGCAACAACCGTCAGACGCTGACGGATGAAGACGGTGAAGGCCGCGCATTGTTCCAGAAGTGGTGCGAGGACGCGGGCTGTTCCATGGGTCTTGACCAGATGGGCAATATGTTTGCACGGCGTGAAGGGACGGACCCTGACGCATTGCCGGTGTACGTGGGATCGCATCTGGACACGCAGCCGACGGGCGGCAAGTACGACGGTGTGCTGGGCGTGCTTGGCGGATTAGAGATCGTCCGGACGTTGAATGATCTTGGGATCAAGACCAAGCACCCGATTGTTGTCACGAATTTCACCAATGAAGAAGGAACCCGGTACGCCCCTGCAATGCTGTCGTCAGGTGTATTTGCGGGTATCCATACACAGGACTGGGCATACGGGCGCGTTGATGCAGAGGGCAAGAAGTTCGGCGATGAGTTGGGCCGGATTGGCTGGCGCGGAGACGAGGAAGTTGGAGCCCGCAAGATGCACGCCTTTTTTGAGCTTCATATCGAGCAGGGACCGATCCTTGAGTCCGAGGGCAAAGAGATTGGTGTGGTCACGCATGGACAAGGGTTATCCTGGACGCAGGTGACGGTGACGGGCAAGGACAGCCACACCGGTTCAACACCGATGCCGATGCGCAAGAACGCTGGCTTGGGCATGGCGCGTATTCTGGACAAGGTGGACGAGATTGCGTGGAGCCATGCACCCCATGCTGTCGGCGCGGCAGGACACATCGACGTCTATCCAAACTCCCGAAACGTGATCCCCGGCAAGGTGGTCTTTACCGTTGATTTCCGATCGCCCGACCTGAGTGTGATCGAGGACATGGAGGCCCGTTTGCGCGTCGAGGGGCAGAAGATCGCAGACGACATGGGGTTAGAGATCGAATTTGAAAAGGTAGGTGGGTTTGATCCGGTGGCATTCGACGACGGCTGTGTGACGGCGGTGCGGAATGCGGCGGAGCGGCTGGGGTATTCCCACATGAACCTCATTTCCGGTGCGGGGCATGATGCCTGCTGGATCAACCGGGTGGCACCCACGGCGATGGTGATGTGTCCTTGCGTGGATGGTCTGAGCCACAATGAGGCCGAAGAGATATCAAAGGAATGGGCGCAGGCCGGGACGGATGTGCTGATGCATGCGGTTGTAGAGACGGCGGAGGTTGTCGGGTGACAAGGTTCCTGCCTGAGAACAGTGAGGCATACTGCGAGACTCTGAGGTGCGGGTGATAGAACCTGCCTTATCCATCCCGGAACGGATTGATGCTTTGCTAAATGCCGAAGTCCGTGAGGCTTTGGCCAGCGCTGACCGCGTGACGCGGCGCACGGCGCAGGCGTTTGAGCAGACCCGGCGCGTACCGCGTGAGGTAACGGTGAATTTTTCGGGCGGGATCACCCAGCGCTGCTGGTCTGTGTCAAAAGGCGACGGGACCTATCGCGTGATTTATCTGCCCACGGCGGGATATTTCTCGCTTTGTGTTGAGAGCGATTTCGGGCCGCTGGATATTGGCGTCCATGGGCCGGCGTTGGGGTGTTTCGGATCTGTGTGACTTCCGGGGCTCTGCCCCGGACCCCGGAATTGTATTTGGAAAGATGAAGATGGGAGATGTCGGATGAGCAAGGTGATCAAGGGCGGGCAGGTTTGCACCGCGGACCGGACCTGGGAAGCGGATGTGCTGATCGAGGGCGAGAAGATCGTGCAGATCGGTGAGGACCTGAAGGGGGATGAGTATATAGATGCCGAGGGGGCCTATGTGATCCCTGGGGGCATCGACCCGCATACGCATCTGGAGATGCCATTCATGGGGACGACCGCTGCCGAGACCTTTGAAACCGGGACCTGGGCCGCGGCCTGTGGCGGCACGACCATGGTGGTGGATTTCTGCCTGCCGGGAGCGGATGGGTCGATCAAGAATGCGATCAACGAATGGCACCGCAAGTCGGCGCCGCAGATTTGTTCGGACGTCGGCTATCACATGGCGATCACCGGCTGGGACGAGAACGTCTTTAACGAGATGAAGGACGCTGTGGACATGGGCGTCAATTCCTTCAAGCATTTCATGGCCTACAAGGGTGCCTTGATGATCGAGGACGACGAGATGTTCGCCTCCTTCAAGCGCTGTGCGGAGCTGGGTGCGCTGCCGATGGTGCATGCCGAGAACGGCGATCTGGTCGCTGAATTGCAAGAGAAGTATTTCAATCAGGGGATCACCGGGCCGGAGGGCCATGCCTATTCGCGGCCACCGGAATTGGAAGGTGAGGCGGCGAACCGGGCGATCACGATTGCGGATACCGCCGGTGTGCCTTTGTACATCGTGCATGTGTCCTGCGAGCAGACCCATGAGGCGATCCGGCGTGCGCGGCAAAAGGGGATGCGTGTTTATGGGGAGCCGCTTATTCAGTTCCTGACGCTGGACGAGAGTGAGTATTTCAACAAGGACTGGGACCACGCGGCGCGGCGGGTGATGTCGCCGCCGTTCCGGTCCAAGGATCATCAGGATTCGCTTTGGGCCGGTTTGCAGGCAGGGTCGCTGCAAGTGGTGGCGACGGACCACGCGGCGTTCAACACCGAGCAGAAGCGTGCGGGGCGCGATGATTTCCGGATCATTCCGAACGGGTCGAACGGGTTGGAAGAGCGTTTGGGGGTTTTGTGGACGGAGGGCGTGGAGACAGGGCGCCTGACGCCAAATGAGTTTGTCGCGGCGACATCGACGAATGTGGCGAAGATCCTCAACATCTACCCGCGCAAGGGTGCGATTGTCGAAGGGGCGGATGCGGATATTGTGGTGTGGGATCCGAAGATCACCAAGACGATTTCACCCGCCACGCATCATTCGATCCTTGACTACAACGTGTTCGAAGGCTTCGAGGTGACAGCGAACGCGCGCTATACGCTAAGCCGGGGCGATGTGATCTGGTCTTGGGGACAGAATTCCCAGCCGCAGCCGGGGCGGGGAAAGTTCATTCCGCGTCCGGCCTTCCCGAGCGCCAATGTGGCGTTGTCGAAGTGGAAGCAGCTCACCAGCCCGAAGATGATCAAGCGCGATCCGTTGAATATTCCGGCGGGGATTTGATCAGAAAGTATGGAGTTCCATAAGGAAAATAGTGTTCTTCGGGTGAGTTTCGCCGGAGGCATCATTGGCGTTCTTGCCGGAAGTCATAAGGGTCGGTTGGAGAAAGCCATTCTTGGAAAGAACAAGGATGGATGGAATTTGGCCGAGGTTATCGATGATAATCCGAACTTAGTGATTTGGGTTTTGAGGGTGCTTTTGCTCATTGTCACACTTGGACTTTGGACGCTCTCCACTGGATATATTCTTGTATTCGAGAGACCCGCAAAGCGGGGCGATAGCCCTTCAGTATCGTTGGGTGCACGCAGAGAACCATCTCTTACTGCAACACGAGGTGGAAACTGATGCCCGTAATTTCAGCCCAGTCCCTCGACTTGACCTTCCAGACGAACGACGGCCCCGTGCATGCGCTCAAGGATGTGAACCTTGAGATCGAGGCGGGGGATTTCGTGTCTTTC
>Ga0316197_10001127_pt1 | contig 19105 bp, 15 predicted proteins | sample OudBiesiAoxic_MG_FD_204939 | JGI IMG/M metagenome (GOLD analysis project Ga0316197, IMG submission 204939) | Coastal sediment microbial communities from Oude Bieten Haven, Netherlands - site A oxic | ecosystem: Environmental > Aquatic > Marine > Coastal > Sediment | place: Netherlands... | reverse complement strand
TTATAACTATGTTACTCATAAAAGGATTTTTATTTAAAGACTTAAATATATCGGGGATACATCTATTAATAGTACCTGTATTGGTTGCAATAACTGGTCAAATAGGTGATTTGGCAGAATCAGTATTCAAAAGAGAATTTGGTGTAAAAGATTCAGGAAAAATACTAGGTGGACACGGAGGAATATTAGATAGATACGATAGTTTAATTTGGGTATTTCCACTTATGTACTATTATATTAATTTTTTCCTATAAAAAACAACGTGAGTTGCATTCAAACAAGCATAATTTCCTAGATAATAAAAAAAGAGAGCGAAAGCTCCTTTTTTTTTGTATAATATAGTAATAAACTCTCATTCTTTTTAAATATGAATCTCATAGAGAATATTAAGGCTAAAATAATAAAATTGAAGTCTTTCTTCAATTGAGAAAAAGCAGTGTCCCTTAAGAGGGATGAGTATAAAATAAGGGGTTGATTAAGATTAAAAATATAACAATATTAGGAAGTACAGGAAGTATTGGAACCAATGCACTAGAAGTAATTAGAAATAAAAACTCAGAATTTAATGTGATTGCCATGAGTGCTCACTATAACCATAGATTGTTGATGGAACAGATAGAGGAATTTAAACCAAGCTATGTATCTATTGGAACAGAGAAGGGATATGAAGAGATAGTCGAAAGGTATCCTGATTTAGAGGTACATTTAGGGAATGAAGGGCTTAAAAAATTAGGAGCATTAGATGAAACCGATATAGTTCTTACAGCAGTAAGTGGTGCAGTAGGAATTGAAGCAACTATAGAATCTATAAAAAAAGGAAAAAGGATAGCCCTTGCTAACAAGGAAACTATGGTAGCAGCAGGAGATTTGATAAATAATATGTTAAAGGAATATGATGCAGAGATAATTCCTGTAGACAGTGAACATTCAGCTATATACCAATCTCTTTTAGGTGGTAAAAAAGAAGAGGTAAATAAGATAATTATAACTGCAAGTGGAGGAACTTTTAGAGGGAAAACATTGGAAGAACTACAAGATGTAAGGGTGGAAGATGCTCTGAAACATCCAAATTGGTCCATGGGGAGAAAGATAACTATAGATTCATCTACCCTATGTAATAAAGGTTTAGAAGTTATAGAGGCACATCAACTTTTCAATGTTTCCTATGATGATATAGAGGTATTAGTACATCCTCAGAGTATAATTCATTCAATGGTGGAATTTAATGATATGTCTATAATAGCTCAATTAGGAGTTCCAGATATGAAGGTACCTATCCAATATGCTTTTACCTATCCAGATAGAGTCTCTAACAAGGTGTTAGAAAGCTTAAATTTTAAAACTATTTCTAATCTTACCTTTGATGAGGTAGATAATGAAGTATTCAAAGGTGTGGAGTATGCATATTTTGCAGGAAGAACAGGTAAATCTATGCCAGCGGTTTATAATGCAGCTAACGAAATAGCTGTAGATCAATTTATAAATGGAAATATTAAATTTTTAGAGATCTATGAAATTATAAAAAGTACTATGGATAACCATGAGGTACACTCAGTAGATACCTTGGAAGCAGTTATAAAGGCTGATAGTTGGGCAAGAAAAGAAGCTACAAGAATAATCAAAACTTATCAATAGAAAAAGTTAAATTTAAAAATTTATAGATCAAAATAGGAGGATAGATATGTTGGAATTAATTGTATATTATCTACCTATGCCCTTTGTTGTGTATTTGTTGTATTTATTGTCAGATAGCTATCTAGTAGGAGGGTTATTTTTTTTAGGATCTTTTTTATTTTTAACAAGAATGACTGAGATAAAAAGTGATACTTTAAGGAAAAAAATAAAGATCGTTGTAGCTAATTATTTATTTTTATATAAAACTCTATGTTTTATAACTGCTCTAGCCATTGGTTTAGAAGTTTTAGGATGGGGAAGGATAATCAGAACACCTGTATTTCTTTTACTTAGTCTTATATTCTATATTTTATTAATATGGAGAGGGTACCAAAATTATATTAAAATCAAAATAAAGGAATATATAGTAGAAATTCCTGATTATGATACTGAATTAAATCTGGTATTTTTATCAGATATTCACTTGAGCGAATTGAGATCTCTAAGTTATGTAGAAGAAATAGTTGAAAAAGTAAATGGATTGTCTCCTGATTGTATACTGATTGGAGGAGATACCATAGATTCTCATATGGAATATATAGAAGGAAAGGGATTTGATAAGGTATTAAAAAAGATGAGATCTAGATATGGAATTTATGGGGTTTTAGGAAACCATGAGTATATAGGTGATTTAAAGAAAAATATAGAGTATTTAGAAAGATGTGAAATCAAAATTTTGAGGGATCAATCGATTATAATAAAAAAATTAGAATTTATCTTTAGAGATGATGAAGCAAATTATTCTAGAAAAAAATTAAAAGATATTTATAAAAGTAGTTATCCAAAGGTTATAATAGATCATCGACCAAAATTTGAGGAAGCAATGAGTGAGGATATAGAGCTACAACTTTCTGGGCATACCCATGGAGGACAATTTTTTCCTGTAAATTTAGGATACATGCTTAAATATGAGGTTGTCTATGGATATAAAAAAATAAAGGATATGGCAGTGATAGTATCTTCAGGAGTAGGAGCAGGATTTTTTACCTATAGGACTTGGAGTAGGGCTGAAATAGTAAAAATAATTATTAAGGAAAAAAATTCATGAATAAGGTTATAATAGCTTTAGTAGTAGTGAGTTTTATCCATAGGGGTTATAATTTTACAGTATTCATCCCAATGAAACAGGGTATAAAAAAATAGATTGATTATAGGAGAGTAGAAATGGGAAAATTGATAGTAATAGAAGGAACTGATTCTAGTGGGAAGCAGACTCAAGCAGAATTATTGTATGAAAAATATAAAAAAATGGGAAAGAAAGTTATGAAAGTTACCTTTCCAAATTATGAAAGTCCATCATCGGAACCTGTAAAGATGTATTTAAATGGTGAATTCGGAGAAAATGTAGGAGAGGTGAATACCTATGCTGTATCTACTATGTTTGCAGTGGATAGATATGCGTCTTTTAAAACTATTTGGGAGAAATTCTATAACGATGGAGGGATAGTAATCTCAGATAGATACACAACTTCTAATATGGTTCATCAGGCATCAAAGATGGATGATAAGGTGGAAAAAGATGAATATTTAGAGTGGCTGACTGAGTTGGAATATGAAAGAATGGGAATTCCAAAGCCGGATATGGTAGTTTTTTTAAATATGCCTACTGAGATGGCATATAAACTCATGGAAAAGAGAAAAAATAAGATCACAGGGGAAGACAAGAAAGATATTCATGAAAATGATCGTGAATATATGCAAAAATCCCATGACAATGCCTGTTATATAGCAGATAAATATTCATGGAAGGAAGTAATGTGCGTAAAAGATGGAAAATTAAAAACAATAGATGAGATTGGAAGTGAAGTTTTGAGAGTTTGTGAGGAGTTGTCTAGATGAATATAATAATAACGATACTTATACTTGGAATCATAATAATGGTTCATGAATTGGGGCATTTTTTAACAGCTAAATATTTTAAGATGCCGGTAGAGGAGTTTTCTTTGGGAATGGGACCTGTTTTATTTTCCCATGAAGGATTGCATACAAGATATTGTTTGAGAGCTATTCCTGTAGGAGGGTTTGTAAATATTAAGGGAATGGAAGTCGATTCAGTAGTAAAAGATGGATTTAATACTAAATCTCCATTTCAAAGGTTTGTAGTTTTGGTAGCAGGGGTAGTGATGAACTTTATATTGGCTTATGTCATAGTCTTCGGAAGTTTACTTTATAGTGGAAAAGCAGTTCAAAATGAAAAACCTGTAATTGGAAATATGGTAGAAACTTCTAAGTCTTTTGGAAAATTAAAAACAGGGGATGAGATCCTAGAAATAGATGGTAATAAGATAGATAGATGGGAAGATATAAGTCGTGTAAACGGAAATATAGATAGTGACACCATGGAATTTCTTATAAAAAGAGATGGAGAGATCATAAAAAAAGAAGTTGAACTTACCTTTGATGAACAAAGGAATGATTATTATATCGGAATATTACCAGAATATAGTATTGAAAAATATGGATTTATAGATGCTGTATCTGAATCGGGAACTGCCTATAAAAATTTATTTACAATGATATTAAAAGGATTTAAGCAACTTGTCACAGGGGAAGTAAGTGCTAAAGAAATATCTGGACCTGTTGGAATAGTTAAGATTGTAGGAGATGCTAGTCAAGGTGGAATGGGAATTTTATTTTGGTTAACGGCATTACTCTCAATAAATATAGGATTCTTTAATTTACTTCCTTTTCCAGCTTTAGATGGTGGAAGGATAATATTTATTTTTTTAGAAGTAATAGGGATAAAGGTAAATAAGAGGTTTGAGGAAAAATTTCATATGGTGGGAATGATCATACTATTTGGACTTATTATTCTGATAACTTTTAATGATGTCTTAAATATATTTAATAAATAAAAATAAAAAAAGAAGGTGAAATTTTTAAATTTCATCTTCTTTTTAAGCTGCAATATTACATTGCTTTTAATTTTAATAAATAATGGTGACCCTGACGCGATTCGAACGCATGGCCTACTCCTTAGGAGGGAGCCGCTCTATCCATCTGAGCTACAGAGTCATCCCATAGATTATATAATATTTTTTCGAAAAAAGAAATATATATTTTTATTATTATTTAGAAAATTATAAAAATTGCGAAATAAATAAAAGATTATAAAAATTTGGATTGTGTTTGTTTGGATGCAACGTCACGTTGCTTATTTATTTTTAGAAAATAGAATAGAAAAAACCTTGAAATAAGTAATTATTTCAAAAAAACCTTTAATTGTTTTCTAAGATGATTGTACACTATAATACCTATGTATTATATAAAATGTAATTAAAAAATAGTACTTTAGGCTTTTTTGCTTAGGTGGATGACAAAAAAACTTTGAATTCTTATAAAAATATGCTAGAATATAATGAAAACAAAACGTAATCTTCGTTTTATGTACAGTTTAATTATAGGGTGAAGAGCGTAAAAAAGTAGAAACAGGAGGATATTCAAATGATAACAAGTGTATTTAGTTATTTTTCGTTATTGATATTATTCATAACGGCAGTATTGTATTGTGAAAAGACGTTAAAATTAAAATTATTCAAGGTTATACCGGGATTAACATTTATTTACTTTGGTGGAATGATAGGTGCAACAATGCATATCTGGGAATTAACACCACAATTATCGAGTTTTATTGGACAATTAAAATATTTTTTACTACCAATGATGTTATTTTTATTACTATTAAAAAATGATATTAGAGATGTATTTAAATTAGGACCAAAGTTAATGGGTTCATTTTTGGCAGTAACAGCCAGTATCATAATTGGATTTATAATTGTATTCATGGCATTAAAATCAAGATTTGATGCAGATGCATGGCAAACATTCTCAATCTTATCTTCTTCATGGGTTGGAGGGTCAACAAACATGGCTGCTGCTCAAGCAGGACTAGGAGTAAAAGATGGTTCACAAGCACTGACATATGCATTCTTAATGGATAATATCTGTGCATCATTCTGGTTAGTATTACTTATCAGTTTAGCACCAATGAGAGAAAAGTTTAACAAATTCTCTGGTGCAAACAGTGATGAAGTAGATAAGATCATAAGTCATATTCATGCTACAGCAGCTAAAAATGAAGACAAGAGAGACTATGAATTTATGGACTTTATGTTAACATTAGGATTAGGTCTTGGAGTAGCAGGAATAGTATTAGTTCTTGGAAAACAAGTAGTTAACCCAGGTGGATTAACTGACGCAAATTTCTTATCAGGTCTTAGAGGATTCTTCAGTGGATCTGGATGGGTAGTAATCTTAGCTACAATATTCGGTATCTTAGGAAGTATGACTCCATTAAAGAGAATTAAAGGAACTGACCATGTAGGTAGTGTACTTTTATATGTAGTAGTAGGATTAATCGCAACGGCAACAGACTTTTCTACAATCGATATGGGTCAAGCAGCTATCTATATTGTAGCAGGTGTATTAGTATTATTATTCCATTTAGTGGTGTTATTAATATTAGCAAAAGTATTCAAGTTAGACCTTTATATCTGTGGTATAGCTTCTCAAGCTAACGTAGGTGGATCGGTATCAGCTCCAATCTTAGCAGGAACATATGATGAAGCGTTAATTCCAGCAGGACTTATGATGGGAATATTTGGATCAGCAATAGGAACTGTAACAGCTCTTATGTTAGCCAAATTATTAATGACATTATAAAAAAAATAAATAATAAAAACAGGGGAGTCCGTTGGACTCTCCTATTTTTATTCTCTAAATGTCATGTTGCTACACTATCTTAATATCAAAATCTCTGACTAATCCAACCAGATCAGGGAGGGAAAATTTGGCTCCTTTAATACGATTTGTCAGAGGATTGATCCTGTAGTTGATAGCCCCTTTAAAGTTAGATCTTTCTAAATTACAACTATCAAAGGATGATCCATCTAAATCTGAGTTGTTGAAATTAGATTGATTCAGAATAGTTTCAAAAAATAGACATTCCTTTAGAGTAGAATTTGAAAAGTCTGTTTTATTTAGATCTAATTTACTAAGATCGCAATATTTTAAGTAGGAGTTATGAAAGGAGACTTCGATTATAAATTTGTTGATATGACTTATACTTATACTGACAAGTTCAGAATTTTCAAAATTAAGATCTATAAATTTGGCATCATAGAAAGTAGAAGAAATTAATTGGCAGGATTTAAAGGTACAATTTTCTAGTGTAGTTCCGTTGAAACTTATTTTATTAAAAGTTATTCCTGTAAAAATACAGTTTAAAAATTCACTATTTTCAAAAACTAATAGGTCGATATCTTCTTTGGTAAACATCATATCTTCATAATACATATATCACTTCCTTTAATATAATTTAAATCTTGTATATATAATTTTTAATTGATTTATCATATAGAAATTATATCACTTCCTTCAAATTTTATCTATTTGCTTGTTTGGAAGATACTTTTGTATGGAGATTTTAATATTTATAAAAAAATAAAATAAAAATTTATAAAAAAATAAAGGAATTTATAGAAAATTAAGAATATTCGATGGGTAATAAAAAAATATAGTTAGATGAATAATTAAAAATAAATAGTTAATTTGATAGAAATTAGTCCGATTTAAAGGGCGTTTTATTTCATTTTTCTGTAATAAAAGTAATTTAAATGTTTATTTTTTTAAGTAAAATGGAGTTATCTTAAAAAAAACTTAAACACATTAAGAAAAAAATGTATTTCAAAATGAACTTAAATATAGTTAATGTTACAAATAAATGAACTTTAGTGTCGTTTTATAGGTTCTTGACTTAAAACCGAAAGAAGGTTATCATTATTGTACAATATAGTGAAAATAAACTTTATTGAATTTTGAGGAGGAAAGTAATGAACGAGAAGAAACATCAATTTAAACCTTTTGTATCTATGGATACAGCAATGTCTGAAACTACAGCAGTTTCTATAGGATTAGGAATTTTATTTGCAGTAATATTTGCAGCATCAAATGTATATTTAGGATTAAAGACAGGAATAACAATTGCAGCGGCAATTCCAGCTTCAATATTAGGAACAGGAATATTAAAAGCAGTATTTAAAAAGGATTCTATATTAGAAGCCAACTTAGTAGCTTCAGTAGCTGCAGTAGGAGAATCAATTGCAGGTGGAATTATCTTTACGTTACCAGCTATTATTATATGGGGACATGACTTAAGCATGGTTTCTATTGGAGTTATAACTGTTTTAGGTGGATTAATTGGAACTTTATTCGTAATTCCATTTAGAGAATACTTGATCGTAGAAGAACATGGAGTATTAATGTTTCCTGAATCAATCGCAGCTTACGAGATCTTAGTAAATGCCAATAAAGGTGGAGAAGGATTTAAAACAGTATTGAAAGGTTTAGGAATGGGTGGAGCTTTCAAATTCCTATCTGGTGGATTAGGACTTTGGTCAGAAGGACCAGTTTGGGCTATTACAAAGTTAGGAACAGCTTTTGGATTTAGTGCAGTAGCATCATTATTAGGAGTAGGATTTATAGTAGGAACTGGAGTAGCTATCTTAATGTTCTCTGGAGCATTATTAGCATGGTTTGGTTTCATACCATTAATCAAGTTTATAGGAGCAGGAGCAACAGCCCCTATATTCCCAGCAACTCAATTAATATCAGAGATGTCAGCTATATCTATCTGGTCTAACTATATTAGATATATAGGAGCAGGAGCAGTAGCAACAGGTGGATTTATCTCATTAGCTAAATCAGCACCAGCTATCATCAGTTCTTTCAAAGAAGCTATAAAAGGTTTAAAAATAGAAAAAACTGCTCATAAAATAGAAAGACAACATATAGATACTCCACTAACATTTGTTGGAGCAGGAGCTATCGCAGTATTCTTAATAGTATGGTTATTACCATTATCAGCAGGAATACCTAAAGTAGGATTTATCGTATCATTCTTAGTAATATTCTTCTCATTCTTCTTCGGTGTAGTATCGGCTAGAATGACTGGAATCATGGGTGCATCAAATAACCCTGTATCTGGAATGACTATCGCATCATTATTAGTAATCGCATCAGTTATTAAAGCATCTGGTGTAGATCCTGAATTAGGAAAAATCATGGCTATCATAGCTGCCGGTGTAGTTTGTATCTCAATTGCAACTTCTGGTGGAGTAGCACAAAGTTTAAAGCATACATATTTAATTGGTGGAACACCAAAGAAAATCGAATGGTCAATGTTTGCTGGATTAGTAGTATCAGCATTTGCAGCCGGTGGAGTAGTACTTATGTTACATAAAGCTTTTGGACTAGGATCAGCAGACGTTCCTGCACCTCAAGCTGGATTAATGAAAATGTTATCTGAAGGTGTTATGACAGGAGAGATCCCTTGGACATTAGTTATTATTGGTGTAGTTATCGGTGTAGTTATTAACTTCTTAGGATTATCTATATTACCTATCGCTTTAGGATTATACTTACCAATTCAATTATCAGCTGCTATCTTAACTGGAGCATTGGTAAGAGAAGTTGTTGAGATGAAATTCAAGAAAAATTTAACAGAGAAAAAAGGAAGAGTAGAGAAAGGTATCTTACTATCTTCTGGATTAGTTGCTGGAGACGCTTTAATAGGTATATTATTAGCTGTATTCATCACTTTAGGAAAAGATTTATCTGCATTCGGAAGAAAATTTGGAGCTATAACTTCAAACCCTACTTTAGGATTTATAATCTTCGCGGCATTAGCTGTTTGGATTTATACTCAAGTAGTTTCTGGGAAAGCTTCAGATGAACAACTACCTGAATAATATAAAATCAATAAGTTACACTTAGGATAAGGAGCAAAAATGAAAAAAAATGAAGAAAATTTTCTAGATGTTATACCTGTAAAACTTCATTTAGATTGTAAAAGACAAGATGGAAACATCCATCTTGTCTTTACCCATACTAGTCTTCTTCAAAAAACTTTGAGATGGCTGACTAAAAAATCTAGTACTAGTACTTTAGAACTCGATGGATTAGGAACTTTAGTTTGGGAAAATATCGATGGAAAGAATACAATATACGACATCATTAATATCCTTTTGGGAACAGAAGATGATAAATATGAGTCTATGCAACAAAGAGTATTTATGTTTATCAGAATATTAAAGAATAGAAAAATAATTGCTTTTAAAGAATCTAATTAGAAGTATAATAGTTAAAAAAAAGCTCCTCCAAAGCATAGTTTTGGAGGAGCTTTTATATATATCTAAAGTTTAATATTAATTTTAAGTTTTAATTAAACCAGCTTTTGATCCCTTTAAATATTTTTTCAGTAATTGTATCAGGAACCTGTCCTTTTTTAAATAAGACTTCCCTTTTAAATTCCTTGGGAGCTCTCTTTACCTCTCCACTTCGAAGATCAATATTTCTACTGACTAATTCTCCACTCTTGATATTTTCATCTATAAAATCAAATGAAGAGGGGTTATATATATTATTGTCGATCATTGCTTGATAATAGTTTTTCCATAGAGGAACTGCCATACGTCCACCGGAAGAATTTTTTGGCATAGGAGTATTATCATCATAGCCCATATATACCACAGTGACATAGTCAGGAGTAAATCCAGCATACCAGGCAGATCTGAAATCATTAGAAGTTCCTGTTTTTCCACCTTGATCTACATTAAATCCAAGACGAGAGTGTAATTTTGCACCCCTTCCAGATCCATACTCTACTACTTTTTGAAGCATATAGGTCATAAGGGAGGTATCTATGGAATTATAAATATTTTTGCCTTCTAAATCCTCATTTTCATAGATAATATTTCCATCTGTATCCTCAATTCTAGTAATAAAAGAATCTTTATGTGCAATTCCACCATTAGCAAATGGAAGGTAAGAAGTAGCTAACTCCAATGGGCTAGCGCTGGTAGAACCTAGAGCTATTGTAAGATCTTTGGTGAATTCTAACTCTACTCCTGTTTGATTAAAATTATCTATAACATCATTTATTCCTACGTCATTTAATAGTTTTACAGCTACTGTATTGACTGATTTTTCCAAGGATTGTACTAGGGTAATATTTTTATACTTGGCATTACTATAGTTTTTAGGAGACCAGTTTCCGTATTTGGTATTAGAAGCATCTATAATTTGGTTCATAGTATACCCTTTTTCTAGGGCTGTATAATATATAAATGGTTTAAAGGTGGATCCAATCTGTCTTTTAGCATCGATACCACGATTAAAGTTACCAGATCTATAACCTTTTCCTCCTACAATACTCCTAACTTCCCCTGTTTTAGCATCCAAAGTGACCATGGCACCTTGGAGTTTTTTATTAGATTTAAATTTTGAATAATTTTCAAAGGTATCCTTTGCAATTTTCTGCATCTCATTATCTAAAGTAGTATATACTTTGAATCCGCCTCGAGAAAAGACAACGGGGTCAACTAAGTCTACAACTTTTTCTTCGACTATATCCATAAAATCAGGTGCTTTTATAGATTCTCTTTTTTTTCTACCATCTTTTACAATAATGGTTGTATCTCTGTCAGGGAAAAGTGTTTTTTTGTAGTCAGATTCCATGACAAACTTATGATTTATAGCTGTATCATATTCATTTTGAGAAATATAACTTTGATTCAACATAAGTTTTAATATAAGATGGGTTCTTTTCATGGCAAATTCTAAATTTTTTCTAGGATTATACATGCTAGGTCTATTTGGAATCCCTGCTAGCATAGCACTTTCAGCTAGATTTACTTTTGAAATATCTTTATTAAATATATCTTTGGCCGCTTCCCTAACCCCATAAGAGCCAGAACCAAAATAGATCTCGTTCATATATTTTTCTAAGATTTCGTCTTTAGAATAAACTCTTTCAATCTCTAATGTGATAATAACCTCTTTAAACTTACGACTAAATGTACGCTCGTTGGATAAAAATGCGTTTTTAGCCAGTTGTTGTGAGATGGTACTTCCCCCTTGAGCTATCCTCCCTTTAGAAAGGTTTACCAGAACAGCTTTTCCAAGACGCCATATGTCTACTCCATGGTGAGAATAAAATCTTCTATCTTCTACAGAGATAAAAGCTTTTTGAAGGTAATCAGGGATCTCTTTGATATCTGCATTTTCACCTTTTTGCTTGGATAGATAGTCTACAATATTATCATCCTTATCGTAGATTATAATTGGTTCCGAAGCTGTATAGGATGTTATTTTTCCTTTTACACTAAAATATGTAATAGTAGTCAATGCTGTAAGGCATAATATTAATCCCAAGATGGCAATAAATATATTTTTTCTTTGTTTTTTAAAAAAGATGTTAATTTTTTTTATATAGTTCATTAATAATCATTCCTCTTTTATTAGATTTTATTAGGTATATTATATCATAAATATTATAAAAAAAGAAATTTGGCTAAATTAAACAGACACTAGAGAAAAGATGTTAAAAGTTAACTTTATGTATAAAATATTATCATTATGTGTGAGATGTTATTTTTCCCTCTTGACATATCTAAAAAAAAGTTTTATTATTAAACGTAAATGAGTAGCCACTCACTTTTTAAATTGAAGATTAAATAAAGTAGAAATAGTGCTTTTATAGCTCTATTTCATTATACAAGGAGGTTATATGCTGAGTAATAAAAAACAAGATAAAAAAGAATTAATAGTTTTAGCAGCAATTGAACTTCTACGAACTAAAAATTATCAAGGGATGAAAACTTTAGAAATAGCTAAAAAGGCAAATATGGCTGAAGGAACATTATATAGATATTTTAAAAATAAAGATGCAATATTTGTAGCAATAGTGGAAAACTTTCTAAATAGTTTTTATGAAAAAACATTTCAAAATATAGGATCAGAGAATGAATTTCAAGAAAATTTGAAATTATTGGTGGATAATATATGTGATATTTTAGAAACGGGGAAAGATTTTTATAAACTATATTTAAAAGCTTTTTCAGAAATAGAAAAAGAAGAGGTATATGAAATAATAAAAGCACATACGATAAAATTAACTAAAGCTTTAGCAGAAATATTAGAATGGACTAATTATAAATATACAGATGCAGAAAAATTAATATTTGTAGATTGTGTATGGGGGGTAATAAAAGCATCTTCAGAAAGGGATATACTGAAGATAGAAAGAATAAATAAAGAAAAAATCTTATTTTCAATAAGTTATATTGGTAAAATGATACAAAAATTATAGGAGGAAATACATGAAAAAATTATACGACCATCCAAAACTTATTATTTTGGTTATAGGAATAATCACATTACTATTTGCAGTTCAAATGCCAAAATTAGTAATAGATAATGATGTTAAAATATTTTTGCCAAAATCTCATATATCTAGGTTAAATGATGATAAAGCCACAGAAACTTTTGGTAGTTCAGATGCAATACTATTAGCAGTTAAATTTAATTCAGAGAATATATTTACAGCTAAAAATATAGCCTTTATAGATAAATTGACAAAGAAATTTGAAGATCTTGCAAAGGTAGATGAAGTGAAATCTCTTACAAATACAGATTTTATTGAAGGTACATCAGAAGGAATGGAAGTTGAGGCTATTGTTCGTGATCTTCCACAAACAAAAGAAGATTTAGATAAAATAAAGCATAAACTTCTATCGTGGAAATCTATGTATGGAAGATCTCTCTATACAGATGATTTTAAATCTACAACTATCCTTGTTCAATTAGAAGATGGAACAACAGCTGTGGAGCAGGAAAAGTTATTTCAAGAGATTCAAAAAGAAGTAAGGTCTTATTCTGATGATAAAAATATGAGTTTTTATCTAGCTGGACAACCAGTTTTAGACAGTTTGATGGGTGAGAGTATGCAGGCGGATATGAAAAAATTAATCCCATTTGTAATGCTGATAGTAATAGCTTCTCTATATATATCATTTAAAACTATAGGTGGGGTAGTCCTTCCTCTTCTAACAGTTCTAATAAGTACTATCTGGTCCATAGGTCTTATGGCGGGACTAGGAATACCGCTGACTATGGTTTCAACTATAATACCTGTGCTCCTAATAGCTGTAGGTAGTGCTTATGGAATTCATATTATATCTCATTATTATGATGATGTTAAATCAGCAGGAAAAGAATTGACAGATGAGGAGCATAAAGAAATAGTTCTTCATAATGTACAGAAGGTGGGAAAGGCAGTTTTCTTAGCGGGACTTACAACTATCGCAGGATTTGGATCTTTAGCGACCAGTAAAATAATTCCTATAAAGAACTTTGGGTCATTTACAGCTCTGGGAGTTTTTGGAGCTTTGATTGTAGCAGTTACACTTATTCCATCTATTTTGTTACTAAAAAAACCAAAAGTAAATACAGAGGATCATTCGGAAGAAACATTTATGACAAAGCTACTTATGTATCTATACCACTTTTTTACTAGAAAAAAATCAAGTGTAATATTATTAACAACAATAATAATGGCACTTTCTATATATGGAACATCTAAGGTTGTAATAGATAGTGTTCTTGTAGAGTTTTTCAAACAAGGAACTCCAGTTAGACAGGCAGATGAATATTTAAATGATAACTTTAATGGAAGTAATTTTATAAATGTAGTAATAGAAGGAAAAGAAAAGGGAGACCTTACAGATCCTGAGATATTAAAGGCTATGGATAATATGAAGGAACATTTTGTATCAAACCATGAATATGTAGGACAGGTAATAAGTTTTTCAGATTTTATAAAGAGAATGAATAAAGTAATGAATTATCCAGAGGAAATCGATCCTATAGCAGAAAAAACAGAAGTTGCTCAAATAGAAAATGGCGTTATGTCTGATGATTTTGATGACAATTTTGATGATAGCTTTGGTGATGACAACTTTGAAGAAGAAAGTTTTGACGATGATGGGTTTGGAGAAGATACATTTGATGATGCTTTTGATAATGTAGCACAGACAGAATCTGTTGATTTAGAAAATCAAAATAAAGTAAAACCTATTCCTAGTAGGGAAAAGATAAGCGAGGCAGATCTGCTAACAATATTAAATGCAGCTTTATTAGATGCTAAAAAGGTCAATTTAACAGCGGAAGAATTAATAACAGTAATGAATAGAGCAACAAATTATCAGGGAGAAGCATACAATGAAGTTCCCTATGATCCAGCTAAATACCCAGCAGAGACAAGAGCAGAATTAAAAAACTTGGTATCTCAATATCTTTTATTGTATTCAGGGGAATTAGATTCATTTGCAGATGATAGATTAGAGCCAAAATCTACAAGGATGTTATTTCAATTAAAATCTGCTAGTAATATATTTATATCAGGTTTAAAGGATGAAATTTCTCGTTATGCAGATGAGAATTTTCCAGAAGGTTATACAGTGACAGTTTCAGGAGCAGGAGATATGAGTTTAGCTGTAAATAATTTGATTGTTTCTAGTCAAATTATAAGTATAATAACATCTCTTATAATAGTATTTATTATAGTGGCATATTCATTTAAATCTATCATAGCGGGGATCTATGGAATTATTCCACTTATTGTATCTCTATTTATAAACTTTGGATTGATGGGATTTACAGGGATAAAATTAGATATAGGGACTGCCATGGTGGCGTCAATTGCCATAGGTATAGGAGTAGATTATACAATTCATTTCCTAACTACATACCATTATGAAAGAATTCTCACATCGGATCTAGAGATTGTAACGAAGAAAACATTAAATAGTTCAGGAAAAGCGATTATATTTAATGCAATTTCAGTAGCACTAGGGTTCGCAGTACTTATCTTCTCAAATTTTAATCCTATAAAGAACTTAGGACTATTAGTTTGTATTACCATGATAACATCATCTATGGGATCTATGATTTTACTGCCTATATTATTAAATTTGTTTAAACCAAAATTTGTTTCGAAAAAGGGGAGGAATAATAATGAAAAATAGTAAGTTGAATAAAAAAATTATAATGTTAGGTCTAGGTATATTAATGGCTATCCCAAGTTTTGCAATTACCGGAACAGAAGTTTCTCAATTAGCTAGGGATAGAGATACAGGAAAGACAGTTATGGCGGCTATGGAGATGAAATTAGTTTCAAAAAGTGGAAAAGTGGAATCAGATAGAAGACTTATGACTTGGGGATATAAATATGATATAGAAAAAGATCTTTCTAAAGTAGTAATGGAGTTTAAAGCTCCAGCTTCAATTGCGAAAACAAGATTTTTACAGGTGGAAAATGAGATAGGAAAAGACGATGATAAATGGATCTACCTACCAGCCCTTGGAAGAGTTAGAAGAATATCGTCTTCAGATAAAACATCATCATTTGTAGGATCTGATTTTACATATGGAGATATGGAAACAAGAGAAGTTTTTGAGGATACACATAAGCTATTGAAAGAGGAAAAATATGGAGAATATGATTGTTATGTAGTAGAATCTGTTCCAGTAGAAAAAGATGATTCACAGTATGCTAAGAGAATAACTTGGGTAACAAAGGAAAGTTATATTCCAGTAAAAGCAGAATTATATTCTAAAAAAACTAACAAAATACAAAAAAGATTGACTGTTCAAGGGAAATTAGAAAAAGTTCAAGGGATTTGGTCAGTATTTAGTACAACTATGGAAAATTTAGAAACTGGTCATAAAACACTTTTAGATGTAGCTAAAAAAGATGGTAAATATCTACTTAGATATAATGGGAAGATGAATCCTAAGAGATTTACACAATCATTTATTAAAACAGGAAGAGCAAAATAAATAAATAAATAAATAAATAAATAAATAAATAAATAAATAAATAAATAAATAAATAAATAAATAAATAAATAAATAAATAAATAAATAAAGTTATTATTAAGATATAATATTATTTTATAGGAGTTTTCTATACAATAAAAAAAGGGAGTTTTATATGAAAAAATATATAATGTTCTTTATGGGAATATTACTGAGTTTTAGTGCAATGGCTGATGAGTTTAGTGAATTTGATGATTTCGATGATTTTTCAGAAACCTCAGAGGAAAAAATAGAGATGAATTTTCACGTAAATGGAAAAGTAGGTTATGAAGGAAGGATAAACCTTAGCGATGGAACTGATGATAGTCTACCGTTTATAACTATACAAACAGATTTAGAAACATCATATTTTGATATTATAGGTGACTTTAATATGGACAAATATGAAAAATATCCCGTAGTGGAGGAGCTTTTTACTAGGATCTACTTGAATGAAAAATTTCAAGTTGAATTGGGAAAAGAAAAGTTAATTTGGGGTAAAGGGGACAAGGTACATCTAGTAAATAATATAAATGGAACTGATTATAGAGACTTTATAAATGGAGAGTATAGAGATGACCTTATAGGTGAAAATATGGTAAGACTTATCTATATTCCTAGTGTTAATAGTGAGGCAAAATTTGAATTTGTATATACACCAGAATTTACACCAGATAAATTTGCTACATCAGGACCTTGGACACCATATTTATTTAGACGTGCTAATAAACTCTTGTCTCCTATAAATAAATCATTGGAAGACTTTGAACCTAATATAGAAAAATTTGAAAATGATCAAGCTGGATTTAGGTTTACAAACTCAGTTTCAGGACTTGATTATGGATTCTCATATTATAGAGGATATGAGAAACAACCGACAATAGATAAATTGCTTTTGTATAAAGCACAGTTAGGAGACCCTGCAGCAATAGGGAATATAATGAATGGGAATTTAGATGTTCATTATGATAGATTAGATGTATTTGGAATAGAAGCATCTAAAGTTACTATTGGAGGAATCAACGGAAGGTTTGAAACTGCCTACTATATGACATCTGATAGTTCTGGAAATGAAGCTAATGTAAAAAATGATAGAATAGGAACATTGATAGGCGGAGATAGAGATTTAGGAGAGTTTGGGTTACACAATATGAACTTTAATATGCAAGTAAAAACAATCTTTCTTTTAGATGAATCAAGTGTAGAAGATAATCGTTTAGACACTGATTACGATGAAAATGGGAATTATATAAAAAATACAATTATTGTGAAATTAGAGGATAAATTTAAAAGTGACACTATAAAACCTTCTGTTAAATTTATATGGAATGTAGAAGGAAAAGATTATGCTATTATGCCAGAAATAGAGTATATATATGAAGATAATCTTTATATTACTTTAGGGTATAATATTTATGATGGGAAAGAAACAACAGATATAGGTCAATATAGAGACAATGATTATATTTATTTAGGATTAGAATATAATTTTTAAAACCAAAGGATACGACTTTATAAATCAAATAAAAAAAACCTGTAAATAAAACTCTAAAAAAGAGTGATTAAATTTACAGGTTTTTTCTGTATTAAGGATAAATATATTTATTTAGTAGTTATTCGACGTTAAACTCTTTTTGAAAAAGAACTTTACCACCTTCATCGACTGCTTCTACACTCCATTTTCCAGACAAAAACAAATTTTTCCTAGACCAAGTTCTCCATCTAGGTCCTGATATTTTTAATAGAACACTAGCCATTAGTGTTTTTTCTCCATCCTCTTCTAGAAGATACCAATTGTGATAGATAGTTTTTTGTTCCCCTATGTCTCTAAATTCAGTATAAAAGTAACCTTGGGAATACAACTTAAAGGTATCCATTACTTTTACAGGTTCTTTTCCTACAATTTCATTGGTTAAAATTGCTCTAGTTAGAGAATAAGAGTTTTCCCCATTGATTTTTCCATAGGCTGTAAAAGACCCAAGGATAATTAGTATACTTATAAGTAATTTTTTCATAATTTTTCCTCCTTTTGAAATAGTGATTATATAAATTTGATTTGAATATAATTTATAGGTTTATATCTTATTAGTATTTTAGCTTTTAATGTAAAAATTTACAAGTATTTCTATAAAATGATAAATTAGTTATATTTTGAATTCCTTAGTACTGAGATAAAAAAACTTGCGAAGATTTCATTTTTATTATACAATGATTACATAAAGTTTGTTAATCAAAGTTTTTTACAATGAATTACAAATTAAATATATTATCAGGAGGAAAAAAATGAAAAAAATTATACCGTTTATATTATTATCAGTTGGTTTATTAACTGGATGCTTCAAAGGAAAAGACGAAGTAAAAACAATTGAAGAAACAAAAATGCCAAAAGCGACAAAAGAATTAAATATATATACAGAAAGACATTATGACATAGATAAAGAATTAATTGAAGAATTTGAAAAAGAGACTGGAGTTACTGTAAATGTAGCTAAAGCCGGAGCAGATGAACTATTAAAAAAATTAGAAATAGAAGGGGAAAATACTCCTGCAGATCTATTTATTACTACAGATGCAGGTAGACTTGGAAGAGCAAAAGACTTAGGTTTGTTACAGCCTATAAAAGATAAAGAAGTATTAGACTTAGTTCCTGCAAATATAAGAGATAAGGACAATTACTGGACTTCATTTACTTATAGAGCTAGAATATTTGCATATAATAAAGAGACAACAGATC